>ERZ1685331.140-NODE-140-length-15799-cov-20.925495_pt1 | contig 15799 bp, 9 predicted proteins | sample MGYA00580194_ERZ1685331 | MGnify/ENA primary metagenome ERZ1685331 (study PRJEB41501, sample SAMN08275520) | hot springs metagenome | biome: alkaline hot spring; material: microbial mat | place: Russia: Ush-Beldyr | collected 2015-07 | depth 0.5 m m ...
CTTCCGCCAACCCAGGCGGTGACGGTCACCTCGGTCCCTGGCGGTTCCCTGGGGTCGGTCACTGCGGGTTCGCCGCCCCGCCCCCGGTGACCGTCACCACCACCGCTGCTCGCGTGCCGCACCGTTGCCCCCGATCCCTGGCGGTTCCCTGGGGTTCTTCCGCCAACCCAGGCGGTGACGGTCACCTCGGTCCCTGGCGGTTCCCTGGGGTTCTTCCGCCAACCCAGGCGGTGACGGTCACCTGGAGGGGTTGGGGGTGAGGGACGAAGGATCAATTCCCGCACGGCGCAACATTGCGCCAGTTTGGCACGCTGTCGTTCACGACCTGTGTGCCGTCGACGCCGTAACTCAGGGTCAACTGGCGATTGGCGATCTCGTCGCACGCTGCGCCCTTCTCGACGAAGTCCCACGAACCAAGGGTGTATTTGTACTCGATCTGGGTCGTTTCCTTCCCGGTGAGCGTGATCGACCACTGGTTCGGCCCGATCGGCGTCAGCGCGACGCCGCCGGGGTTCCACTGCGGCAGGTTGCCATCGAGACGGTCGAGGAACCCGGCGATGTAGACCGTGCTCCCCGCCAGTGTCGTCGCCGGAACGGTCACAGTAAAGGTGACCCGCACCGTCCGCAGTTCGGCAGTCGCCGCAACTTCGGCGGAGTCGCCCGACCGGTTGAACGATGTGTCGACTGCGCGCACGACATAATAGTAGGTTGCCCCCTGGATGATCGACGTGTCGGTGTACTCCGCGCTGGTGACCGTCGCAATCGTGGTGTACGGTCCGCCAGGTGCGCTGCTGCGGCGCACTTCGTAGCCGTAGAGCGTCGGGTCGCCGGTGACCGCGTTCCAGCGCAGCGCGATACCAGCCGGCGACGCTGTGACTACTGTCAGTCCAGTCGGGGTCGCTGGCGGGGTGGTGTCGCTGCTGGAAACAACCGTCAGTTTACCCGCCTGCGATGGGCTGTAGCCGTTGTTGATGCCGTCGAGGTCGGCGTAGACCCATTCGCGCCCGTTCGTCGTGGAGTAGCGGTAGGCATAGTCGAACGCACCGGTCTGATCCGGCAGCAGGCTGGCTTTGAATTCGTCGTTGTTGCCGGCATCGACGTTGAACTCCGCCTCAATCCAGGTCCAGGCGGGGTTACCCGCCGGGTTGCTGTCGCGCGGTCCGTAGCCGAGTTGCGCGCGCAGTCCCTCGGTCCGTCCTGGACGGCTGGTGACGCCGTCAATCCAGACCTGACCGAAGATCAGCGGGGTGCGGTTGACGGCGCTGATGGTGTGGGTGATCGATGGGGGCCATTGCAGGTTCGCCCATCCGATCTGCAGGCGCGGCATGGCGCGCACCTCATTTGAAACGGCGCTTTCGTTCCCTTTCTCATCGAGTGCGGTCACGACATAGAAGTAGTCGCGCGCGTTGCGCAACCCGGCGTCGGTGTAGGCGACCGCCGTCAGTGGCGCGTCGTTGACCTTCACGAACCCGCCGCCGCTCAACGGGCTGCGGTAGAGGTTATACCCCGCTGCGCCAGGAACGCCATTCCACGCCAGGCTTACCTGCCCGTCCCCTTCGCCGGTCACCCGCAGGTTCGCCGGCGCCGCCGGCGGCGTCAGATCCGCCAGATAGCTGGTCAGCAGCACCGCGCTCATCGGGTTGAGCGTCACCCGCAGCCGACCGTTCTCGACGTGCAGCCAGTCCTTCAACTGGTCATTCGCAACGCAGTAGGAGGGGAAGAATGCTGTGCCGTCGGGAATGACTCCGGCAACCGGAATATCGAGCGTGCGCGGTTGTGAACTGCGGTTGATGGCGACCACGGCTGCGTCGTCACCGCTGATGCGCGAATATGCCACCGTCCCGGCGGCGTCATCCGTCAGCAAGAAGCGCAGATCGCCAGCGTGCAATGAGCGGTAATGATGGCGGATGCGCGCCAGGTCACTGTAGTGGCGGAGCAGCGCCCGATCCGGAGCGCCGCCGGTCTCGACCCATGGGTAGGTGCGTCGATCGTCCGGGTCGTCATCGCCGGTCACGCCGACCTCATCGCCATAGTAGATCGTCGGCGCGCCGGGCATTGTGAACTGAATGAGCGACGCAATGCGTAGCCGTTGTTTGCCGTTTGCCAGGTTGGCAGCGTTGAACTCCTTATCAGCGCGCGTCTCGGCGCCTGGGGTCAGCGTCCACAGAATGCGCTCGGTGTCGTGGCTGCCGACCAGGTTCATCAACGTCAGATACGCGGCGTCGGGATAGTCTTCGCGAATGGAACTAATGCGGCTGGCGAATTCAGACGGCGTGATCGGTCGTCCGCTGTCGGCGAACCCTTTCGAGTCGAACGGTCCCGGCGTCAGCAGCCCGATGATTGCATCGCGCAGGCGGTAGTTCATCGTCGTGTCGGCGGTGTCGCCGCGCAGATGCCGCAGCAGCGTGCTGTCCTTCTGCCACAGTTCGCCAATGATCAGCGCATCGTGGCGCGTCTCGCGCACGACGCGACGGAAAGTGGGCCAGTAATCGGGTGGGAACGACGAGTCGCCCATCACGTCGAGACGCCAGCCGCTCGCGCCCTGGCGCAGCCAGTAGCGTGACACGCTGTTCGGTCCAGTCACGAAATAGTTCAACACTGCCGGATTTTCCTTGCGGATCTCGGGAATGCTGTCGAACCCGAACCATCCGACGTAGTACGTGTCGTCGCCGCCAGGGGTTGAGGGAGCGCAGGGAGACGGCTCACCCGGTCCAGGACGGCGGAAGCGGAACCAGTCGCGGAAGGGCGATGCGGCGGATTCGCACGCGCCGAGCGTAGCGTAGTAGCCGTAGCGGTCGAACTGCGGACTGTCCGACGACATATGGTTGAACACACTATCGACGATCACGCGGATGCCGCGGCGCTCCGCCTCGCGCACCAGGCGTTGAAAATCGGCGAGCGTGCCGAGCGCCGGATCGATGCGGAAGTAGTCGAAAGTGTCGTAGCGATGGTTCGACTTCGCGTGGAAGATCGGGTTGAAGTAGATGACCGTCACCCCCAGGTTCTTGAGATAGTCGAGGCGACTGATCACGCCGCGCAGGTCGCCGCCGTAGTAGTCGCGTCCGCGCGGACTCTCTTTGGCTGGACTCCAGGAGGGCGGGGTGTCGTCGAAGCGCCATGGGCAATTCGTCGCGGCATCGCTGTAGTTGCGGCAGTATCCTTCGGGCAGTTCACCCCACGGCAGCGCGATGACCGGGTCGTCGTAGCGGCTATCGCCGGTGCGCGGGTCGTTGCGCGGATCGCCGTTGCGGAAGCGGTCCGGGAAGATCTGGTAGATGACCGCGTTCTTTGCCCAGGCTGGCACGGTAAACGCTGGATCGTAGAACATCAGCGCCCAGCTATGATCTTCCTGTTCGTCGGTCATCCCGCCCAGACCGCCGTCGAGCGCCGGAGTATTGTCATCGTATTCATCGGTGTCAGTCCCATCGGTGACGATGAAGCGGTACCAGAGATTGTTGGGCGACGTTTGATTGAGCGTCACCTCCCAGAAATCGCAGGTCCTGTCCGCCAGGCTCGCCTGATAGCACGCCACATCGGTCGCGGCTGGCGCCATGTCGTAGAAACGCTGCGCGCTGGCATTCAGGTCGTACACCCGCAGCCGCACCGACGTCACATCATTGTGGAAGGTGCGCAGACGGATGGTCACCGGTGTCCCGGCTGGAGCCGCTCCGCCTGGCGTGCGGTAGAGCGGGTCGCGCGAATCGTGGCGCACCCCGTCCCACTCGACATTGTTATCCGGGCGCGCTCCGGTACTGACAACCGCCACCGACGGCGTGTTCGTTGCTGACGCGAAGGAGAACGTCACCCGGTAGCCGGGTGCGGGCACAGTGAAGGGAATGTTCGCGCCGCCAGGTGCGCCGCCAGCGCCGTAGTTCTCGCTCCAGCTTTCGTCAATGGCGATCTTGAACTCATAGTTCCCCGCAGGCAGCCCGGTGACTGTTTTGACGAACACCCCGTCGCCGTCCGGGTCTTGCAGCCAGGAGCGCAAACAATCGGGCTGCCAGTCACCCGGACAGCCCAGTTCGCTCTGATAGTTGCCTGGTGCCGTCACGATGCGCGCGTTGCGGTTGCTGGTCACCCAGTGCGTTTCATGGTCGTAGTAGAATTTGACCGGCGCCGCAGCGCTCAGCGCCAGCGGAATATTGGGGCCATTGCGTTGCGCATTCGCGCCATAGTTTTCGTCCCACGAGCCATTCAGCGCGGCTTTGTACTCCCAGTTTCCGGCAGGGACGGTGAAGGTTGCCTGCCAGACCTGATCACCAGCATCGTAAACCAGGCGGGTAGCAGTACATTCAGGCTGCCAGTCGCCCGGACAGCCCAGTTCACTCTGAAAACTTCCGGCAATCGTAACGGACAATGGATTGGGGGTGTCGGAAGCGCGCGCGACTGGCGACGCGCCAGGGAGTGCAACGACCGTGAGCAGCATGCCGATCAGCGCCAACAACACGGTCCAGCGGCGGTGATGATCGTGGCTCATCCGTAGCTCCTTTGCTAACGCGAATATCGAATCCTGTGCGGGTGACCGTCTACCATTGCCTGCCTTGCGTCGCCATCCACATGGTCCTCGTCGAGTTCTCATGGTGCGCTACCGACGCCGTGGACGACCTCGAGGGCGCCCCTCCTCACAAATGGAGAGTTTTGGGGTGCGAAGGGTGTTTTCTGCGTCCCGACGCCTTTTTCCCCTCATCCCCCCTGTCCCCTTCTCCCACGCTGCGGGAGAAGGGGGAGGTTGCCCATCCTGATGCCTGAAACGAGCAATGCACCACGAGGGCTTGCCGGAAAAATCCACTTTTGTGATGGCGCCCACAGGGGGGCGCCCCTACGGCGCTGCGCTTGCCGGGGGTCCCGTGGCGCACCGCTGACGCAGCGGGCGTCCACAGGGGGGGCGCCCCTACACTGCCGCATTGTCCGGGGGTCCGGCGGGGCGCGCCATCCCGGATGACCGCCACTCACACTATTGCCCGCTGCATGCCGCCCTTCTCGCCGACCTGGTTCGGTTCCGACGGGGTGCGACCGACGCCACGGCGACGGTCACTTTCAGGCGCAACAAAACCCCTCCCAGCACCCGGCGGGCAAAGCCGTACAAATGTGAACTTGGTCTAAGTTGATGTTTTCGGATGACGCCAGTATAGCACACGCAACTAAACCGGTCAAAAGAGAACCAGGAGTACTACCGCAAAACAGGAAGATTACCTCAATTTCATTTTGCCGCCCTCATTTCTATAATTCTTGTAAAGAAGGCGTCATCGCCGCCAGATGCATCATCGCAGCTTCGTTCCATCAGGAAGATCGTCGTTATGCTCGTCGTCGCACTCCTCCGCAGACTGGCTGGCTTCTGCACATTCCTGGTCGTCATCGCCGCCGGGCTGCTTATCCTTCCATCGGCTGTTCAATCATCGCCAAATGACATTATTGTCACCCTGGCGCACCACGAAACCAGCATTGCCGTTACTGAAGGGCAGCGCCTGGTCATCAGACTCGAAGGTCAACCGGGAACCGGCTACGGCTGGGAACTGCAGGAGGCGCCGTCGCTGCTACAGCCGGCGGGCGATCCGGTGTTCGAGCCATTGCCCGAGTCGACCGACACCGCTATGAGCGCACCAGCCATGCAGGTGACGACGTTCTATCCGGTGCGCGCCGGAAACGAGACTCTCACCCTGGCATACCGTCGCGCGTGGGATCGAAACGCTGCTCCGTTGCGCACATTCACCATTCAGGTCGAGACCTATGGACGGTTCGCTGCTCCGCCGCCATCTGTGCAGACTGCTGCGCTGCCACAGTCGCTCCCGTCGCTGACTATGGGAGCAGGCGAGGGATTGCCGGCGGCGTTCAACTGGTGCGATCAGGGGGTGTGCACTCCTGTGAAGGACCAGGGAGGATGCGGCTCTTGCTGGGCATTCGCAACTGCGGGCGTCGTCGAGTCGGCCATCAAACGCACCGATGGGATCGAACGCGACCTCTCCGAGCAATACCTGCTTTCCGCAGGCACGCACGGCACGTGTTACGGCGGCATGCCTGCCTATGACCTGTTCATCGGCATAACGCCGGCGCACCAAACCGAAGCAGGCGCCGTGTACGAAAACGACCTGCCGTACACCGGACAGGATACGCCGCTCACCCGCGCGCTGCCGCACCACGAGCGAGTGCTGGCGTGGAATTCAGTGTTCAATGCCGATGTGTCCACGATCAAACGCATCATCCGCGAGTATGGACCGGTATCGGCGTATGTGTGCGCCGGATCGCGGTTTATGTGGCATCGATCCGGCGTGTTCGAGACCGACGAATCCGCTGCGTGCAACGGCAATATCAACCACGCCGTAGTGCTGGTCGGGTGGGACGACAGCAAAGGAAGCAGAGGCGCGTGGCGGGTGCGCAACTCGTGGGGAACGACGTGGGGTGAACAGGGATATATGTGGATCGGCTACGGCATATCGGGAATTGGTCAGTGGATCGATTATGTCTACTATGATCGTACGAACCCAGGCACATACACGATCTCAGGGCGCGTGCGCGATCGCTGGAATAGCGTCGCAGGCGTCAGAGTCTCCGACGGCGTCCGCAACGCATTCACCGACCAGTATGGCGTCTATGTGCTGAAGAACGTATCAGCAGGAACCTACACCCTCACGCCATCGCACAGCGGCGCTGCCTTCTCGCCTGTGAACCGGACCGTGACCGTCGGGAATGGGAGGAATGTCAATAATCAGAACTTTGCGCTCCTTGCAACCTACCGCATCAGCGGGCGGGTGACCGACAGCGCAGGCGAAGGGTTGTCAGGGGTGCTCGTCTCTGATGGGACCCGCAGCGCTGTGACCGACGCCGGCGGGAACTATGTCATCGAGGGCGTGCCGTTGGGCGCATACGCTCTCACCGCTTCCCTGAGCGGGTACACCTTCAGCCCTCACCCGCGCTGGGTTGCCGTGAGTGATGATGTGATCGGACAGGACTTTACTGCGGTATGCCCCTCCTGCACCATCAGCGGCAGAGTCGTTGACAGCGCAGGTAATGGCGTGGCAGGCGCGACGGTTTCCGATGGAACGCGCAGCGTCACCACAGACGCACACGGGCGCTATGCCCTGACCGGCGTTCCGCCGGGAACATACACGCTGACCCCATCGCACAGCGACTACATCTTCACACCGTCGGCGCGGTCAATCGCGGTCAACCGTCATCTGAGCGACCAGAACTTCACCGCGATATGCGCGTCCTGCACCGTCAGCGGGCAGGTGACCGACAGCGCGGGAAATGGCGTCGCCGGAGTAACCGTCTCTGACGGCGCGCGCAGCGTAACGACCGATACTCAGGGACGCTATGCGCTGACGCATGTGCCACCAGGCGTCTATACGATCGTCGCCACCCGCAGCGGCTATGCCTTCAGCCCGTCAAGCCGCTCGCTCACGGTCGACCGCCATCTGCGCGGACAGGATTTCACGGTGATTCCTGCGCCCTACACACTGAGTGGACGGATCACCGACGGCGCCGGCAATGGCATGGCTGGCGTGACCGTCTCCGACGGAACGCGCAGCGTTATCACCGATGGACATGGCGTCTTTACCCTGCGCAACGTTCCCGCCGGAACGTACACGCTCACGCCGTCGCATGGCATCGACACGTTTACACCCGCAAACCGCGTGGTTACGGTCGTCGGCGATGTCAACGGTCAAGATTTCACGCTTGTATCGCCAGCACCCGCAGCGCCAGCGAGCTACACGGTCTTTCTGCCGTTGACCGTTCGCTGAAGGGTTTGGAACCCGAACCGCTCTTGTCTCTTGCCTGACGCCTACCGCTCCGGCGCAGGCGCCACCGGCAGCGCCTGCAAGATCATGCCAAGGCGTGTTTTGGCGATGACTTCGAGGTGCGGTTTATCGGCAGCAGCGGCAAGATCCGCTGCCTGCTGAAAGGCGGCAATCGCGCCAGCGCGATCGCCGCGCGCCTCACGGACGCTGCCGAGCAACAGGTATCCCTCCGCCTGCGCATCGGGGCGCGCAATGAGCGCAGCAGCGTCTGTTTCGGCGGCATCGAGCAACCCAACCCGGATCAGCAACGTGCCGCGCTCGAACAAAAACTCAATCTCACTGGCAGCCTGCCGTCGCGCCTGCTCAAAGAGTTCCTCCGCTGCCGCCGGGTCGCCGGCGCGCAGTTCGAGAACGCCGCGCCAGAGCGCCGCTTCGGGATCGTCGGGGAAGCGTTCATACTCGGCGCGCGCCAGGTCGAGCGCTGCCGCCGCGCCCTCGTTCGCAAGCAGGCGGCTGATTGACCCAATAGCAGGCGCCGGTTCCGCCGGCACGATCACCGGCAGCAACACCAGCGCTGCAATCAGCACCACAGCGCCGATTCCCGCAACCGCCAGCCGGCGGATGCGACGAGAGCGCCGATCCGCCGCAATCGCCAGAACACGCGCCCAGGCTCGACTGTCTTCAACCTCACCGGCACGATCAGCGCGCCGGATGACGCGCATAATCACTTCGGCATTCACCCGCAGGCGTTCTCGCACAAAATCGGCGCGGTTGGTCTCCGCACGAATATCGGCGCCTGCGCCCGCCTCGTTGATGCAGTGCTCGATCATATCGCAGGCGCGCAAAAACGATACGGCATCGTCCGCAGACATACTGGCGCTGACTGCCGCACCTTCGGCGGCATCGAGCGCAGCGCGCAATCGCCCCAGCGGCGTCTGCGCTGTTTTTTCAACTGATGGTCGACGTTCGAGTTTCATAACTGATATAATGCCTGACGTTTGTATCATAGCGCAAGATCGCGCTGAACGGCGGAACAGTGCCGGAGCAGCTGACAGGAGATTCCCATGCGCCTGATCATTATTCGCCACGGCGAGAGCGTGTGGAACCGCGAAGGTCGCTACCAGGGACAGATGGACGCGCCGCTTTCCGATCTTGGACTGCGCCAGGCGGAAGCACTCGCCGAACGCCTGCGCCACGAACCGCTCGACGCCATCTTCACCAGTCCGCTGCAACGCGCAGCGCGCACTGCAGAAGCCGTTGCGCGCTACCATCCTCACGTGCCGCTGCAAACCACGCCAGCGCTGCTCGAAATTCATCACGGGGAGTGGCAGGGTCTGCTGGTGGAGGAAGTCATCGAGCGCTACGGCGACGGGTTGCGCGAATGGCGCCAGCATCCGACACGCGCACAGATGCCGGGGGGTGAAAGTTTCAGCAACGTGCTGAAGCGCGTGCTCGACTTCAAAGAATGGTTGCTCCGTGAGTATAATGAGCGTACTGTGCTGGTTTCGACCCATGATGTCGTGGTCAAAATCCTGGTCGCCGATGCGCTCGGGATGAACATGGACCGGATCAACCGCATCTGGGTGACGAACGCCAGCATCAGCGTCATCGAGTACGGCGATGACCTGCCCTATCTCGTGAGTCTCAGCGAGGCGTGCCACCTTGGCCGGCTCGAAGTCGCGCGCGAAAACCAGAAGGCGCTGTAGGCGTTGAACATGGGAAGGCAGGAACGGCGCGCGTTGCCCATGGACAGGCGGCAGGGGTAGGGGCGCGGCGTGCCGTCCCCACGGCGCGCCCCCGCGCATGGGACCCGTTGGGCGATAGGAGGGGCGCGGCGTGCCGTCCCCACGGCGCGCTCCTGCACACGCGACCCGTTGCCCGTGGACAGGCGGCAGGGGTAGGGGCGCGGCGTGCCGCCCCCACGGCGCGCCCCAGCGCGACCGGTTGCAGGTGGAAGGCAGGCAGAAGGGTGGAAGGCGGAACGCCCTAACCCCTGATTTCTGCTTCCCGTGGTATAATACTATGCAAAAGATGTGCAAACATGGACAAAATCTGTGCAAAATATCATGGTTGACATTCATATATAGAGCGCGCTATAATTGTTCCGTATTTCACAATCATCAGCGCCGTCTAGAAAGGTGCGCGTAATGGCACATTCCCCTTTGCACCTCGGCGTGCCTGAGCAGCGGTTGAGCGAGCCAGCTGCGACGACGCGCACGATGCCGACCGGGTTGGGAGATATCCTTCGCCGCGCCGACCTGCTCAACGACATGGCAGACGTTGAGCGCCACATGCTGGCGCGCACCGTTTCGCGCTCCCCGTTGCTGACTGCTGCCGGCGCTTACACTGTCGCCGCTGGCGGAAAGCGGTTGCGCGCTGCGCTCGTGCTGCTCTGCGCGCGGTTGGGGGTCTACGATCCGGGTCGGGCGTTGCATCCGGCGATTGCGATCGAACTGTTACACGCCGCCTCGTTGATCCACGACGATCTGGTCGATCACGCCGGGCATCGGCGCGGGCACGTCACTGTCCACACACGCTGGGACGCCGACGTGGCGTTGTTGCTGGGCGATTATCTCTTCGCTCTGGCGGCGAACGAACTGGCCGCCGAGCCCGACCCGCGCATTATTGCATTTTACACGTCGGCGGCGCAAACGATGGTTGAAGGGGAACTGAATCCGGTGACGCAGATCGAGCCGCTGGCGATTGCGGTGGAACAATACTACCGCAAGATCGGCTGCAAAACGGCTGTGCTGTTCGAGGCGGCGTGCAAGGCGGGGATTGCGGTTGCCGGCGGAGATGATGCGCAGATCGAGGCGCTGGGTCGTTTTGGCTACGACCTGGGGCTGGCATTCCAGATTGTCGATGATGTGCTCGATTACACCGGCGACGAGACGGCGCTCGGCAAGCCCGCCGGCAACGACCTGCGCGAGGGGACGCTAACGTTGCCGCTGATGTATGCCGTAGCGCAGAGTCGCAACCCGCTGCTGCGCGCTATTGCGAATGGGCAACGTCCGGAACCGGCGCGTGTGCCGCAAATTGTCGCAGCGGTCATTGCCAGTGGCGGCGCCGACCGCGCCATGGACGAAGCGCGCCGGCTGATCGAACAGGCGAATGAACAACTGGCGCTGTTTGCAGCAACGCCCTCACGCCGCGCGCTGATTGAGATCGGCGAGTTTGTGCTCAACCGGCGGGCGTGATCGGTCACCCTTCCTGCGCCAGGGCGCGCAGCAGACCGCGCCGTGTGACCATGCCCGCCAGTCGTCCTTCGCCATCGACCACCACCAGATTCTGCTTCTCTCCCTCGAGTAATGCACGAATAGCATCGTACTCACTGGCGTGCGACGAGATCAACGCTGGCGCTGTAGCGAGATCTTCAGCGGTCATTCCGCTTGCCGACGAGGCTGCAAGCGCGGCGAGCGGCGACCGGTCACCCAGCAGCGCTGCGATCCAGGCGGGACGCAACGGTTCGCGCACACGCCGTGTGGCTTCGGGGATGGACATGGCGCCAGTCGGGTAGAAACCGTTCACCAGCACCACCGTCCGGGTTGCAGACTGAAGCATCTGGAGCAGGACGGCGGCAGCATCAGCGCTGGCAGACGCTGTAGGCACCAGCATCTGCATGATCAGGCTGACCGGCGGCGGCGGCTCTGCATTCCGCACGTAGATCGAGGAGTAGTCCCCATCGAGGGCTGCGCGCAGCGCCTGTTCGACCCCGAAGACCCCTGCCAGACGTCCTTCGTTGTCGGTCACAGGGAGTGCATCGAGCCCCCATTCGACGAGCAGATTGACGGTATGAGCGAGGGGGGATTCGATGTAGATCGTGCGCGGCTCACGCATGGCATCACGCACAGGGCGCGCAGCAAGATGCGCCAGCGCCGCAGAACGCTCGTCATTGTCGAGTTCCGCCAGCGCCTCGAGCGGCATCGCGCCGAAGCGATCCGCATCCTCAGGTAGAATGACGCCAGCCAGCCGCTGGCCGTCGACCACCGCCAGCAATGGCTGGCGCGAGCGCGCCAGCCGGTCGAAGGCGGTAGCCAGCGGCATGTCCGGCGGCACAGTCGTGATATCGCCGCGCGCGACATCGGCGACCGAACGGCTGCCGAACGGGCCGCTCGAACGCAGCGCTGCACGATACGCCCTGATGTCCTCGATTGTGATCAGCGCCTCGCCAAGCAGTTCATCGAGCGCCGGCAGCACGCGCGCCACGCGCTCGGCGCGATCGAGCCACTCGATAATGATTGGCGTCTGCTGGCTGAAATCGGCAATGCCGGCAGTGCGCAGACGATGCCCGGCGCCAAACCCGGCAATGCCGCGCAACGCCGTGGCGCCTGACGCACCTTCGCGCCGCAACCGGTCGAGAACAATCAGGTAGAGGGGTTGACCTTCAGCGCTATTGCGCTCACTCAGGTAAATACGCACGCATTGAAGCGGCTCGCCTGCTGACATGCCTGTCACCTATCAGTTCGTATCGAAACGCCCTGCATCGAACTGCATAGCGGTCTTGCCGTTCAAAGTATAGCACTATTGCGATAAATGAAAAGATCGTTAACCAAACTCTTCTTGACAACGTTTAACGAGCGTGATATATCTGCACATCAAGGGCGCACCACCGATGCTCCGCCATCTTCATCTCGCGATCCAGCCACGACGGTCATTGACAGCGCACATCATACAGACATTCGCCGGCGCATCTCTCACTGCGCCTGATTCAGTGATCGCAAGGAGAAAACGATGGTCAAAGCGCTCGTCCTTACTGCCATCACCGGCGCCCAGATCGGCAGACGCTACACGGTCAGCGAGCGTGTCAGCACCATCGGCAGCGGGCCGCAGTGCGACGTTACGCTCAGTGATCGCCATTTGAGCGCGCGTCACGCCGAGATACGCCAGATCTTCGATCGCTGGTTCATCGTTCCACTGGCGCCAGGCGGCATATCGCTCAACGGTGTACCGGTGAGTGGGCAGAGCCGCCTCAACCCCGGCGACCAGTTGACGCTCGGCGGCACAACGTACCGAATCTCATACGAGGAGCTGCAAGAGCGCACGCTTGGCGCGGCACCCGAGACGCAGACGCACGGCGTCCCGCGGTTGGGCGAGTATTTTGTCCGGCGCGGCATTCTCACGCCTGAACAGGTTGCGCGTGTCGTCAAACGCCAGCAGGACATGCAATCGAGCGGCGTGACGCTGCCGTTCGGACAGATCGCCTACGAGATGGGGGTCATCAACCGGGCGCAACTCGAACAGGCGTTGAACGAACAGCGCGCCGACTTTCAGGCCCACTTTCACGACTGAACATGCGCCTCCGTGTGCGCCGCTAATATCGACGCGGCCGCAGCCAGGCGCTGCAGCGTTCGCGGTTTGCCGAGCGCGACCAGTGTATCGAAGAGCGGTGGCGCAATTGTGCGCCCGGTTACTGCGACGCGCATGGCGCCAAACAACTGCCCCGCCTTCAACCCCAACTCCTCACACAGCGCGCGCAACTCCGTTTCGAGGCGGTCATGCGTCCATGGATCGAGCGCCGACAGCCGGGTGTGCGCCGCATGGAGCGCGGCAACCGTTGTTGGCGCATCCATCTTCTTCTGGATGAGGAGCGATGGATCACGGTACGTCACCTCACGGAAGAAAAACTCCAGCAGGTCTGACGCCTCTCCCAGTTCTTTCAGGCGCTCGTGGATCAGCGGCGTCAATTGCAGCAGATACGCGCGCTCCTCAGCAGTCGGCGGATCGCCGATCAGACCGGCGCGCACCAGGAATGGCGCAATCGCATCGGCAAGCTGCTCCGTCGTCAGACGGCGGATGTAGATGCCGTTCATATCGAGCAGTTTCTCGGGGTTCCAGCGCGCTGGCGACGGCTGCACGCGATCAAGGGTGAAGCGTTCAATCAACTCCTCACGCGACATGATCTCGGTATACCCGTCATAACTCCATCCCTGGAGCGCCAGGTAGTTGAACATGGCATCAGGGAGATAGCCGCGTTCCCAGAAACGATTGGCTGCCACATCATCGGTGCGCTTCGAAAGTTTACCGCGCCCATCCTGGCGCAGGATCGGCGGCAGATGCGCAAAGGCTGGCGGGTCCCAACCGAACGCCTGATAGAGCAGCACGTGGTACGGCGTGCTTGCCACCCACTCATCACTGCGCAGCACATGTGTAATGCGCATCACATGATCATCAACCAGATGCGCCAGGTGATAGACCGGCATACCGCTCGACTTCACCAGCACGATATCGTACAGTTCTTCATTGTTGAACTCGATACGCTCGCCGCCGCGCACCAGATCACGAAATGCCGTCACCCCCCCGGTCGGCGTTTTCAGACGCACCGTATAAGGACGACCGGTCGCCGCCATCTCGCGCTGCCGGTCGAGCGACCAGTCGCGCTCGGGACCGCGGAAGCGGAAGGCTTTGACGCCGCGCGCCAGCGCCTCCGCACGCATGCGCTCGAGTTCCTCTTCGGTTGTGAACGACAGATACGCATGCCCGCTTTCGAGCAACTGCTCGATGAACGGACGATAGATCCCTGCCTCGTAGCGCAGCGATTGCACATATGGGGCATATGGACCGCCGATATCGGGACCTTCGTCCCACTCGATGCCGACCCAGCGCAGCGACGCCATCAGGTCATCGGCGGAGCCGGGCACATAGCGCTTTTCATCGGTATCTTCGATGCGCAGAATGAACTGCCCGCCATAGTGGCGCGCAAACAGCCAGTTGAACAGCGCCGTGCGCACACCGCCGATATGGAGATAACCGGTTGGGCTCGGCGCAAACCGCACCCGCACCGGACCCTGCATCTCACCCATAGTCACACCCCGTATTCCTCAACGTAACGGGGAGTATACCAGTGTGACCATCCGGCGTCAAGACGCTTGACATTCACACGGAACCGGATATAATAAACGGAAACGTGTAAGGAGGCGGCGATGATTGCGCTGGGTATCAGCAAAATCCTGGGATGCGACCGACTGTTTCAGGCTGACGTGCATCAGTCTGCTACCCATGCACACCTGAGCGTGCGCCTGCTCTGGATCATTGAGGCGCTCCGCTACCTGCAGTTGCAGGACATCCATTTCTACCGGCTGCCCGACGATCTGCTGGCGCCAGAGGAGAAAGGCGGATCCGCAGCCGCTCAGATCGCTGGCGCCGCCGCCATGATCGACGAGGTTCGATCACATATCCATGCCCTGGCAATCCGGCTCAGCCTGCACCCATCGCCGGGCGTTGCGCCTGGGGTCGCCAGCGAGGAGGCGGCAGCGCGCGCCCTGGCGCACATTGAGTCGCTGACGCTGCTGCTCGACGCATTTGGCGCCGGTCGAGAGAGCGTGATTGTGCTCCACATCGGCGGCGAAGGAAGCGACAGCGCGGCTGCCATCGAGCGGTTCGCCGTTCGCTTCGAGCGGCTGTCGCGTGCAGCGCAGCGGCGGGTAGCGGTCGAGCACGACGGTGAGCGCTTCGGGTTATGCGCAGCGCTGCGGCTTCACCAGTTCACCGGCATCCCGGTCGTATTCGATGCGCTGCACTTTCAGTTGCACAATCCAGAGCGGATCGGGCTGAGCGAAGCGTTGGGTCTCGCACTGGCGACGTGGGCGCCTGGCGTGCGGCCAGAGGTTCACTTCAGCACGCAGCGCACCGAGGCGCATCTCAAGCCGGTGGCGCGGGGGGCGCCGCAGGTGCTGGCGCCGCGCCCGGGGCAGCACAGCGATTTTATCAACCCGTTCGAGTTTGCGGCATTTCTGGCAGGGGCGCGCGGGCTTCCATTGTTCGATGTCATGCTCGAAGCCAAGGCGGGCGATCTGGCGTTGCTGCGGCTGCGCCACGATCTGCGTCGCTACGCGCCGGAATGTGCCGTGTGGGTGAGGTGAGCCTGCCGCTGAGTCGACGGGGCAGGGCTGAAGAGTCGGGGCAGGTCTGCGACCTGCCCCTACGCGGGGCGGCGGTGGGTGTTGGGGCAGGGCTGCGACCTGCCATCGATCCTCGTCGGGGCAGGGCTGCGACCTGCCCCGACGCGGGACGGCGGTGGGTGTTGGGGCAGGGCTGCGACCTGCCCCGACGCGGGACGGCGGTGG
>ERZ1685331.141-NODE-141-length-15724-cov-20.952454_pt1 | contig 15724 bp, 10 predicted proteins | sample MGYA00580194_ERZ1685331 | MGnify/ENA primary metagenome ERZ1685331 (study PRJEB41501, sample SAMN08275520) | hot springs metagenome | biome: alkaline hot spring; material: microbial mat | place: Russia: Ush-Beldyr | collected 2015-07 | depth 0.5 m m ...
ATCCGGTCGAATAATAATGTCCGGGCGCAGGATCCACTGCCGGCGCAGCACATAGTTTGTTGTCCGGTCAGGGCGCGGATCGGACGGACGGTAATCATCGAAGACTTCCGCCTGCATGTCCTCGCCCTGCAGGCGCACGGTAATACGTGTGGTTTTGTACCCGAAGTCGTATACGCCGACCAGTTGGCCCGGCGTATACGGCACCTGGATCTCGCCCCAATCGCAGTCGCTCGGCGTGCATTTGCCATACCCCCGGAAGGTGTATGTCGCCTCGCTCTTTTTATCGATCACCAGGCGCGTCATGCCGCTCGTGTTGGTATCGACGTTGACCCAGTTGCCGAGAAAGGCGTTGAACGCCACCGCCTGCGTTGTTGCCGTTGCTGCCACCGACGTCTGCTGTGCGGCAACGGCTGCTGCGGTCTGCGCTAGGGTCGTCTGCTGTACAGCGAGTACGCTCGCAGTCTCTGCATTTGCTGCCGCTGCCATTGTTGCCTGCGCATCGATCGCCTGTTGGGTCGCCTGGGCATTCAGCGCCGCCTGGGTAGCCTGCTGCGCCGCTGCGGCTGCGGTCTGCTGCGCTGCCGCCTGTTGCGTCGCCTGCTGGATCGCCTGCTGCGCCTGCTGCGTCTGTTGCGCCGCCTGCTGCTGTTGCTGTTGCGCTTGTTGCGTCTGTTGCGCCGCCTGCTGCTGTTGCTGTTGCGCCTGTTGGGTCGCCTGTTGCTGTTGCTGCTGCGCCTGTTGCGTCTGCTGCGCCTGAGCGATCTGAGTATTCTGCTGCGCCTGGAACGCAATCTGGGTCTCGATCGGCGCAGCCGCGATCGTCTGCTGCTGGATGAGCGCAACGGTCTCCTTCGTTTCGAGCGTCGCTTGTGCGGCGGTGCCAACAACCGCCGCAGTGGCCGTGTTCGCTGCTGCAATCACGCCAGCGGCTTCGGCGGCGGCGGCAGTCGCAGTCGCTGCTGCGGGGCGCACCACGAGCATTTCGTTCCCGAAGAATACTCCACCCAGGCACAACGGGATGAGCAGGAACAGCGCCGTGATCGCCCACGCCGGAATAATTGGCATCTGGACAAACTGCCCGGTTGCAACCGGCGGTCCTTCGCCACCCGCTACCGCTGCGCCGACCGTAAAACTGCGCGTCTGTTCGCGCCCAAACCAGCGTTGCGGACCGGTGACCGTAGTTGGCACACGGACCTCGGCGCCAGGTTCGAGCGTCACTTCTGGCGGCTCGAAGCGGTAGCGCAACGCGTGCTCATCATCCTCGGCACGCAGGGTACACTGGATCGGCGCATTCCCATCGTTGCGCAGCGTGGTGGTAAAGCGCGCCTGACCGCGCCCGGCAGCCCGTTTTGGCGCGAGGGTCAGCGACGGCGCCAGAAACGGCAACACTGTCCAGCGTCCGTGCGCTACGCCAACTTCCGCCGGATTCTCGCGCGACCGCACTCGCAGCGTCACCTGATAATGACCAGAACGGCTTGCCGACGTGCGTGGCGCGGTGACCGTCAACACCACCGGCGCCTGCACGCCTGGCATCAACTGAATTGCATCGGCAGGCTGGCGCACCCACTCCGATGGGGCGCCTTCTCCTTCGATGCTGAAGTGATCGACAACCGTTCCCAGATTCGCCAGCGTCAACCGCAGCGGCGTCGGCTGTCCAGGCGAAAGGGTCAGCGAGGTATCTTCCAACACCACGCCAATCCGCCCTGTACTGACACTGGCAGTCGCCATACCGGTAGGCATTGGGCGCGTCACGGCGGCCGGCGGCGGGGTGGCGGTTGGTTGCGCATCGAGCAGTTGCTGCAAAAGCGCGCCACTCTGTTCAGCGAGGTGCGCTGGCGGTTCCAGGCGCAACCAGAACGGACCGACGCGCACCACTTCGCGCCATTCCCACGGATACGCCTGCTGCTGTGGCAGGCGCGTTGCCCCCAGCAACGTCCCATTGCTCGATCCCAGATCGGTCACCGTCACCTGCCGACCGTTCCAATCGACGCGCATGTGCGACCGTGACACGCCATCGGATTCGAGCACGAGCGTATTCGTCGACTGGCGTCCGACGGTAACGCCATCACTCGTCAGTTCCACGACGCGGAGGAGATTCCCGCTGGCGTCGCGCACCTGGATGCGCGGCAGGGTTGATGCGCCGGGCAACGAGGGAATGGCAGGCGGGAGCGTTCCGCTTGATGGCGCCATAGCAGTCGGTTGCGGCGTCGCCACAGCCAGCGGAGGCGGAGTTGGCGCGGCGCCTTGCGGCGAGACCGGCGGCGCTTCATTGGGATGCGCCATCACGGTCGCGTGGGTCAGGGTTGGATCGGGGCGCGCCAGAAGCGCTCTCAGGCTGGCAGCGACCTCGGCGGCGCTACCAAACCGATCCTCCGGGCGCTTCGCCAGACAGCGCAGCACAACCGCTTCCAGCGGTTCCGGCAGATCGGCGCGCACCTGACGCGGCGGGGTGGGCGGAACGAACACATGCTTGTACGCCGCTTCGCTCAATGTTGTTGCCGTAAACGGCAGATAGCCGGTCGTCACCTCGTAGAGCACCACACCCAGCGCATAAATATCGCTCCGGTGATCCATATGCGCCCCCTGGCACTGTTCGGGCGACATATACGCGGGTGTTCCCATCGCCGTACCGGTGGCGGTCATCATCGAACCTTCCGCCATGCGCGCCAGTCCAAAATCGGTGATTTTGAGCGCATAACGCCCCGGCGCGCCGGAGACCGCGCGGAGCAACATATTGTCGGGCTTGATGTCGCGGTGGATCATGCCCTGGCCATGGGCGTATGCCAGCCCTTCCGCCGCCTGCTGCACCAGATCGATTGCCAGCATCAGGGGCCACGGTTTGCCGTCGCGGGCATGCTTCTGCATCAATCCGCGCATCGAGCCGCCGGTGACCAGTTCCATCACCAGATACATCAACCCATTCTGCTCGCCAAAGTCGTACACTTCAACGATATTGGGATGCTGGAGCGCGGCAATCGCGCGCGCCTCCTGGCGAAAACGCGCCTGGAAGCCGGGATCGTGCGACAGATTGGCGTGCATCACCTTCAACGCAACCGGGCGATCGAGGTGGATATGCCGCGCGCGGAACACCTGCCCCATGCCGCCAGCGCCAAGGAGCGCCTCGACCCGATAATTGCCGATAGTCTGACCGATTAACTCCGCCATAGGGGATGCTCCATATCTCAGGCAACCAACAGCGCAACCCGGGCAAACCAGCGGAGCCGTTGTTCAATTTCGACTTCGAGGTCAGCAGGGGGACTGGAGGTATATTCTTTACCCGTATATTGTACTGCACTTGCGTCAATAGCGTCTGCCATTTCGCGCACAATCGCCGCCCGATCGCGCTGACCGTCGAGCAACTGTAACAGACACCGATTGAACGGATCGAGCTGCAACACATCGTGGTACAGATTGGTCACCTCAATGCCGGTCTGCGCTTCCCGGCGCGCCAGAGCGGTCGCTTTCGGGCGTTCACCCGGGCGCGTCGCCACGAGTGGCGGATGCAGGTGAAACGACACCAGCGTGGTTGCCGTGGCAAACGCGCGCAACAGATCGCCGCCCAACCGACGCGCCAGCGCCGACGGTTCAGCCTCTGTCAGCGTTGCTCCGCCCCCGGCAGCGCGACGCCACGCTTCGCCCACCAGCGTCTCAAATGGGACCGCACGCGGCGACTCTTCCGCCAGATGGAGCAGCGCCGCCTTGGTGATCGGCGCCGTGACGGTGAATGCCACATCGTGCAGATTCCGAAATACTGCTGGCGTCTCATCGGTCAGATCGACGGGTTGCAATTCGGGGTGCATCAATGCAGTGACGGCCATGCCTGCCAGGCGTTCTGGTCGCAATGTGCGCCGGATCTTCAGATGGTCGTGGCAGAGGAGCGTCTGCCGAAACTGTCGTCCGCGAAGAAAATCCATGTACTGCTCCAGATCGATGCCGCTTCGAGAGAAAGAACGTATCGCATCGACCGTTTCGGGTTTCAATCCCTGCGGCAGCACCATCGGAAATTCAGTTTCGGAAAGGTACTGCAATCCATGCTGTGCGGCGTGCGCCGCGAACTGCGCAAAGGAGACCGGTTCGTTCACTACTTCGAGCGCATCATGGAGCAGAAATGCGTGACTCATCGGTCCCAACTGATCCAGCATCGAGCGAAACCGATTGGCGTATGCAGCAATGAAGCTGTGGAATGCGTTCGCATGGTCGGAGTCGCTTTCCGCCAGCATATCGAGCAGCGCCAGCGCCAGTCTGGCGCGATCCCGCGGATCCTCGACATCTCTGATGGCGTAAAGCATGAGGTCGCGAATGGCGCCAAGCAGGTACCATCCAGGGTACGTGTTGTAACTGATATACGCAATGCCATTCGGTGTCAGGCAGCGTTTGGTCAGTGCCATGAGCCGGTCGCGCACCGGAGCCGGCACCCATGAATAGACTCCGTGTGCGATGATGTAGTCGAACTGTCCCAGGTCATCGCCGACTTCCTGCAGATCGCGCACCAGCAGCGTGATGTTCGTGATGCCGAGCGCCTCGATCGTCCGCCATCCATCGGCGATCTGGCGTGGTGAGAGGTCGATGCCGACAAACGAGGCTTCAGGAAGGCTCAACGCCATCGGCATCAGATTGGCGCCGGTGGCGCAGCCAATTTCCAGCACGCGACAACGCGCAACCGGCGGCGGGTTCAAGCCGAGCAGCGTTGCGAGAACCGCCATATAGTCCGGGTGGGTATGCGCATAGGCGCGCCCCGGATAGGGCGTCTCATCATAACTGCGTGCCAGGGCTGTTGCAACATCGTTCACTGTTGAATATCCAGTATGTATCCGGCGTGCGCCGGTTTGTGCGTGCGCACCAGATCATCAATCAAGCGCGCATCCACGTCGCTGCCGGGCGGAATGGCGAGCGAAATGCGAAAGACGAACGGTTGCGACGGGTCTTCCGTAATGGTCGGCGTCAGACCGGTCACCACCTCGATCAATCGCTTGAGACCATACGCTGTGCCACGCCAGCGGTAGAGATCGGCCGCTTCGGCGATCAGGCGACGGATGCGCGCTTCGGGCCAGTACGGATTGACTGCCATATCGAGCCAGCCTGCCAGCCAGGGCAAAAACGACGGCGGGCAGGTGCGCGGGTCGAAGTAGAGGTTGATATGGTTCTGACGCCACTCCAGCGGCTCCCAGATCGTCTCGAAGATCCGCAGATAGCGCCCCAGAAACTCATTCTCCTGAAAGATCGACGGCAGATACCGCAGGTAGCGGCTATCCAATCCGTCTGGCGGAGCAGTGTAGCGCATCGGCAGGCGTTCGGGAAATTCCTGGACGACAACGAACGGCTCTTCGGGCGGCGGAGGCGGCGGGGGCGCGGATGGCGCCTCTGGCGGCGCCACTGCTGCTGCGGTTGCACCAGCAGCGTCTTCTGACGCTTCAGCCGTCACCGCCTCTCCCGACGTCGCTTCTGCGACATGCGGCGGTTCAGGCGCTTCTGCAACGGGCAACGACGCCTCTTCGGGCGGGTATGCCACGCCAGGCGGCACATAGATCAGGATAAATGGTCCGATCCGCACTTCCTCGCCGGGAACCAGCGGGTAGGGCTGGTTTGGCGGCAGGCGGCGCTCGTCGATGAAGGTGCCATTCGTGCTGCCAAGATCGATCAACTGCGCGCCGTGCGCTCCCGCATCGATCCGAGCATGCATATTCGACACGACGGGCGAGTCGAGGTGCAGATCGCGCGCCGGGTTGCGCCCGATGGTGTACTGTGGCTGTCGCAGCGGTATCACTCGTTCGCCGTCGGCGGAGCGAATGATCAGTTTGCCGAAATCGGGTTCCACGTTATGCTCCGGGTGTCAAACAATCCATCCGGGCGCCCGCCAGGTGCGCCCCGACCACCTCCGGGGTTGGGCGCCCACAGGGGGGCGCCCCTACCGCCCGCGCCTCCGGGGTTGGGCGCCCGCCAGGTGCGCCCCGACCACCTCCGGGGTTGGGCGCCCACAGGGGGGCGCCCCTACCGCCCGCGCCTCCGGGGTTGGGCGCCCACAGGGGGCGCCCCTGCCGCCTGCGCCTCCGGGGTTGGGCGTCCACAGGGGGGCGTCCCTGCCGCCTGCGCCTCCGGGTTTGGGCGCCCACAGGGGGCGTCCCTACATTGGGCGACCACACGGTGCGCCCTACGACGCACTGACCGACACTCGATGTTGCCAGGAGCAGATCAACGCATGGCGCGGCACATCGAGACGCGGCGAGACAGGTTGCGGCTTTGCTGTGCTCCCCGGTTCGGTCAACCCGATCTGCACCTCCTCGACGAACTCAATCGAAGGGAGACGCTGCATCAATGCATAGATCTCCGACACATGCAGATCACGACCAAAGGGCCAGCCGTTGCCGTCGGGTCCGCCGACATATGGGTTGAGATACCGATAGAGCGCATCTTCTGCCTTATGCTGCACTGTGCGCACAAGCGCCTGATCGCTGCGCGCCGGAACACGCAGCCGCACCTCGACCGACACCCAGAGGTACTGGATTGGACGCACATCGAGGGCAATTCCCAATGGACGCCGCCGATCCAGATAGTCGAGCGCGCGGGCGCGCAGTTCGGTGGAGAGCGTCAGCGCCTCCGGCGGAATCCGACCAGCGGGGTTATCGGTCTGCGGCAGAATGTAGACCATCACCTGACCGGGGCGCGGATCCGCCGGACCACCCGGCTGTGCGCCGGGTCCGACGCAACACGCACGCGCCACACCGACCACCTCCCGCGCCAGGTGCTCATAGTCATCAACCGTTACGGCGCGGGTGCGGGTGCGAAGGATCTGCGGCGCACGAGCGCGCGCGTCGTCAAGCCCCTGCGGATCGCGTCCGCCTTCAGCAGCGCGGCGGTTCGTCACCCGCGACACATACGGGATCGACGTCTTCAGCATCACCAGCGTATTCGCCTGAACGTTGCCGACCACGCCGCCGCCATACTGGTAGCGTGTCATCGTGATGACGCTGCCGTGGGGCGGCACGCTGCCAAAATTGCGCACCGACCCATCGGGTTGAAGCAGCGCCGGACCAAAGCTTACCGTGCCGCTGAGACTATCGAGCGTATAGTGTTGATCGTCCGGACCGGAGGCGGCAAAGTCGGGGACCTCAACCCACTCGCGCAGACGACCGGGGAGCGGCGGATCGACGATCAGGATATCGCGCTGCGGATCGCGCGCCAGCACCGGTCTGTTCAATAGATGAAACTCCTGACCAGGCGTGCCGTCACTGCGCCCGATCACCTCGTTGCGCACCGTGACCGCATGGCGCGCATTGACCGTCCCGCCGCGCGACTCGATGCGCAGCGCCAGCAATTCGGGCGAGACCTTGTAGCGATTGTGGCGATTCTCGGGTGTATCCGCCTGCGCATCGGTCAGGCGGCAGCGCAGCCAGTGCGCCGTCACGCCCTGAATCGTATCGGGCGCCATTGGCGGCAGGTGCAGCACGATTTCGCCGGGCATATTGAAACCGCCAGTACCGTCGAACTCGACCTCGCACGGCGACCAGCGCGCCACGCCCCCCTGCCACACCTCCCAGATCAGCGGTGGGTTGGTTGGATCAACGCCGGCGCCGCGCGCCACGTCACAGTCGATCACCAGCGCCAGCACGTGATTGCCGTGGTTGTGCCGGAGCGGAATGTAGAAGGCGTCGTGCGGCAGCGGAGTGGGCGCGAACATGGCAATTCGTCCGTTGGGCAACAACAACTGGCGCAACTCACTCGCGCGCCAGCTTGCGGGAACATTCGGGCGTTCCACCTGGCGAACATACACTTTATCATCAGCCACCACCGCCGGATGAATCGTCAGGTCGGTCTCGGTAGTGAAAATCACCGCCGGACTGGTTTCGGTGCGCACCGTCGCCACTTCCGTGTCGGCAGGAATGGTGATCGCCGTTTCCTGCGGCGCCGACAGATAGAAGGTGACCGGCGCAACCGCCGATTGCGGCGGCTCCAGCCGAATGCCAATCAGGTTGAGCAGTATGATATACACCTTGTCGGGCACCTGATTGACTCGATAGAGCAACAGATCGGTCATCCAGGCGAACAGTTCGATCAGCGCCACGCCCGGATCGCTGACGTTGTGATCGGTCCATTCCGGGCAAAAGCGCGGAATCAGACGTTTGGCTTCATCGACAATATCCTGAAAGTGACGATCGTCGAGATTGGGTGTTGGCAACGACATGCAACCCTCGTCTATTCACCCGGAATACGGTAGAACGGAAAAACCAGCGAGCGGCGATCATGGGTCGCCTTGATGCGATACTCGATCGTGATCAGCATCCGTTCCGGCGTCTGCGGATCGGTATCGATCTCGACATTCAGCACATCGATGCGCGGCTCCCACATCGCCAGCGCCTCTTCCACATAGTACACGGCCAGACCGGCGGTCGCGGCGTCATTCGGCGCAAAGATCAGATCGTGAATCTGGCAGCCGAATGTCGGGCGCATTAACCGCTGGCCTTTCGGCGTCAGCAGGATCATGATGATCGCCTGCTCGATATCGACCTCCTGGCGCGCCAGCGCGAAGCGCCCGCGCGCGTCCAGCCCGACCGGAAACGCCCATCCGACGCCAAGAAAATCGCTCATAACGCCTCCCCCGCCAATGTCGACCTGCGGAAATCCACTGACAATCACGCCGCCGTGCGCTGTCTGATCCCCCATGCGCGCTGCCGGCATCCCGCCGATCAGCACGGTTGAACTCCCCTTGATGATCGTGTCAGGCGGACCGGCGCACGTCGCCATGCCGCTGACCACCGCCGCTGGCATCCCGCCGATCAACACCGTCGGCACGCCAGGGGGCATGATCGGACCGCCAACATGCGGCTTGGGACCGTCGGACAGCGGACATGTGTGCATATCGCCAACACGCGCGGCAGGCGGCATCGTTCGTTTCCTTTCAGTTGATTTTGACCAGCGTTCCCTGAATCGTCAGAATCGCCGATGATTTCACGTCGAGCGTCGCGTTCGCCTGCAAGGATGCAGTAGCATTGGATTTCAGGTCGAGACTGGCATTCGCCTGCAACGAGGCGCTGGCATTCGACTTCAGATCGAGACCGGTGGCGCCTTCGATAGCCATAGCCTGCTGCGATTTGATATCAATCTTGCCCTTCGCCTGGATCGTCAGGTTGCCATCGGCGCTGATCGTGCCATTCCCTTTGACTTTGATCGTCAACTCGTTCTTCTTGCTATCGAGTTTGATAATGTTGCCACTTTTGTCTTCAATGGTAATCGACGGATCACTGTCGCTATCGTCCAGCGTGATAACGTGACCGGAGCGCGATTTGACCACTCGCTGCTCGACTTTCCCGCCTTTGACGATCTCGCGGGTCTTCTTTGGCAGACCATCCTTGCCGTTCCACAAACCGCCGATCACATACGCGGCGCGCATATCGCCAGCCTCGAATCCCACCAGCACCTCATCGTTCACTTCCGGCAGAAACTCGATCCCACGGTTGGCGCCTGCACCGACGCTGACCACCCGCGCCCAATGGCTCTGTTGATCCGAAAGGGTCGGAAACTTGACCTTCACCCGCCCCAGGTTGTCCGGGTCGTTGTTGTCGGTGACGATCCCGATCACCAGCCCTTCGATCCTCAGGCGCGGCGTCTCCGGATGTACCAGGCTCAACAAAGCGTCCGGATTGACCCCTGAAACCGAGAAGTCGGTGGTGTACCCTGCCGCATTGTAGCGATGCGTTGCGCTGGTGACGACGTATGTGCCGCTGAAGCGATTGCCGATGTTGGATATTTTGACCGCCGCACCTGCCTTGATCTTTGGATTGCCGGCAGCCGTGCCATCCGCCTCGATACACCGACTTTCGTGCTGGTTGAGTACCGCTTTTGCAATCTGCTCTGCTTCCGATTGTGAGCGCACGGCGGACTCAATTAGCAGATCTTTCGCCGTCATACTGAACGCCTTCTTCGCCAGTGCGCCGCCCTTATCGGAGACGCCAATCGCCGGCATGACGGCGCCATTCGCTCCCAGACCAATCACCGCTTCTTTTTTTTGAGGATCCCAACCGCGCACTGTTACCTCATTCACCTGATCAATCGTGCTCAGGCGCGGGCGAAAGGCGCTCAGATCCTCGCCCCATTTCAACTCGACCGGCGCTCTTGCGGCAGGTGGTTTGACGCAGCAGAGTTTTCGTCCATCGACGTACAGCAGATAGCCGAGCGCCGCTGCGCGTTCACGCAAAAACTCCAGGTTCGTCTGGTTCCATTGCACCACATACTCGTGCACTCTGGTCGTCGCGTCCACCTGAACCTGCAACCCTGCTTCGTTGGCGATCTGCGTGAGCATGTCGCCATCGGTCACATTCAAAAACGTGCGCGCATGGCGTCCACGTGACAGACGGTGGAGGCGATCAAAGGCGCGCACCACAACCTGCGCTCCTTCTGCATCGAAGTGTGGTTCGACCTCGACAATCTCGCCATCGAAGATTGTCTCGGTGGCGCGATTGTGCCTGACATTAACCACAAGCGTTTTGCCCGGCGTCAGTCGGTTGTCGTCAACCCATTTCAATCGGCGGTCATTGATGACGAGTGTGGCGACATCGGGCAGGTGCAGACTATTCTCGACCGTGATTTCCAGCGTATCCTGCACCAATTCCGATGGTGCATCGGCGCCGTCGAGTTTCAGGTAGAAGTCGGAAACATGCCGATCATTATTACTCATTGGGAATCACCAGCACTGCTCCCGGCGTCAACTCGCGCACCCGTTCCAGCCCATTGGCTTCGGCAATCGGGCGCCAGCGCGTCGCATCGCCATACGACTTGTATGCAATCCATGACAGTGTGTCACCCTCGCGCACCCGCCAGACCCGCTCACCGCCAACGCCGCCGGATGTCGGGTTCTGCGGTTGCAGATTGGCGGTATCCTCAATTTGCTGGAATGTTACGTCAAGTTCGGCGCGCACCGGCGTGCCATCGACGAGAAAGAGGGTGAACTTCTGCGTGATGTTGGTGATAACCGCCTTAAACGACCAGGATGTTCCCCACTGGAAGCGGACTTTCGGCGGACGCCCGCGGGTGCTTTTGGGGTCTTTCAGGTCGGGATCGATCATCATGAATGACCAGAGCCTGTCAGTGTAGACCTTGCGCACATCCTTCGGTTTCGAGCCGGGGCGTGCGCTGGTGTAGGTGTCGAACAACAGGTGCATCGATAGGGTTGCCGGTTGCCCGCCGCTGAATTCGAGTTGTGGCACGTTCGTGCTTGGCGTTTCGCCGCGACTCCAGCTATTCTGTTTGGTGAAGGTGTACTCCTTCGGGTTGAACAGGCACTCAACCTCCTGTGACGGGTTGTCGAGGTTGATAATTCTGGCTTTGACCAGGCTCGTATCGGGCATCGATCTTCCTCCTGTTTACCAGCCGCTGCGCCGTCGCTCGGCTGCCAGCCGGCGTTTCAGCACAGCATAGACCTGGCGTGCAAGTTCATCGAGATCGGGCGCAGGAGACGGTTCCTGCGCAGGTGCAGTCGTTTCCGATTGCTGAACGGCGGGCAACGTGCGCGCGGTTTCTGCGGTGCGCACAACCGGCGCTCCCGGCTGTGGCGGCGCAGTCAACGCCGGCGGCGCAGGCGCAACCGTCGCCAGCGGCAATAGCGGCGCTTCGACTGCCGGCTTCGGCAGCGCCAGCCAATCAGGCAGCGGCTCCCAGGGGGCGGGCAGGTTGCCCCAGCGCGCGCGTTCCGGTACAGCCGGTGCATCTTTGACGGGTGACTCAGCGCGGGCATGTTCTGGCGCCTGAGCCGGAGGCGCTGCCGCAACACCTGTGCGAGCGGGCGTGACCGGCGGAGCAAAACGCATCCGTGCAGCCTGAATGGTTTGCGCCTCGACCGTGCGCGCCAGCGCCTCTTCGTCGGTCGCCGGTCCTGGCGGCGCCGGGCGAAGACCAGGGCGCTGCTCAGGCGGACGCGCAATCGGCGGAATGGTGGTTGGATCACGCTGGCGCGCCACGTGGGTCAGTTCGTGCGCGAGCAGACCGAGACCTTCGGCGGTTTCGTCGCCTCTGCCAGGCGCCAGCGCCACATCATCGCCAAGCGTCACGGCGTCGGCGCGGTACGCCGCTGCTACGCGACCGGCTTCCGGTTCGCGCGAGACACGCACGGTTGCAGGATCGACCCCGACGGCAGCGTATAGGAAGCGCCGGTTCGACTCGGAGAGCGGCGGCGCAGACGGCGCAAAACGAGCGGGAGACCGTGCGCTACCCGACGCTGTAGGGCGAACGGTAGCATTCACCGGCGGCGCAAAGCGTGTTGCGCGGGTTGGAGTCGCTGCGACACCCGGCTGAGACGCACTGACCGGTTGCGGCGCAGAACGCTGCGGTTCGCTGCCCAACGCCAGCCATGGCGCGTCACTCGATCCTGGAGCGCCAACTGCTGGTGCGGGCATTGCCGGGGGCGTGACAGACGCCGGTCGGGCGGCTTCTTCAGGAGAACGATCCGGCGCCTGTGCCGCCGCTTCTTTCTGGCGGCGGCGACGCTCATCGGCGCGCAGGCGCTCCATCCAGGCTTCCACCGAACGGTCGAAGACTGGCGTCTCAGCAGGCGGTGGTTGATCTGTCTTTTGCGGCATCTCTTCCGCTGGAGCAGGCGTCACAGAACGCGGCGTGTGTTCTGTGACGAAGCGTGGCGGTCGGGCAACCCGTATCTCAACCGGCGCCTGCGGTTGTGGTTGAGATTTTGGACTGGCAGGCAGCGGGGCGGGCTGTTGTGTCATCGAAGACGCAGGGCGCTCCTGCATCCGCTGCGCCACCCAGGCGCGCGCTGCATCAACGATAGCAGCGGCAGGATTGGGAGGCTGCGGTGTGTCCTGCGCTGCGGATGGAACGGCAGACGGTGCGGTGCTGGCGGAAGGGGGCGCTGGCGTTGAGACCGGAGCAGCAGACGGTGCGGTGCTGGCTGGAGGGGAGGCTGGTGTCAGCATGGGAACGACCGACGATTCTGCCTGGTCAGGAATGTGCATTCCTGTTTGCACTGGAATGGCAGATGACGTTCCTTCAGCCTGATCGAGCGGAACGAACGGCGCGATTTCGGGCGCACCGGGAGCGCCGGGCAAACCCTCTTCCCCCGGCAGCGCCGCGGCGGATGTTGGGGGAAACGCGGATACATCGCCGGTGTCGGGCGCCATCCGAAGTGTAGACGCAGCCTCATCAGCGGGCGCTGACGCTGCCTGCCGGCGCCGTTGCTCATCGGCGCGCAGGCGTTCCATCCAGGCTTCCACCGAACGGTCGAAGACTGGCGTCTCAGCAGGCGGTGGTTGATCTGTCTTTTGCGGCATCTCTTCCGCTGGAGCAGGCGTCACAGAACGCGGCGTGTGTTCTGTGACGAAGCGTGGCGGTCGGGCAACCCGTATCTCAACCGGCGCCTGCGGTTGTGGTTGAGATTTTGGACTGGCAGGCAGCGGGGCGGGCTGTTGTGTCATCGAAGACGCAGGGCGCTCCTGCATCCGCTGCGCCACCCAGGCGCGCGCTGCATCAACGATAGCAGCGGCAGGATTGGGAGGCTGCGGTGTGTCCTGCGCTGCGGATGGAACGGCAGACGGTGCGGTGCTGGCGGAAGGGGGCGCTGGCGTTGAGACCGGAGCAGCAGACGGTGCGGTGCTGGCTGGAGGGGAGGCTGGTGTCAGCATGGGAACGACCGACGATTCTGCCTGGTCAGGAATGTGCATTCCTGTTTGCACTGGAATGGCAGATGACGTTCCTTCAGCCTGATCGAGCGGAACGAACGGCGCGATTTCGGGCGCACCGGGAGCGCCGGGCAAACCCTCTTCCCCCGGCAGCGCCGCGGCGGATGTTGGGGGAAACGCGGATACATCGCCGGTGTCGGGCGCCATCCGAAGTGTAGACGCAGCCTCATCAGCGGGCGCTGACGCTGCCTGCCGGCGCCGTTGCTCATCGGCGCGCAGGCGTTCCATCCAGGCAGCGGGTGAACGGTCGAACGCCGAAAGGTCCGGCGCTGTGGAAGGGGCGTGTGACCTGGACGCCTGCGCTGCGTCAGGCGTCGTTGGTGCAGCGGCAGGGGGTACAGACGCGCCACCCGCAGCAGGTTCAGGCAGCGGCATAGCGGCAGGCATGCTCCTGCTTACCACCGCCTCAGGCGCCGCCGCCGCAGACGGCGCGCTGCCGCCTGCCGCAGGTTCCGGCGATAGCAGCGGGGCTGGCGTGCCGCCGCCTGCTGTCGGCACAGGCGCCGCCGCCGCAGACGGCGCGCTGCCGCCTGCCGCAGGTTCCGGCGATAGCAGCGGGGCTGGCGTGCCGCTGCCCTCGATCAGTTCAGGCAGCAGAGCAGGTATCAGTGGTGACGCACCCCAGGGCAACACCGGCGCGCGCGCTCGCCGGGAGGACACAGGCGCACGCCCGATTGCCTGGAGGATCGGCTGGTCCACCGCCGCGCGCGACGCAAGCGGCGCACGCCCGGCGAGCGCGCGCGCGAAGCGCGTATGGCGGCGCAATCGCATAATAAGCAATCGGCGGATCATGGCATCACCCGACTGTCATTCCGTTGTGCGTCAGTTCGAGCGTCTCCACCGCTGCTTCCGTCGAAGCGGCAGTAAACTGCGGACCGGTCCACTTGACAGGGTACGCCTCGATGAAATTCCAGCGAAATAACTCTTTTCCCGCCGAGTCGTACATAATGACCGTCACATTCCGCCGGTCGATCGAGCCACGCGCAATTTTGAGGAACCACTGGAGCAGTTCATTCGAACTCGTCATGCCGCGCTTGAGAGTGATATTGCCGATCTTTGTGCGCCCCGGCAGACGGTGAACGAAGTCGTTGTTGCCCCCCTCCTCGAGTTCGGTGACCTCGGTTTCGAGTTGCAGCCCGCTCACCTCGGTGAACACTGCCTGCGGTACGCCAGCAATCTCGACATAGAACCGATAGGACGGATACGCTTCTTCAGTCGTTGGCACGCTTCACCTCTTCCGTCGCTGCTTTTCGACCATCACGCCTCTGGCGCGCTCAAGGCGCGCTTCTTCGCGCATCAGCCGGTAAACACGCTCTGCCAGCGCCTCGATGTCAATCGTATCGTGACGCTGTTCGGATTGATCTTGTGATGTTGAGCGATCCGCCGCCTCATCAGATCGCGGTGATGCCGGCTGTGTCATAGCCGCTATCCTGTCATCTCGCCAACCCCGACATCAATGGCAAACCGTGTTCCGCATGCGGGGCACTGCGTTTCGACCAGATGCGGAGCGGCGGCGTTGATCTGAATGTACAGGTCCTGCAGGTAGAGAAAGTCGGTTGCAAACAGGCGCTCCACGATGGCTGGCGTGATGGCGCCGATTGTACCGAGACGGGTAATCACCCGGCTCAACAGCAGAATGCTGAGATACGCCTCGTTGCGCTGCACCCGCGGATCTTCGAGCGGCTCGATCTCGTCAATCGCCGTTGCACGACGCATCGACCCCTCGCGGTGCAGGTTTCCCTGCTCATCGACATAGCCGCAGGGCAGCACAAATGAAAACTCGGTTTGGAGCATGATGTTATTCCGCTATCGCGGCAGGTCCCTGCTCGCCCTCGTTGGGGCAGGTCGCAGACCTGCCCGTACGCGGTGTCGGGACCTGCCCCTGCTTGCCCCCGTTGGGGCCGGTCGCAGACCTCCTCGTTGGGGCCGGTCGCAGACCTGCCCGTACGGGGTGTCGGGACCTGTCCCTGCTTGCCCCCGTTGGGGCCGGTCGCAGACCTCCTCGTTGGGGCAGGTCGCTGCTCGCCCTCGTTGGGGCAGGTCGC
>ERZ1685331.142-NODE-142-length-15700-cov-19.335634_pt1 | contig 15700 bp, 5 predicted proteins | sample MGYA00580194_ERZ1685331 | MGnify/ENA primary metagenome ERZ1685331 (study PRJEB41501, sample SAMN08275520) | hot springs metagenome | biome: alkaline hot spring; material: microbial mat | place: Russia: Ush-Beldyr | collected 2015-07 | depth 0.5 m m ...
GGGGGAAGGGGATTTGGCGGCGGCGGCCTTCGGCCGCCGCCGCCAAATCCCCCCTCTGTTCAACCGCACAGATGGAAACCCTTTATCGGGCGGCCCGCGCCAGTTTGCGCAGTGCCGCCGCCACGTCCTCCAGCAACTCTTCCCGTTGCAGAACCCCTTTCTGGATCAGGGCCTCAATCCGGTTGTTGAGCACCTGACGGTCCCGCTCCGTCAACTCTTTGGCTGTGACGACGATGATAGGAATGGCACGGGTGGATTCATCCGCCTTCAGCGCTTCCAGCACGGCGAACCCGTCCATCTCCGGCATCAGAAGATCCAGGATGACGATGTGGGGACGTCGCTGGTGGACCAGCAGGACAGCCTCCTGTCCGCTAGCGGCCTCTATCACCTCATACCCCTCCTGCGTCTCGATCATCCGCCGCAGGAGATGCCGATCCTCCATCTGGTCATCCACGATCAGAATCCGATGACGGCCTTCTTCCCGGTCCAGGCGGTCCAGCGCGGTCAGCAAGTCCTGCTCCAGGATGGGCTTGACCAGGTAATCGGCCGCGCCCAGGCTCAGTCCTTGCCCTTTCTCGCCAACGATGGTGCATATGATGACCGGGATATCGCGAGTTTCGGGATCGGCCTTCAGTTCCTGGATGACCTGCCAGCCATCCTTGCCGGGCATCAACACATCTAGAGTGATAGCGAAGGGTCGGATTCGCCGGGCCTCCTCCACCACCCGGAACGGATCACTTAGACCTACCACCCGATAACCCTGTTTATCCAGGTATCGACGGAAGAGAGTGATAACTCCTTCATCATCATCCACGCAGAGAACCACGCGGCCGTGCATCTCCGGAGCAAGAGAGGTCGCTTCCCCCAACGAGAGGGCCTCCTCTGCCTGTGGCTCAGCCTCGGGCCTGATCGGGTGCGGCCCCTGGATGGGCAGGGTGAAAGTGAACGTGGACCCTTTGCCTGGTTCGCTTTCTGCCCATATCCTGCCGCCGTGGAGTTCTACAAAGGACTTGCTGATGGTCAAACCCAGGCCCGTACCCCCGTGTTTGCGGGATGGGGAAGCATCCACCTGGGTAAAAGCCTCAAAGATGTGCGGCATTTTCTCCGGCGGAATGCCGATGCCGCTGTCGGAGACGGAGATGATGACGTAATCCCTCTCCACTTTGGCCTCCACCCGGATAAAGCCCTGATCGGTGAACTTGGCCGCGTTGGAGACCAGGTTCAGGAGGACCTGCCGTACCCGGCGGCTGTCGGCAATGATAGTGGGTAGGTTGGCCGGGACCGACTGTTGGAGTTCTATGGGCTTATCCTTGACCAGGGCAATAGCGGTGGACATCACGCCCCGGATAATCTCCTGCAGGTCAGTGGGCTCAAAGACAAGTTCCATCTTACCGGCCTCAATCTTGGAGATGTCCAGGATGTCGTTGATGAGGCCCAGCAGATGCTGGCCGCTGTTGAAAATGGCCTCCAGGTCCTGCCGTTGCTGCTCAGTGATGGGGCCATCAATCCCCTTGAGAATGACGCGCGAGAAGCCGATGATGGAGTTAAGCGGCGTCCGCAGTTCGTGGGACATATTGGCCAGGAACTGGGACTTGAGTCGGTCCATCTCCTTGAGCCGTTCCGCCGTCTCTACGGCCTCCTGGTAGAGGCGGGCGTTCTCCCAGGCCACGCTCAGGTTGGCGGCAACGATGCGCAGGAATTCCGTCTCGCCCTCGTCAATGGCCGGGTGCCCGGGCTGACGACCCAGGGCCAATAGCCCCAGTGGCTGGCCGCGAATGACCAGTGGAACAAACGCCGCATCCATGAGTCCCCACTGGTGGGCGATGCCTATCATTCGTCCATAGGCCAGGCGGGGGATGTCCCGCAGGATCGTCACATCCGACCGGAAGAGAGCTTCCACCACCGGCGCAGCCTGCTGGCGGTTCATTCCGACGTTCGGGCGGGGCAGCGGGATTTCGGCGCCATCGGCGTTGTGGGCCGTGATCAGCCGCAGGGTTTCTGCCCCCGGCTCCCATCTGAAAACGAAGGTGGGCATCTCCAGTTGGCGGGAGATGGCCTCGGCAGCCCGGCGGAGCAGTTCGTGGGGATCCATCGTCGTAGCCGCAACCTGGAGCACCTCGCTGATGAGGGCCCGGTGGCGAGCCTCCGCCTCCGTCTCGGCGAAGAGTCGGGCATTCTCCAGAGCGACCCCGGCCTGGCTGGCCAAAGAGGTCATCAGGAGCACATCGGCCTGGGTGAAGGCGTCGGTTCGGTCGCTCTGAACGTCCAGCACGCCGACCACCCGACCCTTGACCTCAATGGGAACAGCCAGTTCCGCGCGGGACTTGGCGAGTTCCGGAACGGTGATGTAGCGGGGATCGCTCAGAACGTTGTTGACCACCACGGGCTGTCCGGTGCGCGCGGCATCGGTGGTGATACCCGGCCGGTCTATCTCCAGGACGACGCTGCGCGGCAGGAGCCGCCGGTCGCTGTTCCCGATGGTGCTTCCGTCCTCAAAGACCAGGCGGCGGTCCTCCACCAGCATAATGCTGACGAAGTGATAGCCGAAGCGGGATTTGGTGATGTCCACAATCTGCCGGAGCAGAGCTTGCGGGTCCAGAACCGAACTGATGGTGCGGCCAATTTCGTTTATGGCCTCCAGTTCCTGGGCCCGACGGCGGGTCTCTTCCAGCAGGCGGAGGTTCTCCATCGCAATGGCGGCCTGACCACAGAGGGTCCAGAGGTTGCGGATCAATTTCTCCGGATAGGCGTAGGGGATGTCCCGTCCCACCAGAAGCATGCCCAGCGTCCGCTGACCGATGGAGAGCGGCACCAGGGCAAAGGAGCGCAGTCGCAGGACTTCTAAAATCGTACGAGCCCGCTCATCCACGCGCGGATCCACATAAATGTCCTCCACAGTAATGGCCTCGGTCGGCTGGATGAACGGGCGCAGGCCGAAATCAGCCAGGGGGAGCCGGGTGCCGTGCGGATGGACCGGACGGCCGTCCACAGCCCAATGCTCGCCCATCACCAAGTGGGTGGGTTCCTCCGGCGGTTCCACTATCAGAACCCGGGCCAGGTCCAGGCCGGTGCGGGCGACATACCCGACCAGCGCCTGAGCCACTTCGGCAGGGGTGGTCGCCGCACCGATGGCCCGGCCGGCCTCAAAGAGTTCGCGCGTTTCTGCCAGGGTCTGGCTGGTCTCGGCGAAAAGGTGGGCGTTCTCAATCGCCGTCGCCAGTTGGTCCGCCATCGTCTGTAGGGCAGTGATGTCCTCTGGGGTGAAAGCAGCGGGCCTGTCGGACTGGATGGTCATCGCGCCGATGACCCGTCCCCGGGAGACCAGCGGGAGCGCCATTTCGGAACGGGTGTTGGGCAGGAGCGGGTTATCAAAGCGGATCGCCTCCGCGCCCACGTCCAGCGCGATGCGGGCTTTCGCGTTGGCCGTACACCAACCGATCATGGATTTCCCGCCGACTTCCAATTTGTGGCCCGCCTCCAACATCCGGCGGCCCGCATCGCCGGTGCCGGCCCGGAGCACCGCCCAGCGACCCGTCTCGTCCAGCAAGAAGACCCCAACGTAGTAGAGGCCAAACCGCTGGCGGATGAGTTCAGCGGTCTGCGGGAGGAGTTCATCCAGGCTCAGGATGGACGATGCAGCGCCGGAGACCTCAGCCGCCGTCGCCAGTCGGGCCGCCCGCCGACGGGTCTCCTCCAACAGGCAACGGTTCTCCAGCGCAACAGCGACATGGTCGGCGACCGTGCGGATGCGGCGGACATGCTCTTCGGAAATGGTAAGGACCGGATTCGGGCTGATGAAACTCATAAAGCCCATAGCCCGTCCGAAGATGCTCAGCCCGGCAGTGACCATCCCGCGCATGCCCATATTGCGGCTCGTCGCCCGGACTTCGTCAGGAATGTCTGCGTCGGGGTCCTCCATATCCGCATAGACCAGGACGAAGTCGGGCTCATCCAGCAGCCGGCGGGCGGCCTTCCGGTCGGGGAGGGGGAAGGCCTGCATCGGCGGGAGGGTGATCCAATCCTCTCCGGCGGCGACGGCCGGGTAGATGTCGCCGTGGGTGGGGATGCCCTCCGGGTCGGTGAGGGTGGCGAGGGTAAGGGAGCAGGCCGTGAAGCCCAGGGGCCGGGCCACAGCGGCTGCGCCCCGCACGATCTCTTCTATCGACGTCGCCTCACTGATGGCCCGGGCGGCCTGGTATAGGGCCGTTGTTTCGGCCAGAGCCTGTTGGATCTGTTCAAACAGGCGCGCGTTCTGTAGGGCGATGGCCACCTGGCTGGCGATAGCGGTGAGGAGGTCCTGGTCGTGGCGATCGTAGGCGCGCGGGGTGGTGTAACTCTGCACCGCCATCACGCCCAGGACCTGGTCGCCCACCATCAGCGGCACCCCCAGCCAGGAGTGGGCCATCCGCCCAATCTGAGCCACCCCCATCTCCTGCAAGCGGGCCAGCAGGTCCTCTTCTATCAGCACCGGCTTTCGGTTCCGGATGATGTACTCGGTCAGGCCGTTCGCAAAGGGGCGGGTGCGATAGGGTTGTCGTTTGTTCTCCTCTACCGCCAGGGGAAAACGGACTATCCCCTGCTGGAGATCGTAGAGGGCGATGTAGAAGTTGGTGGTATCCAGCAGGCGGCTGGCACCCCGGTAGGCCTCTTCCAGCACCTGTTGTACGTCCAGTTGGGCCGTGAGGGCCTGGCCCAGTTCGTTCAGGACGGCCAGTTCCTCGGCCCGCAGGCGGGCTTCCTCAAAGAGGCGGGCATTGGCCAGCGCGTTAGCGATATAGCCCGCAATGGCCCGGACCAGGCGGACCTCGTTGCGCCCGAAGCCGCGGGAGCGGTTCATAAAGTAGAGTTCGCCGACGCTCTGCTCCCGCACCCGCAGGGCTATACCACAGAAGTTGTGGACGCCCAGCCGCTCCAGATACGGGCGGTAGGCCGGGATCAGATTCGGGTCCGCCAGGCCCAGGTTGGAGTAATAGACCCCGCCTCGGGAGAAGATGCTCTGCTCCATCCCCGGCGCATCTATCGGGATTTCCCAATTGCGGGCCTCGGGGAGAAACTCACCCCTGAAGAGAACGGCCTGGGACCTCAGCACCCTGGCGTCTTCTTCGTACAGAATCAGTGCCGCGCTCTCCGCTTCCACCAGAGGCACCGCCTCCCGCAAAACCCCCTCCAGCATAGGTGCCAATTCCAGGGTGGAGACGGCCAGGGCAGCGATACGGGCCAGACCCTCCTGCTCCATCGCCCGCTCGCGCGTCTCGGCATAGAGGCGGGCATTCTGAACGGCAATCGCGGCTTGGTCCATCAGGGTGGAGAGCAGCCGCAGTTCCTCTTCCGTCACCCGGGCCTTTCGGCTCCGATCCCAACTGACCTCCACTACGCCGATGTTGCGCTCCTGGAAGCGGAGCGGCATGAAGACCCGCAGATAGCGCTCATGGCCGTACTTCTCCCAGATTTCCCGGTTGAAGCGGTCGTCCCAGCCAGTGAGGACCTCCGTCCGGCCCGTCCGATATATATCGGCAACGATATCCGGGTGGTCCAGGGGATACCGGGCTTTATCCAACCATTCCGGATACCGGTCAAATTCGCCCTCCCAGACGCCGTGGCTGAAGCCAATGGTCTGTGCGCTCTCATCCACCAGGGAGACGATGGCAAAGTCACAGTCCAGGAGTCGGTAAACCCTCTCCAAGACAGCCCGTATGACCTGATCCTCCTCCAGAGTAGAGGAGAGGGTACGGCCGGTCTCGTAGAGGGCTTGCATCTGATCGGCGGTCCGGCGGGCCTCTTCGTAGAGGCGGGCATTCTGGACGGCGACGGCAGCTTGGGCGGCTACAGCGGTCGCCAGCGCGGCTGTCTCCTCGTCGTACATATCCGGCTGGCGGTGGTCTATGAGCAGAAAGCCAATGACTTCATCGCCCAGAATCATCGGGACGGCCATACCGGAGCGGGCACCCCGGCGCTTCCAGCGCGGGTCGGTGCGGGTATCGGCAATGACCACGGGCGCGCGGGTCCGGATGACCTCCGCCAGCAGGGGGTCCTCGGAGACGGGCGGTTGTTTCTCCAGCCACCGCCGCGTAGCCTCCAAGTCAAACCCGCGCCCGCCGAGAATCTCCCGCCGCTCCCCGCGCCGCAGGTGGAGGACAGCGGCGTCAAAGGAGATCAGCCGCTCCAGTTGGTCCAGCAACCGCTCGGTGACCTCTTCCACGTCCAGGGTAGAACCGACGACGCGGGCGATCTCCTGCAGGGTGTCGGCGATGAAGCGTCGGCGCTGCTCCATCTGGTAGAGGCGAGCGCTCTCCAGCGCCAGCGCGACCTGCTCGCTGACGGCCCGGACCAGGGCAATGTCGTCCTCCGTCCAGGCACGGGCTTCGTCCGTCTCCTCCAGCGTAATGGCGCCAATGACCCGGTCGTGCAGGCGGAGGGGGGCAGCGATGACCGCTCGACCGTTATCCGGTTCGCTGAGGGCGACGATCTGCCCTTGCCGCAGCGCCTCCTCCACTGCCGGAACAGGCGGCAGGGTTTCCACCGGGGTAATCGCCACGCGGTCGTAGACCAGGGTGGGCGGGAGGCCTTCCGGCCGCTCCCAGGCCTCGCGAACTCGCTCCCCATAGAGGGTACGGAGTTCCTCCAGCACCCGGCGGCTCTCTTCCAGGAGGCGGGCGTTCTCAATGGCCAGCGCAATCTGGTCCGCCATCGTCTGCAGAACCGTCACGTCCTCCTCGGTGAAGGCCTCCGGCTCCATAGATTGCACATCCAGCACGCCGATGACCCGCTCCCCCACCTTCAGCGGCAGCGCCATCTCCGAACGGGTCAGGGGCAGGTCGGGGTTATCAAAGAAAACCGCGTCCTTGCCCACATCCAGGGCGATGCGGGGCTGACCCGTCCCCGCCACAGTGCCAACGATGCCCACCTTCCCCACCGCCAGGCGGTGGCTCCGGGCCAACATCCGCTGCCCCCCTTCCGAAGAGGCAGCCCGCAGGACCGCATATTCTCCCGCCTCGTCGATCAGGAAAATCCCCGCGTGGTAGAAACCGAAGCGGTCGGAAATCAGGCGGACGGTCTCGTTCAGCAGGGTGTCCAGGTCGCGAATCTCGGCGGCCCTCCGGGCGACGGTGGCCGCCGCCTCCAGTTGCGATGTCCGGCGGGCCAGGTCGGCGGTCCGTTCGGCGACCCGCTGCTCCAGGGTGAAGATGGCCTCGCGGATGCGGTCGGAGGCCTCTATGAACGCCCGGGCCAGGATACCGATTTCGTCCAGCCGGGTCAGCGATGTCCGTAATTCCCCTCTCTCCACCAGTTCGCCCCGCTCCATCTCCGCCGCCGCATCTGTCAGTTCCTCCAGCGGGCGAATCAACCGCCGATCCACTTCCCGGCCAACCAGGAAGAATCCTGCGGCGGCGCTCAGTAGGGCTAAAGCCGTCATAACAGCCGGAGTAACGCCGCTGCGCACAAGCCGATCCCGATAGACCTGAAGAATGGCCTCCGCCCGTTCCCGCATCAGCACCACCGGGCGGGAGAATTCGTCGATGTAAGCAGTGGCGGCGACCATCAGCGTCTGTCCGTGGAACGGCACCGGCACCGGGGTCATCGTCATGTACTTTTGACGGATGGATCCGTCCGGCTCCACCCAGTCATAGTAGCCGGAAACTTCCACCCCTGCCAGGCTGGGCTCAAAGATGGCCCACCAGGAAGGAATCTGGTCCTTTAAAAACTCCATCTTCCGGTCAATCAGCGCAGGGTTGGGGTGGATGCGCATAATGCCGGTCCCGGCCTCATAAAGACAGACATACCCTGTCTCTCCAACCGGCTGCATGGCGATCCGGACAAACTCCGGGTCGGATTGAAGGTCCCGCATCGTTGCGTCGGGGTGGGCCGCCAGGTAAATGGCCACCTGGACCGCCACATCCCGGGCGACGGTCTGGATGTACTGCTCGCCCAGTCGCTGGAGGGACTCCTCTGCCTGGATTGTAATCCCCTGGGCCATTGTGCTCATTATCTGCAACGAACTGCGAACCCCCAGAATCGAACCAACGATGAAGACCAAAAGGGCCAGGAGATAGGGAGCGACCGCCAGCCCGTACATCCTCCTGAACCGCGGGGCCATGGAACGGGTACGCTGATCCAGTGGCTTCATATCTCTGCCTCCACGCCGGCTACTCCGATGGGGCCGGCGGTTCTCCGGTAAACATTGTGCCCGGAACCATCTGCACCACCACCCGGTCCACCCCCAGAACGGTCCCCAATTCTCGCACCGCAGTGCGCAGGACAGCCTCCGGGTCCAGGGAAGCGCGCACCCGGGAGGTGATGTCGGCGATCATCCGGTCCCGCTCTGCGTGGCGGCGGGTCTCCTCCAGCAAGCGGGCGTTCTCCAGCGCCAGGGCAATCTGCTCGCCGATTTCCTCCACCAACTGCCGCTCTTCCGACGACCAGGCGGGTTGTTCCTCTCTCCGCTGCAGCAGAATGGACCCAATGGTCTGTCCCCAGAGGCGGATGGGCACAGCCAGCCGACGGCCGTCCTCCTCACCGGCCAGCGGCACCGGTGCCGGGAGCGGTTCCACCTCTATCCCGGTATAACGGTAAGCAGTCGGGCGGGAAGATGCCACCCTCCACCAGGCCTCCCGCGCCCGCTCTCCGTACAGCCGTTTCAGTTCCTCCAGCGCCCGGCGGCTCTCTTCCAGGAGGCGGGCGTTCTCAATGGCCAGCGCAATCTGGTCCGCCATCGTCTGCAGAACCGTCACGTCCTCCTCGGTGAAGGCCTCCGGCTCCATAGATTGCACATCCAGCACGCCGATGACCCGCTCCCCCACCTTCAGCGGCAGCGCCATCTCCGAACGGGTCAGGGGCAGGTCGGGGTTATCAAAGAAAACCGCGTCCTTGCCCACATCCAGGGCGATGCGGGGCTGACCCGTCCCCGCCACAGTGCCAACGATGCCCACCTTCCCCACCGCCAGGCGGTGGCTCCGGGCCAACATCCGCTGCCCCCCTTCCGAAGAGGCAGCCCGCAGGACCGCATATTCTCCCGCCTCGTCGATCAGGAAAATCCCCGCGTGGTAGAAACCGAAGCGGTCGGAAATCAGGCGGACGGTCTCGTTCAGCAGGGTGTCCAAGTCGCGAATCTCGGCGGCCCTCCGGGCGACGGTGGCCGCGGCCTCCAGTTGCGACGTCCGGCGGGCCAGGTCGACAGTGCGCTGGGCCACCAGCCGTTCCAGGCCAGTGTAGAGTTGCTGAAGTTCAACCGCCATATTGTTGAACGTGCGGGCCAGGAAACGGAACTCCTCCAGGCCCTGTACAGGAGCTCGTTCTTCCAGACGGCCCGCCGCCAGCCGTCCGGCAGAATCGGAGAGGAGGCGGACCCCGGTGACCACTCCCCGCAGGACCAGCACGGCCGCACCTGCCGCGACCAGAATCACCACCACTGTCACCACCGGGACAACGATGAGCACCCGCCGGGCCGCCAGTCGGGCCTCCGCCACGGCCTGTTCGTGGCGCTCCCGGGCCAGCATAACCATCCTCCCCACCTCCTTCTCCAGCAACCGATGGTTAACGCTCATCATGGTCAGCAGATAGTGGGTCCAATCCTGATCCCCTTCCTCTGTAGCCTGGAGAATCTGGTGAACAACCTGCGTCACGTTGACCACAACGCTGGCCGCAATGTCCATGCTGGTCCGAAGTTCGCTTCCCGGAGGGAGAGTATGGGCCTGATCCAGCAAGGCCTTCTGGTACATATCTATAACTGTCAGAGAAGGCGAAACCTCCCGTCTGAATTCTTCCGGTGTGACCCCCTTGGCCACACTCTCCCGAACGCGCAGGGACAGGTCCGTCGTGTAGTATGCCATTGAGAGGGCGGTCTCCAGATAGGTGGTCGTCTCCTCCATCACGGCCGCGGCATCGCGGATGCGGAGCAATTGCACACCCACGATGCCCCCACCAATGATCGCAACGATCAACAGGAACAGGGTTAGGCCGGCCAGCCGTCCACCCAGGGTGTTCAGAAATCGCCGGAAAGGAAATCGCTCCATAGATACCTCCATTCAGGTGACCGCCACCTTCCATGTGACGGTCACCTGAGCTCACCTCACCCCTGCCCGTCCCCCCCGTGCAATTGAATCATCCCTTCCGCTGCCCGGAAGGCACGTCCCAGTTCCCGGACCGCGGTCCGCAGGATGGTCTCCATATCGGTGGAAGCACGGACGCGAGCAGAGACTTCCGCGCGAAGGCGCTCCCATTCAGCCCGGCGCCGGGTCTCCTCAAAGAGGCGCATCCGCTCCAGGGCCAGCGCTGCCTGGTCGGCCAGCGTCCGGTAGAGGCGGACTTCCCGGTCCGTGAAGAGATAGGGCCCGGAGAGGGATTCCACCATCAGCCATCCCAGGAGCCGTTCGCCGGTTATCAGCGGGATACCCAGGAGAGCCCGAGCCCCCAGAACATTCAGGAATATGTGTCGGGACACCTCGTCCGCGTCCGGATCGGTTGCCACGTCCGATATGACCACCGGATCCGTCGGCCGTCGGGCAATGAAGGGAATCTGGGAAGCGTGCCAGCGATTGCCCAAGGAGGGAGAACGTTCTTTGCCGCGATCCCACGCCGCCACCACGTCCAGCACCAGATCGTCCGGTGGGCTCTGGGGGTCTAACATCGCCAACACGCAGCGGTCAATCTGGGACGGAACCACGTGGTCCACGAATGCACGCAGTACCTCATCGGGTGTGCTGGCCGTGTTGATCGCCTCGCTGGCCCGGAAGAGGGACTCCATCTCCTCCAGCGTCCGCCGGGTCTCCTGGAAGAGGCGGGCGCTCTCCAGCGCCAGCGCGGCCTGCTCCGCCACGGCCTGGGCCAGGGCAACATCCTCGGCGGTGAGAGATCGATCGGGGAGAGCCAGCGTCACTTGCCCGATGGTCTCGCCTGTCGCCAGTTGCAGGGGGACCGTGAGGCCAGATGAAACCCCTTCGGGAGGAGAGGCCTGTTCCCTGGGCCTCACCTCTACACCGTCGTAAACATAGCCCCAGCCGGGCCGCTCGGCAACCATCTGCTCCCACTCCCGGCGGGCATACTCACGGCTCAAGGCCTCTACCTCGCGCAGGCGGTCCCGGACCTCCGCCAGCAGGCGGGCATTCTCAATGGCCAGCCCAACCTGATCGGCCATCGTCTGCAGAATCGCCACATCCTCATCGGTGAACGCAGAGGCCTCCACCGACTGAACGTCCAGGACGCCGATGACCCGGTCGCCCACTTTCAGCGGCAATGCCATTTCCGAGCGGGTATGGGGGAGGTCGGGGTTGCTGAAGAAGACCGCATCGGCGCCCACATCCAACACGATACGGGGCTTCCCGGTCCCCGCCACGTATCCGACAATCCCCACCTCTCCGACCGCCAGCCGGTGACTCCGGGCCAGCATCCGCTTGCCGCCCTCCGACGAGGCAGCCCGCAGGACAGCGTATTCTCGGGCATCGTCCACCAGGAAGATGCCAGCGTGGTAGAAGCCAAATCGCTCCGAGATGAGGCGGACAGTCTCGTTCAGGAGGGTGTCCACATCGCGGAATTCGGCGGCGCGGCGGGCGACGGTAGAAGCCGCCTCCAATTGGGCCGTCCGGCGGGCCAGGTCGCGGTTCGCCTCCTGGAGACGGAGTGAAGTCTCCCTCAGTTCCCGGGTCCGCTCCTCCACCCGTCTCTCCAACTCCCGGGTCAACTCCCGCAAGGGGTTAAAGAGTTGTCGGTTCAGCACCGCGTAGGCCAGAATCATCACCACGACCAGGGACGTCAGGCTCAGAGACGGAAAGTCCACCCGGATGAGGGAAAAGGCCAGGGAAGAGACCAGCATCAGAGCGAACGCCGTCATTAGGTAGTATTCCCGGAGGCGCCGCCGCTCCTGCCAAAGCAGAAACAGACTCAGAAGCGGTCCGACCGTCTGGGGAAGAGAGAGGATAATACCGAGCGACGTGCGGTCCCAGGATATGGTTCCAGAAGGGGTGATGCGGACGTTATAGACGATCTGGTGGCGGAAGAGAGGGACAGCCAAGACGCCGATGCCCAGTACTCCCAAGAGACTGATCCAATAGGGCCAGCGGGCCCTCGTCTCCGCATACGCCGCGCTGAAGGCCAGCATCAACGGCGCGATGAGGAGAAACGCCAGCGATGCGAGTTCCATCCAGAACTGCTGGACGGGCCCTGCCTGCCAGACCCGCCAGAGGGAGATGCGCAAAACCACCGCCGTGCCCGTCCACAGAGCGAAGGTCAACAACAGCAAGGCGAATAAGAGGTTTACCCGCCGCCGGATACCGGCGCCCAGCACAATCGGGACCAGCCCAATGGAAATGACGGTCACTGCCCCATAGACAATCAGGTCAACCCAGAAAGTGCCTATCTGGATATTCATCCGCCCACCTCCTGCGAGCGGTCCGTCCTTTCCTGCGGCAGTCCGGTGACCTCCACCGCAGCCCAGCGGGCCCGCAGCGCCCACCCCAGTTCCCGGACGGTGGTCTTGAGGACGGTATCCGGGTCCAGAGAGGCCCGCAACCGGGCGGAGATTTCGGCCACCAGCCGCTCCCGGGCGGCCCGGTGCTGGGCCTCCTCCAGCAAGCGAGCTCGCTCCAACGCCACGGTGGCCTGGTCGCCGATCACCTCATAAAGTCGCAGCGACGCCGGGGAGAAGGGACCCGGCGCGGACCGCAGGATAACGACCTGACCGATCGCCTGGTCCCCCACCTGCAGAGGGACGTTGACCAGGGCGCCCACGCCAGTGGCACGGAAGAATTCCCGGGCCTGATCCGATAGCTGGGAATCTCGTTGGGCATCCTCACTGACCCATATCTGCCTCAGCATCGGAACGGGCAGGGGAGTTTCTGTGATGGCCATCCGCATTCCAGGCTGGAACATAGGCTCCCAGTCTCGCCGCCAGACCCCCCGGTAGGACAGCATCTCCGGCACCCCGTTAGAGGATTCAAACTCCACCACCACGCAGCCGTCCGCCTCGGTCTCGGAGACGGCCTCAATGATGACCTCCGCAACGTCCTCCACAGTGGCCGCGGTGCCCAGTCGACGGCTGAAGCGGTAGATGGGACTGGTCGCTTCTAACAGTGCGGCGGTTTCGGAGAGCCGTCGGGCATTCTCTAGCGCCATAGACAACTGGTCCGCCATACTCTGAAGGGTGCGGATGTCGTCCTCATCAAAGGCCGCCTCCTCGGTGGACTGGACGTCCAGCACACCCAGGAGACGGCCGCCGACCATCAGGGGGAGCGTCATCTCCGAACGGGTGTAGGGCAGGAGAGGGTTGGCAAAGTGGACTGCGTCCTCACCGACGTCCAACGCGATACGGGGGCGGCGATGGAGGGCTGTCCAACCGACCATGCTGGTTTCTCCCACCCGCAGGCGGTGGCCCATAGCCTTCATCTGGGCACCCGCCTCACCGGTGGCCTCCCGCAGCACCGCCCACTCCCCCGTCTCGTTCATCAGGAAAATCCCCGCGTGGTAGAAGCCGAAGCGGTCCCGAATCAGGTGGACAGCCCGCCGCAGCAACTCGTCCACGTTGAAAATGGAGATGATGGACCGGCTCACTTCGGCACTGGCCTCCAACTGGATAGCCCGCCGCTGGAGGGCGTAGTTGGCTTCCTGAAGGGCACGCGTCCGCTCCCGCACCCGCTCTTCCAACTCGTTGTAGAGGGTCTGCAGGCGGTCAGCCATCTCGTTGAATGCCTGGGCGAGACGACCGAATTCATCGACTCGGTCGACGGCGACGCGCGTCTCTAAATGGCCAGCCGCCAGGCGGGCAGATGCTTTTTCCAGTTGTTCCAGAGGTTCGGCTATGCTGCGCAGAAGCGCGATACTGACTCCCGAAATCACCAGCAGCAGAACGACGCCCCAGGCAATGGCGATATTCCGCATCATCTGGCGCGCCGCCTCCGCTTCAGCGCGGGCAGCCGCCAGCCGTTCCGCAGTCAACTGCTCCACCCGATCAGCCGCCTCAGAGATTTTCTGCAAGTGGTACGGTACCAGATACAATTGGGAAGTCTGAATGCTACCCCAACGATGCTGTCGGGCCGCGTTGATCAGATACGTCGTCCAGTCATCAGTGGCAACTACAGCAGCCCGCAGGCGAATCAACTCCGTCCAGAGGGAGTCCTCCATGGGCAAGTCGGCTGCGCTCTCCCAAAGGCGGTTCTGGGCCTCCTGTAGGCGCTGCCGGGCCTCGGTCACGGTTTCAGTAAACAACCGGGGGTCCTGAGCCAGCGTTCCCTGTCCGATAGCCGTGAAAAATTCAGCCGCTGCCTTTCCCGCTATCAGCGCGGCGCTGACCCGCATCATCTCCTCCCTCACGCTTGCCTCTGCCCGGTTCCTCCAGATCATCGCGTTGCCGAGCAGAAAAGCGGTCCAGAGAATAATGACCAGAACAATTAACACACTCCCCCAAATTTGCGCGCGAATATTGCGAATATGGGCCCCCAGCAGCGGGATTCCGGGCTCCTCCTGCCCGAGTATCTCTATTCCGGAACGCCTATCCCCCCCTGGCGGGCGCGGGGCCGGAGCGGGAGCCGGTGGCTTCTCCTCCTGAGGAGCAGGGGGGGCACCATCGGGGGCGGGGGGGGCGAAATCCGAAAACAGTTCTTCCAGCGACCGCTTGAATGAGTCCATATCTCTGTTCCTCAGATATTTTCACACAAAGACGGGATACTCTACCGGATGCGCTTTCTCCCGACCTACAACGACCGTCGGCGAGGGGGAAAAGTAGGCCATGATTTCCTGCGCGACGGCCCGATATTGTTCGGCCGCTCGCGTGCGCGGGGCGTACTGGGTCACTGGCAGGCCATAGGCCGGGCTTTCCCGCAAGCGAGTATCTACCTGGACGATCGTCCGCAAAGTGGCCTGCGGGAAAAGGCGGCCAATCTGCTCCAGGATCAGTCGGTGAATGCGGCTTCGCACGTCGTACATCGTTACCAGGAGACGGTAGCGGAGGGCCGGGTTGGTCTTCTCCCGGACTATCGTCACCAATTCCAGCATCGGGCGGAGGGAACGCCAGGCATAGTATTCGCACTGGACCGGGATGATGAGCATATCGGCGGCGGTGAGCGCGTTGAGAGTCATGGTGCCGAAAGAAGGGGGGCAGTCCATCAGGACAAAGTCGTAAGCGACCGACATCCGCCTGAGGGCCTCCCGCAGCCGGTACTCATAACCGGGCCGGCCATAGAGAGCCTTGTCCAGGACCACCAGCTCGCCGCTGGCCGGCACCAGGTCCAGGCCCGCCACCGACGTCTCCCGGCTGACGGCGACGATGGATTGCTGCTCCAGCAGTGCCTCCGCGACGGTATGACGGAGCTCCTCGGGGCGAAGCCCCAGAGATAGGGTCAGATGGGCCTGAGGGTCCAGGTCTACCAGCAACACCTGGAGACCCTGCTCCGCCAGGCTACCGCCCAGGGAGAGACAGGTAGTGGTTTTGGCCACTCCACCCTTGTGGTTGGCAATTGCAATCACCGCCATCGTAGATTACCCATCGGTCACAAGTTAAGCCTGTGAAATCGGCTTTACGTTATTGAGCCTCGCTCTTTTAAAGTAACCCCCGTATGAGTGCCTGAAGGGATTTTTCGGCCCTCACCCCTCCCCCAGCCCTCCCCTCTCCCGCTCGCCTGCGGCGGCGGGCGAGGGGAGGGGAGGAATCTTCCCCCCTCCCCCCAGAGCGAAGCGATGGGGAGAGGGGGCAGGGGGAGAGGGGCAAAAACTTCTG
>ERZ1685331.143-NODE-143-length-15626-cov-21.806563_pt1 | contig 15626 bp, 3 predicted proteins | sample MGYA00580194_ERZ1685331 | MGnify/ENA primary metagenome ERZ1685331 (study PRJEB41501, sample SAMN08275520) | hot springs metagenome | biome: alkaline hot spring; material: microbial mat | place: Russia: Ush-Beldyr | collected 2015-07 | depth 0.5 m m ...
GTCCCGTTGGGAACCGGTCAGCAGCCCCGCGCTGGCAGGGCTGCGGCGTAGTGCGGGGGCTGTCCCGTTGGGAACCGGTCAGCAGCCCCGCGCTGGCAGGGCTGCGGCGTAGTGCGTAGGCTGTCCCGTTGGGAACCAGTCAGCAGCCCCGCGCTGGCAGGGCTGCGGCGTAGTGCGTAGGCTGTCCCGTTGGGAACCAGTCAGCAGCCCCGCGCTGGCAGGGCTGCGCGCGATCAGCGCGGGTATGTATGCCCGCACGCAATGAACCGCGTTTTGATGTGGCACGTGCTCGTCAGGAGTGAAGAACGCAAGGCAACACGCGGGGGCAGCGGTGCGCCTGGCAAACATTTCACCGGGCGTCTACCTGCGCAGACGCCTCCACCACTGTCCGCAGAGGCGGATGGTCAGTCACATGCCAATGTCCGCAGAGGCGGATGGTCAGTCACATGCCAACCAGAGGCAGGGTGATGTCAATCGCTGGCAGCGGCGGGAATGCAGCACTGAGCGGCACGTCATGGGCATTGTTGTCTGACAATTCATGACCGCACCCTGCCCATTCTTCCGGGTCGTCCTCTTGCGATCTGCATGGTATCATGGGAGGAGCATTCTTCCCAATGCGCGCCTGGCATGGTGCCGGGCGCGTTGTTGTCTCGAAGAGGACGACAATGCACGAAGGTCGTGGAAGGCGGCGCGCCCGCCGTCCGTTCGAGCCGGAAACCGCTGCAACCTGGTCTGAACGCCTGATGCAGGTGCGCGGTGCATTCGGTAACATTCCCGGCGCGTTTCGCCTGGTGTGGCAGGCGGATCGGCGATCAACCGTCATTATGGCGATGCTGACGCTGATCGCAGCGGCGCTTCCCGCAGCACAGGCGTGGGCAGGCGCGCTGATTGTCGACTCGGTCGTCGACTCGTTTACGGCGCGAGTCGATCCACGTATCGGTCTCGAACGCGCGCTGCCCTACCTGGGGTTTGAACTGGCGCTGCTGCTGATCGGCGCTGCGTCGACCCAGATGCGCACGTTTTACGAGCACGTGCTCAATGCGCGCCTGGCGCACACCATCAACACCGAAACCATTCGCAAAGCGCTGGCGCTCGATCTGCACTATTTCGAGGACGCCAGTTTCTACGACAAACTGCAAAATGCCCGGCGTGAAGCCGACTTCCGCGCGCTTGGCATTATCAATGGATCGTACAACGTGGTGCAGAATCTGCTGACGCTCCTCTCGTTCGCCGCGCTGCTCCTGGCGTTCAGCCCGTTGATCACGGTCGTGCTGTTTGGCGCGACGATCCCGGCATTCGTAGCACAGGGACGGTTCAGCAATCTCTATTTTCGCCTGCTGACCTGGCGCGCGCCGGAGTTCCGCCGCATGCAATACCTGGAACACGTGCTGACTGTTGATAGCAGCGCCAAAGAAGTCAAACTGTTCAATCTTGGTGAGCCGTTGTTGAAACGCTACAGCGACGCCTTCCAGATATTCTTCCGTGAAGATGCCGACCTTGCACGCCGCCGTTCGATCATCAGCGTAGGATGGGGCATACTTGCCAGCCTCAGTTACTATGGCGCCTATGCCTGGATTGTGTTCCTGACCATCGCGGGCGCGATTACGCTGGGCGGCATGACCTTCTATCTGACCCTGTTTCGCCAGAGTCAGGGCGCGTTTCAGGGTCTGTTCGGCAGTATCACCCGCCTGTACGAACATGGGCTGTTCATGGAGAACCTGTTCACGTTTCTGAGCCTGTCACCGCAGATGGCGCCAGCGGCGCAGCCGGTCCCGGTTCCGTCACGATTGCAGCGTGGGCTTGAGTTTCGCAATGTGTCGTTTCGCTACCCCGGACGCGATGATTGGGCGCTGCGCGAGATCAATCTGACGATTGCTCCGGGCGAAAAACTGGCGCTCGTCGGTCCGAATGGCGCAGGGAAGACGACGCTGATCAAGCTGCTGACCCGCCTCTACGACCCGACCGAGGGGCAGATTCTCCTCGATGGGGTGGACCTGCGTGATTACGATCTCGATGAGGTGCGCCGTCGCATTGGTGTGATCTTTCAGGATTTTGTCCGCTACCAGTTGACGGTGCGCGAGAACATCGGCTTTGGTCAGATCGACCGCCTCGACGATGCACAGCGGATCGGCGAAGCGGCGCAGCGTGGCGGCGCAGATGATATTGTAGCCACGCTGCCAGCCGGTATGGAAACCATGCTCGGACGCTGGTTCGAGAACGGTTTTGAACTCTCAGGCGGACAGTGGCAGAAAATCGCGCTGAGCCGCGCGTTTATGCGCAATGGTGAGGTGCTGGTGCTCGATGAACCAACCGCCGCCCTCGACGCCGAGCGTGAGTACGAGATCTTTCAGCGGTTCCGCGAGTTGACGGCAGGGAAGATTGCGGTGCTGATTTCGCACCGATTCTCGACGGTGCGCATGGCGGATCGGATCGCCGTGATTGAAGGCGGGCGCATTACAGAGATCGGCTCTCATGCCGAGTTGGTGCAACGGGGAGGAACCTATGCCCGTCTGTTCGCAATGCAGGCGGAGGGGTACCGCTGATCCTCACACAAAAGTGCCGCTGATCACGGGCGGACGCGATAGATCGTCACCTCGCTGTTCTGGAAGACGATCTCCCCCAGCACGGCGAGTTTCGCCAGCCCTTCTGTGGGGTACGTCTGACGTTCAGCTTCGCCGACGTAGATGTAGTCCACGCCATAGGTCGCCAGCAAGGCGCGCGCCTGCGCAACATCGGTCGTGCTGTAGATCGCCGCCACGTCGGCAGCGCGCGGCGCGATCTGCGCCAGCAACTGCGGGTCGCCGCCGCGCCATTGTTGCTGGTGCCCTTCCCATCCCATCACCGTTGCCCGCCCGGTGCTCGACGAGACACCGCCGTATCCGATGCCCGCAGTGTCGTAGGATGGTCCCACGGCTTCCAGAATGACGGCGTCGCCGGGTATGTTGGCGCGCACCCAGTTGATCGCCTCGGCGCCTTCCGGCGTCCGTTCGCGCGGCGTGCGCCCTTCCAGACCGATATGCCGTCCCTCAGAAAACGCTTTGCCCGCCGTCAGCCACGGGTAGGTCAATCCGCTGGCCAGGAGGATGAGTGCAACCAGCGGTGCAGCCAGCAGTGCAGCGATCCGGGTCCATCTGCGCGGTTGCGCCTGCCAGAAGGCGCCGGCGATCTGCGCCAATCGCCAGGCGGCATATCCCCCCGCCACGCCCCAGATGAGCCATATCTGATAGTAGAACTTGAAGACGGTGTTCATCCGGTTCTCGAACACGTCGCGGATGTACACCAGTTCGACGCCGAGACCGATTGCACTGCCCAGCGCCAGCGCCCCTAGCGCGAATGCGTCTGCCGGGTGGCTGGCACGTTGCACGGCGATCAGCGCCGCTGCCAGACCGAGCGGAAGGAGTGCCGCCAGCGGGAAGCCGATAAAGGCGCCCGCCACGACCACAACGCCGACTGCGATCAGAAGCGCGCGCGCCGTGCCGCTTGCCAGCGCCACTGTCAGCCCGATGAGCGGCGCCAGGGAAACGCCGAAGATGATCAGAACACTATGCAGACCGGTTCTGCTGCCGACGAATCCCAGGACGCGGGTGATTGCGCCGATCAGCGGCAGATCGATGATCGGCGCGCGCCCGCCGATCAATGATGTGAAGGTAAGCAGAAATGGCACGATCAGGAGGACACTCGCCACAATGATGAACAGGGTGTTTGCCAGATAGCCGCGCCAACGCGGCGCGAGGCGGTCGATGAACGGTACGCCGGAAGACGCCTCACCAGAGATCGCATCAGTTTCTGGCTGTGTTGCGGTTTTGAGCGCCAGCGCTCCCAGGAAGAGCAGCAGATACGTCGGCAGGTCCCAACTGTTGATCATATACAGGCTGCCAAGGATCACGCCAGACAGCAGAAGTTCAATCCGGTTGCGCCACAAGCGCGGCGGCGCAGACTGCGCCAGCAGGTTCAGCGCCAGCGTCAGCGCCAGTGCGCCGAACGGCAACGCCATCACGTGGGGGTGCATGTCGCCCAGCCAGAACGAAAAGAAGGGAAACTCCGTAATGGCGTAGCTGCGCACAACTTCGATCTGCTGCGTTTCCGGGTTCCAGGCGGGACGCTCGTCCCACACGACTCGTGAGGGCCACCACCAGTTGAAATCGGCAATGCGATCCTCCCGGCTCAGAGTTGCGAACTCCTGAAAATCGCCCGTGCGCGCCGGATATGGCAGGGTTATTATTTCAGCGCCGTTCAATGCCTGCACGATTGCCGCAGTCAGTTGCACGCCGTCGAGCGCCACGATGCGTTCATTCCCGACCGCCACCTGCAATGTTGCTGATTGATTGCCTGCCAGCAGTACTGCGACAACTGTAAGCACCGCAGCGATCCAGCCCTGCCAGGATCGCCGCTGCGCACCCGGCAGCGCTCCGTCGGGGTTTGCTGATTGACGTTCCGCCTCTCCTATCGGCAAAACGCTATTTGCGGGTGCATCCGCAGCAACATTGGGAGATGCCTGAAGCCGATAATCCGCCGGTAGACCGGCGGGGTCAGCCAGTGAGCCTGGCGTCGCCATCTGTAGCAGTGCGCCGGTAGCAGTGAGGCGCATTCCTGCAACCACAGTGAGATGACGACGGATTGAACCGGCACATGCCGTCCTGAGTCTGCTGAGGTGAATCACTCCATCCGCGCGCTGTGTCGTGGAGTCTGTTCTGTTCGAATCGGAAGAAGACAGGGCGGGCGAACGCGAGACATTGCGCAGATTCGCGGCGAGCGCCAGCGCAACCATATTGTGGATCAGTCCGGCAATGCCGAGTGCAGTCAGCGCGAAGGTCAGCGCCAGCGACATGTTGTATCCAACTGCCGGATGCGCTCCGGTGACGAGCGACACCGCCGCCATGAGCAGATACCCGAAGTAGTAGTAGTTGATGCTGTAGCCCGACATCCAGGGATCGTGCGGCGGGAAGACGGCGCTGACACGGATGGCGTTGAAGAAGGCGTAATCCATTGGTCGTTCGGTGCCCCAGGGGTGCGGACCAACGAAGCCGTATTCCTGCGCCCGTAGCAACGCCAGAAAGACGAGGGCGGCAGCGAACAGCGCTTCGTAGAATACAATGACGCCCCAGTTGAGGCGCAGCCAATGAACGATCCCCGCAGGCGACACTGCTTTTGGCGCTGCGTGGCGTAGCGCCAGCACCCCGCCGATCAACACTGCCAGCGCCGCAACGACGATGAGCGGCGCACCGAAGGACGCCAGCCCGAACATCGCTACCAGCCAGGCGAGGTATCCGGTCAGCAGCAACCCCACCGTCCGGGCGAAGGCGTAGCCGCGGTCGGGCAGCGCGCCGAACAGCAGACGCGCCGCAGGCATGCCGACGATGCCGAAGGCCAGGGCGGCGAACCAGTATGTGATGATGGCGGTGAACATTCTTGAGAACTGAGAATTGAGAACTGAGAACTAAGAACCAAGAACTAAGAACCAAGAACTAAGAACCAAGAACTAAGAACCAAGAACCAAGAACCAAGAACTGAGAACCGGGGGTTAGGGGTTAGGGGTTAGCCTTCCCACTTTCAACCTGTAACCCTACCACCTGCCACCTTCCCACGCGCAACCCATTGTGGGCGTCCGCGAGAGGCGTCTCTACGGGAGGGGCAACCTGTCACCTTCCCACGTTCAACGTTCAACATTCAACGTGTAACGGTAAACCCTTCTCCCTGACCACCTTCAACCTTCGCACCTCACACCCGCCTTTTGAACCACAGATGCACAGCGAACACAGAGAGCGCCGCGATTAATTGAATCGCCTTCGCCGGACTACGGCGCTAACGTTAGCCGCCCCAACGCCTCGCGCGCCAGCGGCGCCAGGTATCCGTCGGGCGCTATTTCGAGATACTCACGGTACCGCTGGATCGCCAGGCGCTCGTCGCCGCGCTGCTCGTACAACGTCCCCAGGCGAAAGTATGGCTCAGGAAGCGTCGGATCGACAGTGATCGCCTGCAAGAACTCGCGCTCGGCATCCCCCGGTCGCCCGATGGTCAACAACCCCACGCCAAGTTTATTGTAATTGCCCGCCACCGGGCTGGCGCGCACTGCGGTGCGGTATGCCTCGATCGCTTCATCGAAACGCCCTGCATCGATCAGAATGTCGCCGAACAGGTGGTGCAGCGCCACATCGTTCGGGTTAGCGCGGGTCGCCGGTCTGAGCACCGCCGCCGCATCCTCGAAACGGCCAAGCGCACGGTACCGCTCCGCCAGTGCATATGCGGGACCGGCGTCGCCGGGGTTTGCCTGGTTCCTTCGCTCTAGTTCTGCAATAACCGCAGGGTTCCGCAGATCATTATCGGGCGGTGCGACTGGCGCAACCGGTTTTGGCTCGACTCCATCCTCTTCTTCCAGCGGCGCTGGCGCAACCGGCGCCGGCGCAGGCCGGTTCAGCGGCGGGAGCATCGGCATCGTATGCACACTATCATTAATGCGATAGATCGTCACCTGGTCGTTGCGGAACGCCACTTCCAGGAATGACCCCGTCATCTGCTGGAACTTGAACAGCCCGGCGTCGCCATAGACCGCGCGCTCGACGGGACCGACATAGACGTATCGCACCTGGTAGCGCGACAGGAGCCGCAACGCCTCCTGTGCGTCGGGCGTGCGGTAGATCTGGATGACATCCAGATCGCGCCGGTAGACCGCCTGCGGGTCGCGCTGCTCGCTCTCGTGCAGCGGGCTGACAATTGTGGGGAAGCCGGTGTTAGCGGCGATGCGCACCCCATATGCACGGTAGAACTCGATGCTCGATTGCAGCACCACCGGTGTTCCGCGAACGTTCTGATTGAGCCAGCGGATCGCTTCGTAATCGTAGCGGAGCGGAATGATCACCGGCGGCGCGCCAGCCGGTTGCAGGTACGCGGGAAGCGGGAACGACTCGCGCTCCATGAACGCCAGCCCATCGAGGGTCGGTCCGGTAGTGTTGCCGGGGAAGCGGTATGCCGTGCGGCTCGCCGTTCCGACGACCGGATAGACCGACGCGAGCACGACGAGAGCGATCAATGCGCCGTACCCGACTATCTGCGCCGCTGCGTCGCGCCGCCGGAGCGCGCGAAGGAGCGCTGGCAGCAGCAGGGTTGCTGCAATCGCCAGCAACACCCACGCCTGCAACCCAAACTTGAAGACGGTGTTCATCCGGTACCATTCGCCGCCGTCAAGGTGGTCGCGCACATAAAGAATTTCGCACAGCAGCGACACGATCAGCGCAACGCCAAATGACCAGAAGGCAAACCAGGTTTCCGGACGCAACGCGCGCATGAACGCCATGCCCGCCGTAATCGCCAGGAGCGCCACCAACCAGATGCGTAGCGTCAGCGGCGCAAGCATTTCGGCGGCGATGCCAGATGCGGTTGCAAGCCCTTCGAGGCGCAATGCCAGCAGGAGTGGCGGCAGCAGCGTCACCGCGCCGGTCACAAACACAATGCCGCCGGTCAACATCAGGAGCGCCAGCGGCACACGCCCCACGCCCGTTGCCCCCGGCGCGCCCGCCACAAACCCCGTCGCTTCCGGCGATGCGCCCATCGTCGAGAGATGCGCGCGCTGCGCTCGTCGGCAGGTAAGGTGCAGCGCCTGCCAGGCGGCGCCGAACAGAACCACGACAAGCGGCGCAAGGAAGATGCCATAGAGCAGCAGATAGTCGCTCAAATGTGTGGTATCACGCACCAGGTTGACGCCGCTGACCATTGCCCGGAAGTTCTGGAAGAACGGCAGGTAGAGCGCGAGCGACGCGCCGCCAAGCGCCATGCCGCCGAGCGCCGCGCCTCCCAATCGCACCGCCTGCCGCCGAGCGCCGCGCCGGGACGCGCGCCAGGCGCGCCCCAGCAGCGCACCTCCCAGGAGCAGACCATACGTTGGGAAATCCCAGGAGTTCGTGACTGCCAGCGCGCCAAGTGTCAGCGCCGTTATTCCCCAGCGCGCGAGACGCTCCTGCCAGATGCCGGGTTGGGCGACGAACGCCTCGAACGCCAGTGCGATCATCAGCACTGTCAGCGGCAGCGCAATCGTATGGGGATGCAGGTCGGCAAAGAGAAAACTGAAGTACGGGAACTCATTGATCGTGGAGGGAATGACCCTCGTTGGACCAACGAACCAGTCGCCGAGGCGTTCGCCGAAACCGGGCAACCCTTCCTCCAGCGACGCGATCACCGGTGCAAAGCCGCGCGCCCAGTTTGCCGGAATGACCGCTGCCAGATTGCCGGCGACGCCGACCAGCAATGCGCCTGCCATGCCCCAGCGCCACGAGCCGCGAATACGAACGATAAACGCGAACACTGCGGTCAGCATCAACCCGAACAGCGTTGGCACAATCAGGTTGTAGGCGACCTCTGGCGCAATGCCGGTCAGACGCACCGGCAGCGACATCAGGAAGAAGCCGTAGTAGTAGTAGTTGATGATGCCGTCACTGTAAAATGGGTTGTAGGGCGGCAGCACGGGGGTGCGGATCAGCGCGTTGAGGAATCCGAACTCGAACGGCTTCTCACCACCCCAGATTGGCTGCCAGAGATCGGGGTTCAGCCAGCGGAGCGTCAACAGGAACGCGAACGCGCTCAGGAACAGCGCCTCGCCGCCAGCGATCCAGCGCCAGCGCTCGCGCACCATATCGCGCAGCACCCGCCACCCCCGCCGCAGGTCGAGAACGAGCGTCGAGGACGACGGCGCACCGGCTTCCTCACGTATCTGCCTTCTTCCAAGTATCACCAGCGCTGCCCCGCTCATTGCCAGAGTCAGGAGCAAGCCGAGAACCATCCCCCATACGTCGTACTGCCACAGGCGCGCGCTGACCGGCAGCCAGATCGCGTATCCGAGCAGCAGCACCCCGATCGGGCGCGCCCAGAGCCAGCCGCCGTCCGGCGCGCGCACGCCGAACACCAGCGCCGCCAGCGGCAGCCCAAGCGCTGCCAGCGCGTACCACGCCAGCAACCAGAGGAGCACGGCAATCGCCGGATTGCCCGCCAGACGGTTCCAGCCGTGCATCTCGACGGCGGGCAGTTCACCAACGCGCACCGGCAGCATCAGGTCGTTCTGCAGCGCCGGAGCGGGCGCGCGTACCGGCAGCGATGTTGTGAGCACCGCAGGTGTGTGGTCGGCAGGCGGCACGCGATAGATGCGCGTCTCACCCGCGCTATAAGCGATTTCAATCTGACCGGCTGCTGCCAGCGCGTCGAACTTCGCCAGACCTGCCGGGTCGTAGAGCGCACGCTCAAGTTGCCCGACAACAACGTACTCAACGCCGTAGAGCCGCAGCAGCCGGAGGGTTTCTCTGGCGTTCGCGTCGTTGTAGAGGTCGCGGATCAGCATCTTGCGCGCTTCGATCACCGGTCCCGCATCCGCCACGCTGCGCTGTTGCGTCATATGCCAGGGCCAGCCGAGCAGGGTCGGCAGACCGGTGTAGACCGACACGCGCCCGCCCCAGCGATACGCTTCCAGGTGCGCCTCCAGGACAATTGGCGTGCCGCGCGCATTAGCGCGCATCCATTCGAGGGCAGCGGCATCTTCAGCAAAGGTGAAATTGCGGTCGTTTTCTGCCCAACCGCTGCGTGGCGAGCGCATGAATGCGGCGCCGTCAAGAGTGGGTCCGATCGTCGAGTCGTAGCGGTCGGCAAGGCGCGCAGGCGTCGCAGTAAGCGGGTAGACGAACGCAGCGGCGATCAGCAGCGCAACGGCCGCACGCCATCCCTGACTCAGAGCGCCAGAGCGCCATGCCGCCGCCGCCGCCCACATCCAGGAGAGCGCCACACCGCCGACCACGGCGAAGATCAGCCAGACCTGCATGCCGAACTTGAACACCGTGTTCATCCGGCCAATGTCGCCCTTCGCCACCACAACCTCAACCATAAATGTGATGCCGAGTGCAGCAAGACCCAACAGCAATGCGAGGAGTGTCGTCGAACCGGCGCCAGGGCGAAGGGTTTCGCCGGGCATTCGCGCTGGCGGATCGTCGGCGATGCCGGGCAGCGTCAGTTGCACCGGTCCGGTCGGCTCGACCGCTTCTTGAGCGTGGGATGGCGTGACGACACTGCCGCGCAACAGCAGGTCGGCGAGCAGCACAATCCCGCCAGCCAGCAGCAGCGCCTGAAGTGGCAGCGCGGGTATGCCGAGAACAGCCATAAGCGCTGCCAGCACGATCAATCCGCCGCCGATCGCCGTAGCGACCCTGGCGCTGAGCCTTCCGGTGCGGTATGCCAGCGCCAGCGCGCCGCTCACCGCCAGGAACAGCCAGAGACCGTGGATCTGCAAAAACTCCGACGCTGGCGTGCGCGCGCCGTTCCACGCCTCGAACCCCGCATAATCCGTGGCGAACCTTTGAATGAAGGGCAGGAACAGCAACCGCGACAGCAGCAGGAGAACAGCAGTCAGCGCAACCCACAGCGTCAACGCCCGATCCTGCGACCAGCCGCGCCGGTAGCGGTTCCAGGCATACCCTGCCATCCCCAGCGCGCCAAGCCCGGCGGCTGTCGGGTAGTCCCAGGTGTTGGTCGCATACAGCGCGCCGACGGTCAGCGCCAGCAGAATGGTCACCACCGCCAGCGACGACATTGCCGGTGATCGCAGCGTCTGCGAGCGATTACCCGGGTGCCGCGCCGCCGCCATAATCAGGTTCAGCGTCGCCAGGATGAGCGGCAGCGCAAGCATGTGCGCATGGAGGTCGGCGAATAGGAAGGTGAAAAAGGGAAACTCAGTGATCGTTCCGTCCCCCAGCGCCATCGCCACCAGCCGGGTCGCGTCCCAGAACGCCCATTCCGCCCGCCCGCGACAATCCTGCTGCGCGGCGTAACTCGCCAATGTGCGGCACGCCTCGGGCAAGCCAGCGTCCTGTGGATTGCCGGTGCCGGGAAAGAACCAGACCGCCTGCGCCAGATTGCCCGCCAGCGCCGCGAAGATTGCGGCGGCGACGCCTGCCGCAATCGCCCGGCGCTCATACGTGCGCCAGACTGCCGATTGCGATGCGACCGTTGCGAACAGCCGCTGCCAGCGGATGCGCGGCTGTGGTTCTAGGGCAGGGTGTAGCGCCAGCCGCTTCCGCAGCGCGACCAGGTTATACGCCGCGCCCCACGCGCCAATGGCTGTCAGCGCTGCGAATGTCGGCACGGCCAGGTTATACGCTGTCGTCGGAACGATGCCGGTCAGGTGGATGAGCGTCGCAACCAGCACGAAGCCGAAGTAGTAGTAGTTGAGGTAGCCACCGGCGAACCACGGGTCATACGGCGGGAACGCCGGGCTTTTGACCACTGCCGTGAGGAATGCCAGATCCATCGGCTTTTCGCCGCCGCGCGCCGGGTGCCACAGGTCCGGGTTCAGCGCCCGCAGCAACAAAAATCCGAAGAAGAGTGCCAGGAAGACCCCTTCGGCGGTCAGGATAGCGGCGCGCCGTTGCCGCCAGAATGCGACCAGCGCCGCGCGATTCCAGCGCAGCGCCAGCGCCCCTGCGCCGGCGAACGCAACCGCGCACAGAGCCACGCTCCATGTGCCGAATGGCACGAGCGGCGCTCGCAGCGTGCCGTGTGCCCCCGCCGGACCAACCGACGCCAGCAGCCATGGAACGTAGGACACGATCAGGAGACCCAGGATCTTCGACAGCGCATACCCGCGATCCGGCAGCGCCGCCAGGCTGCGGAACAGGAGCGCGAAGCATGCCAGCCCGATTGCTTCGAGCGCCAGCAGCCAGAACAACCAGGGAGCAGCATTCGCCAGACTCGCGGGGTTGAACAACGTCGCCCAATCGCCGGCGGCATGGTAGAGGGTCCACTGATCCTGCGTCAGGCGCAGCGCCGTCGGCGCTTTGTTGACGCGCAGCGTCGTAATTTTGTAGACCTCACCCCACGCCACATCGCCGAGGATCAACTGTTCCGCTTTGGTGCGCGAGTATTCGGACGTTTTGCGGAAGATCAGGACGCGCGGGTGATCGTAGACGCTAAAAGCTTCCTCCGCCAGAATCGGCGTTGGAATCTCGATGCCGAACAGTTTCGGGAACGAATGAATATCGGCAACCAGTTCAAACCCCAGGTTGCCCTCGAACAGATGGTAGTAGTAGCGGGTAAGCGCCGGGTAGCGCATCGGCAGGCGCGTCGCCGAGTCGTACACCCGGTTGCTGCTGAAGATCAGGTAATCTGCGCGGTCGAGTTGATCGAGCAATCCCTCGGCTATTGAGCCGTCACTGGAAATGTATCCGTAGTATTTGAGTGGCTCATCCTCGCCATAGGGTTCAGTGCCAATCCCGATGTACTGTCCGGGATTCTGGCCGTCGATCGGCAACGGCAGCGGGTCGTCCCACCGCTCGAAGGTGATCACTGCGCCGGGGGGGATGTTCTGGTAGATCCAGCGCGATGCCTGAATGCGTGAGTGCGGTTCGGTATAGATACGGGTGAATGCACATGCCCACAGCGCAGTTCCCGCCACAGCGACAATCAACGGCGCGCGCCAGGCGAGCCGCCGCCAGCGCGCCGCCACAACGCGCTGCGCCCGGTCCCACAGCGCCAGCAATCCCCCGGCAGCCAGCACGATCAGCAGACCATACAGCAACACGTAGTAGCGCATGGTCATCACGAACTGACCACCCTGCCAGGCAAAGTAGAAGGCGATCCATACCCATGGCACGATCAGGCGCATGTCTCCACGCCGCAGGATGCGCCAACCGGCAACACCCCAGGCAACCCACGCTGCAATGCCCAGCGGCAGCCCCATCCCCCACAGCGCCATGTTTTGCAGCGAGAAGAGGAACGGCGTGCGCTGCGCCCACTGCTGCGACGGCGGGAAGTCCGCCTCGCCGCTGACCAGCCGCCCAACCGACGAGATATTGTCGAGAAAGCGCGGTTCAGGACGCACATCGAACAGCGACGGACCGGTGAAGGCATCGGGCTGCAACAATCGGAAAGCGACAACCGTCACGACCCCCGCAAGCGCGACACGCCAGGCAAGCGCGAACAGCAATCCGCCTGGCGCTGCCAGCAGACGCGCCAGCATGCCCGGCGCCTCTCCCTCCGCGTGCTGACGCCTGGTTTCTTCCACCAGCCGCGCAAACGCGGCAACTATTACCGCCAACCCCAGGGTTGCCAGCGTCACACGGCACGCCACAGCAGCGCCGATGCTGAGACCGGCGCCAATCGCGCTGCCAGCGCCGCCGCCCTGCGCGATGCGCACTGCCCAGTAGATCGAGAGCGTGGCGAAAAACGTGGTAGCGGCGTCCACCGTGAAAAAGTGCGAAATCTGGATCGGAAACGCCGCTGTTGCATACAGAAGCGATGCGATCAGACCGGTGCGCCGGTCGAACAACCGCCGTCCAATCAGGAAGACGACCACAATCGTTCCCAGGTCGTACAGCATCGAGAGCGTGCGCCCGGTATCGCGGACCATTTCCGGCGAAATGCGGTCTGGTTGACCGCTCAGGTTCGCCTGGAGTTCCACTGCAAGGCGCGTGACCGTCGTGGGGAGCGTGCCGTAGACGAAGAAGCGCGACCAGTTGTAGTTGCGTGGGTTGAGCGTATTACACCCGCTGTCGCGGGTTGGTTCCTGCTGATTGAGCGGAAGCGGATTGCCTGCGCCGTCGGTTGTGGCGCGCGCCGCAGGTATCCGTCCGTTGACCGCGCAATTGCTGCGCAGATAATCGCTGAAACTGCGCGGAACCTGCAGATTGTAAGCCGTGAAAATAATAAACCGTTCGTCAGGGTGGAGGTACGACGTCCCATCCCAGGTTGTCAGCGCCATTGAACGAAAAAACGCGCCAACCAGCAGAATGAGCGCAAGCCAGCCCCAGGGAGACCAGGAGAGACGGCGAACAGGCGGCGCAGGCGAGTTATCAGACGCAGCGGAGGTTGTGTTCATGCGACGTTACTGCCTGTCGGCGAATGATGATACAACGCAAATAAGCATGCCGGGTCGCATTCGGTATCTGGTATTACCGGAGGTCTGTGCAACCTGTCGCACAAACCGTGTGCATTATAGACATTCTTTCGGCGAACGTCCAACGGATGATCAGGCGAGAGGTGCGAGGCGCCGTGCTTGTAGGGGCGCACGGCGTGCGCCCGTCCACAAAGGCGCGCGACGCAGGGGCGCACGGCGTGCCCCGTCCGCACATTGCACATCCCACAAAGGCGTGAACACGTGAAGGGTTGCAGGTTGCGGGTTGGAAGATTGAAGGTGCAACGATGGCTCGACGTTCTCTGTGTCCTCTACGTCTCTATGGTTCAACGAGCAGGTGTGAAGGTGCGGCGAGCAAGAGACACGAGGCGCGGAGGCGCGCGATCACCGTGATTCTGCCACGGGCCATCCGGCGACCGAGTCGCCCAGGTGCAGCGTCAGCCCGCGCGCATTGATCGGCACATCGAAGATCACCGGCACACTCACCTGCCCGACTCCGGCGGGAATGGCTTCATCGAGGCTGAAATCGCCGTATCTGCCGCGACCGAACGTTTCCAGATAAAATGTCGAGAGACCGGGTTCTGGCAGGTAGCGATTGCCCTGCTCGTCGATCAGCGCAAACAGTTCTGGTGGCGCAGGAATGGCTGCGCCGCCGCCATTCCCCACCGCCACAAGCGCCAGCACGAAGCGCCCATTCGGTTGTCGAGAGCCTATCGGTCCGTTGAGCGCAACCGCATGATCCGGTCGCAGCAGCGTCAGCGTCCAGGCGTCCCGCAGGATCACCGTGCCTGCCGGGAGCGTCGGCAGGGGCGTCAGCGTCGGTGAAGGCGCAACCGTTGCCGTGGGTGAGGGTGCATCGGTGGGCGCAATCGTCGCAACCGGCGACTCACGCGGTGCGGCTGGCGTTGCCTGCACGGTTGTCGGTGACAACTCCGGGAGGACCGGCGAAGGCGCAGGGGATGCTGGTCCGCCAGCAGGTTCCAGCGTCGTCAGGATCGGCGTTGGCGCTGTGCCGGTCGGCGCATTCGGAAGACGTGCGTTTGCAAGCACAAGTGCAAAGAACAGCAGCGCCACGCCTATCGCAGCAACCCCGATCCAGTTGTATCTGCTGATGGGAGGTGGAGCAGTCCGCATCTGTTGAGTCGCTGGCGGTTGATCAACAGAAGCAGAGGAGGCGCCAGCCGGCGCAGCGGACGTGGATGGTGGCGCAGAGGCAGCGACTCGGGGCATTCCAGGCGACGACGGCAATGCGGATGGCAGTGCAGACGACACAGCAGGCGATGGCATGGCAGGCGATGGCGCCTGATGCTCTGCAAATCGGGCGGCGGGCGGAGGTGTGGTGGATGACGGAGGTATGGCAGACGTTGTTGATGGTAGTGGAGTGGATGATGGTTGCGCGGATGCCTGAGACGATCCGACAGGTGTTGTTCCAGGCGCTGCCGTCGATCGCACCAGAGCGACCACGCGACGCAATGCGGCACGGCGTTCTTCTTCACTCTCCGCGACATCGGCAAGCGCGCGCCAGACCCACGGATTGTCAGGACATTGAGCCGCCAGGGCGCGCAGCACTGCGCGTGCGCGCTGCATATCGCCCTGCTCGCGCAACCGCGCCGCCGCGTTCAGCAGCGAACGCACAGCCGCAGGGGAGAGCGGGTTGCGAGGGGTGTTGCTCATAGTCTGGAGTGGAGAGGGAGAACCGAGAACTGAGAACTGAGAACTGAGAACTGAGAACTGAGAACTGAGAACT
>ERZ1685331.145-NODE-145-length-15289-cov-17.168767_pt1 | contig 15289 bp, 16 predicted proteins | sample MGYA00580194_ERZ1685331 | MGnify/ENA primary metagenome ERZ1685331 (study PRJEB41501, sample SAMN08275520) | hot springs metagenome | biome: alkaline hot spring; material: microbial mat | place: Russia: Ush-Beldyr | collected 2015-07 | depth 0.5 m m ...
TGGGTGAGGGCCACGGCCCGAGGGGCCTCGCCCCGTGGGGCCACGGCCCGAGGGGCCTCGCCCCGTGGGGCAAAGATGGCGGCTGATCCCCTGCCGAAAAACCTACCCCTGTGAGGAGGGGGCAGGGGGTGGGTGAGGGCCAAGGCCCCGCCGCAACCGGTGCGGTGCGAATTCTACCCTGGTGCGATAAATCTTCCAGCCCATTTTACCACAGGTTAACGGAGAGGCCAAAACGAAGTACGTATCTTATCGGTTTTGTGGTATACTAATTTCCGAAGATGCTCCCAGGCGGGGTGGTCTATTTATGCCAGGGTATAGATGGACGGCCTGGAACTTTCTGCCGGAAACAGAGAGGAGGGGGGCCATGAACAAAATCCGGGTGCTGATCGTGGACGATCATCCCTTCTTTCGGGAAGGGCTGCGCAGGGTCATCGCAGCGGAGGGGGACCTGGAGGTTGTCGGTGAAGCCTCGGATGGAGAGGAAGCGGTAGAGCAGGTGAGGCGTCTTTCGCCCAATGTGGTCGTGATGGATGTCAATTTGCCGCGCATGAATGGTCTGGAAGCTACCCGTCGGATCAAGGACGTCCACCCGGAAGTCGGAGTGGTGATTCTTACCGCCTACGACGACGAAGAGCAGGTCTACTACGCCGTGCGGGCTGGGGCATCCGCGTACCATTCCAAAGATGTCAGTCCTCAAGAACTGGTAAAGACGATTCGCTACGTTTATGCAGGTCGGTACGTGTTGCGCCAGGTGGTGCTGACCAACGAACGGGAGTTGGGACGGTGGCTGCGAGATCGGTACCGGCAGTTTGGCGGCGACATGTTCGCCGACAAGCGGTATATGGCGCCCCTTTCCAATCGGGAAATGGAGGTATTGCGCCTGATGGTGGCCGGGATGAGCAATAAAGAGATTGCTGACCGTTTAGGCATCAGCCATCAGACAGTGAAGAACCATGTGACGGCCATTCTGAATAAACTGGGTGTCGCCGACCGAACCCAGGCCACCGTCTACGCTCTGCGGCATGGATGGATTCCGTTGAGGTCCTCTGATCGGTGCCAGAATTAATGACCTCTACAGTTGCTGTTTTGTTCCAACCTCTGGGTAGAAGAGGGCAGGTCCCTGCGGGTATTTCGGTACTGGAGGCGGCCCGGCGGCTGGGGGTAGGCCTCAGCGGAGTCTGTGGGGGCCGGGGGGCCTGCGGGACTTGCCGGGTGGTTATCTCCCCCGATGACCGGGACGCGCTATCCCCTGTCTCGGATCCGGAGCGGGAACGGCTGGGTGAGGAGGAGATCGCTGGCGGGGTCCGGCTGGCCTGCCGGGCTTTCATTCAGCGCGCTTTGCAGGTCTTTGTACCGCCGGAGTCCCTGACGGCCAGCCAGCGGACCCAGGTGGAGGGCCGCCAGACGCCTGTGCGGATCGACCCTGTTGTCGTACCCGCTGACCTCCATCTTTCCCCTCCCACGCTCTCCGACCTGCGCAGTGATGCCGAGCGCATCCGGGATGGCCTGGGCCGCCCGGTTCGCGTGGACCTGGAGGTCTTGCGTCATTCTCCCCCTTCCCTGCGAGGATGGGATTGGGCTACCCGGGCGGTTCTGCGGGGGGACGAGGTGGTAGCCCTTCTGCCTCCCGGCACCCCGTTGATCGGTGTGGCGGTGGACCTGGGGACGACGAAACTGGCCGGGTATCTCCTGAATCTGGAGACGGGCGAGACGTTGGCCAGTGCCGGGGCAATGAATCCCCAACTGGCTTACGGGGAAGACGTAATGGTCCGCATCACCTACGCGCTGCAGGAGCCGGAAGGGGCGGAGCGCCTCCGGTGGGCGGCAGCCGACGGGTTGGCCCGACTGGTGGTAGACCTTTGTAACCAGGCTGGCCTTCAGCCCGAGCACATTGTGGAAGCGGTGGTCGTGGGCAATACAGCGATGCACCATCTCTACCTGGGCCTCCCTGTCCGTCCGCTGGGGTTGGCCCCTTATGTCCCGGTGGAAAGCGCGCCGTTGGACGTCCGGGCCCGGGAGGTCGGGCTTCCCTTGGCTCCAGGGGCGATGGTTCACCTTCTGCCCAATGTGGCCGGATTCGTCGGCGCGGACCATGTGGCGGCCCTGTTGGCGACCCGGATGGATGAGGCAGACCGCCCGACGCTCCTGCTGGACATCGGTACCAATACGGAGATTTGCCTGGCTGTCGGGGGGAACCTGTTTTCGTGTTCCGCTGCTTCCGGTCCGGCCTTGGAGGGCGCGCACATCCGCTTCGGGATGCGCGCGGCCCCTGGAGCCGTGGAGCGGGTGCGCATCATTGAGGGGCGGGTATACTGCGAGACGGTGGAGGGGGCCCCGCCGGTGGGCATCTGCGGCTCCGGCGTTTTAGACGCGGTGGCAGAACTGCGGAGCGCCGGTTTCCTGAACGGGCGCGGCGGTTGGATGGATACCGATTGTCCCCCGCTCCTTTCCGGCGATAATGGCCCGGAATTCGTCCTGGTCCCGGCGGAGTCTTCCGGCCTGGGGCGCGCTATCACCATCAGCCGGAAGGACATAGGGGAGATTCAACTGGCGAAAGCGGCCATTGCGGCGGGCTGGCAAATTCTGCTGGAGGAGGCGGGCATTCGGGAGTCCGACCTGGCGCGGGTGCTGGTCGCTGGCGCCTTCGGGACGTACATTGACATTGGGCACGCAATTGCTATTGGGTTGCTGCCGCGCTTGCCTCTGGATCGGTTTGAGCAGGTGGGCAATGTGGCGGGAACCGGGGCGCGAATGGCGCTCCTTTCCCGCGCTGAACGGGAGCGAGCGGCCCGCCTTGCCCGTCGGGTTCGCTACGTAGAGTTGACGGTCCATCCCTCCTTCCGGGAACGATTCGCTCAAGCCTTGCGGTTGTAATCAGCAGGCGGGGGTAGGGTGTCCCGCCGGGAAAGGAGATGAGAGAATGAGAAGATTGATGAGATGGGTGCTGATATTGGGATGGGTACTGGGTCTTGCCGGCTCCGTCGCAGCCCAGGACGGGCGAATGGTCTACGTGCTCACGGTGGACGGTGCCATCACGGCGACCATCAACGACTACATCATGCGCGGCATCCGGCTGGCGGAGCAGAACCAGGCCGATGCGGTGATTATCCGCTTGAACACTCCCGGCGGTGACTTGAGTTCCACTACAAGAATAATGAAGCAACTGGAGAATGCTCGGGTGCCAGTTATTGTCTACGTATGGCCGCGCGGGGGAATGGCGGCCTCTGCCGGGACCCTCATCCTCTTGGCCGCCCATGGCGCGGCCATGTCGCCCCGCACCACCATCGGTGCTGCCCACCCGGTGGCTGCCCCCGGTGCCGAAGAGGCGATCAGTCCGGAGATGATGGAAAAGGTGGTCAATGTGATGGCAGAGCATGCGGCCCTCTTCGCCAAACGGCGCGGCGAGACGGCAGTGGAGTGGGCCGAACGGGCCATCCGGGAGAGTGCCACCGCCGGACCGGAGGAGGCGCTGGAACTGGGGGTGATTGACCTCATCGCCGCCGACATGGACGAGTTGCTCCGGGGCTTTGACGGGCGGACCGTCACCCTGGGGGATGGGGTTACAGTGACGTTTCACACTGCCGATGCCGTCATCCGGGAGGTCCCCCTCTCCCTCATAGAGCGGTTGCTCCAGGTGCTGATCAACCCTAATGTTGCCTTCATCCTTTTGACTATCGGCGTGCAGGCCATTCTGATAGAACTCTCCTCTCCCGGCGGATGGGTGGCCGGTTTTATCGGTGTCCTCTGCCTGGCCCTGGCGGCCTATGCCATGGGCGTCCTTCCCTTCAACTGGCTCGGACTGGTCCTCATAGGCGTGGCGATTGTCCTCTTTATCCTAGACATTAAGACCCCGACACACGGTGCCCTCACTGCTGTCGGAACGGCAACCTTCATCGCGGGTGCGCTCATCCTGTTCAACGCGCCGCTTTCCCCCTATGGTCAGATTTCCCTGCCCCTGGTCATCGCCGTCGGCATTCTGACAGCACTCTTCTTCGCGTTCGTCATCGCCAAGGCCCTCCAGGCTCAGAAACCCCGCTCCGTCACCGGGCGAGAAGGGTTGGTTGGGCGGACGGGGGTTGCCAAGAGCCGTCTGGACCCGGAGGGGTGGGTACTGGCGGCCGGCGAACTCTGGCGGGCGATTTCGGTCGAGGGGACGGTGGAAGAAGGGGAGGAAGTGGAGGTCGTTCGGATGGAGGGTTTCCGTCTGTATGTGCGTCGGCGGGGATAAGATTCCCGCGGATATGGAACTGGACCCATCGGCCATTGATGCCCTGTTATTTGGCCTGGATGGCACCCTCCGGATTCGGACGACGAGGGGGTAGAGGCGCTGGCCCGCTGGCTGGACCGGCTGGGAGTACAGGATGCCCGTCGTCGGGCGCGCCGCATTGTGATGCGGATGGAGGTCCCGGTCAACGCCCTGATGATGGCCCTGGATATTGGGTAACTATCCGATTTCACCACGAAGACACGAATAAAAATTAAGCCTTGTGTCTTCGCGTCTTTGTGGTTTTCAGCGAGAGGAGTGCATGCAGGACGAACGGAGACCGGTGCTGGGCGTGGAGGAGGCGCTGGAGCGGATTCTGGCGACGGTCCGGGTGCTGGAGATGGAGCGGGTGCCCGTTCTGGAAGCCTTGGGACGGGTACTGGCGGAGGAGGTGTTGGCGGACCGGGACATCCCGCCGCTGGCTAACTCGGCGATGGATGGCTACGCCGTCCGCGCCGCCGATGGGGCCCGGGTGCCGGTCCGCCTGCGGGTGATCGGGGAGGCTCCGGCGGGCCACCTCTGCCCGGTGGAGGTGGGGCCGGGTACTGCGATCCGCGTCATGACCGGCGCGCCGCTTCCCCCCGGGGCCGATACCGTCGTCCCCTTTGAGCACACCCGTGGGGTGCAGGATTCATCCTGCACTCCGGCCAGCGAATGGGTGGAGGTCCTGCGGGAGACCCGCCCCGGGGCCAACGTCCGGGGGGCCGGGGAGGACGTGCGCGCGGGCCAGGTCGTCCTCTCCCCGGGCCAGGTCCTGCGGCCGCAGGAAATCGGCATGCTGGCCGCACTGGGCCGGATGGAGGTCGCCGTGATTCGGCGGCCCCGGGTGGCGATTCTGGCCACCGGCGACGAAGTCGTACCGCCCTGGGAGACCCCTGGCCCGGGCCAGATTCGGGACGCCAACTCCTACACCGTCGCCGCACAAGTTCAGAAGTACGGCGGCATCCCCCTCATCCTGGGCGTCGCCCGCGACGAGGAGACCTTCATCCGGGAGGGGATCCGCCGCGCGCTGGCGGAGCGGGCCGACCTCATCATCACGTCCGGCGGCGTCTCTATCGGGGATTTTGACCTGGTCAAGCAGGTGCTGGCGGCGGAGGGGGAGATGCACTTCTGGTCACTGAACATGAAGCCGGGGCGACCGCTGGCCTTCGGCGTCGTCGGCGGGATACCTCTGGTTGGCCTGCCGGGGAACCCCGTCTCGGCGATGATTGCGACGGAACTCTTTGTCCGTCCGGCTCTGCTGAAGATGCAGGGCTTCACCGAATGGCTGTGGCCCGAACTGCGCGCCCGCCTGACCGACCCGATTGTCCGCAAAGATGGCCGTCGCCACTACCTGCGGGTGCGGTTGCGGAAAACCCCCGGGGGCTGGGAGGCAACCCTCACTGGCGACCAGGGCTCCGGCATCCTATCTTCACTGGTCCAGGCCGACGGTCTGGCCGTCATCCCCGAAGACGTGGACCACCTGCCCGCCGGAGCGGAGGTCCGGGTACTGCTGCTGAGGGAATACGGCATACGTGGTACGGAGTAGGTAAGATGCTGGAAGATGCCCTAATGAAATCTCGGCGTCCTCTGCGGTTAGAAGAAGGAGCGCCGAATGGTCGGGATAGAACGATGCCTGGTCCGCCTTTTCTCCGGCAGGGGCATGGTGGTCGGAGGGGGGTTCCTGGCCACCCCAGAGGTCGTCCTGACCTGTGAACGCGTCGTCCGGGCCGCCCTGGGCCTGCGCGGGGAAAGCTCCGTGGAGGCGGGCGCGGCGGTGACCCTGGACTTCCCCTTTCTGAAATCCCGCCCTTTTTCGGCGCGCGTCCTCAGGGCCGACGCAATGGAGGACATCGCCGTCCTACGCCTGGAGGTGGACCCGCCCCCGACGCCCGTCCGGCCCTGCTGGTGGACCTCCGGGAGACCTGGGGCCGCCCTTTCCGCGCCTGTGGCTTCCCCCAAGGCCACCCCGAGGGCGTCTGGGCCGACAGCGTCCTGCGCGCCCCCAACGCCCGGGGCTGGCTCCAAATAGGGGACACCCGGCAGACCGGCTATTTGGCGGGGGGGAGGGTGTGCCGGAGCGGGCCCGGCAGACCTTCGAGGTCACGCTGGAGAAGGTGCGCCCCCTCGCTGAGGCTGTCATCCGCAAATTGCGGGCGCTGGCCGACCCGCCCGACGAGGTGGAGGTGGAGTTCGGCCTGAAACTGAACGCCGGGGCCGGCGCCGTCCTGGCTGCGGCGGGCACCGAGGCTCCCTACAAAGTCACCCTCACCTGGAAGCGGGAGAGTAGGGCATCAACGGAATACGGAACACGCAATATGAAACGGGAAAGGCGTGCCCCCCACTCGGATATAGACCTCACCCGCTGGCGGGAGTACGAGCACATCTGGACGGACTCCCTCTGGCTCATAGAGGCGCGCGACCGTACCGGCGGCCACCAACTGGATTACCACGGCAACTTCGTCCCCCAGATTGCCACCCAGACCTACCTTCGCTACACGCGGGAGGAGGAGGTCGTGCTGGACCTGTTCCTGGGCTCGGGGACGAGCGCCATAGAGGCGGTGCGGCTGAACCGCCGCTTTGTCGGCGTGGAGTTGAACCCCGACCTGGTGGAGTACGTCCGGGGGAAAATCCCGGCGGACCTCCTGGACCGGCGCGTTCACATCCTGCAGGGCGATAGCACCCGGGCGGAGACGGCCCGGCGGGTGCGGGAGGTCCTGGGGACGATGGGCGCCGACCGCGCCCACCTGCTCATCCTGCACCCGCCCTACCACGACATCCTTCGCTTCTCTGACCTCTCCGCCGACCTCTCCAACGCGCCGGACATGGAGACCTTTCTGGACCGGTTTGAGGCCGTCGCCCGTCATGGGTTTGACCTGCTGGCGCCGAGCCGCTTTGCTGTCCTGGTGGTTGGTGATAAGTACGAGCGGGGGGAACTGGTCCCGCTGGGCTTCTACTGCCTGGAACGCTGCCGGCGGGTGGGCTTTCGGCCCAAAGCGATTGTGGTCAAGAACATCACTGGCAACGAACGGGGCAAGGGCCGGACCAACAACCTCTGGCGCTACCGCGCCCTGGCCGGTGGCTACTACATCTTCAAGCACGAATACGTCATTATTCTCTTCAAGCCAGCAAGGGGTATGGATTAGGGGGTATGGGACTGGATGCTCTTTCCCGCCTGCCCCTCCCCGAGTACCGGGCCGCGCTGACGGTGGGAGTGCTCATAGGGGCGGCGCTGGCCCTCTGGGTCGGGCACCGGAATGGGCTGCCGGTGATGGTGGTGGTGGACGGCGTGCTGGCGGCGGCGGTGGGCGGCTTGCTGATAGGGCGCCTGGTCTACGTCGCGGCGCATCTGGCCTACTTCCGGGAACACCCGACGGCGGCGCTGGCGTTCGGGCAGGGCGGCCTCTCCGCCCCGGGGGTCGTCGTCGGTGGGGTGGCCGGGGTGGGGGGGATGGCCCGCATCCGCAGGCGATCTCCCGGGCCCCTCTGGGGCGCGCTGGCGCCGGGCGCGGCGGTCGTCCTGATCTCGGCGTACCTGGGCTGCCTGCGGGCCGGCTGTGCCTGCGGTCGGGAGACCTGGCCCGCCGACGGCGTCCTCTGGGCCCTCAGCGCGGAACTCCCCGACCTCTACGGCCTGCGCGCCCCGCGCGTCGCCGTGTCGGTGCTGGGGATGGGGTGGGGGGCCCTGATGCTGGTTTTGACCCTCTGGATGGCGCGCCGGGGCCGGGCAACCGCGCCGGGGGCAACCCCATCGGGGGCAACCGCGCCGGGGGCAACCGCAAGGGTTGCCCCTACGGGTACATTTGCAACCCGTAGGGGCAGGGCTTGCCCCTGCCCCCGCCCCTGCCCCAGGGCAACCGCAAGGGTTGCCCCTACGTGGCTGGCCCTCTACGGCCTGGGGGAATTCGCCCTGGGGTTTCTGCGGGGAGATACCGCGCCCTGGATCGGCGGCCTCTCTGCCCTCCAGTGGGCCGGCCTGGGCATCCTGGTCGCCGCCATCGCGCTGGGACGACTGACCACTAACGACTAACGGCTAACGACTAACGACTAACGACTAACGACTAACGACTAACGACTAATGACTTGACGCCGACTGGTTTTGTGGTATAACACAAAAGTGGCCCAAACGGCCGAACCCGTTGGGCCGAAGGGAGAACGATGGCGCGAGTTCGCTGGTTGCAGTTGGGAGTGGTGATTCTGGGAGTAATTGTTGTTTTCCTGCTCCTGACTCTCCAGGTCATCCGTACAGCCGACTCTCTGGCAGCGCAGCCCGTCCGGGTGGACCCTTTTCGCTTCCAGCCGGTTGTCCTCATCGGCCCCATCACCTGCACCCTGGCCGTGACCACCACGGATGTCCTGCCTGGCATCAACAGTTTCAGCACTGCGGCTATCCTGGCCGATTACAACGGACTGGCTCTGGTGCAGGGGAATAGGGGCGATATGGTCAATCCGGAAGAGGACTACTTCCGCCTGGATAACGCGGTGGTCGGCTGGACCTACGAGGTGTATGCCATCCCGGACGGATTGGGGAATTACAACTTGGGGATTATTGTCTACGACGCGGCCTATACACCTATCCTGACCGACACCAACGCGCTGGATGGGCCGTCGGCAGTAGTCCGGTTGGTGGCAACCAATCCTGGCCCGTATTATTTCAAGGTGTTCCAGATCACACCGGTATGTAGCGGAGGTACCTACCGCCTGGACGCCAATGCTCTTTCTCCCACTCCCACTCCTATGACGCCGACTTCTCCGCCACCTACCGGGATTCCTGGCGCGGACCGCTTTGAACCCAACTACGACTTTGACCGCGCTGCCACTATTGCCACTGGCGTTACCTATGACAATCTGAACTTTATCCCCTGGGGCGGGGCGGCGGAGGATAACGATTTCTATAAACTCTGGATAAAGCCGGGCCTCCTTTACACCTGCGAGACGCTGAACCTGGCCCCCGGCCTGGATACCAACATCATCATCTACAACCATAACCGTAACGGCATCGGCGGCAACGACGACGTGACGCCGGGGGACTACCGCAGCCGGATTTCTTACCTTTCCACTTACGAAGGATGGCTCTACGTCCTGGTGGGACACGGGGGCCGATTCCCGCACTCCGAGATCCAGAACAGCACCTACAGCCTGCGTTGCACCGTGGAGGTCCCCGGGCTGCCGACCCCGGCACCGACAGCAACCCCCCGGCCGCTTACGGCCACCCCGGTTTCCAAAGACTGGACGCCTACGCCAGAGACGTTCACCTCTCCGCCTCCCACGGCCACTCCGTTTGCGGGTGCGGAACTCTCTGTGCGGCTGATCTCCACCCCCACGCCGCCGTCCCCGGAGGCCACTCCGGCCCCTCGCTTTGTCCCGTTGGACATCCTGGTCTACTACGATGCCAACAATGACCGTAGTCCCGGGGCGGGAGAAGGGGTGGTGGGGCTGCGCATCCTGGCCTACGACACCCTCACCGGCGAGCAGGTCGCCGAAGGGGTAACCGACGATATGGGGCGGCTGCGGTTCACCGCGGCCGTTCGGGGCGCCGTCCGTATCGTCGTTCCCTACCTGGGCATCGGCCGGGTGGTGGGGGGAGAAGGGGCCAGCATCTATATCCGCATCGCGGCGCCCGCAGGGAGTCCGTAATGGAAGAACCGGTTCCCGTTCCTCCTGTTTCCCCGCCCCCCTCATCCAGGAGACCTCTCGCGCGCGCCCCTTCTATCGCTCTCTGGTTGGGAGGAATCGGGATGGCCCTCTTGCTCATCACACTGGTTGCACTCCTGGCCCTTCGTCCCGTCCTCTTTCCTCGCCGCCCGGAGGGGATTCCCCTCTCTGTCACACGGGTCATTCCGGGTGTCAGCCCTTTGCCCGTCCCTGCACCGCCGGTGGCCGAAATCGGTAACACTGAGGTCTCCCTGCCCGTTCCCACGTCCCTGGAGGTGGGCGGGCGTACCTTCCCGGTGCGGCCAGTAAGGGTGGAGGGTGGAGTTTGGAACGTGTCGGAGTCCGATACCGACGCTGCCTTCTGGGCTTACAGCACCGTCATCCACTACGTGCTGGGACTGGAGCCGACAGAGGAGAACCAGGCTCTGGTTGGGGGTCTGAGGGAGGGAGATGGGATTGGACTTCGTCTCTCCAGCGGGGCCCGGCTGATCTTCCAGGTTGTCCGGCGGAAGACCGTTTCCCCGCAAGACGAGTCGCTCTTTTTCCAAACCCGCCCCGGTCTGACGTTGCTGGTTTTGGAGGAAGAGGGGGAGCGCCCGGCAGTGGTGGCCGATTTCCGGGAACTGGTGGAGCCCACCCCGCCTGAGACCGGTCCTGTGGCTGGCCCCGGTCAGCCGGTACAAGTGGGAACCGCGCGGGTGACGGTCGTAGAGGGACACGCGGAGCGGGGGTTGGCGGATCTGCCGGTGGGAACGGTGGCCTATTTCGTGGAAGTGTCTGTGCAGAACGACGGGACGGGCTCCCTCTTCCCGCGCGAATTTGCTGCCGAACTGGTGGACGGGGACGGCAACCGGTATCTTCCCTCTCTGTCGTTGGCTGGGAAGGGGAGGTACGGCCTGTTGCCGGAGGAAATCCTTGCCGGGGGGAGGGCCGAGGGGACGTTCGCCTACGTGATTCCGGAAGCGGTCGCCGGCCCTGCGCTGACCTGGATTTTCGGCCCCCAGGCGGCGTCCGAATTGCGGGCCCGCTTCTCTCTCCCCTACACTCCGCCGCCTGTGGCTCCGGCCGAAGCGGAGGTGACGGTTACCCAGGCCTTTCTGGGGGAAGGAGGCGAAGTTTTGCATGTCGTCGCCCGGGTGCGCAATCGTGGTTCGGCGGCGTTGACGGTGACAGAGCGGGATATCTCTCTCAGTTCGCGCGCCGGCCCGGGTGAGTTGCAGGTCGCCGCGCCGCCGCTGCCCTGGGAGATCGGGGCGGGCCAGGAGCGGGAAGTGGAATTGCAGTTTGCCCGACCCCGGGCCCCGTCCTGTGTGGTGACGATTCGGGGCTACACCTTTGAGATTTCCGGCTGGCCGGAATGATGGGGGAGGGGATGCGGGCGGCGGCGCACTTCGTGCGCCGCCGCCCGCATCCGCTTTTATCTGGACGACTCTTGGGCTTCCCGTTGCTCCTGCAAAGCCTGCAGTTCCTTCTCCATCCGTCGTTGGCGGGCCCAGATGGAAAACACTAAGACGAACGTCAGCCCCCAGCACACTGCGTAGGCAGCAACCAGATACGGCATATTTCCTCCTTTAGGCGGTGAATTGGTAACTGGTACACTGGTGGATGGGTCATTGATTCTTTCGCAGCAGGGCCAGCGCGTCGGCGAAGCGCTCCAGACGCATCCGCTGATGCAGGAGCGTCGCATAGAGCAGAGTGAACGCGCCCAGTGAGACCAGCAACGTCTGCACCATCCGAGGGGTGAGGGCCATATCCCCATCGCTGAGGATTTCCGGATGGATGGTGCGCCACCAGCGGATAGCAAACCATGAGAGGGGCACCGTCACAAAGGCGACGATGCCGTAGACGGCGGCGAAGCGGGCCCGCCTCTCCGGTCCCTCCACGGCGCGGCGCAACATCCCGTAAGCGATATAAATGAGCAGTTGAACTGCCGAAATGGTCAGCCGGGGATCCCAGGTCCAGTATGTCCCCCAGACCGGCCGCGCCCACAGGGAGCCGGTGATGATACCTATCGCGAGGAAGGTCAGTCCAACCTCCACCGACGAGAGGGCCAGAATGTCCCACCGGCGCTCCCTCCGGACCAGGTACAGAATGCCTGCCAGAAAGGTGACGAAAAAGGCGAAAAAACCCACCCATGCTGAGGAGACGTGGAAGTAAAAGATGCGCTGGACGTCTCCCATAGTTGCCTCTCGGGGGGCGTAGAGGAAGACCATCCCGAGGGCGGTCAGGACGGCGACTGCCGAGACTATGGCCAGGATGAAGCCGAAAACGTCACGGTGGCGATTCATCACTCCTCCCCACAGGTGCAATATAGGAGCAACCTTTGCGGTTACTCAACAACTCTTGCCCAGGGCAGGGGCAAGCCATGCCCCTACTCTTCCAGAATGGACCCGAACGTCAGCGTGGCAACCGCCAGGATGACCAGGTCATAGATGACGATGAGGCGGAGCCATCCCCCTGCTTCTATCAGCGTCCCTCCTTCCAGCAGTGCACCGGTGATCTGGACCGCAGCGATCAGGACCGGGAAGGCCAGCGGGAGAAGCAGGATGGGGAGAAGGACTTCGCGGGCCCGGGTGTTCACCGCTATCGCTGCCAGCAGCGTCCCTACGGCGGCGTACCCCACTGTCCCCAACAGTGTCACCAACACCACGTCGGGGTGCAGTAATGGAACGTTGAACAGTCCGGCGAAGAGCGGGAGCAGAACGATCTCCACGAGAAAGATAGTGAAAAGATTTCCCAATGCCTTACCGAAGAAGATGGCGGTCCGGTCCATCGGCGCCAGCATCAGGCCATCTATACAGCCGGTCTGTTGTTCCCGGACCAGGGAGCGGCTCAGTCCCAGCGTACCAGCGAAGGTGACGGTGGCCCAGAGGACACCCGGTGCGGCGGCGCGGGCGGTTGCCCCGCGCAGGTCCAGGGCGAAACTAAAGACCAGCAGCGCCAACACCGCGAAGACCAGCATGGCGCTGACCATCTCCCGGGTGTGCCATTCCGTCGCCATGTCTTTGACGACAATGGCCCACATTTTGTCCAAAAAGTCCATCGCGGAGAGAGTATACCACAGAGTGACGAGATCTGCAACTGGGTTGAACTGCGGATTACAGACGACGGACCACAGATCACGGATGATGGATGGGTCATAGGGTCATTCCCCATCGTCTTTGTTGCGCTCATCCCTGCTCGTGGTAAAATAAACCCATCTGGAAGGAGGTGATCCCGATGGAACTTTCACAATATCTCCGCATCCTGCAAAAACGATGGTGGATTATCGTGGTGGCGATACTGGTGACAGCTGTCAGCGCGGTCGCTTTCAGCCGTCTCCAGACCCCTGTCTACCAGTCCACTGCCGAAGTGCTCATCCAGCCGGCCCGACCCGACTTCGGCCTCACCCAGTCCGCCAAGACTCTTTTGCGGTCCTATATGAGCGTCGCGGACTCCAACAAATGGGCCCAGGATGTGCTCACCCGGTTGCAACTGGATATGAAGCCGGAGCAGTTGCGGGCCAATGCCCGCTTCGCCGCCGAGGACGATCGGATGATTATCCGCATTGAGATTGAGGACACCGATGGCGAGGAGGCCAACCGCATCGCCAAAACCTGGGCCCAACTCCTGGTGGAATGGCGCGACCGGGAGAACCAGAAACAGCGGAAGGAAGACCGGGTCTTCGCCGAACTGCGGGATGAACCCATTTATTCCCAGACCTGGCCCCCGCGCCTGCCCATTATGGCGGCTGCTGGAGCCATCCTGGGCCTGATTATCGCTTTCGTCATCGTTTTCTTTCTGGAATGGGCCGAATCCGGCATCATCCGCACCCCTGACGACGTGGAGCAATGGCTGGGCGTGACCGTTTTGGGGACTGTTCCCCCGACCGAGTAACCGACGGAGACGAAACGATGAGCAAACTGCAACTGATCACGTTGGCCGATCCCCGTTCACCGGCAGCGGAGGCTTACCGGACGCTGCGCACCAACCTGACCTTTGCCGGTCTGGACCAACCGATTGAGACGCTGGTGGTCACCTCTCCGGCCCCTGGGGAGGGGAAGTCCGTTGTGGCGGCGAATCTGGCCGTAACGATGGCCCAGGGAGAGCACCGGACGATTCTGGTGGACGCGGATTTGCGTCGGCCCATCCTGCATGAGATTTTCGGTGTTTCCAACGAGCGCGGCCTGACGACGATGTTTGTGGACCCCCAGGCCCGGGCCGATCCACCACTGGTAGAGATCGGTGTGGAGAATCTGTGGCTGCTCCCCAGCGGGCCGCTTCCCCCCAACCCTGCCGACCTGCTGGGCTCCCGCCGGATGGAGGAGATTATCTCCATCTTCCGTTCCCGGGCCGATGTTCTGATCTTTGACGCACCGCCGGTCCTGGCTGTCACCGATGCAGCGATTCTGGGGATGAAGGTGGATGGGGCCCTTCTGGTGGTCGCTGCCGGGCGTACCCGCCGCGAGCAGGCCCGCCAGGCCCGCGAACTGCTGGAACGGGCCCGCGTGCGGGTCGTGGGCGCCGTCCTGACCGATGTACCGGTAGCAATGGCGAGGCGGTACTACTGAAGGCGTGAAGCGTGAACAGGAGGGCTGGATGATTCGCAGAGTGTATCCCTGGCTGGTTGTTCTGGCGGTGGTGATGCTGGTAGAGTATCTGGCGGCGCATTATCGGTAATTTTCTCACAGGAGGAAATATGTCGGTTGGACCGATAAACTTTCTCTTTGTCGGCGTCGGCGGTCAGGGTATACTGACCGCTTCAGACATCGCTGCCCAGGTCGGGCTGGACCTGGGCCTGGAGGCCAAAAAGTCGGAAGTGCATGGCTTCGCCCAGCGGGGCGGCGTGGTGGAGAGCCACATCCGCTGGGGGGAGCGGGTGGGAGCCCCCATTGCCGAACAAGGCACCATAGATGTCCTGGTGGCCTTTGAACTTTTGGAGGCCGTCCGCTGGATAGAGTGGCTGCGGCCGGGCGGAAGGGTCGTCGTCAACCGCCAGAAAATGGCCCCGATGTCGGTGACGGTGGGCAACGCAGTCTATCCGGACGAGGCGGACCTTCTGGACGCGCTGCGCCGCCGGGCCGCGCGGGTGGTTCTGGTGGACGGGTTGAGCCTGGCCGAGCGGGCCGGGACGACCCGCGCTGTCAACAGCGCCATTCTGGGCGCGCTTTCCGCCCTGCTGGAGACTCCGCCGGAAGTATGGGAAGAGGCTGTCGTCCGGCGCGTCCCCCCGCACTACGCTGAGGCCAACCGCACCGCCTTCCGCCTGGGCCGGGAGGCGGCAATGCTCTAACCGCAGAGAGCGCAGAGAAAGAAGAATCCACGAAGAACACGAAGCATCACGAAGGCAGAGAAAAAAGAATCCACGAAGAACACGAAGCATCACGAAGGCAGAGAAAAAAGAATCCACGA
>ERZ1685331.146-NODE-146-length-15233-cov-21.951838_pt1 | contig 15233 bp, 12 predicted proteins | sample MGYA00580194_ERZ1685331 | MGnify/ENA primary metagenome ERZ1685331 (study PRJEB41501, sample SAMN08275520) | hot springs metagenome | biome: alkaline hot spring; material: microbial mat | place: Russia: Ush-Beldyr | collected 2015-07 | depth 0.5 m m ...
CGGTCTCCGGGGTGGCGCTGCCGTTCGACAGTATGCTCGACGATAACGAGGATATTCGGGATGTGCTCGAGTACATCGGCGATACGCTGGTCAATACATCGATGAGCCCAGAGGCGGAAACTCGCCCCGAGCCGGCTGCTCTTCAGCCATCGCGTGCAGAACGTGAACCTCGTGGTCGCGCACCGCATACCGATCCGCGTGAAGCCAGTTATTATCAGAGTCGTCTCCGCACCCGCCGCCTCCGGCGCGACGATGAGGATGATGAGTGAGGATGATGCCGTATCTTCCCGACTCTGACGGAACACTCTCCGACCATGAGTTGTACGAGTTCGCCGACCTGCTGGCGCTGCGGCTCTATCACGACCTTGGTCGTCGTTGCTATCTGCTGAGTCGCCAGGATATCATCGAACTCATCCATCCCTACATCGCGCACCTCGACCGCCGCGACCGTCGGGCGCTCTCCTGGCTGGTGTGGAACCTGCTGCAGGAAGGCGCTGAAATTGAGCACGAGATCGATCAGGCATGAGCAGCGGGCGCACCGGCATTCTCGGTGGTTCGTTCGACCCGATCCACTACGGGCACCTGGCGATTGCCGAGGAGGTGCGCGTTGTTCTTCAGTTGAACCGTGTTCTGATCATTCCTGCGCGAGAGCAGCCGCTGAAACCGGACGGGAGCGCAGCATCGCCAACTCATCGCCTTGCCATGGCACGCCTGGCATGCGCCGACAATCCATTCTTCGAGGTTTCCAGCCTTGAGATTGATCGCCCCGGTCCGTCCTATACGTATGTCACGCTGCAATTCCTCCGCAATCAGGGACTCGATGACCTCTATCTGATCCTGGGCATGGACTCAGTGGCGGATCTGCCGCGCTGGCGCGAGGTTCGACGCATCCTGGAACTGGCGCATATCGTTGGCATGTCTCGCCCTGGCGCCTCCCTCGATCTGTCGCACCTGTCACAGGTCCTTCCTGGATTGATGGAACGCCTGATTGTGATCGATGGTCCGCACCTCGATATTTCCAGCACCGATCTGCGTCAGCGCGTCGCGCAAGGGAGACCCATCCGCTACCAGACGCCAGACGCCGTTATTGCCTACATTGAGATGCATCAACTGTATCGATAACCACTTGTTACCGCTCCAGCCGCATCCATGGACGAACTGCTGAAGATTGCAACGTCGTGGGGCCTGCACCTCGACCAGCGTCAACTCGAACAATTCGCGCGCTACAGCGCCGAACTCCGCGCCTGGAATACGCGCGTCAATCTGACATCGATCACCGACGAGCGTGAGATTGTCATCCGCCATTTCCTCGACTCGCTGCGCTGCGCGCTGAGTTGGGGCGCTGCGCCATCTTCCCTGATCGATGTCGGCAGCGGGGCAGGATTTCCAGGTCTACCGTTGAAGATATTGCGCCCGGAACTGCGTGTCACCCTCGTCGAAAGCGTCGGCAAGAAAGCCGCATTCCTCCAGCATATCGTCGCCGCGCTTGGTCTGCACGATGTGACTGTGATGACAGCCCGCGCTGAGGTTGCGGGACGCGACCCGCAGCACCGCGAACAGTACGATGTCGTTACGGCGCGCTCCGTGGCGGAACTGGCGACGCTCGTGGAGTATTGCCTTCCATTCTGTCGCATCGGCGGACGGGTCCTGGCGCCGAAAGGACGCGATAGTGACAGCGAGGTTGCACGCGCGCATGTCGCCATCGCCAGGCTCGGCGGGCAGTTGATCGGCGTGGAGCCGGTGGAGATACCCGGCGTTGAACCACGGACGCTGGTAGTCGTTGCCAAAATCGCTCCTACACCCGCCGCCTACCCGCGATCCGTCGGCATTCCCGCGAAACGCCCCATCCGGTAAGCGCGAAACGCACGGTTCTTCTCACACAAAGGCACAAAGACGCGGAGTATCGAACAAATCCATTTATGCGCTATTCTATTCCTCACACTCCTGCCTGGCGTCGCAATGAGGCTGATCCCGCGAAAATCGCTGCTGCACGCTCAATACAGCGCACAGACGTCTGACGCCCTTCCCGTTGGCGCAAAACCTCTGGCGACCGACAGGTATTGCTGCCTGCGCGCAATGAATACGTTCTGCTATGGCCGATACGCACCGGGAATAAGATGACGACCGCGAGACGCCACGATGGTTGCGTAAATGTGCGATATGGGTAAGCACAGGTTCTCAACCAGGACGCACCATCACCTGATCGGCGCTGATATACCCTTCGGTCAACACCAGTGCGATACCGCCGCCGTCTAGCCGGTCGTCCTGCGCAGCCAGTGTGACGCTGGCGCCGTCGGGAGCGTGGACAACACCCTGCAGATCATGCCCGACCACGCGCAGTTCAAATATGTACGGCTGGTCGTAGACCCAGGCGAACGGCGCTTCGGCGAGCGGTACGACGCCATCGAGCGCTCGCACGAGTTGCACTGCCCCTGCGTGGTTCGCTGTGCGGGTCAGCCGCAGCGCATAGTAGCGGCGCATACCCTGCACGCGCCCCCCCAACCCGAAGGCTTCCGCCAGATGCGGCGTTACCGTTGCACGGACGCAGTAATCGCGCCATTCGCGCGCTCCCTGGATCAACAGCCCCGTGCCCTCATTCTGGATCAAGCGGTAGGGTTCGTTCGTTCCCTGTTCATATGCGCTGACGCCATTCACCCAGGCGCGGCGCCACATGCCGCCTCCGCCCGCCGGTCTGATGAAGTTCGCTTCCGGCATTCCTTCCCAGTTCAGATAATCGAGGTACACGGTTCCATGCCCGCGACCGCGTAGTTCGATGCCGACCGCTGCGATTGGTTGACCGCCCGTATCCGGCACGCGCCAGGCAAAGACGTGTTCTGATCCTGGCGTCAGCGTTGCCGTATCGCCATACGTCCGCACGAGGGCATCGCACGAGTCGTACACCATGAGGTAAAGGCGGCACTGTACCGGGAAAGGGTTTAACTCGTCAGCGCATACGCGCGCACTGAGATGCTGACCAGGATAGAGGGTCGGGGATGCGAGCATGGCATAGCCAGGCATGTGCAGGGTTTCGGGCAGCAGAAACGTGGCAGTCGCCGCCCGTGCTGCGCAGCCGGGCGCGAGATGACGATAATGAAGCGCCAGACTCCGGTTCCCGTGCACGCTCTGCCCAACGACATTTTCGACGCGCAGCGTCCCTCTAGCATCGGCGCGGTCGTCAACGACGAACCCCTGAACGCTTCCAGGCAGCTCAAAGTGAAAGCGCGCACCCCGCTTGGGCGCCAGCGGCGCTTCGCCCGCCAGCGCCCTGCCGATGTTGATGATGGCATACGTTTCACGCACAGCATCGGTCACTGCCCGTCCGCCGTCGGCAGTCGGCAGGTACAGCCGATCCGCGACCGGACCACGCCAGTCGGGACCGGCATCGATGCCTGCCAGCCCATTTTTGATTCCCAACAGACAGCCGACGTTGCCAGCGTTGCAGTCGGTATCCCAACCGGCAGTGGCGGTGATCATGAGCGACTTCTGAAAATCATCGTCGCCATAGAGTAGTCCCAGCAGAATCAGCGCGTGATTGGGAACGATGTGGCAGGCGCCCGGATAGCGATCATAGCCATACCGCCTTGCGATCTGCTCACGCGCAGCGCGCCAGTCGGGAAAGCGGGCGCGCCACTCGCGCAGATCAGCGATCAGACGGAAGATGATCGAGTCGCGCGGAATAAACTTGACGGCGGCATCGAGCAACACATTCAGATCGCGTTCGATGAATGCCAGCGCCTCCATTGCCGCAATCACCTGTGCGCCGGAGATCGCCTCGCCATCGTGACTGACCGAGGCGGCGCGACGCGCCAGGTCGGCAGCCAGTTCCGGGTCGCCAGGCGCAACCATCGCCCATCCGTCGATGAAAATCTGCGCACCGATCTGTTCGGCAACCACCCACCCATTCAGCGCCGCTGAACCGCTGCGGGGTGCAGCAATTCCGTGCTTCAGACGGAGAAACGCTGTATGTTCGGTCGAGCGTCCGACGCCGCCCCACCAGAGAATAGCGCGGTTCTCAATAATGTAGTTCAGCCAGGTCTGTCCAATCTGCGCCGGGGAGAGTTCGCGCGGGTTGCCATAATCCGGCAGTGCACGCAGGAAGGTGAATGTGCCGGAAATGTCATCATCGGTTACCACCAACGGCACGCCGCATCGTTCGTGAACGTAATACCAGACCTCGCCCAACTCCGCCATAATCCGGTCATACGTCCAGCCCTCGAACGGGCGTCCCAGATAAACGCCAATGATCTTTCCCAGCACGCCAGCATAAACGCGTTCAACATAGTCGGCAGGGAGCGGCATGGCGCACTTCCCCTCTAGCCGTTGCGGCGCATAAAATCGATCATAAACGCTGCCAGCGCATCGCACCCTTCCTGTCCCATCGCATTGTAGATCGATGCGCGAATGCCGCCGACCGACCGATGCCCCGCCAGACCAACCATGCCTTGCGCGGTCGCCTCGGCGACGAACCGCTTCTCCAGGGTCTCGTCCGGCAGGCGAAAGGTCACATTCATCAGCGAGCGGTGATCTAGCGCGGCATGCCCGCGATAAAACCCGCCGCTCTCGTCGATCACCCGGTAGAGCGTCGCCGCCTTGCGCCGATTGCGCTCTTCCATGGCGACGAGTCCGCCCTGTTCTTCAATCCACGCAAGCACCAGGTTCACCATGTACACCGCGAACACCGGCGGCGTGTTGTAGAGCGAGCGGTTCTTCACGTGCGTCGCATAGCGCAGCATCACCGGCAGATTCGATGACGCGCGCTGGAGAAACGCATCACGAATGACCACAATCGTTACGCCAGCAGGACCCAGATTCTTCTGAGCGCCGGCGTAGATCAGCGCAAACCGCTGCGTTTCGAGCGGACGCGCGAGAATATCGCTGCTCATATCGGCAATCAGCGGCACATTCCCGACGTCGGGCCAGGCATGCCACTGTACGCCCTGGATTGTCTCGTTGCTGGTGATGTGGATATATGCTGCATCTGGATCGAGCGCAAGATCCGCCTGGCGCGGCATACTGCGGTAGCCTGTTTCGGCAGTGCTGGCAGCCGCCCGCGCCCGACCGACGCGCAACGCTTCTTCATACGCCTTTTCCGCCCACACCCCGGTGAGCACGTAATCCGCCGATGCGCCTGGCGGCAAAAAATTGAGCGCCAGCATGGCAAACTGCATGCTGGCGCCGCCCTGCAGGAAGAGGACATGGTACTCTTCGCCGACGCCAAGCAGGCGTTTGAGACGTGCAGCCGCTTCGGCGTTGATCGATTCGTACTCTGCTGAACGGTGACTCATCTCAAGAATCGACATCCCACGCCCCTGGTAGTCGCGCAATTCGTGCTGCGCACGCTCCAGCACTGGCGCGGGGAGGATCGCAGGACCGGCGTTGAAATTGGAGATGGCGCTCATGGTAAGCCTCCTGATGGTTCTGGAACAGACACAGTGTAGCACATACGCCCGATGCATTGGTCGGTGCGAAACCATTTTACATTCGCACAAGCGTCCGACACCGCTTGACAACGGCTAAACACTGATACTGACAGAGATTTCAGATCATCTCCTGGAGAGCACTGATGACAGGAGTTACGCGGTCGCCTCACGGACGAACCGCGAGATGGCTCGTTTTGCCTTCAGCAGAGCGATACTTGTCTTCCTAAATCGGGAGCGTCACACTGCCACAGGCTTCGGCGGAGCCAGAAAACGCGCCACCGTGTACGTCCTGTCAGTCAGCAATACCTCTTCTGCTTTCCTGGTTTGGACCCAATAAGGCGGCTTACCAGGCGTTTCAGGAGGCTGTACAGGACAGCGCCCAAAAATCAGGCGCTTTGCGGTGTTCTACCTGCCAGTCGTCTATTCTGATCCGCTCTCTCTACTTGACAACCAGCATAATCGGCGCTATGATTACCTTCGCTATGAATCAGACGCCTGACAACCTGCGCACATTGCGTCGCTTCCGTCGTCCGGGTCGCACCGGTCTGGAGGGTTAGCCGCGCGTGCGCAGCACGAGTGCATCGGGCAAGAGAAGCGTCAGCGTGACAATACACCCTTCGGACACTGCAATGGTCCGAAGGGCTTTTCTTTGGAGGGCGCATGATCCGCGTCGGCATCTTTGGCGCAACCGGCTATGCCGGGTACGAATTGCTGGGCTGGCTGCGACGCCATCCGGCGGCGCGCGTTGTATTCACCGCCTCTGAGTCGTCGGCTGGGGCGTCGCTCGCCGATGTTGTGCCTGGACCACTCGATGCGCCGCTGATCGCGCCTGATGAAGCGCCGCTTGGCGATGTCGATCTGGTCTTTCTGGCGCTGCCGCACGGTGCGGCGGGGAAGATGGCGCGGCACGCGCGCGCAGCGGGCGTGCGGGTGATCGATTTCTCCGCCGATTTTCGCTTGACCACGCCCGAAGCCTACCGGCGCTGGTATGGGCACGACCACCCGGCGCCTGAGTTGCTGCCAGCGCCCTACGGCTTGCCGGAACTCAACCGCGAGGCGCTGCGCGGCGCGACGCTGATCGCCAACCCTGGCTGCTATCCGACCGGCGTGCTGCTGGGTGTGGCGCCGCTCCTGATGGCTGGCGCATTGACCGATCCGCTGATCATCGTCGATGCCAAGTCGGGAGTGTCGGGCGCGGGGCGCGCGCCGAAGCAGAATACGCACTTCGTTGAGGTGAATGAGAATCTTGCGCCGTACAATATCGGGCAGGTCCACCGGCACGTCGGCGAAATGCTCCAGGAAGCGCAGCGGATTGCGCGCGGCGTCGCACCCGAGATCGTGTTTACGCCGCAACTGCTGCCGGTGAGCCGCGGCATCCTGAGCACGATCTATCTGCGCATCCCGGACGACTGGAGCGAAGATCGGGTGCGCGCACTGTACCGCGAGCAGTATGCTGGCGAACCGTTTGTGCGGGTGCTGCCGGCGGGCGCGCTGGCGACTCTGGGACATACCACGCACACCAACGTCTGCGCCATCTCGCTGACCCTGGCGCGATCTGGATTACTGATCGTCGTCTCCAGCGAAGATAACATGGTCAAAGGCGCAGCCGGTCAGGCGATCCAGAATATGAACCTGATGTTCGGGCTGGACGAGACAACCGGATTATTAATGTAGGAGAGAGGAGATGACAGAACCGGCGAGTCACACACTGGTGATCAAAGTCGGCGGCAACGAACTCGACGATGCAACGTTCGTCGCCGAACTGGCGCACGTCGTGGCGGCGATACGTCCATGCCCGACACTGGTGCACGGCGGCGGCAAAGAAATCGGCGTCCTGCAGGAAACGCTTGGCAGCACACCCCGGTTTGTCGGCGGGCTGCGCTACACTGATGCGACGGCGCTGACCGCAGCGGAAATGGTATTGTGTGGCAGTGTCAGCACGCGGTTGGTGGCGGCGCTGATCGCCGCCGGCGCCGATGCGATTGGCATCTCCGGCGTGGATCGCGGGTTGATGCAGGTGGTGAAGCAGGAACATCCGGCAGGTGATCTGGGGCGCGTCGGACGGCCAACCGCTGTGCGCAGCGAGGTGTTGCGTGAATTGCTTGCCCATAGCGTCATCCCCGTCATCGCGCCCATTGCTCTGGGACCCGACGGACCATACAATGTGAATGCCGATGAAGCCGCTGGCGCAGTCGCTGCCGCGCTCGGCGCCGATGAGGTCGTGTTTGTTACCAACGTGCCGGGAGTGCTGGTCAATGGCGATGTGATGCGCCGGTTGACCCGCAGCGAAATCGAACGGCTGATAGCCGCTGGAACCATCAGCGGCGGGATGATCCCGAAAGTGCGTGCGGCGCTCACGGCGCTCGATGCTGGCGTGCGCGCTGCGCGGATTACCAATCTGGAAGGCATGCTCGAACACGGAACCACGATCGTTGCAGAAAGGGACCCATACGAATGACCGTACACGTCCGCGAGTCGCAGGTTTTCGTCGTGCCGCCGCGTGCGCCGGATATCATCGTGCGCCGCGCCGAAGAGGACGACATTGATGCCATTGTCGCCATTGTCGCCGAGAATGCCCGTCAGGGGCATCTGCTGCCGCGCAGCGCCGACAATATCCGCGCCACGTTGCCAGCATGGCTGGTGGCGGAAGTGGAAGGCAACGTTGCCGGCATCGGCTCGCTGGTCCAGATGAGTCCAACACTGGTCGAGGTGCGCTCGCTGGCAGTTCTGCCCGCGTATCGCGGGCTGCGCATCGGGCAGGCGATTGTGCGCGGATTGGTGGACGAAGCGCGTCGTCGTGGGTTTCCGAAGGTGTTCGCACTGACGCGCGCTGTTCCCTTCTTCGAGAAACTGGGTTTCCGCATTACCGCGAAAGAGGATTTTCCCGAAAAAGTCTGGCGCGATTGCGCTATTTGCCCGCTCCAGCATGCATGTGATGAAACAGCAGTGGTGATTGAGTTCGAGGAATGAAAATGGCAGAGACGTTGTATGGCAACGTCTCTCCAATGCAACGTCTCTGCAGGGTGTTGCGCAATGACTTTGTGAGGTCTGGCATGAAACAACGTACACCGGCGATGCTGGCGCTGGAGGATGGGACGATCTGGCATGGGTATGCGCTGGGAGCGATCGGCGAGCGCGCCGGTGAGGTCGTGTTTAACACTTCGATGACTGGCTACCAGGAAGTGTTGACCGACCCGTCCTATTATGGTCAGATTGTAGTGATGACGGCGCCGCACATCGGCAATACCGGCGTCAACCGCGAAGACGAAGAGAGTCGCCATCCCTGGGTGGCCGGTTTCGTGGTGCGCGCCGCCAGCCCATATGTTTCCAACTGGCGCGCTGCACAGTCGCTCCACGAGTATCTGGCGGAGCACGGCATCGTGGCGATGACGGGGGTCGATACCCGTGCGCTGGTGCGCCACATTCGCACGCAGGGCGCAATGCGCGCCATCATTTCGTCGCAGAATCTGGAACCGGATCGGCTGATCGCCGCTGCGCGCGCCGCGCCGTCGATGAATGGCCTCGATCTGGTGCCGTATGTGACCTGCGCCGAGCCATACCGCTGGATCGAAGGCAATCCGGGGGAGTGGGGTCCGGGCGAGACGCCTGCGCAACGTGGTGAACCAACGTTTCACGTCGTCGCATACGACTTCGGGATCAAACGCAATATCCTGCGCCTCCTGGCAGAGCACGGCTGCCGCGTCACGGTTGTGCCGGCTACAATGCCAGCCGCCGATGTTCTGGCGCTTGAACCCGATGGCGTGTTCCTCTCGAATGGACCGGGCGATCCGGCGGCAGTGACGTATGGCGTCCAGGCGGTGCGCGATCTGCTGGGCAAAACCCCCGTGTTCGGCATCTGCCTGGGGCATCAGATTCTGGGTCTGGCGCTCGGCGGCACAACGTATAAACTGCACTTCGGTCATCGCGGCGGCAACCAGCCGGTGCGTTTCAGCGACACGATGCGGGTGGAGATTTCCAGCCACAATCACGGCTTTGCGGTTGATGAGGCGTCGTTGCCGGAGGGGGTTGAGATTACGCACATCAACCTGAACGATCGGTGCGTTGAGGGGTTGCGCGCGCCGGATCAGCACGCCTTTAGCGTGCAATACCATCCCGAAGCCGCGCCGGGACCGCACGACGCGCGCTACCTGTTTCGCCAGTTTGTCGAACTGATGGAGCAGGCGCGCAACCAGCGGTCAACGTCGAACGGTTGACATGATGAATGCACCGAACAGCAGTGGACGCACTCGCAGGAATACAGACCGTTTACTGACGTTGAAAAGCGGTTCATGCCGTACTCTGCCGGCAGCATGAACCCACCGTAAGGGAGAGGCGCCATGTCGCTCTATCAGCGCCTGCGTCCGTTTTACCAGCGTTCACCCGAAGAACGCGTTCAGATCATGCAGACGGAACTCGTAGCGCCGCTCGACACTCTGCGTTGTGCCATTGGTGATTTGAGCCGGTTGAGTGCGGATCAGACGGCATCGCTCATGGGTGGGCGATTTGAGGAATTGATCGATGTGCTGCGCGACTCAATGGTGCGTCTCGATATGCTGGTCGCCGAAGGCATCGACCGTTGCGAAAGCGCGCGCGCAGTTGGCGGGTTGAGCGTCCAGGAACTGCACGTGTACCGCCACGACCTGCTGACGCCGCTCAACAATCTGCGCGGCGTCGCCCGATTGGTGCTCCGTATCAGTGATCCCGGTCTGCCGGCGAGTTTTGCACAAATGACGTACGACCTGGACAATGCATCCCGCGATGTTCTCGATGTGATCGATGCGCTGACCTCGTCGCAGGAGCGGGAGGGGTGAGGGGCGAAGCGTGAGGCGCGAGGGGCGAGGCGCGAGACACGAGGCGCGAGGTGTGAGGGGTTATAAGGTGGGAGTGTTGCACGTCGCACGTTACACGTGGAAAGGGGCGAAGAACATCTTCGCCTGTTGAGGTCTCTACCCCAGGACTCCATGCCGCGCAGGCGCGGCAGTGGCGGAACGGTCTCCGCGGTTCCACCTCCCCCGCCCGACCTCAAGGGTCCTGGAGGAAGGTGAAGCGGGGCGAGCGGCGAGAGGGTGTGAGTAGCCATACGTTGCGCTTGTTCAGAGAACAGGCTATCGAGAAGCGAGATACGTCATCAATGCCACGACGAACTGATATTCAGACGATTCTGATCATCGGCTCTGGTCCGATTGTCATTGGTCAGGCGTGCGAATTTGACTACTCCGGCGTTCAGGCATGCAAGGTGCTGCGCCGCGAGGGGTTCCGCATCGTGCTCGTCAATTCCAATCCGGCGACGATCATGACCGACCCGCAGATGGCGGACGCCACCTACATCGAACCACTGACCCCGGAGATCGTCGAGAAAATTATCGAGCGCGAACGACCCGATGCACTGCTGCCGACCGTCGGCGGACAGACGGGGCTCAACCTGGCGATGAAGCTGGCGGAGAGTGGCGTGCTCGACCGGTACGGCGTCCAACTGATCGGCGCCTCACCCCGGGCAATCGCGCTCGCCGAGGACCGTGAACTGTTCAAGCGCGCGATGATCGACGCCGGGTTGCGCGTGCCGCTTGGCGAAACGGTTTCGACTGTCGATCAGGCGCTGGAGGTGGCGGCGCGGATCGGGTACCCGGTGCTGGTGCGTCCGTCGTTTACCCTGGGCGGCACCGGCGGCGGCGTAGCCTACAACGAGGCGCAACTCCGCGAGGTGGCCGATCGCGGTCTGCGCGCCTCGCCGGTCACGCAGGTGCTCATTGAACAGTCGGTGCTCGGCTGGAAAGAGTACGAACTCGAGGTGATGCGCGACCGGATGGACAACTTCGTGGTTGTCTGCTCGATCGAAAACCTCGATCCGATGGGGGTCCATACCGGCGACTCGATTACCATCGCGCCGGCAATGACCCTGACCGACCGCGAGTATCAGCGGTTGCGCGAAATGGCGAAGATCGTCATTCGCACCGTGGGCGTGGAGACCGGCGGATCGAATATTCAGTTCGCCGTCAATCCGCGCGATGGCACGCCGCTCGTGATCGAGATGAACCCGCGCGTCAGTCGCTCATCGGCGCTGGCGTCGAAAGCCACCGGCTTCCCGATCGCCAAGATTGCGGCGCTGCTCGCCGTCGGCTACACCCTCGACGAAATTCCGAACGATATTACCCGCATGACGCCGGCGTCGTTCGAGCCGAGCCTGGATTACGTCGTGGTTAAGATTCCGCGCTGGGCGTTCGAGAAGTTTCCTGGCGTCGATCCGACTCTCGGACCGCAGATGAAAAGCGTCGGTGAGGTGATGGCAATTGGCGCGACGTTCAACGAGGCGCTCCAGAAGGCGATCCGCGGTCTGGAGGTTGGCGCCGTCGGGTTTGGCATGTTTGCCAGGAAGCGCCTGAGCGTGGAGACGACACCGGCGCCGTCGGACGACGACCTGCGCATTCCGACGGCGCAGCGTATTTTCCACGTCGCCAATGCCCTGCGCGCCGGATGGGACATCGAGCGGATCGCAGCGCTTACCGGCTACGATCCGTGGTTCGTTGCTCATATGCGCACGATTATCGACCTCGAGACAGCGCTTGCGTCCCACACTATCGAAACACTCCCCGCCGACCTGCTGCGCGAGGCGAAGGAAAACGGCTTTTCCGATGCGCAGATTGCGCTCATTCTGCAACCACTCACCCACGATGGAGCGCCTCGGGTTCCAACCGAAATGGACGTGCGGGCATATCGTAAGACGCTCGGCATCCTGCCGGTCTACCATCGGATCGATACCTGCGCTGCTGAGTTCGAAGCGTATACCCCATATCTCTATAGCACATATGCAACATCAGACGAATCGGCGGTGACCGACCGGCCCAAGGTGATTATTCTTGGCGGCGGACCCAACCGCATCGGGCAGGGGCTTGAGTTCGACTACTGCTGCGTCCACGCCAGTTTTGCGCTGCGCGACCTTGGTTACGAGACGATCATGATCAACTGCAACCCGGAAACCGTCTCGACCGACTACGACACCAGCGACCGGCTCTACTTCGAGCCGCTAACCCTCGAAGACGTGCTCAATGTCTGGGAAAATGAGTCGGGCATGCGGAATGGCGCGCCAGGAACGCCTGTGCCAATGCTCGTGCAGTTCGGCGGGCAGACGCCGCTCAACCTGGCGAAGGGGCTGACGGCGGCTGGCGTGCCGATCTGGGGCACGTCGCAGGAGTCGATCGATCTGGCAGAGGATCGCGGGCGCTTCAGTGAACTCCTCAAGGCTCTCGACATTGTGCAGCCGGAGAGTGGCATGGCTGCCGATCTTCAGGCTGCCCGGCGAGTGGCGCAGCGGATCGGATACCCGGTGCTGGTGCGTCCCAGTTATGTGCTCGGCGGGCGGGCAATGGCAATCGCCTATGATGATGAGGGGCTGGCGCAGTACATCCACGAGGCGACGCAGATCAGCGCCGGTCAACCGGTGTTGATCGACCGCTACCTGGAGGACGCTTTCGAGCTCGATGTTGATGCCGTCGGTGATGGTGAGCGCGTAGTGATCGGCGGCATTATGGAGCACGTTGAGGAGGCTGGCGTCCACTCCGGCGACTCGGCGATGGTTATGCCGCCGTACAAGGTCAGCGCCTACCACCTTGCGATCATCCGCGACGAGGCGATCCGCATTGGCGAGGTGCTGGGCGTCAAAGGGTTGATGAATATCCAATTCGCCATCAAGGACGATGAGGTCTACGTGATCGAGGTCAACCCGCGCGCGTCGCGTACGGTGCCGTTCGTTGCCAAAGCCACCGGCGTGCCGCTGGCGCGGATTGCAGCGCAGGCGGCGGCTGGCAAGACGTTGACCGAACTGGGATTTACCCGCGAGCCGCCGCTCAACGGTTTCTTCGTGAAGGAAGCTGTCCTGCCATTTGACAAATTCCCTGGCGCAGCGGTCTTCCTCAGCCCCGAAATGCGTTCGACCGGCGAGGTCATGGGGCATGCTTCGACCTTCGGGCACGCCTTCGCCAAAGCCGAGATGGGCGCCAACCAGCGGATTCCCGTTAGCGGCGGCGCGCTGCTGACCGTCAACGACTATGACAAAGGCGCCATTGGTCGCATTGCCCGCGATCTGGTGAAACTCGGCTTTACGATCTATGCCACGCGCGGTACGGCGGCATGGCTCCATCAGCTTGATCTGCCCGTCATCGTGGTGAACAAAGTGTCGGAAGGCTCACCGCACACCGTCGATCTGATTGCGTCGGGCAAGGTGGGACTGGTGATCAGCACCCCGCTGGGGTCACGCGCCTATGCCGACGGTCAGGCGCTGCGCTCGGCAGCCATCCGCTACGGTGTCATGCTGGTGACGACCCTCACCGGTGCGGCGGCGACGGTCAGCGCAATCAAAGCGTTGCGCCAGAAGGAGCTGCGCGTCCGTTCCTTGCAGGACCACTACCGCCTGACCATGATGATCGAAAACAATACGGCAGTCTCGTGCACACCAACGAATGAGGAACAATCATGAGCACCAGGGTCAACAAAGTCGTTCTGGCGTACTCCGGCGGTCTCGACACCAGCATTATCGTTCCGTGGCTCAAACAGAACTATGGCAACCCGGAAGTCGTCTGCTACTGCGCCAACATCGGGCAGGACGACGAACTGAGCGGGTTGGAAGAAAAAGCGATTGCGACCGGCGCCTCGAAATGTTATGTCGAAGACCTGCGCGAAGAGTTTGTGCGTGATTTTCTCTTTCCGCTGCTCCAATCCGGTGCGGTCTATGAACGCACTTACCTGCTCGGCACATCGGTGGCGCGCCCGTTGATCGCTCGTCGTCAGGCGGAAATTGCGCTGCAGGAGGGCGCCGATGCGCTGGCGCACGGCTGCACCGGCAAAGGCAATGATCAGGTGCGCTTTGAACTGACCTATATGGCGTTTGCGCCCCACTTGAAGGTCATCGCTCCCTGGCGCGAGTGGAACATCCGCAGCCGCGAGGACGCGCTTGACTACGCCGCCGAACACAACGTCCCGGTGACTGCGACGCTCAAATCCATTTATAGCCGCGACCGCAATATCTGGCACATGTCGCACGAAGGCGGCATCCTCGAAGACCCCTGGCAGGAGCCGGAAGAAGCGATGTACACGCTGACGACTGCTCCCGAAGCAGCGCCCGACGAACCGGAGTATGTGACCGTCGGGATTGAACAAGGCGTGCCGGTGAGCGTCAATGGCGAGCGCCTGGGACCGGTCGACCTGCTCCTGGCGCTGAACGATATTGGCGCAAAGCACGGCATCGGGCGTATCGATCTCGTCGAAAACCGTCTCGTCGGTATGAAGAGCCACGGTGTGTACGAGACCCCTGGCGGCACGATTCTGCGGGTGGCGCACCAGGGTCTCGAACAATTGGCGCTCGACCGCGATACGCTGCACTACAAGGATGTGATCGCTCATCGCTACGCCGAGCTGGTCTACTACGGGCAGTGGTACACGCCGCTGCGCGAGGCGCTCGACGCCTTCGTGCGCGTGACTCAGCGCAACGTCACCGGCGAGGCGCGCCTGAAACTCTACAAGGGGAACGCCCTGCTCGTCGGACGACGCGCTGTGAAGAGCCTCTATAACCCCGACATCGCCAGTTTCACGATGAGCGGCAGTTACAACCAGAAGGACGCCGAAGGGTTCATCAAGATTTTCGGGTTGCCGGTGAAAGTGCAGGCGTTGCTAGAGGGACGGTAGGGGTTGAAGGTTGAAGGTTGAAGGTAGGGGCGCGGCGCTGCCGCGCCCACCGCGTCCACGGCACCCCCAGCGCGCGGCGGCAGCGCCCCGCACGGCGCTGCCGCGCCCGGCGCGCGCCCGTCCGGGTGGGTTGGACGT
>ERZ1685331.147-NODE-147-length-15145-cov-19.990258_pt1 | contig 15145 bp, 16 predicted proteins | sample MGYA00580194_ERZ1685331 | MGnify/ENA primary metagenome ERZ1685331 (study PRJEB41501, sample SAMN08275520) | hot springs metagenome | biome: alkaline hot spring; material: microbial mat | place: Russia: Ush-Beldyr | collected 2015-07 | depth 0.5 m m ...
CTGCGGCGGCGGGCGAGGGGAGGGGAGGAAGGGGGGGGATTTTGCGGCGGCGGCCGAAGGCCGCCGCCGCAAAATCCCCTTCCCGGGAGAGGGGCAAAAACTTCTGCGTACGGCCCAGCGGGAAATTGCCTATCCAATGGCTGTTACTATAGCAAGGCGAGACTCAATAACTTGTGACCAATGGACTAAGACGGCATCCAGGTCGTCCAGGGGAAGGCGAAACAGGCGCGTGAGTCCACCCAGAAGGGCGTAGTAGAGGGGCGGCTGGCTGCCTTCCTGCCGCCAGGGCGTCTCCTCTCCGGGGCGCTGAATGGGGAGGCCCTCCCCCCGGGCCAACCGAACGGCCATACCGATATGCCACATCTCGTCGGGTGATTCAAAGAGGGGGTTGGCCGCGCTGTGCAGAAGGGCCAGGGCCAGGTAGAGGAGCAGAACGGGCACTTGCCAGGAGCGGAAAAGGCGAGCAAGCATGTCCTTCACTTCTCTGACCTCAGGCGGTTCAGAAACGCCGCGGTCCGGCGGGCGATGCGGTCCCAGGAGAAGTCGGCGGAGAGGGCCCGCGCGCCGGCCTCCAGACGGGCTCGCAGCGGTGGATCGCGCCAGAGCCGCCGGGCCGCCTCCGCCAGCGCCTGCGCATCCCGGGGCGGCACCAGCAACATATTCTCCCCCTCCACCACCTCCGGCAGCGGAACCGCCGGATAGGTGGTGACGATCGCCCGCCCATGGGCTAGGCAGGCGTGCAGCGTTCCTCGCCGAAAGGAGACCCCGTCCCGATAGGGGAGGAGGCAAATGTCCGTCGCCAGAAGGCCCGCTGAGACCGCCGGAGGGTCGGTGTAGCCGGTCCAGTGGACCCGCTCCGTCAGCCCCAGTTCGGCAATCAGGCCGTCTATGAAGGCGGCGTAGGCCCGGTTGGTGGGGTCGGAGGTGCCCACCCGCCCGCCGACCATCAGTAGGTGGGCCGGGACGCCCCTCTCCACCAGGAGGGCCAGGGTGCGGATCAATTCCTCTCCGCCCTTGCTCTCGTTCAGGAAGCCGAAGTAGCCCAGGAGGAGGTCATCGGGCCCCACGCCCCAGCGGGCCCGTTCGGCATCCCGGTCGTAGTCCGGGGGCGGCACAGGCGGAATGTTGCTCCCGATGGGGATGAGGGCCAGTCGCCCCCGAGGGATTTCCCTCTCCAACCGGAGATGATCTTCGTGGTTGGTGACGATGACGCCTTCGGCGCAGCGGGCCAGCAGGCGGACCGCTTGCCAGCGCAGAGGTCCGGCCTTGGGAAAGAGATAGGGCACCCGCAGGTCGTGGAAGGTCACCACCAGCGGCGGGCGCGCCGAAGGGCGGGGGAGGAAGTGGACTGCCGGCCGCATCCCATAGGCGGCGGCCTGATACTGCAGGTTCAGGACGTCCAGCCGCGCCTCCCGGGCCGCCCGCAGGACCTCCCGCCAGCAACCCCAGCCCCAGGAGGGGACGATACGGTGGATGGAGCAGGTCGCAGGGAGCAGGTCATATGTCGCAGGTCGCCGGTCGCAGGGGGCGGGGGAGCGGAGGGGGCCGGTGATGATGTGGACCTCATGGCCCAGCGCAGCCAGCGCCTCCGCCAGCCGGAGGGTGAAGTCCCCCACGCCGCCCTGGTCGGGGGGAAATTCGCCGGTTACCAATCCGATGCGCATAGGGGTTTCTCTGAACTCACGCAAAGACACAAAGATCACAAAGGCCCATTTCTTCGGGTCTTTGTGTCCTGGTGTGAGAACGATCGGGTCATCGCCCGCACCACCTGCCGGTAGGCCGCGATGCGCTCCGCCCGCAGCGGTTGCTTGTGGCCCAGGAGCCATTTGGCCCCCTCCAGCCCAATTTGCCCGAGATAGTTGCCCAGAAGGACCAGCCGCAGGACCTCCGCCGCGACCGGGCCGTGGTACTTGCGGAAATAGCGGACCTTGCTGGTCTGGAAGTGGATGTGGCGGGCGGGGAGGACCTGTTCGCTGCTCTTGCCCTCGTGGTGAATCACTCGCGCGGTGGGCAGGTAGACGACTCGCCAGCCAGCCGCCCGGAACCGGCGGCACCAGTCCAGTTCCTCCGAGTACATGAAAAACTCCTCGTCCAGCGGCCCCACCTGCTCTATTGCCTCCCGCCGGGCCATCAGCGCCGCGCCGGTTACCCAATCCACATCCTGAACCTCGTCGTCGGAGCGGTCCAGGACGTAGTAGCGCGTCAGCAGGCGGCGGGGAGCATAGGGTTGGAGCCAGGTGGACTCAAAGAGGGCCGTTGCCAGAGTGGGGAAGCGGCGGCGGGAGGACTGCACCGTCCCGTCGGGATTCAGCAGTTGCGGGCCGACGACGCCGACATCGGGGTGGGTATCGACGAAGGCGACCATCGTCGCCAGGGCGTCGTCCACTACCTCGGTGTCCGGGTTCAGCAGAAGGACGTACCGGCCCCGGGCGACGGCCAGTCCCTGATTGTTGGCGGCGGTGAAACCCCGGTTGTCGGGGTTGGCAATGAGGTGAACCTGGGGGAACTCCGTCCGGACCATCTCCACGCTCCCATCGGTGGAGCCGTTATCCACGACGATGACCTCCAGTGAGCCGGGGAACGAATGAGTCAATACCGATTGGAGACAGCGCCGGAGCAGGTCCCGGACGTTCCAGTTGACGATGAGGGCAGAGAGGTCAATCATAAATGACCGAATGACCGATCTTTGTGTCCTTCGTGTCCTTTGGGGTTTTCAAAATTGGCGCCGGATGACGAAGTCGGCCAGGTCCAGGAGGGCAGTCCGGTACTCGGAGGACGGGAAAGGTTGCAGGGCCTCTTGCGCCTTCCGGATATAATGGCGGGCGACCTGAAGGGAGCGCTCGATGGCCGGGGAGGCGGCGATGGACCGGACCGCTTCCTGTACCGCGTCGTCCGAAGGGCCATCGGCCAGGATCCGCCGGAGGGCCGGATGGTCGTTTTCGCCCTCCAGGAACAGCATAACGGGCAACGTAATCAATCCCTGGCGCAGGTCGCTCCCCACCGGCTTGCCCAGCGTCCGCTCGTCAGCGACGAAATCCAGCACGTCATCCACGACCTGGAAAGCCAGGCCCAACCGCTCCCCGTAGGTTCGCATAGCGGCGATAGTGGCTTCGTCGGTGTGAGCAAGGATGGCCCCCGATTCCGCTGAGAGAGCGATTAGAGAGGCAGTTTTGGCGTAGATGCGTTGTTCGTACTCTTGAAAGGTGGGCACTTTCCCTCGTCCGTCAAACATCTGGCGGATTTCGCCGTTGCAGATGACCATCAGGGTCTCGGCGAACCGCTGTACCAGGCGGACGTTTCCTGTGCGGGCGACCATGTAAGCGGCCCGAGCAAAGAGGTAATCACCGGTCAGGACAGTGGCAGCGGGGGACCAGCGGGCGTTAAGGGTCTCTGCCCCCCGGCGCATCAGAGAGCCGTCGATGAGGTCATCGTGGACCAGGGTGGCGGTGTGGAGCATCTCCACGCCAGCGGCGGCGAAGAGCGCCACATCGGGGTCCGCCCTGCACAGGCGGGCCGAGAGGAAGACCAGAGCGGGGCGCAGCCGTTTGCCTCCGCTTCCCAACAGGAGTTCCACAGCGCCGGTGATGGCCGGATGCTGGTCGGGTGCTGGTTCCCGCAAAAGGCCCTCTGCGCGCTGAAGGTCATCCTGGATCGGGTGGAAAAACGGCAACGATGACACGGATAGTCTCCGGGATGGAGGGGGGTGGGCGGCGTCCGGCGGGAGGACCCGACCGTTCGCTGGCCCCATTATGCCATTTTTCGATTACTCCGTCAAGCGGTATTCGGTGGGTCATACAGCCCTGCCTGCCCGTTGCGGCGGATGCGAAGGACTTCCCAGAACATGTTCCAGGAATCCCGCAGTGGACTGACCCGGCTTCCTTTTCCGTAGTACCAGTCAATGGGCACCTCCACAATGCGGTAACCGCGCCGCCGGGCGATGTAGAGCACTTCCACATCAAATGCCCAGCCATCCAGTATCTGCACGGAGAAGAGGTCGCGTGCCACCTCCCGGCGGAAGCATTTGAAGCCGCACTGGGTGTCCTGGATGCCCGGCACCGCCAGCAGGCGCACAATGTTATTGAAGACGCGCCCCATCAGGTGACGGTACCAGGGTTCGTTGAACCGGCGCGCGCCCGGCGCTTCGCGGGAGGCGATAGCGACGTCGTAATCGGAAAGGGCCGGAGGCAGAAAACGGGACACCTGTTCAATGGGCATCGCCAGGTCGGCATCACAAATGAACAGATATTCTCCCCGCCCTTCCAGCATCCCCTTCCGCACTGCCGCCCCCTTCCCCCGGATGGGCTGGTAGAGCAGGGAGACCATCGGGTGTTGGGCCGCAACGACCCGCACCACTTCTGCCGTTCGGTCGGTGCTGGCGTTATCTACCACCAGGATCTCCGTCGAATAGTCCTGCGCCGCCGCGAAGGCAATCACCTGGGGAAGGGTCGTCGGCAGGCGATGCTCCTCGTTGTAGGCAGGAATGATGATGGTGAGAAACGGAGTTGAGAATCCCATAGGCTCTTTTATGGGCCGGCGACGGCGGCCCGAATAGCCGCCCGGTCGGGCAGGCCGACTTGGACGTAGACCACCTGCCCCTTCCCGTCAAAGACAACGAACGTGGGAACGGCCTGCACGCCATACTCCCGGGCCAGCGCCAGTCCGGCGCGGCTCATCACATCTATCCGCAGCACTTTGGCGCTTCCGTTCAGTTCCTGTTCTAACCTGTCCACGACAGGTTTGGCTATGAAGCAGGCACTTCAGGTGTTGGAGAAGAACTCCACAACGGCAGGCTGCCCGCTGCGAATCTCCTGCTGAAAGGCCTCCACCGAGAGGTTGTCGGCGGGAGTGCGCAGGAATAGCCAGGCACCCGCCAGCAGGCCGAGCACCAGCAGAGGGGCCCAATTCTGCCGGAGCAGGTTGTAAAGCATGTCTCCGATCGCGTTCATTTCACTCCTCCGATCAGCCGGAAGATACCCAGGATGCGGGATTCCTCCCGCTGGAGGCGAAACCCCGCTTGCTGAATGCTCTGGACCGTCTCCCGGTTCAGATGGCAGACACCGTTCCAGGCAAACCAGAGGGGATGGAGAAGGTCCGTCAGCCAGGCGCCAGACCCCCGGCCCCGGGTGTGCTCCAGGAGGATCAGACATCCTCCAGGCCGCAGGACCCGGTAGACCTCCCCCAGTGCCCGATCCGGCTCAGCGACGGAGCAGAAGACCAGGGAGCCCGTCACGGCATCAAAGGCGCCGTCCCGGAAAGGGAGGTGATGGAGGTCGGCCTGGACGGCCCGCACCCGGGCGCGGGCCGGGCGGCGGAGAGCCCGCTGGATCATCGGCCCGCTGCGGTCCAGCGCCACCACCGTCGCCCCGGGCGGGTAGAGGGGGGGTTGACGCCGGTGCCGACGCCCACTTCCAGCAACTGCCCCGCCACTTTCGGGAACGCCCGCCGCCGCATCCGCCGCAGGACCGCCACCTCCAGCGGCAGCATCCCCAGGTCATATCCGGGAGCCAGCGCGTCAAAAACGGAGCCCATCGCCCTCTACGTCCTCCGTGGTGAAATCTAACCGCAGAGTGCGCGGAGAACGCAGAGAAACGTAAAAAATCTCTGCGCCCTCTGCGTCCTCTGCGGTGAAAAAAGAAAATCCGCGTTTATCCGCGTGCATCCGCGTCCGCCCCCAAAATCCGCCGCAGGAACTGGCCGGTGTAACTGGCCTCCACCCGCGCCACGTCCTCGGGGCGGCCCTCGGCGACGACCCACCCCCCAGCGTCGCCCCCCTCCGGTCCCAGGTCTATGATCCAGTCCGCCACCTTGATGATGTCTGGGTGGTGCTCTATGATGACCACCGTATTGCCCGCATCCACCAGCCGGTTCAGGACCGCCACCAGTTTGTCCACGTCCGCCGCGTGCAACCCCACGCTCGGCTCGTCCAACACGTAGAGGGTCCGACCGGTGGCAATCTTGGAGAGTTCTCGCGCCAGTTTCACCCGCTGCGCCTCCCCGCCGGAGAGTGTCGGCGCGGGCTGACCCAGCCGGATGTACCCCAGGCCCACGTCCTGCAACGTCTGCAACTTGCGCCGGATGGCGGGGAACGGGGCGAAGAACTCCGCCGCCTCGTCCACCGTCATATCCAGCACCGCGGCGATGTTCTTCCCCTTGTACCGGACCTGCAGCGTCTCCCGGTTGTAGCGCTTGCCGTGGCAGACGTCGCAGAGGACGTAGACGTCGGGCAGGAACTGCATCTCAATCCGCAGGACGCCGTGCCCCTCGCACACTTCACAGCGGCCCCCCTTGACGTTGAAGGAAAACCGCCCGGCCCGGTAGCCGCGAATTTTGGATTCCGGCAGCGAGGCAAAGAGGTCCCGGATGGGGCCGAAGAGGCCGGTGTAGGTGGCGGGGTTGGAGCGGGGCGTCCGCCCGATGGGCGACTGGTCTATGTTAATGACCTTGTCTATGTGCCCCACGCCCTCAATGGCGTCGTGCTCCCCGGCGGGCTCCCGAGAGCCGTGGAGCATCTGCGCCAGGCGCTTGTAGAGGACGTCCACCAGCAGGGTGGACTTCCCGGAGCCGGAGACGCCGGTGATGCAGACAAACATCCCCAGGGGGATGCGGACGTCTATGTGCTTCAGGTTGTGCTCCCGTGCCCCGCGCACCACCAGGAACTGGTCGTTGCCGGGACGGCGCTGGCGGGGGACGGGAATCCGCCGCCGCCCGGAGAGGTATGCCCCCGTCAGGCTGATGGGGTGATTCAGGACGTCCTCCAACGTCCCAGCGACGACGATTTCACCCCCCTTCTCCCCAGCCCCCGGCCCCAGGTCAATGATCCAGTCGGCGGCGCGGATCATTGCCTCGTCGTGTTCCACCACCAGGAGCGTGTTCCCCAGCTCCCGCATCGCCTGCAGCGTGCGGATGAGCCGGTCGTTATCCCGCAGGTGCAGGCCGACGGTCGGCTCGTCCAGGACGTAGAGGACACCGGTCAATTGGGAGCCGATCTGCGTCGCCAGGCGGATGCGCTGGGCTTCCCCGCCGGAAAGGGTGTCGGCGGTCCGGTCCAGCGTCAGGTAGTCCAGTCCCACGTCCACCATAAACTGGAGCCGGGAGCGGACTTCCTTCAGGATGCGGTCGGCGATGAGGCGTTCCTTCTCGGTCAGGCGGCCTTCCAGTTCGTTCAGCCAGGCCAGCAGATGGCTGGCGGGCCAGTGAGTCAGTTCGTAGATATTCTTGCCGCCGACGGTGACCGCCAGGGCTTCCGGTCGCAGGCGCGCTCCGCCGCAGGCCGGGCATGGGCGACGGGTCATCAATTCTTCTATTTTGGCGCGGATGTAGTCGGAGGTCGTCTCCCGGTAGCGGCGCTGCAAGTTGGGGACCACGCCCTCAAAGGGAGTGCGGTAGATGCGCCGCCCCCCGTCCCGCGCCGTGTAGGTGATGGGAATCTCCTCCTCGCCGCTCCCGTAGAGGATGATGTTCCGCTGGGCGGGGGTCAGTTCCCGCCAGGGGACGTCGGTGGGGATGCGGTAGTAGCGGGCGGTGGCCTCCAGTAGTTGCCAGTAGTAGCCGTCGTGGTCGTCGGTGTTCCAGGCGACGATGGCCCCCTCTTCCAGCGAGAGGTCTGGGTTGGGGACGATGAGGTCGGGGTCCAGTTCGGTCCGGGTCCCCAGGCCCTGGCAGGTCCGGCAGGCGCCGTGGGGGCTGTTGAAGGAGAAGGTGCGCGGCTCAACCTCCGGCAGGCTGATGCCGCAGACCGGGCAGGCCAGGTGTTCGGAGTAGAGGAGGTCACGCGGCTTTTCGGCGGAGACGTCGTTGATGACGACGATACCGTCGCCCAGCCGGAGCGCCGTCTCCACCGAGTCGGTCAGGCGGGTGAGGAAACCGTCGTCCACCTCCTCGGGGATGATGAGCCGGTCTACCACCGCCTCAATGGTGTGGAGTTTATAGCGGTCCAGTTCTATCTCCTCGTCCACTTCCCGGACGACGCCGTCCACCCGCACGCGGACGAATCCCGCCTTGCGGACGTCCTCAAAGACGGACTGGTGGTGGCCCTTGCGGTCCTTAACCAGAGGGGCCAGTACCTGAAAACGGGTGCCGGCGGGGAGAGTGAGAACTGCGTCCACAATCTGCTGGGCCGATTGCCGCGTCACCTCCCGGCCGCACTGGGGGCAGTGGGGGATGCCGATGCGCGCGTAGAGGAGGCGGAGGTAGTCGTAGATTTCGGTGACGGTGCCCACGGTAGAGCGGGGGTTGTGGGAGACGCCCCGCTGGTCAATGGAGATGGCGGGGGAGAGGCCCTCAATGGAGTCCACGTCGGGTTTCTGCATCTCGCCCAGGAACTGACGCGCGTAGGCGGAGAGGGACTCCACGTAACGGCGCTGTCCCTCGGCGAAGATGGTATCAAAGGCCAGGGAGGACTTCCCCGAACCGGAGATGCCGGTGATGACGACCAGGCGGTCTCGGGGAATCTCCACGGTGATGTTTTTGAGATTGTGTTGCCGGGCACCCCGGACGATGATCTGGTCCATTTTGCACCTGTTGCAAAAGGGTATTCTAACATGGGATGGCGGAATCGGCAAAGGGAAGGGCGGGCGATAGCCGTTTCCCATTTTCCCAGAGCGCGGTATAATGGGGGCGCATTATAGGTTGAGGAAGGATTATGCCACCCATTTTTCCGTTTACCGCCATTGTCAACCAGGACCGGATGCGCCGGGCGCTCGTCCTGAACGCCGTCTACCCTCCGATTGGAGGAGTATTGATTCGCGGCGAGCGCGGGACGGGCAAGTCCACCGCCGCCCGCGCCCTGGCCGCGCTGTTGCCGGAGATAGAAGTCGTCGCGGATTGCCCCTTCTCCTGTGATCCCGATCAGCCGGCTACCTGGTGCACGCTCTGCAAGGAGCGGGCCGCCGCCGGAGAGGAACTCCCCCGCGCCCGCCGCCGCACCCGTTTTGTGGACCTTCCCGTCAGTGCGACGGAGGACCGAGTGGTGGGCACGCTGGATATTGAACGGGCCATCCAGAAGGGGGAGCGCCACTTTGAGCCGGGAGTGCTGGCCGCCGCCAACCGGGGCGTCCTCTACGTGGACGAGGTCAACCTGCTGGATGACCACGTGGTGGACCTTCTGCTGGATGCGGCCGCGATGGGCATCAACGTAGTAGAGCGGGAGGGCATCTCCTTCAGCCACCCGGCCCGTTTTATCCTCATCGGGACGATGAACCCGGAGGAGGGGGACCTGCGCCCCCAACTCCTGGACCGTTTTGCCCTCTGCGTGGACATCAAGGGTGTCCACGACCCGGCGGCGCGGATGCTCATTATGGAGCGCAACTTGGCCTTTGAGAGCGACCCGGAGGGCTTCTACGAAGAATGGCGGCCGCGCGAGGAGGCTCTCTCCCGGGAGATTGCCCGCGCCCGCCAACTCCTGCCCCAGGTCCGCCACACCCGGGGCGACCTGGCCGTCATCGCTGCAATGATGGCTGAGATGCGGGTAGACGGCCACCGGCCCGACATGGTCATCCTGAAGACGGCCCGGGCCAACGCGGCCTTTGAGGGACGCGCGCGTATCACTGACCGAGACCTTCTCCTGGCCGCCGAACTGGCCCTGCCCCACCGCCTCCGGCGCCATCCCCTCCAGCCGATAGAAGCGACACTGGACAATTTAGGGGAACGGTTGGCCGAGGCCCGCGCCCAGGTTGCCAAAAAGGAGCCGTTGCTGGCAGAGGAGGTTGTGGACGAGGAAGTCCCCCGAGAGGAAAAAAAAACGCCCGTAGAGGCTGAGACGGGGGAAATGCCCTTCTCCGAGGGACGAGAGCGGCCGCGTGAACCTGTCTTCCAGAACATCCCCCAGTGGCCTTCTGAGGGGCAGTGGTGGGAAGGGGGGAAGAAGATCCCCGCTGGGGAGTCCTTTAACCCCCGACGGTTAGATACTCCTCTGGACCGGCTGACCCGCTCCGGGACCGGTCGGCGCAGTATCACCCGCACCGATCAGCCGCGCGGGCGGTACATCCAGGCCCGCCCCTCCCCCGATGACCCCGGCGACCTCGCCTTGGATGCCACGCTGCGGGCAGCTGCGCCTTACCAGTGCCGCCGTCGTCGGCCCGATGGGCCCGCGCTGGTCGTCTGTTCGGAGGACTACCACCGGAAGGTGCGCGTCCGCCGTATGGCTAACCTGATCCTCTTTGTGGTGGACGCCTCCTGGTCTATGGCGGTGGCGGAGCGGATGGAGGCGACGAAAGGGGCGGTCATGTCGCTGCTCACCGATGCCTATCAGCGTCGGGACCGGGTGGGCGTGGTCACCTTCCAGAAGAACGGCGCCCGGCTGGTGCTGCCACCCACCCGCAGCGTGACCCGCGCCCAGAAAGCGCTCCAGGACGTCCCGGTGGGGGGCAAAACTCCCCTCTCCGCCGGCCTCAGCCTGGCCTACGAGGTCATCACCCGGGAACTCCGTCAGCATCCCGACCTGATGCCGCTTATGGTGCTCCTCACCGACGGGGCCGGGAACGTCTCTATGAGCCACCTGCCGCCCCAGGAGGAGGCCCACCGGATTGCGGAACTTTTCCCCCAGGCCCACATCCGGTCGGTGGTCATCAACATGGAACACGAGTCCTTTGACCAGGGGCTGGCGCAGGCGTTGGCGGACCACCTCCAGGCCCCCTGCTACCGGCTGGAGGAACTGCGGGCCGACGCGCTGGCGGAGCGGGTGCGGTGGGAACGGGATTTTGAGGGCAACGAAATATCGCCCAGAGGCCCAAAAACGTCCGTCTCTTTCCGTGGACCTCCGTGTTCTCCGGAAAGGGACACGGAAAAACACGGAAGGGCACGGACTGACACGGATTCTGTGGAATAAAAAATCAAAATATCCGTGTCTTTCCGTGGACCTCCGTGTTCTTCCGTGTTCTCCCATGGACACGGAAAAACACGGAAGGGCACAGACTGACACGGATTCTGTGGAAAAAAATCAAAAACGCTGTGTCTTTCTGTGGATCTCCGTGTTCTTCCGTGTTCTCCTATGAATCAACGATTCAGGGGGTATTACCCCATTTCACGGAGGGAAGAAAATGGCAGAAGCGATACGCGTCTGGGCGGAGCCTCTCAGAGCATTCTGCGAACGGGTTTTCCAGAAACTGGATGTGCCGGAGGAGGATGCCCAGGTTACCGCCGATGTGCTGGTGGCAGCGGACCTGCGCGGGATTGATTCCCACGGCGTGGCCCGACTGCGCCGATACGTGGAGGGCCTGCAGACCGGCATGATGGTTGCCCGTCCCCAGGAGAGAGTGGTGCATGAGACGCCCGCCACCGCCCTCATAGACGCCGGGGCCGGGTTGGGACAACCCGTCTCGTACCGAGCGATGCAGATGGCCATCCGCAAAGCACTGGAAGTGGGCGCAGGATTCGTCGCCGTGCGCAATTCTAATCACTATGGCATCGCCGGATATTACGCCATAATGGCCCTGGAGCACGACTGCATCGGCATGTCCATGACCAACGCCGACGTCCTGGTCGTGCCGACCTTCGGCCGCAACGCGATGCTGGGGACCAACCCTATTGCCGTTGCCGCTCCGGCTGGAGAAGAGCGCCCCTTCGTCCTGGATATGGCCACCAGCACGGTCCCCCGGGGCAAACTGGAGGTCTACCATCGGCTGGGGAAGCCCATGCCACTGGGGTGGGCCACCGACGAGCGCGGCATCGCGACCGAAGATGCCGGTCGGGTGCTGGAGAACTTCAAGAATCGGGCCGGTGGCGGCCTGCTCCCGCTGGGCGGCGAAGGGGAACTGCTCAGCGGGCACAAGGGATACGGCCTGGCCCTTTGGGTGGACGTCTTCTGTGCGGTCCTCTCTGGTGCCGCTTACGCTGACCTGGTCTACCCCAAGACGCCGGACGGCAAGCCCTTACCTGCTAACCTGGGCCACTTTTTCGGGGCCTGGCGGGTGGACGGGTTCCGGCCTCTGAATGAATTCAAGGCCGCAATGGACGACCTCCAGCGGCGGATGAGGAACGCTCCGAAGGCGGAGGGCGCTACCCGTATCTACATCCACGGAGAGAAAGAGTACGAAGAGACAGAACGGCGGCAGCGGGAAGGCATCCCGCTGAACCCCAAAGTCGCGGCCGACCTGCAGGCCATCGCCGCCGAACTGGGGGTGGAATACGACCTGGAGTGAGTCTGTGGAGCGCTACGGAGGGCAGGCGGTCATCGAAGGGGTGATGATGCGGAGCACCCGCCGCGTGGCGGTGGCCGTCCGCAACCCCCAGGGGGAGATTCTCCTCCGCACCGAGCCGCTCCGGTCGGCCATATACCGGGGGGCGATCCCCCGCATCCCCCTGGTGCGCGGGCTGACCATGCTCTGGGACGCACTGGGACTGGGGATCCGCGCGCTGATGTGGTCGGCCGATGTGGCCCTGGGGGAGGAAGAGAAGGCCGGCTCGTTCAGCGGCGCGCTGGGGTGGGTCAGCGGGCTATTGGGTCTGGCCCTGGGCGTTGGCCTTTTTATGGTTCTGCCGTCCCTGCTGGTGGGCCTGCTCCCCGTGCCGCTCTCCCCCCTGGCAGACAGTCTGCTGGAGGGGCTGGTCCGGTTGCTCCTGGTGGTGGGCTATATCTGGGGGGTCGGGTTTCTGCCCGATATTCGCCGGGTTTTCGCTTACCATGGGGCGGAGCACAAAACCATCAATGCCTACGAGGCCGGTGTGCCCCTTACGGTGGAGGCTGTCCAGGCTCATTCCACCGCCCACGCCCGGTGCGGCACATCCTTTCTGTTGACCGTGGTGGCCATCTCCGTCCTGGTCCTGGCTCCGCTGGGGCAGTTGCCGCTGCATTGGCGGGTCATCAGCCGGATACTGGCGATTCCGCTCATCGTCGGCCTGGCCTACGAGTGGATGCAGTTCAGTGCCCGCTTCGCCGACCGGCCCTGGATGCGCCCACTGGTGGGCCCGAACCTGGCCTTGCAACGGCTCACCACCCGCCCGCCCGACGATGGGATGGTGGAGGTAGCCATCCGGGCGCTGCAGGCGGTCATGGAGGACACCACAAACCAGGAGGTACCCGATGGAAGCCCGGGGACGGTACTTTGAGGACTTCGTCATCGGTGAGGAGATAGAATCGGCGCCGCGTAGGATCACCGAGGCGGATATTCTGACCTTCGCCGAACTCTCCGGCGATCACAACCCGCTGCATGTAGACCCGGAGTATGCCCGGACGACGATGTTTGGGGAACGCATCGCCCATGGCTTGCTGGGGCTTTCCGTCGCCAGCGGGCTGGCCTGGCAGACGGGCCTCATGGAGGGAACGGCCATCGCATTCATAGGACTGGACTGGAAGTTCCGTACCCCCATCCGGATAGGGGATACGGTTCGGGTGCGGATGGCCGCGATGCAGAAACGGGAGATGCCCCATCTGGGCGGAGGCTTCGTGACCATTTCCGCCGTCGTGCTGAATCAGCGGGACGAAGTGGTGCAGAAAGGGACGTGGACCGTTTTGGTTCGCTCCCGAGGAGAGAATGAGGGATAGAAAGATGGCGGTCTGGTCTGAGGCCGCCCTTCTGGCGGTGCCGGTTTTTCGTTCGGGACTATATGCGGACTGACCGGGAGGCCCCTCGTCCGGCGGAGGCCACCCTCACCGTCGTTGCTGCCAACGGCCCGACGGAGGTCTCCCTGCGCTATCCGGCCTACGGATTTGCTTATGGTCTCTGAACCTCCCTCTGATTGATTTTCAACCCACACCGGAAACAGCCCAGGAAATGAGGTTGAGATAAGGGACCAGCCGTATGGAGGAATCCACTGCTTCCCTGTTGCCAACGATACAGGAGCGAGGGCCGGAGGCTGCTGTGTCGGCCCTTCCCCGTCGGGAGGCCATCCGCGTGCTCCTGGATCAACGGGACTTTGTGCTCCTCTGGGTGGGTCAACTCCTCTCCCAGATCGGGGACCAGTGCCTCCTGATCGCGGCCGTCACCCTGATCACCCACCTCTCCCCTTCGCCGCTGGCGCTCCTCATTCCAGCGCTCTCTCTGGCTCTCCCCCAGGTCCTTTTTGGCCTGGTGGGAGGCGTCATCGCCGACCGGATAGACCGCAAGTGGGTCATGATCGCCTCCGACCTCCTGCGAGCGCTCCTGGTCTTGGCGGCCCTGCTGGTGCGGACGGCTGGCGACCTCTGGATTCTCTACCTGGCAGCGGCGGGCCTGGCGATGGTTGGAGCGTTCTTCTACCCGGCCCGCAACGCCAGCATCCCCAACATTGTCCCCGATAATTTGCTCCTGGCGGCCAACGGGATGATCCAAGGCAGTTATATCTTGGCCCTTATCTTGGGACCAACGCTGGCCGGGAGCATCGTGGAACTGTGGGGTTGGTCGGCGGCCATCATCTTTGACAGCGTCACCTTTGTCATCTCGGCGATGACCATCCTGATTATGCGGATTCCGCCGCTGCGGAACGGCGAACTGGAGCTCTCTCCCTGCCGTACTCTCTGGCAGGACATGCGGGTGGGTCTCCGATTCATCTACCATTCCCCATCGTTGCGCCGTCTCCTGCCGGTAACCGGTGTGGCGACGCTGGGCATCGGCGCCGTCGTCCTTCTGGCCATCCCGCATCTCAAGATGCGGTTGGGGGCCGGAGGCCTGGAGTACGGAGGGGCTATGAGCGCGCTGGGTGTCGGATCTATTCTGGGCGGACTGGTCGCTGCCCGCCTCTCGCGCCGATTCTCCCTCCACATCCTGGTGGGCTGGATGCTGGTTCTGGCTGGCGGCGCCATTATCGGCTTTGCCTACGCTCCCAGTTACCTGGTCGTCCTCCTCAGCGTGGTCATCTTGGGTATGTGCATCGTCATTGCCCGGGGGGCGCTGGATACGATGGTCCAGACCCTCTCCCCTGACGAGGTGCGGGGACGGGTCCAGTCGGCAGTGGCGCTCATCGTTGCCGGTGGAACCGCGCTGGCCCAGGGGCTTTCAGCCTTCCTGGGTCACTTCCTGGGCGTGCAGACCATCTTTGTGGCGGCGGGGCTGGTCACCGTTGCTGCGGGTATCGCCACCATCTCCATACTCCGCGAGGCCGCTTCTCTGATCGGGAGGATGAAAGACTCCTCGTGAAGTCTTATTATTGAGCCTCGCTCTTTTAAAGTAACGCCTGGCATAGTGCCTCACCCCTCCCTCAACCCCCTCCCCTCTCCTGGCCTTCGGCCAGA
>ERZ1685331.148-NODE-148-length-14871-cov-17.691685_pt1 | contig 14871 bp, 13 predicted proteins | sample MGYA00580194_ERZ1685331 | MGnify/ENA primary metagenome ERZ1685331 (study PRJEB41501, sample SAMN08275520) | hot springs metagenome | biome: alkaline hot spring; material: microbial mat | place: Russia: Ush-Beldyr | collected 2015-07 | depth 0.5 m m ...
GGGGGCGGGCGGCTTCGCCGCCCGCCCCCCAAACCCCTTCAATCCCCCTCCCCGCACTGCGAAGCGGCCGCGGGGAGGGGGGAAGGGGGGAGGGGCAAGGGCAACCGAAAGCCCGGTTATCTTTTATACTTTGGAATTTGCGATTGCCAATCTACCCCTTCGCCCCAGCGATGATTGATGATAACCTCACGCCTCATTAGGCGCAGGTCTACTATCAAGATTCACTGTGGTCAAGTAGTAGGCGCCGCGCTGAAGAGCCAGGGAGACCTCTCCGTCGGCAATGTGGTGGGCTCTAACATCTTCAACAGTATGGAGCCTGGTATTATGTATACTCGCCGCCAGTTTCTCGGTCTTTCCCTTTCAGCACTGGGGATGCTGGTGTTTCCGGGGATGCGTTGGCTCTGGCGGCCCCCGTCCGGGGAGCCCGTGCGTATGGGCCGGGCTATCCACCCCACGACCATCTACGATGCCCCGAAACGGAATGCCCGGCGCCTCGGCACCTGGAAACGAGACGATGTGTTCCCCATCGTGCGGGAGGTGCAAGCCCCCGGCCTGAACGCCTACAACGACCTCTGGTACGAGACCCCCGACGGCTACGTCTTCTCCGCCTGGGTGCAGCCGATGTGGGTCTGGCCCCCCCAGTTGCCGGAGACAAACATCGGCGATTGGGGATTCTGGGGCGAAGTCTGCGTCCCCTACACCGAAGCCCGGGAGGAACCCCATCCGGAGGCGAAAGTCGTCTATCGCTTCTACAACCGGACCACCTATCACGTCGTCGGGGTCGCGTTTGACGACCAGGGAAATGCATGGTACAAAATCTACGACGAACTCCCGCCTACCGGTTACCAGTGGGTGCCGGCAGCGGACATCCGCCGTCTCACCCGACGGGAACTCTCCCCCATCCACCCGTTCGTGGGAGCCAAGCGGATAGAGATTAACCTCTCCAAACAAACGGTGACCTGCTACGAGGGGAACCGAATCGTCTTCACCACCCGGTGCGCGTCAGGGCTCGGGAAGCGGGTGCTGGAGGATGGCACGGTGGAAGACCTCTCCACGCCGGAAGGGGAGCACGCCGTCATCCTGAAACAGGTCTCCCGGCACATGAGCAACCGTCCCCAGAAGCCGGGGGACCCGGTTCCGGCGGACCTGTTTGACCTGCCCGGGGTGCCATGGAACACCTTCTTTCACCGTCGCGGGGAGGCGATTCATGGGACGTACTGGCACAATGACTTCGGCGTCCCCCGCAGTCACGGGTGTGTAAACGTCTCCATAGACGCGGCACGCTGGATTTACCGCTGGGTCTATCCGGTCGGCGGCGCGGAGGATGATTTCATCCAGGGGGACAAACGGGTGGGCACGCCGATTCGTATTTTCAAATCTCAGATTCCACCATAGAGATAGAGACCGTTCGCGGGCGGTTCAAATTTGAATTGCTGACGATGAAAGCGAAAGAGGTCCGGCCGATTCTCCAGCAGACGCTGGGCGCTGTTGTCCGTTAGAGGGTCGGCTCTCGGGGAATTTCCGCACGGAGGCAAAATCCGCGCCCTGGAGGGGCCAAAGGGCTGTGGATTCCCACACCTCCTGGTTTCCCCTCTCGGGGAAGCCCCAGAGCTTTTCCAGGTAGAGGCCTACAGCCGTGGACCCTATTTTGAAAAACGTAGGGGCGACCGGCAGAACGTAGGGGCGACCTGCCGGTCGCCCCTTCCAAACCAATAAGGACAGTGGTTTTTGGGGCGGCTTCGCCGCCCCAAAAACCACATTTTGATCCCCCTCTCCCCCACCGCCCAGCGACAGGGGAGGGACAAGGGGGCATAGGCGTTAACTTAAGGCTGGATTTAGCTTTCCACTCCCCGCCGCCCTGGGCGCCGACCGGAAATTGGCCTTCCTGGGCGCAGGCGGCTTCGCTCCGCTCGCCGTGACATCCGCCGGGCGTCAACCTGCGTTGACGCCTCCCCGGGGAGGTCGGCGAAGGCCGACCTCCCGGCCGAAGGCCTACAGCGGGCGACGCCTCGGGCGAGCCCCCCGAGGCGAGGCCTCTCGGGCCGGGGCCCCCCGAGGCGAGGCCTCTCGGGCCGGGGCCTTCGGCGTGGCCCTTGAGTCGGCTCCGAGGCGGCAGCCCGACCCGCACAGCCTTTAAGTTACAGGGCTTACGCAGTTCACGAGAAATGATGCAATTTTTGGCGTAGCGCGGGCTGTGCCTCACCCTACCCCCTGACCCCCTCCCCTCTCCTGACTTTCGGTCAGGAGAGGGGAGGGGGTGGCGGCGAAGCCGCCGGGGGAGGGGTGAGGCCCCCTCCCGCCGGAAACGAGCGGGCGAGAGGAGGGAGCCAGGGGGTGGGGTGAGGGTCAGAGCCCAGGCGGGATGACGTGCCAGGCCCTTTGGGAAGTGCCGGGAACACCATAGCCATTTCGGGGAGCGGCAGGGTGGCCGCCCCCGCAAATTCTCCCAGAATCTGATGTGAGATGTGAGAGGTGATGAGAGAATTGGAGTCCAAACTGGAACAAGCGGCGGCCCTGTTGCGGAACGCCCGCCATGCAGTGGTGCTTACGGGGGCGGGGATCAGTACCCCATCGGGCATCCCGGACTTCCGTTCGCCAGGTTCTGGTTTGTGGGAAAAGGATGACCCCATGGAGGTGGCGTCCATCTACGCGCTGCGACGGGACCCTCATCGCTTTTACCAGTGGGTGCGCCCGCTGGTGTCTCTGATGCGCCAGGCCCAACCCAATCCGGCCCACATCGCGCTGGCGCGGCTGGAGGCCGCCAGTCGCATTCAGGCTGTCATCACGCAGAACATAGACGGGTTGCATCAGCGGGCCGGCTCTCGCACCGTCCTGGAACTGCATGGTCATCTGCGGACGGCCACCTGTCTGAACTGCTTCCGGCAGGTACCAGCGGAGGGGCTGGAGGAGGTGGTGGAGCGAGGAGAAGTGCCGCGCTGCTCGTTCTGCGGCGGGGTGATGAAACCGGATGCTATCCTCTTTGGAGAGCAATTGCCCACCGAAGTGTTCATCGCCGCGATGGAGCATGCCCGCCGGGCTGATCTGATGCTGGTGGTCGGGTCATCCCTGATGGTAATGCCCGCTGCCAAACTCCCGGCGGTAACCCATGCCAGCGGGGGATCGTTGTTGATTTTCAATCAGCAGAATACCTACATAGATGCGTTCGCCGCTGCCGTGTTTCACGAGGATGTGGTGGAGACGCTGCCTCGCCTGGCGGCAAAATGTTTGGAGAAATAAAGATAAAAGATGGGGGGAGAAATGGGCGAGTCATCCCTCAACGCGGATGAATGCATCGCTCGCCTGCAACGCATCATTGAAGTGAGTCGCCTGCTGAACTCCACGCTGAACCTGCGACTCCTGCTCTCTGAAATCGTCCACGCCGTTTGCGACCTCACCGATGCCGAGACCGGCTCCATTCTGCTGGTGGACCGGCGCACCGGGGAACTCCGCTTTGAGGCCACCACTCATCCGGATGGCCACGCCATCTATCAGATGGCCGTGCCGATGGAGAGCATCGCTGGCTGGGTCTTCCAGCACAACGAGCCGGTGATGGTCTCCGATGCTCGGTCAGACCCTCGTTTCTATGCGCAGGTGGACCGGGAGACCGGCTGGGAGACCCGGTCGCTGATCGCCGTTCCGATGGCGGCGCGCGGCAAGGTCATCGGCGTCCTGGAGGTCATCAACCGGCGCAACGGGGGACCTTTCACCAATGATGACCTGGAGACGCTGCGCATCCTGGCGGACCAGGCGGCGATTGCGGTGGAGAACGCGGTGCTCTTTGAGCAATCGGACCTGGTGGCGGAAATTGTTCACGAGATGCGCACGCCGCTGGGGATCATAGCCGCCTACGCCGACCTGATCACCCGCGAGGCCACTTCTGCCCAGGACCGCAATGAGTTCGCCCGTTTGATTCAGCAGGAGGCCCTGCGGTTGAGCCAGATGGCGGGGGAGTTTCTGGACCTGGCGCGGTTGGAGTCCGGGCGGGTCTTCCTGGCCCGGGAGACGGTGGACCTGACAGAGGTTGTGGAATCGGTGTTGGCGGCATTGCGCCCCCAGGCTGAGAAGAAGGGGATGTATCTGGAGGCCGTGCTCTCCCCGAACCTCCCGACCGTTTCCGGCGATTCAGGCCGTATCCGGCAGGCGCTGCTGAACCTGGTCGCCAACGCAGTCAAGTACTGCCGTCCAGGGGACCGGGCGACGGTGCGGGGGGAAGCGGGAGATAAGGAGGTCATTCTGGGGGTGGTGGATACCGGGCCGGGCATTCCCCGGGACCTGCAAGAGCGGCTGTTTGAGAAATTTTTCCGCCTGCCCATTGAGGAGCATCGGGCGGAGGGCAGCGGCTTGGGGCTGGCGATTTGTCGGCGCATCGTGGAGGCGCACGGCGGGCGCCTCTGGGTGGAGAGTGAGGAGGGACAAGGGACAGCTTTTTACTTCACCCTGCCGATCGGGCATCATTGAGAGCACCGGACGTTGCGAACAACAGGGGGCGGGCGGCCTTTACTGCCCGCCCCCTGTTTCTGTTAGCCCCTGCCTCCGCTCTCTCTGCACCTCTGCGGTGAACTCTATGGACGGATCAACCGGATACCGCGCCGCGCCCGTCTGGTGCGATGGTCTTTTCCGATAACACGAGGACTTATCTCGTAGAGACTGAGCGCCGCCACCAGGCCGAAGGCGAGCGCGTAGAGGAGCATGAAGGGGACGGCTCCCGTCTGGCCCAAGTTCCAAGCCATAGCGATTGTCCCGAGGGCGTAAACGGCCAGGAATATCTCCCCCACCACCGACCGGTCCCGAGTCAATCGGTACGGACTGCGATGCCAGTCCTTTGCCCGTCTGTCCAGATGAAACTTCGGGGTTCGGGCAAACACCCCGCCCCAGCGGGCCAGTCCCTGCAGGATAGCGACCGTGTTGCACCAGGCGATGCCGGTCCCGATCAAGACCAACGCCGGGAAGGCCAGCAGCCGCCGCTTCCAGTCCCGGTATAGCGCCCACTGACCTGTGCAGTAAACCAGAATCGGCCCCAGGCAGAGCGGCCCCAGCAGGCGGGAGACGTCCCCCAGCGGCGACGGGACCAGAAGGGTAATCGGCGTGAGCAACAGGAGCAGAATGAGCAGGGGATGGATGAGGTATCCGCTCAGGTGGAGAAGCCCCAACAGTTTGTGGATGGGGCCCACGCGGCGGCTGGCCAGAAGCGGGCGGGCCAGTTTGCGCAGGCACTGCGCTGACCCCCGGGCCCAGCGGGCCTGCTGTTGCTTGAAGGCCAGCAATTGAGGCGGAAGTTCAGCGGGGCAATCCACCTCCGGCAGGAACCGACAGCGCCAACCCGCCAGTTGGGCGCGGTAACTCAGGTCCAGGTCCTCGCAGACGGTGTCGCTCTGCCAACCGCCGCTCTCCTCAATGCAGGAACGCCGCCAGACCCCGCCGCTGCCGTTGAAGTGCATCAGCAAGCCCGCGCTGCTGCGGGCCGTCTGCTCCACCACAAAGTGGCCGTCCAGCGCCAGCGCTTGTGCCCTGGTGATCAGAGAGGAGCCGACGTTGAGGTGGGACCAGCGGGTCTGCACCATACCCAACCGGGGGTCGGCCAGGAAGTGGGGGACGACCTGAAGCAGGAAGTCGGGACAGGGGCAGAAATCGGCGTCAAAAACGGCGATCAGTTCCCCACGCGCCTGCTGGAGCCCCCAGGCCAGCGCACCGGCCTTGAAACCGGCACGGTTGGAACGGTGGATCACCCGGATGTCCACTCCTCGCTCCCGCCAGGAGGCCGCTTGAGCCTGGGCGATCGCGGTCGTCCCGTCGGTGGAATCGTCCAGGACCTGGATTTCCAGCCGGTCGCGAGGGTAATCCAGCGAGGCCACGGCGTCGATCAGCCGCCGCACCACGTACCGCTCGTTGTAGATCGGCAACTGGACGGTGACGGCGGGAAGATCTGGGCGCTGGGGCTGCGGAGGCGCCGCCGCAGATCCGGCGCGCTTTCGGCGCCACCCATACAGCACCAGCAACACCCAACTGTGCAGGCCGTAGGCCGCCAGCCAGAGGGTGATCAGGGCATAGATGACCGCCACGAATGGTAGAAGCGGGCGCAGTTCAGGGAACGGCATAGAAAACCGGCGTTCTCAGGGGACAATGTCGCGCTGCCCGAAGGCCACTAATCCGATGAGCAGGAAGAGTAGGGACCCTCCCAGCAAGATGATGACATGCTCTAGGATAATGCCGTCTCCCAGGGGGCGGCCCGTGATGTACCAGTAATAGACCGTCCATTTCTCCAGAGGTTGTAGGCGTTCAGAGAAAGGCACCAGTCCGTTCAGGATGTAGCCGCCTACCACCAGCGCGGTCGCAGTGGCGACGGCGGCCGCCCGCCCCCGAACGGCGCAGGCCAAAGCGAAGGCGACCGTTCCATAGAGCAGGGTAAGCGGCAGGAGGTGAAGACCGGCCAGCAGCCACTTTCCCGGCGGGACGTCCGATCCAATGGTCAGGCCACCGGCCAGCATACTCAGGCCAAAGATCAGACAGATGGCCGCCAGCGCGGCGACCAGCGCGGCGTACTTCTCCAGCACCACCCGCCAGCGGGGAAGCGGATGGGCCAGGAGGATATCCATTGTCCCGCGCTCTATTTCCCCGGTGATCAATCCGACCGCTGCGCCGATGGCGTAGATCGCCAGGACCAGCGGCAGGTAACTCAGGAGCGAGCCGGTCATGTATCCGTCCATTGTAGTGAATGAGCGGATGTTGCCTACGAAGGCCAGCGCCTCTGGCGGGAAGGAATGGAGCATCTGGTCGTAGAGGGCACCGGCCTTCTGGATGGAGGGGTATAGCAACAAGGTGAAGTAGGCCAGGGCGCCCAGACCCAGCCCCCAGCCCAGGATAGCTTTCCGCTGGTCGTAGAGGGTTTTCAGGAAGACGCTGCGCAGCATAGAAACCTCCCGATTGGACCACAGACGACAGACCACGGACGATAGACCACGGACCACCGTTGTCGTCTATGGCCTGTCGTCTCTCGTCCGTCGTCCGTTGTCTCTGTAGAAGGCCAGAAATGCCTCTTCCAGATTCGGCTCGTAGGTGACGATGTTGAGCACGGTGTGTTGAGCCGCCGCTTTGATGAGCGGGTCCAGGCTCCCCTGGACAGCGACATGCAGAGTGGAGCCGGAGGCCGTCACTTCCCGCACTCCGGGGATGGCCCGAAAGGGTTCGGGATCTACGGGCCTCTCAAAAACCATGTCCATCCGGCGCACCGCCACCCCTTTGAGATCGGAGACGGTCTCCACAGCAACCAGCCGTCCTTCCCGCAGGATGCCGACCCGGTCACACAGCCGCTCCACCTCCGGCAGGATGTGGGAGGAGAAGAAGATGGTCCGGCCATCCCGCCGCACTTCCTCCAGAAGTTCGTAGAGCGCCTGCTGCATCAGCGGGTCCAGGCCCATCGTCGGCTCGTCCAAGATGAGCAGTTCCGGGCGATGCATCAGGGCCAGAATGATGCCGATTTTCTGGCGGTTGCCGTGAGAGAGGGTGCGGATGGGGCGCCTCAAGTCGGCCTCCAGACGCTCTGCCAGGCGGGCGATTTCTCCCCGCGGGACGCCGTTGTGCAGGTGGGCGGTGTACTCCAGCACCTGCTGACCGGTGAGGTCGGGGTAGAGGGCCAGTTCGCCGGGGAGATAGCCCACCCGCCGCCGGACCTCCACGCCGTCCCGTTGCGGGTCCAGGCCCAGGACCCGTGCATGCCCCCGGGTGGGGCGGATGAGGTCCAGGAGCAGGCGGATGGTGGTGGTTTTCCCGGCGCCGTTGGGGCCCAGGAAGCCAAAGATTTCGCCTGGCTCCACCTGCAGACTGACGTCTATAATGCCGCGCGAGCGGCCGTAATATTTGGTCAGGCCTTCGGTCTCAATAACAGGCGTCGCCATTTGCGCTCTCTCCTATACCGGATGCCCCAACAATACGGCCAGGTCGGCCAGGGCAGTCTCCACATCGGCGCAGACGATGGTGTGCATGCCCAGCATCCGGGCAGCATCGGTGTTGCGGACTTGGTCGTCTATGAAGAGGGCCTCCTCGGGCCGCACATCCAGTCGGTCCAGCGTCAGTTGATAAATGGCCGGGTCGGGTTTGGCCAGCCCTACCTCGGCGGAATTGACGTAGAGGTCAAACTCGGTGCGGGGATCAAAGCCGTGCCGCCGCCGGAGAGACTCGGCATGGCCGGGGAAAGCGTTGGTGAGCAATGCCATCCGGTAGCGCCCCCGCAGGTTCCGGATCGCGGCGACGACGCCCGGATGGAGGCCATCATCGGAGTAGTACTCCTGGTAGAACTGCTGGAGGGCCTCCCGGTCGGGCAGGCTCAGGGCACGCATTAGGTGGGCATCGTACGCTTCCTGGGAAATGGCGCCGATTTCCAGCAACTTCCACTCCGGCCCCCAGAGGGCCTGGTTCAGAGCGCCTGGCGGTAGGCCCAGCCGATCTTCCCATTCGGAGGAGCGCCTCAGGAAATTCAGCGGGGAGAGAACACCGCCCCAGTCAAAAACGACGGCGCGGATGCCGGGGAGGGGCCGCAGATCGGGAGGGCGGACAGGCAGCCCGGCCTGCACCAGAGCCCGCCGCAGGTGGAGAGCGCCCCGGAAGTGCACCCCCATCATCCCTAACTGCCGGGCACCCTCCACATTGGGCCCCCAGTCGTCCACGAAGACAGCCCCCTCGGGGGCCACACCCAGTTGTTCCAGGGCCAGGTGATAGATGGCAGGGTCCGGTTTCAGGACCCCCACCTCCCCAGAGATGACGACGGCATCCAGCAACAGTTCCAGGTCACCCAGGCGCTGGCGGAGTTCCCGGAGATGGTTGCTCAGTAGGCCGATGCGGATACCGGCGGAGCGCAATTCCCGGATGAGGCCGACCATTTCCTCATCCAACCGGTCGCCGGCCCAGAAATCCCGCTGCAGAGCAGGGAGGTCGGTCTTGTGGACACCCAGGCCGTCAGCCACTTCGGCCCAGACGTCGTCCAGCGACGCTTCGCCCCGCTGGGCCCGGTCCCAGGCCGGGCTTCCAAAGAAGGTGTCCGCCAGCGCGCCCAGGGGCAGGCGCAGATGCCGCTCCCAGGCCATACGCGGCCGGATGTCCATCGTCCGCATCAACACGCCGCCCCAGTCAAAGATGACCGCGCGGCTCATGGCTTTTCCTCCGAGTCCGGGAAGAGTTGCAGCAAATCGGCAAAACGACTCAGGGTAACCACCCGTTCCGGATCAGCGATGGGCACTTCCTCAAAGGACCACGGCCGGTGGTAAGGGATGTGGATGGCACCGATACCCGCCGCCAGCGCCGGGTTGACGTCGGAGCGGGGACTGTTGCCCACCATCCAAGTCCGGCGCGGATCCAGGTTGTGGCGAGCCAGCAGGTCTCGCAGGGCTTCCGGCCCCTTCTCCGGGACGATGTGAACGGCCTCAAAGTGGGGAGCCAGCCCTGACCGTTCCACTTTGCTCCGCTGGACCTGGTGGTCGCCTTTGGTCAGCAGGAAGAGACGGCAGCGGCGAGAGAGGACGGCCACCGCCTCAGCGACGCCCTCCAGCAGGATGATGGGGTATTCCACCACCCGGTTGCCGATGGCCTCCACCTCCGCCTCTACCTCAGGGCGAGAGGGGCGCCCGTCCTCCTGGCAGAGATGCTGATACGTCAGCACCAGACTGCGGGCGAACTCCTGGGGCGCGTAGCCGTAGACCGGGACGCGCTCGTGTTCTATCCGAGCCAGGGTCTCCCGGGCCCGCTGGGGGTCAAAACCCTCGCGGGCCATCCGTTCCGCAAAGGCATCCGTCGCTTCTTCGTAGAAGATGTTGTTCTCCCAGAGGGTGTCATCGGCGTCCAGAATGAGAGATATCTTCTCCATAGCGGTTTCTATTATACCAGAATGTTGGAAAGAGACCATAGGCCACAGACCACTGACCACTGACCACAGGCGGTGGCGATCAGCGATACCCAGGCGCTTGACGTTTGCTCAAACTGTGCTACCATAACCCCTGACCTGGCGGCGGTTAGTTCGCGATAGAAAATCCGCGCCCATCCGCCCCCATCCGCGCCCTTATTGAGAATATGCGCTCTACCTCCACCTTCTGGCTCTATTTGACTGCTTTCCTGGGGGGACTGGTCTCCCTGGGGGTGGAACTGGCGGCTTCCCGCCTGCTGGCCCCCTTCTTCGGCGAGTCGTTGCCGGTGTGGGCCGCCGTCATCGGCCTGATTCTTCTCTACCTGACGGTGGGCTACTTTCTGGGCGGCCGCTGGGCCGACCGCTCCCCCCACCCCACCACCTTCTACGAGATCGCCGTCTGGGGGGCGTGGCTGGTCGGGTTGATCCCTTTCATCGCCCGCCCGGTGCTCTTCCGGGCGGTGGAGGGCATAGCCCGCTTCAACATCCCGCTGACCGTCGGCCCCTTCGCGGCTGTCCTCCTCCTCTTCGCCGCGCCCGTCACACTGCTGGGCTGTCTCTCCCCCTTCGTCATCCGGCTGCTGGTGGACCGGGTAGAGGAGACGGGCGGGGTCGCCGGGCGAGTGTACGCCCTCTCCACTGTCGGGAGCCTGCTGGGGACGCTCCTGACCGTCTTCGGATTGATCCCCGCCCTGGGCACCCGCCACACGTTTGTCGTTCTCTCGCTGGCGCTGCTGCTCCCGGCACTGGTAGGGTTGGCCCGCGCCCGGCCCCGGCGCGCCGTCCTCTACCTCTGGATGCCAGTGGTGGTGCTGGCGCTGGCCCTCTGGGCGCGCGGTCGGCCCGTCAAGCCTCAGGCCGGGGTGATTTATGAGACCGAATCGGCCCACCACTACATCCAGGTGGTGGAACGGGACGGGTGGCGGTACCTGTTTCTGAACGAGGGGTTAGGCATCCAGTCCCTCTATCGGCCCGGCGCACGCCGGGTCGGGGGGACATGGGACCTTTTTCTGGCGGCCCCCCTCTTCAACCCTCCGCCCTTCTCTCCCGACCGGGTTCGTTCTATGGCGATGGTCGGCTTAGCGGGTGGGACCGTCCCCAAACTCTATACGGCCTTCTACGGCCCCATCCCTATAGACGGGATCGAACTGGACCCGGCAGTAGTGCAGGTGGGCCGGGAGTACTTGGGGATGACGGAGCCGAATCTGCAGGTGGCAGTGGGCGATGGGCGGGCGGTCCTGGCTCGCTCCCCCCGCCGCTACAGCGTGATCGGGATGGATGCCTACCGGCTCCCCTACATCCCCTGGCACCTGACGACGGTGGAGTTTTTCCAGGAAGTACACCGGCATCTGGAAGAGGAGGGTGTGGTGGTGGTGAACGTGGGCCGCACTCCTGGGGACGACCGTTTAGTAGCGGCCATTGCGGCCACGTTGCGCGCCGTCTTTCCCTCCGTCCACGCCATAGATGTCCCCAACTCCTTTAACACCATCCTGGTTGCCACGGTCCGGCCGACGACGGCGGAGAACCTGCGGGCGAATCGGGAAGGGTTGACCGACCCCGACCTGCGTGCCATTGCCGACCAAGCGCTGGCAAACCTGCGGCCCGTTCCGGAGGGCGGTATCGTCCTGACCGACGACCGGGCACCAGTGGAAGCGATCACCCATGCGATGGTTCTGGCGTATTTGGCAGGGAGTGGGGGGGAGTAGGGGGTAGGGAGTAGGGAGTAGGGAGTAGGGAGTAGGGAGTAGGGAGTAGGGAGTAGGGAGTATGAAGGGATGGCCGAGAGTGGTTTCGGTGCTGGTGGGTCTGGCGCTGCCGGTGGTCATTCTGGCAGTGGCACTGCGCGTCGTCACCGCGCCGTGGCTGGTGCGGTGGGAGTATGGGAAGCCGGATTTTCCCCCTGACCCCTACGGCCTGACCACCGCGGAGCGCATTCGGCTGGCGGAAGTCTGCGTGGAGTACCTGGCGACGAACGCCGGGATAGAGTTGCTGGCGGACCTGGAACTGGAGGGGCGTCCGGCCTTCAATGAGCGGGAATTGGCGCATATGGTAGACGTTCAGCGGGTGTTCTGGGCCATTCTGCGGGCCGGGATGGCGGCGGGGGTAGTGGTTCTGGGGGGGACGGCGGCGCTGCTGGCTCGCCGTGCGACGCGCCCCCTGGCCGCAGGCGCCTGGCAGGGCGGGGCGGTTCTCACGCTAACGCTCCTGGTCGCCGTCGCTGCTCTGATGCTGACCTCGTGGGAGATTTTCTTCACCGGGTTCCACGAATTGCTCTTCCCACCGGATACATGGACCTTTCCCACCTCGGATACGCTCATCCGCCTCTATCCGGAGCGGTTCTGGATGGATGTGGGGATGACGATTGTGGGGGCCGTCCTGATTCAGGCCGGGTTGGTACTGGGAGGGGCGGTCGTTCTGAGGAAGATTAAGCCTGTGGAATAGAGGAAACGTGCCAGGCACTTCCATAAGCGCCTGGCACGTGCTTTACACGACCAGTGTCTCGTACAGCCGCTCCAGGCTGAGGTCGGGGCAGACGGTGTGACGGCACTGGAGGGTGAGGGCAGCGGCGGAGAGGCCCAGACGGACTGCCTCGGTCGGCGGGAGTCCCTCTAAGAGGCCGAAGATGATGGCGGCGGTCAGCGCGTCCCCTACGCCGGTGCGGTCTACAATGGGGACGGCAATGGCCGGCAGGTTGCCGCTCTCGTTGAGCGTCGCGTAGCAGAGACCTTTCTCCGCCAGCGTGATGACGGCCAGTTTGACCCCCTTCGCGACCAGCCGCCGGGCGACGCGGATGGGCCGGCTGCTGCTCCCGCCCACTTCGCCCAGCAGAGCATACGCCTCTTGCAGGTTAGGCGTCACCAGATGGAGTTGGCCCAGGAACGGTTGCAGGCGGACGGCCAACGGTGCGGAAGTCGGGTCGGCACAGACAGGGCGATGATATTGGGCTGCCAGGCGAAAAACCATCTCCAGCGCGTCTGGGGAGAGATTCGCGTCTATGACGACCATCTCCGCTTCCCAGAAGAGCCGCCGGCGGTCGTGGAGATAGCGCGGGGTGATGGACTGGATGGCCCCCATATCGTCCAGCCCGACGATGAGTTGCTTTTCCTGGTCCTGCAGGGCCAGGTAGGTGCCGGTACGGAGGTCGGGTCGGACCAGGATATGTTCAGTGTTCACCCCGGCCTGGCGGGCATGTTCCAGGATGTACTGCCCGGGCCAATCGTCCCCCAGAGCGGTAATCAGCGTGACTTCTACTCCCAGGCGGGCCAGGTTTTCGGCGATATTGCGCGCCACCCCGCCGGGGCTCTGGCGGATGGCTCCCGGGTTGGAGGTCCCCATCTGCAGGGGCCCTCCCACCTGTCCCTTCACATCCAGACCCGCCGCGCCGATGACCAGAACGTCCATTTGCCGTCCTCCTCCTTTGGCTGGAAAACAGGAGCGGGGTTTGGGACAAGTGGCGGAGAGCCGCCTGCCCAAAACCCCATTGCTTACTCCCTAAAACCCTGCAACAACCTGGGTGGCGCGGGAATGTTCCAGCGCTCCAGTGCGCTCTCAACTTTTCCCTGCTACGAGAGATCTGCCGCAGGGAACATCATCTCTCATCCTCCGGTTCTTCCGTGCCAGCCTGGAGCCGTTCTGCCTGCGCCTGGGCGATCAGTTCGTCAATGAACGGGTCCAAGTCCCCATCCAGCACATCCGGGAGCCGGTAGAGAGTCAGGCCGATACGGTGGTCAGTAACCCGGTTCTGGGGAAAGTTATAGGTGCGGATTTTCTCGCTCCGTTCTCCAGTGCCGACCTGAGCCCGACGGGCCTCGGCGATTTCTCGCTCCTGCTTCTGGCGTTCTATCTCGTAGAGGCGGGCGCGCAGGACGGCCAGCGCGCGGGTCCGGTTCTGAGTCTGCGACCGCTCCGATTCACAGGTGACCACCATCCCGGTCGGTTTGTGGATCAGGCGGACTGCGGTGGCGTTTTTCTGCATGTGCTGACCGCCGGGTCCGGAGGAGCGGTAGACTTCCATTTCTATGTCGTTGGGGTCAATGTACACTTCCACCTCATCCGCTTCCGGGAGAACAGCAACGGTAGCAGTGGAAGTGTGGATGCGTCCGGAGGATTCGGTGATGGGCACCCGCTGGACGCGGTGGACACCGCTCTCAAACTTGAGACGAGAAAAGGCCCCCCGTCCCCGGACCTCAAAGATGACCTCTTTAAAGCCGCCCAGGTCGGTAGGATGGGCGCTGAGCAACTCCGTCTGCCAATCTCGCCGTTCGGCGTAGCGGGTGTACATCCGGTACAGGTCGCCAGCGAATAGCCCTGCCTCTTCCCCACCCGTCCCGGCGCGGATTTCCACAATCACATCCCGCTGGTCGCGGGGGTCCCGGGGGAGGAGCAACTGACGCAGTTGCACTTCCAGGTCATCCAGATGCTCCCGCAATCGGGCAACCTCCGCCGCCGCCAGTTCCCGGAGTTCGGGGTCGCTATCTTCCAGCAAGGATTCCGCCTGAGCCAGTTCCGTGCGGGCCTGTCGGTACTGGCGATAAAGGGTAACCAGTTCTTCCAGTTCCGCGTGTTCGCGCGCCAGTTCAGCCAGCCGGTCCGGGTCGCTGACGACCTCCGGGTCGGCCATCTGTTGAGCAATCTCTTCGTATCGGTTCTCAATCCCTTCTAACTTTTCCCACATGCCCTGATTCCATCGGGGAGATATTGCTTGTGATGGCTATTATAACCGACCCTGGGGATACCGTCAAACACCGCGGGGTATGTCCCGATGGGGAGAAGAGGTTTTTGCGGCGGGCGGGGTCCCCCCCCCCCCCAAAAACCCCCCCCTTTTTTTTGTGGGTGGAGGCGCCGGCACTCTCGGGGCATCCCCCCTGGGGGCTTTTTTTGTGGTCTGGGTTGTTGTGCATTGTGGTGATGTGGGATTAGGTGGGGGGAGGAGGTATGTAATGCAATTAAATTGTTTTTTTTTTTGAGTAGTATCTGTGCGG
>ERZ1685331.149-NODE-149-length-14604-cov-17.752423_pt1 | contig 14604 bp, 11 predicted proteins | sample MGYA00580194_ERZ1685331 | MGnify/ENA primary metagenome ERZ1685331 (study PRJEB41501, sample SAMN08275520) | hot springs metagenome | biome: alkaline hot spring; material: microbial mat | place: Russia: Ush-Beldyr | collected 2015-07 | depth 0.5 m m ...
ACGTAGGCGTTGCACGTGGCACGGTGCACGTGGGCAGGCGGGCAGGTAGGGGCGCGGCGCCGCCGCGCCCGGCGGATCAGGTGCGAAGGTGGCAGGGGCGAAGGTGGCAGGCGGGCAGGTAGGGGCGCACCGCCGCCGCGCCCGGCGGATCAGGTGCGAAGGTGGCAGGTGGGAAGGTTAAGGGTGGTCGTTGCGCGTTGAATGGTGCATGTTGAACGTCGGGAGGTGAACCAGGCGCCCAACCCCTTGAGGCATCCGCAGTATTGCGCGAATCACCCGCATTGGCTTCAGTTCTTGATTCCCGGTTCCTGGTTCTCGCCCCCCACAAAGGAGGACATCTTGAAGAGCGATCTCGACCGATTGATGGCTGAACGAAACCTGGACGCAATTGTTGTTGAAGGACCTGATGGGCTGGAAAGCGCCAATCCCGACTATAACTACTTTGTAGGCGGGCGGCACATTCCCGGTCTGATCATCAAAAAGCGCAGCGAACCCGCAGTTCTGCTCCACGGACCGTGGGAGCAGAACGAAGCCGAACAGACCGGACTCACGCTCGTATCGCTCAACCACTGGAATCTGCGTGAGATTCTCCAGGAGTTTCCCGACCGCCTGGAAGCGCGCGCCGAGCACCGCCGGCGCATCTTCACCGACCTTGGCGTGCGCGGGCGCGTTGGCATTTACGGTACGGTCAGAGCTGGACCGTTCTTCGCGCTTATGACCCGCCTGGCGCAACAGATCGACGGGCTGGAGATTGTTGCTGAACTTGACCGCGATGTGATTTCGACGGCGCGCCTGACCAAGGATGCCGATGAGGTCGAACGTATGCGCGCCGTCGGGCGCAAGACATGCGCCGTCGTCCAGGCGGCGGTCGATTTCATTCGGGCAGGACGGATCGATGGCGATTGTGTCCGCAGTGCGGGCGGCGCGCCGCTCACCATCGGCGATGTGCGGCGAGTGATGCTGCGCGAGATCGCCGCACAAGGGCTGGAAGCGCCAGCCGGGATGATCGTCGCACAGGGGCGCGACGCCGGTCTGCCGCATGCGCGTGGCGATGACGACATGCCGCTGCGTCCGGGGCAGGCGATCGTGATCGACATTTTTCCACGTGAGGCAGGCGGCGGATATTACCACGACATGACGCGAACGTTCGCCATTGGGTATGCGCCGCCGGAATTGCAACAGGCTTACGATGACGTGCTCCGCGCATTCACAATGGTGACCGCTGCATTCGAGGCGGGTGCGCCGACCAGGAAGTACCAGGACATGGTGTGCGACTACTTCGAGGCGCGCGGTCACGACACCATTCGCCGCACCTACCCGATCGAGGAGGGCTATATCCACTCGCTTGGTCACGGTCTGGGGCTGGAAGTCCACGAAGACCTGAGTTTCTCATCGCTGGTGGATCGCGGCGACACCATCGAACCCGGCGCGGTGTTCACCGTTGAACCCGGCCTCTACTATCCGAACCGCGGCTTTGGCGTGCGAATTGAAGATACATACTACTGCGCGCCTGATGGACGCTTCGAGAGTCTGACGCCATTCCCGAAAGATCTGGTGATCACATGCTCTGAAAAGGATTGAACAAAACGGGAAATCTTGCTATAATGTAAAAAATAAGTCCTTCTCCGCGCCCAAATGACCGGGTAAAGACCTGCCAACTGGTCAGGTCGTATATCTAGTGTCAGGCAGGCTCTCTCATGGCAGGTCGGACGCGTATTCCCGCACCAGTGTTCGAGGCGATTGACATGACGAAGAGCAATGGAGCGTCGCCACCACCACCGCAGCTGGAGATCGATGGCGTGAGTCTCGATTTCGGCGGAGTGCGCGCCCTTTCCCACGTGCATTTCAACGTCTACCCCGGAACCATTCAGGCAATTATCGGACCAAACGGCGCTGGCAAGACCAGTCTTCTCAACTGTATCAGCGGACTGTATCGACCACAACACGGAGCGATCCGCTTCGAGGGGCGCAACATCGTGGGCATGGCGCCCCATCACATTGCCCGTCTCGGCATTGCACGCTCCTTTCAGAACATCGAACTGTTCCGTCACATGACCGTGCTTGACAACCTGATGCTGGGGCGTCACATCCATATGCGCAGCAGCATCCTCGATGGCGGCGTCTACTGGGGACGTGCGCAGCGCGAGGAGATTGCACAGCGTGAGATTGTGGAGCAGGTAATTGACCTGCTCGAAATCCAGTCCATCCGAAAAAAGGTCGTTGGGGCGCTTCCATATGGTCTGCAAAAGCGCGTCGAACTTGGCCGCGCGCTGGCGATGTCGCCGCGCTTGCTGCTGCTCGATGAGCCAATGGCAGGCATGAACAGCGAAGAAAAGGAGGACATGGCGCGCTTCATTCTCGATGTCAACGAAGAGTGGGGCGCCACGATCGTCCTGATCGAGCACGATATGGGAGTGGTTATGGATATCAGCGACCGCGTCGCTGTGCTGGAGTTCGGTCTGTTGATTGCCGACGGCACGCCCGATGACGTGCGTTCCGACCCGAAAGTGATCGACGCCTATCTTGGTCGTGAGCATACAATTCGTCAGGGATGATGACCATGCGAATGGACGAAATGACTCTTCCGCGCTTGTTGATGCACAATGCGCAGCGTTTCGGTGATCGGACGGCATTGCGTGAGAAGGATTTCGGCATCTGGCAAACTGTCACCTGGCGGCAATTCGCCGATCACGTGCGGGCCTTCGCAATGGGGTTGCGCGCGTTGGGCGTGCAGCGGGGCGATAAGGTTGCGATCATCGGCGACAACCGCCCTGAGTGGCTGTATGCCGAGCTGGCCGCACAGGCGATTGGCGGCGCATCGATCGGCGTCTATCAAGACTCGGTTGCGGAAGAAGTGCGCTACCTGATCGAGGCTGCCGATGCACGGGTGATTGTGGTCGAGGACCAGGAGCAGGTTGACAAGATCATCGAGATCTGGTCCCAACTGCGCGGCGTCCTCAAGGTCATCTACTACGAACCGAAAGGACTGCGCAGCTATCAGGAGCCGTATCTCGCCAGCTTCCCTGAAATTGAGGAACTTGGGCGCGTCTATGATCGCGAGCATCCCGGTTTGTTCGAGGACGAACTGAATAAGGGGCGACCGGACGATGTCGCTATTCTTTCAACAACCTCCGGCACGACCGGCACGCCCAAACTGGCGATGCTGACTCACCGCAACCTGATCAATCAGGGCGCCGGGCTGCTGGCGGTCGATCCGCTAGGACCCGACGATGAGTTTGTGAGTTTCCTGCCGCTCGCCTGGGTCGGTGAGCAGATGCTCACGGTGGCTGCGGGGCTACAATGCGGACTGACCATCAATTTCCCTGAGTCGACCGACACGGTGCAGGAGAACATTCGCGAAATCGGTCCACGGGTCATGTTCTCGCCGCCCCGCATCTGGGAGAATATGCTCTCGCAGGTGCAGGTGAAGATTCAGGACAGCACACGGCTCAAGCGCGCAGCGTATGAGTGGGCGTTACGACAGGGATATGCCATGGCGGACGCTCGCTTCAACGGAGCGGCGCCCGATCTGTTCCTGCGGCTGAAGTATGCCCTGGCGCGCATCATCGTTCTCGAAGAACTGAAGGATCACCTGGGGCTGCGGTTTCTCAAGCGCGCCTATACCGGCGGAGCGGCGCTTGGACCGGATGTGTTTCGTTTCTACCACGCGATCGGCGTCAATCTCAAGCAGGTCTATGGTCAGACCGAAAGCGCCGGTTTGAGCGTGATCCACCGTGATGGACAGATCAAGTTCCAGACGGTCGGCACACCGCTGCCCAACACCGAAGTGCGCATCGCCGCGAACGGCGAGATTCTGGTCAAAAGCCCATCGGTATTCATCGGGTACTACAAAAATCCAGCAGCAACCGCCGAAACGCTCAATGATGGCTGGCTACACAGTGGCGATGCGGGCTACTTCGACGAAGACGGGCATCTGGTTGTCATTGATCGCGCGAAAGACGTGATGACTCTTCAGGATGGAACGATTTTCTCGCCGCAATTCATCGAGAATAAACTGAAATTCAGCCCCTACATCAAAGAGGCGGTCGTTTTCGGCGGCAACTGGCCCTTTGTCACTGCTATCATCAATATCGACTTCGCCAATGTTGGCAAATGGGCGGAAAACGCCCAGATCTCCTACACTACCTACACCGATCTCGCCCAGAAGCCGCAGGTCTATGCGCTGATCCGCAGAGATGTCGAGCGGGCGAACGCCGATCTGCCCGCCGCTGCGCGCATCAGGCGCTTCCTGTTGCTCCACAAGGAACTGGACGCCGACGATGGCGAATTGACCCGCACGCGCAAAGTCCGTCGCCGTCTGATCGCGGAGCGCTACCACGATATTGTAGAGGCGCTGTATAGCGATCAGTGCGAGATGGAGGTCGAAACGACGATCACCTATCAGGATGGACGAACGGCTCTGATCAAGACGCGGTTGCGAATTGAGGATCTGGAGGAATCGGAAGTCGCCGCGTCTGACGGTCGAGAAGAACGCGCGCTGGCAAGGTGATGCTGGCGAGGGGAGAGATAGCGCGCGAGGGTTCGCTCCGCTCTGGAGGGTTTCTCAGGAGATCGGAAACTTGCGGCTATCAACACGGTTCTGTGCGCGAGGGTTCGCTCCGCTCTGGAGGGTTTCTCAGAAAGGCTAACGCGCAGGCGCAAAGACGCAAAGGTGCAGCGTATGGAAAAATTCGTGCAACTGACCCTGAGCGGGATCGCCAACGGCGCCATTTTCGCGCTGGTTGCGCTTGGTTTTGTGCTGATCTACAAGAGCAGCGACGTGATTAACTTTGCCCAGGGCGAGTTGCTGCTGATCGGCGCCTACCTGACGTACACTACCGTAGAGATGATCGGGTTGTGGTGGCCCCTTGGCGTTATTGTCGCCGTGCTGCTGGCAGCAATCATTGGCGTGCTGATCGAGCAACTGGTGCTCCGTCCGCTCATCGGCGAACCGGTCATCTCGGTCATCATGGTTACCATCGGGCTGTCGTCGCTGTTGCGCGCGATTATCGGCGGAATATGGGGCGTGACGCCGCGAACAGCGCCGCAGTTCCTTCCCCGCGATACGATTACGTTGTTTGGCGCCAGCGTCGGCGTGGATCGCCTGTGGGCGTTTGCGCTGGCGCTGACCCTCTTTGTGCTGCTGACCCTCTTCTTTCGCTATAGCCGCGAGGGCATCGCCGTGCGCGCCGTTGCCGATGATCAGCAGGCGGCGCTGAGTATGGGCATCAGCGTCAAGAAGGTGTGGGCGGTTGCCTGGGCAATCGCTGCTATAACCGCTTCGGTCGGCGGCATTCTGCTGATGAGCATCTTCGGCGGCGTCTCCGGGCAGATCGCCCGTGTCGGCTTGCTGGTTTTCCCCGTCGTGATCCTTGGCGGTCTCGACAGCGTCCCTGGCGCGATTGTCGGCGGTCTGATCATCGGGTTGCTGCAATCGTTCGCCGGCGGGTACCTGCCGCCTGAACTCGGCATGGGCGAGGTCGTCCCCTTCATTATTCTGCTCCTCATCCTGCTGATACGCCCATACGGTCTTTTCGGTCAGCGGATTATCGAGCGCGTGTAGCAACGGGAGCGCCTCTATGCAGAGCGGAACCTTTCATACGTCGTATGCCAGCGATATGGCAATGCGACCGTTCTGGATCCAGCGGTTGCGGATTGCACTGGTGCTCATTGCACTCCTGGCATTTCCGTGGTTCGCTGATCGCTACTGGTTGAACCTGGCGAATACCATTGCTATCGCCGCCATTGGCGCGATTGGGTTGAATATTCTGGTCGGCTATACCGGTCAGATCAGCATCGGACACGGCGGATTCCTGGCAGTTGGCGCGTACACCGCCGGTTTGATGGCAGTTCGTCTCGACATGCCGATGTGGATCACCATTCCGGTCGCCAGTTGTTTTACTGCGCTGGTCGGCGCGTTCTTCGGGCTGCCATCGGTGCGCCTCAAGGGGCTGTATCTGGCGATTGCCACGCTGGCGGCGCAGGAAATTATCATCTGGCTGCTGACGCACGGCAAGTTGCTCGGGATTGGCGAGTCGCTTTCGCTGCCGCGCGCGGCGAACAATCTTTTCGGCTTGCCGCTTTCGGCGCTGGGGAATAATGATTTCGCGTTCTACTGGATAACAGTAGGATTCCTCATCCTTACCGTCATTTTTGTGAGCAACCTCTTCCGCAGTCGAACCGGTCGCGCGTTCGTGGCAATCCGCGACCAGGATATTGCTGCGCAGGTGATCGGCGTCGATCTCTTCCGCTACAAACTGCTGGCTTTCGCCGCCTCATCGTTTTTTGCCGGGCTGGCCGGCGCGCTGACGGCGCACTACCGCGGCATCATTTCCTGGGAACGGTTCACGATTGACACCAGTATTCTCTTCCTGGCGATGATTATCATCGGCGGTCTGGGGAGCGTCTCAGGGTCGATCTATGGCGCGGCGTTCATGACGCTGCTGCCGGCGCTGCTCTCGAACCTGGCGCGCGCGATCAGCGGTCTCGTGCCGGATATCAATACCTACCTGCCCTACATCCAGCAAGGTGCGTTTGGGCTGGCGATCATCCTCTTCCTGATCTTTGAACCCGAAGGGATCGTCAAGATGTGGCGCAATGTCAAGGATTACTTCCGGTTATGGCCGTTCAGTTATTAGGTGGATGACAAGGAGGACAGAATGCGCAACGAACGACGACGGTTCACGCTGCTTGCACTGACGCTGGCGCTGGCGCTGCTGCTGGCGGCGTGCGGAGGGCAACCGCAACCACCCGCCACCGGCGGCGGAACAGGAGGCGGAGCGCCATCTGGCGGTCCGCCGATCAAGATCGGCGCCATCTTCGATCTCACTGGCGCGACGGCGGATGTCGGAACACCCTACTCGAAAGGACAGATTGCCTTCATCGACTGGAAGAATGCCAATGGCGGCGTGGCAGGGCGCCAGTTGCAACTGATCAGCCAGGATTACGCCTATGAGGTGCCGCGCGCGGAGGAACTCTACACGCAGTTCGTCACCCAGGACGGCGTGGTTGTATTCTCCGGCTGGGGCACCGGCGACACCGAAGCGCTCAAGGGCAAGATCTCCGAAGATAAAATCCCCTTCATCTCGGCGTCATACTCTGCGTCGCTGGCGAATCCGGCTGAAACGCCCTACAACTTCCTGGTCGCGCCGACCTATTCGGACCAAATGATCATTGCGATGAAGTGGGCGCTGGACGACTGGAAAGCAAAGGGGAAGAGCGGCCTGCCCAAATTCGCCTACCTCATCAACGACAGTCCGTTCGGACGCTCGCCGCTCGCCGACGGAACCGCGTTCGCTCAGGCGAATGGCATTGAGACGCCCCTGGAGGTGCCGTCGCCGCGCGGCGCCACTGACCTGACGCCGCAGTTGACACAGATCCGCGACTATGGCGCCAACTACGTCTTCCTCCAGAACGTCTCGAGTCCGGCAGCGCTGGCGATCAAGAACGCCAAGAGCCTGAGGCTCGATGTGCAGTTCGTGTGCATGAACTGGTGCGCCAACGAACTGCTGATCAAGCTGGCGGGCGCTGATGCTGAAGGCGTGGTTGGCGCGGTGCCCTTCAGCCCGGAAGGTGAAGGCGCAAGGGTGGCGCTCAACTTTGCCAAAGAGAAAGGGATCGACTATGGCGGCGCCGACAGCACCTTCGTTCAGGGGTGGACGGCGATGTCCATCCTGGTCGCCGGCATCGAGCGCACGCTGAAGGACGGGAAGGAACTGACCGGCGAAAATATCAAGAACACCCTTGAGACCATGGGACCGATCGACACCGGCGGCGTAACCCCGCCGGTGGTCTTCAGCACAACCGACCATGCAGGCGCGAAGGCGCTGCGGATGTTCCGGGTTGAGAATGGCAAGTGGGTGGCGATCACCGACTTTATCAGCGCGAGGTAGGGAGCGAGGGCGGAAGCGACGGTCACGCAGGAAGAGCGCTGGAGGGGCGCCCCGTTGCGGGCGCCCGCCTTCGGCTGACGTAAAGGCGTGCAGACGCGAAAGGAGTGGCGGTTGATTGCACGCCCCTTCGCCTTAATCCTTTTGAGCAATCCTCCAGGGAGATGACGCCCACATGCAGTCGATGCTTTCCCTCAACAATGTTGAGGTCATCTACAACGATGTCGTCCTCGTCCTCAAAGGGTTGTCGCTCAACGTGCCGGAAAGGAGCATCGTTGCGCTCCTTGGTTCTAATGGGGCTGGCAAGAGCACGACACTCAAAGCGATCTCCGGTCTGCTCAAGCCGGAGAATGGCGAGGTGACCGATGGCGAGATACACTTCCTTGGTCAACCGATCCACAAAAAGGACGCCGCCGATATTGTGCGCATGGGCATCTTCCAGGTGCTGGAAGGGCGGCGCGTCTTTGAGCATCTGACGGTCGAAGAGAATCTGCGCGCCGGAGCGTATACCCGTAGCCTGCGCGGCTTCGATCAGGACCTCGATCTGGTTTACACCTACTTTCCGCGCCTGAAAGAACGGCGGAAACAGGTTGCCGGCTTTCTCAGCGGCGGCGAGCAGCAGATGCTCGCCATCGGTCGGGCGCTGATGGCGCGTCCCAGGCTGATCCTGCTCGATGAACCGTCCCTGGGGCTTGCGCCGCTTCTGGTTGAAGAGATCTTTCGGATCATCAAACAGATCAATAAGGAGCGCCAGACGACGATCCTGCTGGTGGAGCAGAACGCGCGGCTTGCCCTCGATGTCGCCGACTATGCCTACATTATGGAAAATGGTCGCATCGTGCTCGAAGGATCGCCCGCCGACCTGAAAGACAATCCCGACGTGCGTGAGTTCTACCTGGGTCTCAATGAGGTCGGTCGTCGCAAGAGTTATCGGGAGGTCAAGACGTACAAACGCCGGAAACGCTGGCTTTCGTAGAGGGGTGCTGAGAAGGACTGACACCAGAACACGAAGACGCAGGGGGGCGTGTTGGTTGCGAAATCTATGGATATCAATGCTTTTTACGCAGGTTTTGACCAGCGGGTTCGTGAGATCGTCGCCTATGGCTACGACCATTCTCCCGCATTTCGGCGACGCGTGGAGGACGCCGGTCTGACGCCGGACGCCATCCAGACGACGGCTGACCTTACCCGGCTGCCCATTTTACGGAAAGAGCAACTGGTGGAGATTCACCGTCAGGGTCCGGGATTGGGCGGCATGCTCACCGTTCCGCTCTCCGCGCTGCGGCGCATCTTTCAGTCACCAGGACCGATCTACGACCCGGAGCCGGACGAGCCAGACTCGTGGCGGTGGGCGCCAGCCTTCCGCGCTGCCGGGTTCGGTCCCGGCGATATCGTGCTGAACTGTTTCGGGTATCACCTCACCCCTGCCGGGGTCATGTTCGAGGAAGGCGCGCGCGCGATTGGATGTGCAGTCATTCCTGCTGGCATCGGTGGTCAGGCGCAGCAGATCGACGCCATGGCGCACCTCGGGGTCACGGCGTATGCGGGCTTACCCAGTTACCTGAAGACGCTGCTTGAAAAAGCCGTCGAGCAGGGGCACGACCCGCGTTCGTGGCCCCTCAACAAAGCCTTTGTCGCGGCTGAGCCGCTTCCCCCTTCGCTGCGGGCGCTTTTTGAGGAACAGTATGGCATTCTGGTCTACGACGGCTACGGTACTGCCGAAACCGGCAACCTGGGGTACAACGGCCCGGAACGGCAGGGATGGCATCTGCCGGATGATGGGCTGGTTCAGGTCTGTGATCTGAACACCGGCGAGCCGTTGCCGCCTGGGCAGACAGGCGAAGTCGTGGTGACGCTGTTTCGCCGGGATTATATCCTGGTGCGCTTCGCTGTCGGCGATCTGTCGGCGTTGATGGAACCTGGGGCGCCGACGGTCATCCCGACGCCGCGCCTGGTCGGGTGGCTGGGACGTAGCGGCGATAGCGTCAAAGTGCGCGGTCTCTTCGTCCATCCCCGCCACGTTGATGAAGCCATCCGCACCCTTCAGGGAGTGGCCGCCTATCAGGCGGTCGTCGTCCGTGAACACCACCGTGACGACCTGATCTGCCGGATTGTGCCGACGGCGGATGCCGATGAGACGTCTCTGCGGCAATCTGCCGAACAGGCGCTGCACGACGCGCTCAAACTCCACTGCCGCGTTGAGATCGTGACATCCCTCCCCGAAGGCGCCAGACCCTTCGTCGACGAGCGCACGTGGGAGTGAGGGTGAGTGCGAAACGTCGCGCCAGGGCGCGTCCGACCTCTACTCGCTCCTGGAGTATCGCATCGACGGCAAGATCGTGCGCAACGACGCCTCATTCGAGAAAGACAACCGTTCCTCCCGCTCACGGGTAAAGTGCCGCGGAAGCGAAGCGGACGACCAAAACACCCTTGCACGGGCTGGAGGCGCGTCGCGCCCGGTGGAGGTCAGGTTCGCATACAATGGCTCGCTCTGCCATGCTCAGCCACGCGGAATTCCCACAAAAACAGATGTGTTCGTTGACAACATGCTCGCACTGAGTATACAATCTATGTGAAATTATCGCACAGAAGCACCTTTCACGCACGAAATTATGCTCATCGAATTCAGTATCGGCAACTACCGTTCCTTCCGCAATCGCAAGACCCTCAGCATGGAAGCGGCGGATATCTCATCGCAACCGCCATCGCTCGACAAGCAGAACGTCTTCGAGGTCGATCCAGCAGTGCGCCTGCTCACGAGCGCGGTGATCTATGGCGCAAACGCGAGCGGGAAGAGCAATCTCGTCGCAGCGATCGACTTTATGCGTCGGTTTGTGCTGACCTCCGCAGTCCTGACCAGATTCGGTCAACCGATCAATGTCGAACCATTTCGCCTTAGCACGGTGACCGAAAGTCAGCCGTCGGAGTTCGAGATGGTCTTCCTGGTCGATGGCGTGCAGTACCGGTACGGTTTCGCAGTTGATCGCCGGCACATCGTCCGCGAATGGCTCTACCGCCTGGGGACCCTGCGCGAATCGAAGCTGTTCACTCGCACCGGGCAGCAGATCGAGGTCAATCCGCGCATCTTTCGCGAAGGGCGCCGTCTTGAGAGTCTCACCAGACCCAATGCGCTCTTCCTCTCGGTTGTTGCACAGTTCAACGGTCCCATCGCTAAACAACTTACGAATTGGTTCGCCGCGCTCGATGTCAATACCGGCGTTACAGATTGGGAAGATATGGCATTGGCGCTCGCCAGGTTTGATGACTCGCCCTATCGCTCGACGATCGAGGAACTCATCCAGCGGCTTGATACCGGGATTGAGCATGTAGAGGCGGAACGTATCCCTCTGACAATGGACGCACCGTTCGATGCGCCTGATGATGGGTCGCAGTCAGTGCAACGAACGTTCGACGCACCTTCTGACGTATCTGACGTCGTAACCCAGTCGATGCACAGGTTACTGGACGAACTTTCACGCTTCGAGAAAATTGAGCGCGTTCGTATCAAAACCTACCATCAGCGTTTCGATGGCGAAGGGTATCCGGCTGACAGCGTCGCGTTTGATCTTGAGCAACACGAATCGGCGGGAACGCAGCGCCTGTTTGTGCTGGCGCAACCCATCGTCCACGCGCTCAAAGAGGGAGGCGTGCTGGTGATCGATGAGTTCGATGCGCGCATCCACCCCAATCTGGCAGTGGAACTGGTCCGCCTGTTCAACGACCCGGAAACCAATCCGCACCATGCGCAACTCATTTTCACGACACACAACACCAATCTGCTGAACGCCAAACTCTTCCGCCGCGATCAGGTCTGGTTCGTCGAAAAATCGCGCCAGGGCGCGTCCGACCTCTACTCGCTCCTGGAGTATCGCATCGACGGCAAGATCGTGCGCAACGACGCCTCATTCGAAAAAGACTACATCCTCGGGCGCTACGGCGCGATCCCCTTCATCGGCAATGTGCGTGAACTCCTGGGAGCGGGTTATGGGGAAAGCAACAAGGGGGAGTAACCGCATCCGCAGAAGAAGCAGACGCATTACCGGCGTGCGCGACGTGCGGCAGCGGTTTCTGACCGTCTGCGAGGGCAGCCAGACCGAGCCGAATTATTTTCGAGCGTTCCAGGTTCCAGGATGCGTGGTGCAGGTCACAGGTACGACACAACGCGGGGTGGGGCTGATCAAGGAGGCTATTCGGCGCCGTAATGACGATGAGTATGACCAGGTCTGGTGCGTCTTTGACCGTGACCATTTGCAATCTCAGCAGATCCTCGATGCTTTTCAGCTCGCAAATCAGAACAACATCCAGATCGCCTTTTCCAATCAGGCATTCGAGCTATGGTACCTGCTGCATTTCAACTACCATCATACTGCCATACCACGACAAGATTACTGTACACGACTGCAACGCTATCTTGGCTCATACAACAAAACAGCGCAGACCTGTATACCAGGCTGCTCGACTTGCAGCAGACAGCCATCGCTCATGCGCGCCGGCTGCATCAATTGTACAACCCCTGGGATCCGGCAACTGCCGATCCTTCAACAACAGTGTATCTGCTCGTCGAGGAACTTAATCGACACCGACGCCCGTAAGGATAACCCCTGATCATTCCATTGAGGTCGGGCGACATCTCTGAAGCAAGCGCGATCCTTTCCACCAATCACGTGTACTGGCGAAGGACAGATGCACGTCAGAGACCTCAAGGGTCGGATACGTCTTTCACCTTCGCGCTACCGTCACCCTTCCGCAGGGCTGTGAGTCGACCTCCTCGCGCGCGTCTCGAGCGACCAGCCTGCGGGAGGGTTGTATGCCTTTGAGATGCAGAAAATCCGCTTCGTTTCCAAACAACCTGCAACCCCTTGCCGGCGCCCACCAGAGGCGCCTCTACGGGATGGGCCACCTGTCACCTTCCTAACCCTCGCCTCGTGCCCCGCGCCTTGCGCCTTGCTTCACCTTTCCACGTTCAACGTTCAACATTCAACGTGTAACGAAACCCGACTCACCTTCAGCCTTCCCACTTCTTGCCTCTTACGATCTTCTTACAATCTTTTTCTTTCTAACTCTCACATTTCGAGCAGAATACTGTACTTGCGTAAGCAATTACACTTTTCACAGATATGAGCGCTCTCTTTGCCTTGTTAGCGCGTCATGTCTCAAAAAAGGTGTTGACTTTATTCATGCGTGTGGTAGAATAACGCCGATTGAAGGGGAAAGATGCGACCATTTCCACTCAACCACGACTCACCCTGACACCCGCTGCTTCAGCAGGAAGGAACGCTCATGGCGGAGCCAGAAACTCTTCTGCAGCTAGGAATCGACGCAGCGCGCGAAGGAAACCGCGAGGAGGCGCGCAATCTGTTCAGCCTGCTCACCCGCCAGGAGCCGGACAATGTCCAGGCTTGGCTGTGGCTCGCCGGAGTCGCCGAGGGACCGGAACAGCGGCGTGCGGCGCTCGAGCGCGTCATTGCACTCGATCCGGACAACGAAATGGCGATCAAGGGGTTACAGGCGATGGGTGTGCCGTTGCCACGACGCGAAAGCAAGCGCCCGACTGAAGCGCCACCCCCGCCGCCGCCACCCTCTGCGCCCGAGCAGCCGGCAAAACCCGCAGCGGCGATGACCGATGAAGAGCAGTTTGCCGCTGAACTCGACAGCGCCTTCGACGACTATGACGCGCTGCCGCGCGCTGCGCCGCCGCCGCGCGCCGAGCCGCCGCCGGAAGAGGCCGGGAAACTGCCGCCCATGCCGCCACGCTCATCGCCGATCCCACCGCGCGCCTCCACGGTACGGGCGCGCGACGAGGACGACGACGAGGGACCGGTGCGTCGCGGTCCAAGCCCGCTGCTCTGGATTCTTCTTGGTATCATTGCGCTGGTGCTGATTGTGTTCCTGATCATCCAATTCTTCTTCCCACCAGGCGGCGGACCTGCGCCAATACCGCCGACACAGGTCGTCGAACAGCCAACCGTACCAGGCACAGGGGGTGAAACCGCTACCCCGGAAGGAGGCGCTGTTCCGCCGATTGCAGAGGCGACGCCACAACCCTCCGAGGCGACGCCAGAGTCGACGCCAGGCGTAGAACCAACCGCAGCGCCGCCGACCGAGCAGCCCACGCCAGAGCCAGCCCCTGTTACGCCGCCTGAACAGGCGCAGCCCGCGCCGGTGGCAATCGGGACGGTGCTTCAGGTGGACGGCTGGAACTACACCTATCCGAATCAGTTGTTTGCTCTGCCACTCGGTCAGAAGGTCGGCGATTTCACTGCCGAGAACGGCGCGTTCCTGCACGTGCTCGTGTTCGTTGCGAACAATACCGGAACAAATCAGCCGTTGCCGCGTGACTTCTTCGTGCTCAAAGACGCGCAGGGGCGGGTCTACCAGGCGCGACCAGAGGTGTCGAGCATAGCCGTGAGCCCTGGAGTCAACGCTGATGTCGGGCACGAAACGCCCATCCCGGCAAACGGGTTGACGACCAGTGTCTACCTGGTGTTCGATGTTGCGCCCGGCGCGACCGACCTGATGCTGTTTGCGCGCAATAAACCCGATCAGGGGTTCATCGTGATTGGGAGGGTGCCATAGTAGGGGCGCGCCGCAGTCGCCCCATCCGCACGCGGCACCGGCGCCACGCGAGAGACCGGGAGGAGCGCGCTGCGGGCGCCCCCGTCCGCACGCGGCACCGGCGCCACGCGAGAGACCGGGAGGAGCGCGCTGCGGGCGC
>ERZ1685331.150-NODE-150-length-14529-cov-21.436921_pt1 | contig 14529 bp, 13 predicted proteins | sample MGYA00580194_ERZ1685331 | MGnify/ENA primary metagenome ERZ1685331 (study PRJEB41501, sample SAMN08275520) | hot springs metagenome | biome: alkaline hot spring; material: microbial mat | place: Russia: Ush-Beldyr | collected 2015-07 | depth 0.5 m m ...
AACGTAACGCGCTTGCCCTTTAACCTTGGCCTCGGCGTCGAGCCGAGGCACTTCCCTCCCCACCACCTTGGTCCGTTCGGCCACCCTCGGCAAAGCCCCCTTCATCGTCTTGTCAAGATTTTACCGACTAGAGAAACGCGGCGGCCGCGCGATCCGCGATCACCGTGAGGTCCGGATGAAGCTGGAGGACCGATCCTGGAACCTCCGGAGTAATGGGACCGCGCAGGGCCCGCGCCAGGATCCCGGCTTTCCCCGGTCCTGCCACCAAAAGCAGGATCCTGCGGGCGTTCATGATCGTGCGGATCCCCGTGGTGATGGCCTGTTTTGGGGTGTGCGCTAAACCTCCAAAACGCCGGGCCTCTTCCCGCCGCGTTTCTTCCGCAAGGTCCACCACGTGAGTCAGGCTCTCCCAAGGAGTTCCGGGCTCGTTGAACGCGATGTGCCCGTTTTTCCCAAGCCCCAGAACGGCAAGATCGAGTCCACCGGCTTCGCCCATAATCCTTTCGTAGCGGCGGCATTCCTCCTGGGGATCAGCGGGCAGGCTATCCGGAATATAGTAGGCGTGCAGATTCACGTGCGACCAAAAGTGTTCCCGCATGTAGGCGCGAAAGCTCTGGGGATGATCGGGAGGAAGGCCGAGGTATTCATCCAGGTTGAACGCCTGCGCTCCCGAGAAATCCAAAAGACCTTCCCGAAAAAGGCCCACGAGCTCCCGGTACAGGCCCAAGGGCGTATCCCCTGTGGGAAGGGCCAGGACCATGCGCGGGTTTTTGATGACCATTTGGGCCACAAAGCGGGCCGCGGCCCGGGAAAGCTCCGTGTAATTTTCGACCACCACGACTTTCATGGGTTCAGGCTTTTACCCGCTTTGGTGGAAGAGGTCAAGAAAAAAGCGGGGCCTCTTGGCCCCGCTTGCCCGACAGCGCGCAAACCAAAGCTTAGGAGATGCGGCCGCCCATGGTGAGGGAAAGGATGCCCTTCTGCGTGTGGAGGCGGTTCTCCGCCTGATCGTACATCCAAGAGAGCTCGGGATCATCGCAGATCTCAGGATCCGCCTCATTTCCGCGATCGATGGGCATGACGTGCATGAGATAGCCGGGTTTGCACAGGGCCTTTTGGCGCTGGCGCGTGTATTTCCAGTCTTTGAACTTCTCGGCGTTCTTGATCTCCGCTTCTTTTCCGATTTCATAGCGGCGGAGGCTCATCCAGCCCCGCGGAAACACGATGGTCGCCCCTTTTAGGGCGTCGTCGAGGTCGTGGGTGACCTCGAACTTGCCGCCGCTTTGCTCGGCGTATGTTTTCGCTAAAGCCAAGGCCTCCGGCTCCAGCTCATACCCCTTGGGATGGGCCACCACCACCTCCAGCCCGAACCGCGCGGCGATGATCATCTCCTCCTGCACGGAGCCCAGGGAGCGCGCCCAGGGAGAGTAAGCCCACATGATGGTGTAGCGCACGCCCTTGAGGTCCGAGCCGAGTTTCTCCCGGATCGTGTAGAGGTCGGTGATCCCCTGGCAGGGGTGCCAGGAGTTGGAGGCCATGTTGATCACCGGGATGTCCGCGTGCTCCGCGAATTTGTAGAGGATCTCCGTGTCCTCGCCCCAACGGGAGACCTTGTCCTCCAGCAGCCTGATCCCGATCCCATGGGCATAGCGGCTCATGACCTTGGCCGTGTCCTTGACCGTTTCGCCCGCGCCGGGCTTGTCCTCCAAAGAGAGGCGGAGGTCGGCGCCCGTGATGTACTGAGCGTGCCCGCCAAGCTGGGTCATCGCCGTCTCAAAGGAAAGCCGGGTCCGGGTCGATGGGTTGAAAAAGAGCATGAGGAACGTCTTGTCCTTGAGGGTGTGGTGGGGAAGGCCCGCGTAGTACAGGCCCTTGAGCTCATCCGTGACCTTAAGGACGATCTCCAGCTCCTCCTTCGTCCAGTCCTTCGTGCTGATCAGGTCCTTGCCCGCCAGGTTATACCAACCCATCTTCTCTCCTTTCCCCACACCCATTCCTCCGATCCCTACATGATGAGGGCCATGAGGCCCTTTTGCGCGTGCAAGCGGTTTCCGGCTTGCTCGATGATCACGGAGTTGGGGCCGTCGATGACCTCGTCGGTGACCTCCATCCCCCGGTCCGCGGGAAGACAGTGCATGTAGATCGCGTCGTTCGTGAGCTTCATCTTCTCCACCGTGGTGATCCAGTGCCGGTTGGCCTCAAAAAGGGCCTTGGCCTTCTCCACGTCGAGGGGGGTCTTCCCGTCCGTGGGCTGGCAGGTCCAGGACTTGGGGTAAACGATGTCCGCGTCCTTGAAGGCCTCGTCCATGTCGTACACGATCTTGAAACTGCCCCCGTACTTTTTCGTGTTCCTCTTCACGAAGTTGAGGATGTTGGGATCCAGATCGAAGCCTTTGGGGTGGGCCAAGGTGATGTCCAGGCCGAAGTAGGAGGCGATCATAATGGCCCCTTGGGGCACGGCGAGGGGCTTTTCCACGGAACCGGAGTAGGCCCAGCTCATGACGAACCTCTTCCCCCGCAGGTCCGTCCCGCACTTCTCCATGATGGTCATGATGTCCGCCAGGGCCTGACAGGGGTGATCCACGTCGTCCTCCATGTTGATGACGGGGATGCGAGCCCAGCGGGCGAACTCCTGGAGGACCAGGCGACCTTTTCCGTAGACCCAGCCCGTGGGTTTGCCGTAGATGCGGATGGCAATGCCGTGGCCCATCTCCGCGAGGACCCGGGCCACGTCGGCGATCCTCTCCGTGGCGTAGGCCTTTTCCTCGCCAGGGAGAGCCGGGGTGTACACGGCCTCGGGCTCCAGATAGTGAGCATGGCCCCCAAGTTGGGTCATCCCGGCCTCGAAGGAGTTCCGCGTCCGTAGCGATCGGTTGTAGAAGAACATGAAAAGCGTCTTGCCCTTGAGGAGCTCATGGGGTTCCCCTCGGATGAACTTGCGCTTGAGGTCAAACGCCGTCTCCAGGATGGTCTCCAGCTCCTCCCGATCGAAGTCCATGATGGTGAGGAAGTCCCGTCCCCGCAGATCCGTTGCCGCCATTTTCCCCTCCTTATTGCGGGTCAGTCCCGCACAATTTGCGTTCCCGCGCGGCCTTCCAACGCGGCCGTCGCCTGGTTGAGGGAGGCGATCAGGGCGATCTCCCCGCCTGCCTCCACAAACTGCACGCACGCCTTGACTTTCGGCTCCATGGAGCCCTTGGCGAAGTGCCCCTCGGCCAAATACCGCGTGGCTTCGGAGACAGTCATGCGGGAGAGGGCCACCTCGTTGGGCGTGCGGAAGCTCAGGCGCACGCGGTCCACGTCGGTGAGGATGAGGAAAAGCTGAGCGCCCACATCCTCCGCCAGGCGCGCGCCGGCCAAGTCTTTATCGATCACCGCTTCCACGCCCCTGTAGACCCCATCCTCCTGGATCACGGGGATGCCCCCGCCGCCGGAAGCGATGACGATGGCCCCGCTGGCCACCAGGAGCCGGATGGCTTCCCTCTCCACGATGGCCTTGGGATTCGGAGAGGGCACGACCCGGCGCCAGCCCCTTCCGGCGTCCTCCACCACGTGCCAGCCCTTCTCCGCCCTCAGACGCTGGGCCTCCTCCTTGGTGTAGAAGGGGCCCACGGGCTTCGTGGGGTTTTGGAAGGCCGGGTCGTTTTTGTCCACGAGGACCCGGGTCACCACGGTGACCACAGGGATATCGGTCCGGCCCCGCTGGGAAAGCACGTTGTGCAGGGCCTGTTGGATCATGTACCCGATCATCCCCTGGGACTCGGCCCCGCACACGTCCATAGGCATGGGCGGCACGAGGTGCTTGGCCGCTTCATTCTGAAGCAGGAGGTTTCCCACCTGAGGGCCGTTCCCATGGGTGATGACGAGGCGGTATTTTTCGGAAAGGACCATGGCCGCCAGCTGCTCGGCGGCATGGTAGACGTTCTCCATTTGTTCCTCGAATGTTCCCTTTTGTCCCGGCTGGAGCAGGGCGTTGCCGCCCAAGGCGACGACCACGGTTTTCTTGCCCATGCTCGACCTCCCTTTGTTTTTCATGGGGTTCTCTTTGCCGGACACAAGGCGCCACTTCCTGAGCCAGTGAGCCTCCATGGCCCGGCAGGCCGTCTGCTTGGCTTTTTTGGCCCCGGCCTCCGCGACCACCCGGTGGTGGGCTGGGACCGGGGCCAGGTTAACGCGTTTGTCCGCGGCGAAGCATTCGTCGAAGCGTTCCGGGCAAGCGAGGTCCTCCAACTCCTCGTGGACGGCCTTGAGGAGCTTCGCCTGCTTTCCGGTGCGTTTGCAGGCGGCCAGCCGCGCCACCGCGGACCCGAGCACCGTGCGGCCTCCATGATCTCAAAAGAGCTCGCCTCGCCTGCCCAAAGAAAGAGGGCGTCAAAGGCCATGGATTCCGTGGGTTTTTTCGCGCAGTTCCCGGGCCCCGGGCGGGCTTCAGCCAGGCCCACGGCGGGCCGGGCAGAGCGGGCCTTGCGCACGGTGGGCCGGCTCATCCCCATCCTTTGGGCCAGCTCCGCCTCCGTGGGAAGCTTGGCGTCCACGGGAGAAAACCCCCTCCTTGATGGCCCGCAGAAGCGGCTTGGCCACCTCCGCCGAGGCCCTGGAGGCTGAACTTTGCGGAACTCCATGGCGGTTGTCAACCTGTCAGATAATATAGGCGCATTGCCCCAAAGAGAAGTTAATCGGAAAGGAGGACCAAGATGATCGACCTGGCGGTCCGCGAGGAGACACGCAGAAAAAACGCGCGGCTCGCCCAAGAGAAAAACATCCTCATCCCCACCTTCCGGGAGATGCGGGACCCCCGCCTCATCCCGGGACGGGTGAGAGAGGAGCTGCGGGAAATCGGCCTTTGGGACCTGCACCCGCGAAACCTCTTTCGCATCACCTGGAAGAACGAGCCGGTCCAAAGAGGCGGTGGGTTCAACGGCGTCAACCACCTGGTCTTTCCGGAGGAGCTCACGGGCGTTCCCGCGAAGATCGTAGCCCTGGTGGGAGAGTGGTTTCCCACTGGAGCCCACAAGGTCGGGGCCACCTTCGGCTGCCTTGTGCCTCGGCTCGTCACCGGTCAATTCGACCCCACCCGGCACAAAGCCGTCTGGCCCTCCACCGGAAACTTCTGTCGCGGGGGAGCCTACGTGGCTAGCCTTTTGGGATGTGCGTCCATCGCCATTCTTCCCGAGGGCATGTCCAGGGAACGCTTCGAGTGGCTACGCCAGGTGGCCGGAGAGGTCATCACCACTCCCGGAACGGAGTCCAACGTGTGGGAGATCTTCATGAAGTGCAAGGAGCTCCAGAGCACGCGCAAAGACGTGTTCATCTTCAACCAATTCGACGAGTTTGGGAATCACCTTTGGCACTACGCGGTGACCGGGTCGGCCATGGAGGAGGTCCTCGCCGCCCGCATGGGACCCGGCGAGCGGCTGGCCGGCCTCGTCCTCACCTCGGGCTCCTCGGGAACCCTGGGGTGCGCGGACTACGTGAAGGAGAGGTTCCCCCAGGCCAAATTGGCCGTGGGCGAATCCCTCCAGTGCCCGACCCTCCTCATAAACGGCTTTGGCGCCCACCGCATCGAGGGCATCGGCGACAAGCACGTGCCCTGGATCCACAACGTGCGCAACACCGATGTTGTGATCGGCATCGATGACGAAGCGCCGATCTCCCTCCTCCGCCTCCTCAACGAGCCCAAGGGCAAAGAGTATCTCCTGGGCCAGGGCGTGCCCGCAGCTTTTGTGGACCAGCTTGGCCTTCTTGGCCTATCCGGGGTGGCCAACCTCGTCGCGGCCATCAAGTTCGCCCGCTACTTTGAGCTCACCTCCCGAGACTGGGTCGTGACCGTCCTCACCGACTCCATGAAGCTTTATCAGAGCCGCCTTCGGGAGCTTCGCGAGGCCCGGGGCCCCTACACGGAGGGGCAAGCGGCCCTCGACCACCATCGCTTCCTCCGCGGGCTCTCCACGGATTGGGTCCTAGAGCTCTCCCACTGGGAGCGCCGGAGGATCCACAACCTCAAGTACTTCACGTGGGTGGAGCAGATGGGAAAAAGCGCGGACGAGCTCCTTTCCCAGTGGTATGAGTGGCCGGACTATTGGGATCGCATCCACCGCCAGGCGGAGGAGATCGATGAGCTCATTTTGGAGTTCAACCGGCTAGCGGGCTGGGGGTGAGTAGACCGGGGTGCACCATGCCCGGTACTTTTCCTCCTTCCCGCGCACGATCCGCTCGTAGAGCGCGGAGAGCTGGCGGAAGATAGGGCCGGGCTTGCCAGTCCCGATGCGGCGGTGATCGATCTCCACCACTGGCGAAAGCCCCGCCGCCGTCCCACAGAGGAAGACCTCCTCAGCCACATACAGCTCCGTGCGGTCCACCGGCCGCTCCAGGACTGGAATCCCCAGGTCCCGGGCCAACGTGATCACCGTATCCCGGGTGATGCCCTCGAGGATGTTGGCAGTGACAGACGGGGTGATGAGGACGCCGTCGCGCAAGAGGAAAATGTTCTCCGCGCTTCCCTCAGCCACATGCCCGTCCTCCGTGAGAACAATGGCCTCATCGAAGCCAGAAAGGTAGGCCTCGGTCTTGGCTAAAGCACTGTTGACGTAGGCCCCGGTGATCTTGGCCCGGGCCGGGACGGCGTTGTCCTCCACCCGCCGCCAGGAGGAGACCATGGCCCGGATCCCGCCCTCAGGAAGATAGGCCTTGAAGGGGGTAGCGAAGAGGGCAAGCGCGCTCTCGAGGTTGTGGAGCCGAACCCCAATTTCCTCACTGGATTTGTAGGCAATGGGCCGGATGTACACGTCCTCCCGAAACCCCTCGCGGCGCAGGAGCTCCACGGTGAGGCGGCAGAGATCCTCCACGGTGTAGGGGAGATCGATGAGGAGGAGGCGGGCGCTGCGCAGAAGCCGGGCATAATGTTCGGGCATGCGGAAGACAAAAAGCTCCTCTTCCTCGGCGTTCCAAAACCCCCGGATCCCCTCGAACACCCCGGTCCCGTAGTGAAAGGCCGAGGTCATGATGGAAATCCGGGCTTCCTCAATAGGCCGAATTTCCCCGCGGAAAAACGCGTATTTGTTCTTGGGCATAACGCACCCACGGAAAAGCTGCCCCCGAGTCGGGGAAACGTCAAACGGGTTGGGGAAGAGGGGGCTTTGGGGTACATTGGACAAAATATGTCCGTGGAGATTTTCCGGCGCGCTTTGGCAGTCCTCGAGGGCGGGCAGCCGGCGGTGTTGGTTACGGTGGTGGCCGCGGAACATGCCCCGCGGGAGGCCGGCGCCCGCATGCTCGTCTTCCCCGACGGCCGTACGGAGGGAACCGTGGGCGGGGGAGCGCTGGAGCAGCATGCCGTCCAAAAAGCCCAGGAACTCCTACAAAAGGGACCAAGCACGCTCCTGGAGCCCCACGATCTTGGGGATCTGGGGATGCTCTGCGGAGGCCGCGCCGTCCTCTTTTACGAGGTGCTCCAGGCTCCGCCGGTTCTGGCCATCTGCGGGGCCGGCCATGTGGGGGTGCTCCTGGCCCGGCTGGCCCGCGAGGCGACCCCTTGGCCGATCGTCCTCTACGATGACAGAACGGAACGCGGGGAATTCGTGCCCCTGCACGTGGGTTTCCACCCTTTGCCCTCGTACCACGAGGTGCCAGCGCTGACCGGTCACATCTACGCCGTGGTGGCCACGGAGAGCCACGCGAAGGACGTGCAGGCCGTGGCCGCCTTCCTCCGCCAGGACCCGGGACCCGCGTATTTGGGGGTCCTCGGCTCCCGCACCAAGGCCAACGCGCTCCGGGAGAAACTCCTCGCCCTGGGTTTCCCCCAAAAGAAAGTGGAACTCATGCGCTGTCCGGCGGGGCTTCCCCTGGGCGGGAAGGACCCGGGAAGCATCGCCGTCTCCATCCTCGCGGAGATTCTGGCCTATCACCACAGAAGCCTTCCCGAGGCTTGGGCCCACTTTTCCCGTGGCTAGGGACGAGCTCTACGGGGTTTTCCTCCGCGCCGAATGCTCAGGAAAACGCGCCCTTCTCGTGCCGGGTCCGATCGGGAGCGGGAAAACGAGGGCCGTCGGTCTTTTGGCCCAAACGCTCCGGGAAAGGGGCTACGCGGTGGCCGGGGTTCTCTCCCCGCGGGTCCTTGTGGGCGCGGAGACCGTGGGCTACCTCGTCCAGGACCTCTGCACCGGAAAATCTCTCCCCCTCTGCGCGGCCTCCTCGGACCGCGCGGTTTTGGCCTCCCTTTTCCCCGGGAACGAACCGAATGGAGAAGTGTTTCGCTTCCGTCGCTTTTTCTTTTTCCCCAAATCTTTGGCCTTCGCCAACGCCGCGCTTGAAAAGGCCGCCAGGGAGGCGGAGGTGATCGTGGTGGACGAGGTGGGGCCCCTAGAGCTTTCCGGAGAAGGCCTCGCTCCTGGCCTGGGGGCTTGCCTGAAGAGCCCGGCCGTCCTTATCCTCACCGTGAGGCCGCACCTTCTTTTGGAGGTCCAAAGGTTGTTGGGCTTGAGAGAACCCGAAATCCTCAGGCTGCCCTGAGGGCGAACCTTCGGGACAAAAGCGGGCGCTTAGGACCCGCGCTGCTGGCGGAACCACCCGGCCCGGGCCAGATCCATTGGGCCTGCAAGTTTCTCCAAAGCTTGCTCGCGAACCCGCGGATTTGGGCTATCCTGCAGGGTTGTCAAAGGGGGTATGATGGCGGAAGCGGAGGAGAAGCTTTGGGAGATCGTGGAGGAGAGCGAGATCGCTCTTCTCATCACCCTGGCCGACGGTTACCCGCGGGTTCGGCCGATGACCCTCATCGCCTATGAGGAGGAGGGCGGTGTCTGGTTTGCCACCAGCAAATCCTCCCGCAAGGTGGAGGAGATCGGAAAGACCCCCAAGGTCACCGTGTGCTTCCTGGATCTCGAGGGGAGCGCCTACGTCCAGCTTTTTGGGAACGCGGAGATTGTGGAGAACCGGGAGGTAAAGGAGGAGTTCTGGGACGAGGAGTGGGAGGAGTACTGGGAGGGGCCGGAGGACCCGGATTACGTCCTCATCCACGTCCAAGTGAACAAGGCCGAGTATTACCTCCTGGAGGACGACGAGCTTTGGGTGGTGGACTTCGGAGACTGAGGGATGCGGGCCCTTCTTCTTCGGGAGCAAAAACTGGTGGAGGAGGGCCCTCTTTCGTTTGCCGACCTTCCCATCCCCAGGCCTGGGCCAGGGGAGATCCTTCTTCGGGTTCTGGCCTGCGGCGTCTGCCACACCGATCTCCATATCGCCGAAGGCGATCTTCCTTTGCGGAAAAGTCCGGTGGTCCTGGGCCACCAGGTGGTGGGCGAGGTTGTGGAAAGCGGGCTTGCGGTCACCCGTTTTCGGCCCGGGGACAGGGTGGGCTTGGCCTGGCTGGCCTGGGCCTGCGGCCGCTGTCCCTTTTGCCTGCGGGGTCAGGAGAACCTCTGCCCCCAGGCCCATTTCACCGGATACACCGTTGACGGCGGTTTCGCTGAATACACCCGCGCTTGCGCGGATTTCGCCTATCCACTTTCGGGAAATTTCCCGCCGGAGAAATGGGCCCCTCTTCTTTGCGCGGGGATCATCGGGTACCGGGCCCTGCGGCTTTCGGGAGTGGAGCAGGGTGGGCGCCTAGGGCTCTACGGGTTTGGGGCCTCCGCCCACCTTGTCCTCCAGGTGGCCAGACACTGGAACTGTGAGGTCTACGTGTTCACCCGTTCGGCGGAGCATAAGGCGCTCGCCTGGGAGCTTGGGGCACGATGGGTAGGGGAGTCGCGCGCGCGGCCGCCCTTGGAGCTGGATGCGGCCATTATTTTTGCCCCGGCCGGGTGGATCGTCCCCGAAGCCCTGAAGAGCACCAGGCCGGGTGGCACGGTGGTCTGCGCGGGGATCCACATGACCCCTGTTCCCGAGATGCCCTACGCGCTCCTCTACGGCGAGCGAACCCTGCGCACCGTGACCAACGCCACGCGGCAGGATGGGGAGGAGTTCCTCGCCCTCGCCCAGAGGATCCCCCTCGACCCCGCAGTGGAGGTCCGAAGCTGGGAGGAGGCCAACGCCGTCCTTTTGGCCCTAAAGAGGGGGGAGATCCGCGGAGCTGCGGTCCTCAAGGTGAGCTGAGGGAGAGCTCCTCGCCAGCGCCAACAAGCCCCGGTGGCCGGAAATTCAAGCTTCCGGGAGATCAGGTCCAGCATAGGAAGTGCCTTGCGGCTTCGCGTCTTGTAACGGACCAGGAGATCGTTAACACCCTTGAAGGCCCAGTGGACACTGATCCGATCCAGCACCAAGGTAGGCGGGAAGAGAGCGAACGCGTGGGGTAAATCGCATCCCAGCTGGCGCAGTACCTGGAAAGGCGGTCTCCCCTCCATCCCCTTCCCGAAGTGGGGCCGCTCTAGGTTATGGTAGTACACCCTCCGGCCGCCTTGCTCAGGAACGGCGGGTAGAGCGCGTCGTCCGTGCGGTGGGATCGTTCCACCTGGCCGCTCCTCTCCCTCCCTCCCCAGAGGAATCCGCAAGGGCCGCGCCCTCACCGGGGCACAGGGCTTTTCCTGAAGCCGCTTGAGCTTCTTGGGATTACTACCCCAGAAGAGGCCGAGCCCCTCTTAGGGCTCCTTCGAACTCCTCCCCGCCGGTCTCCCAGGCCACCTCGCTTCGCTCCCCTGCCCCCTAAGCCACAGCATCACGAAAGCCATGAAGCATAGCCCGTGGGTTAGGCTCACCTCGTAGCTTCGGGAAGGAACCGGGGCCTCGTTCGCCCTCCGAGGAACGTCCACTGGTGGCGGGGAGCCTGTGCTTGGCCAGGTGATCCTAAACTTGTTCCGGGCGCCCCCCTTGTCGAGGACGTCCTTCACGTCCACCTAGGCGAGCGGGAACGGCCGCTCCTCCTCCCACGGGAGAGTGGGCAAGGTAAAACGTCTTCCGTTTCTTCTTGCCGCCCCTGAGCGCGTTTCGGCAGAGGATGTGGCGGATCGTGTGCGGAGCGAGGGCCAGGCCCTCCTCTCACAGGCACCAGGCCAGCCTCTTCCGGCCGTAGCCGGTGGCCTTCGTGGCCTCCCAAACCAGGGCCTCAACCTCGGATCCGGTCTGGGAGGGAGAACAATGGGGACGACGAGACCGGTCCCCCAGTCCCCTCACCCAGCGTCGCAGTACCGCTTGGGCCACTTCCGGACCAGATTCCGCGCGGTGTGCGGCTGCCGAGCGGTCTTGGCGATGTGTCCTCGCCGAGAGGCCCGTCGCCAAGAGGCGCACCTTCTCGCCTCCCGGTTCATGACCGGCGCTTCCCTCCCAGGCAAGGTCCACTACCGGTGCTTATTTTCCCTCTCGCCAAGCTTTTTCAGGAGGAGCCCCCTTCCGTCCCCTACCGCCTCACCAACGCCTCTACCTGGCAACGATGTCCTGGCGCACCAAGAGGGGGTCTTGACAGGGCATGGCGGCTATCCATGCATTTGGTCGTATGGTGCGTTGGGGCACCTCACGCCGGTGGAGTTCCGTGACGGGGTGGGAATCCCGCTTCTGGAACGGGGGCAGCCTTCGACGCCGAGAGCGGAGGAGGGAGAACGGTCGGAAGAGGCGACGCGAGGCCAACGAGCCGAGTCTCTACTTATCGGTGGTATGAGGTTAGGGGGTATGATAGGGCGAAGAAGGGACGGGCGCCATGCTTCCGCTGGCGATGCAAGACGGACAGTTTAGTTTCCGCCGGCTGCGGCGGTGGCTGCGCAAACCTCAGATAGAGCTTGTTGTTGCTGGCATCGTCATAGACAAAGGAAAGGCCCTCTTGGTCCGTCATCCTAAGCTTGGGAAATGGCTTCCTCCTGGTGGTCATATCAAGCCCGGCGAGACCCCTGATGACGCTGTTCGACGGGAGCTGCGCGAAGAAGTCGGATTGGTTGTCGAGTTGATCGACTACGCACACCTGCCGAAAGCGGATGGAGTCAAGCGGGAACTTGCTTTGCCTTTCTACGTCAATGTGCATTGCGTGGGTGACCATGATCACTGCTGCTTCTTTTACCGTTGCCGAGTGGCCGGCTTTGCAACAGGGCAATGTGAAGACGTGGAAGTGCGTTGGATCGATATCACGGGCGTTGACAGTGCGGATATTCCTGAAGATGTGAAGCAGATTGTTAAGCTAGCTGCTAGGAAGTTGTAATGGTCCTTCCGTGTGTTGAATGGTTTTTGGCGCGTTCATCACAAGTTCAGATTACCCCCCGCGAACGTGCTCGTCGTACAAAACCTTCTCCACGACACCGAGGAGTTCGTCCGCACAATCAGTCGCGTCTATCACATTGCCGGAATTGTAGGCATTCCGTATTCAGCCAAGAAGGATGTGGTTCGCCGTCTAGCCAAGGACTTCCCTACAATTGTCCCCAAGACATTGGACGGCATGGAGGGGGCAATCCACTCTATCCTTGAAGGGAGCTCCAGCCCAATGCTGATCCTCGACGTTTTGAGAAACGCCGCACGACTCGCTACAACACCGAGACTACCCATCGCGGGCATCGTTGAAGAGACGAATCAGGGGCACTGGCGCTACGCGAATGTCGCGGCGGACCTGCAGTACCCGGTCCTCTCAATCGCCCAGAGCAGACCCAAGCAAGTGGAGCACCTCACTGTTGGCCCCGCGATTGTCTTCTCCACAGACAAGATATTGCGGGATGAGTTAAAGGATAGCTTGCAAAGGAAGAACGCTCTTGTTTTGGGCTATGGCAATGTTGGACGAGGCATCGCGCGTGCTTTGTGGGGTCTCTCTGCAACCGTGTCAGTCTTCGACACGGATCCAGTCCGTTTAATAGAAGCGCGGCTACAAGGCTTCCGCATTGGCCCAAAGGCGGAACTACTGCGCGTGGCCGACGTGGTCTTCGGCGCCACGGGCAGACGTGCTTTGGGACAGGAGGACTTCGATCTACTTGCTTCGGGTGTGTACCTCGTCAGCGGAAGTTCGCGCCAAGTGGAGTTCGATGTAGCAGCGCTGGAGAGCACTGGTACGAAGGAGCGCCTCTCCCCTTCGTTGACAAGATTTCGGCTTGGAGATAAGGAGGTTTTCCTTGTCAATGAGGGGTTCCCAGTCAACTTCAGGGATACCTCTATTCCTATGGCGATTGCTGACCTGGTCTTCGCAGAAGCCTTGCTTGCACTAAGGACCGTGACGTCGAAGCCACCTGGGTTCCATGTGGCCCTCCCCTTGGATCTTGAGAACGAGATCTGCAGGCATTGGCTCCAAAGCTATTTGGGCCTCGTTCTCTTCTAGGTACACCGGCACATGGTCTGGGCCATCCTAGCAGCTTTGGGGTCGAGTATCCTGCGCGCGAGTCTCAACGTCATTGACCGAACGGCATTTGGCCATAGAGGTGCGGCTGTCATCGCAGTCAACCTGGTTAATAACCTGCTCCCCCTTGTCATCATCCTTCCTGTGTCCGCTCTGGTGTCAGGACCCGGCCGAACGATGGAGGCGTTAGGTGACATCCGCAACCTTTGGGTTGCTGGTCTTGTCCAGCTCGTTGCCTACGCCTTTTCCTTTGCGTTTAAGGGCCTGACAATCTCCCAAGTTATTGTTTTTTCGAAGTTGCCTGACGTGTTCATCCTTATTGGGATCTATGCGCTCACGCTTGCGTGGTCATGGGCCGATTTCGCATTCGCTGCCCTCACCACGCTTGTTTGCTTACCTCTGCTTGTGGGGCGGGGGCACACATCCCAAACTCGCAACGGCCGGTGGTGGGCTCCAGGGATGCTCATGGGTGCGGTGCTTGTCCGAGGCGTGTTCAGCGGAAGCCTCATTCAAACACAAGGGGAGTACCACGATGTCTGGCTACCCATCACAGCCGCCACGCTGTGGTGGCGTTTCGTTTGGTCGCTGGTTGTGCTAATGGGCAGTGCCGCCGTTTCGCGGAGGGTGGTTTGGGCTTCGCCCGGGGTACCCCTCCTCATCGGCCGGGCCGTCGTGACTTTAGGCGTACAGGCTTTATACGTCCTTGCACTGGCTATCGGTCCCGCCACAGCCGTTTGGCCTATCATCGACTCCACAGCACTCTTTTCGACTGCCTTCTCAGCAATCTTACTCCATGAGCATCCTAGCCGCCGCGAAGTCGCAGCTGTCTTGGGGATCGTAATATTAACCTTGGCTAGAATGCTATACGGATAGGGCAGGACAAAGGTAGTGCCCCAAGAAGGGTGTCCGCAGGGCAGCAGCGTAGCCTTCCGAAAAAACAAGGAATGTAAAGGAGGGAAGGCCCCTATACCGGACAAAACCCGTCTCCTCATCCTCGCCGGTCCTGGGAAAGGACCTCCGCGTTCCTCGGGGGCGGGAGGCCCTGAACGGAGCGCGGAAGAAGGACCGGGAGGCGTTGGCCCAGGACTTGAGGTGCGTATATCGGGCGGAAAGGGAAGAGGAAGCGTTGGGGATCGGTCTACCCCAAGCTGGTCGCCCGGTGGGAGACCAAAGCTTACGCCCTTTTCGTGTTCCTCCGGCATCCTCAGCCGATCAGACGATATCTTTACACCACAAACCAGTTGGAGCGCCTGGCGAGGGAAGTGAAGCGACGGACGAAGGTGGTGGAAGGTTCTCGGGGG
>ERZ1685331.155-NODE-155-length-14202-cov-18.461370_pt1 | contig 14202 bp, 18 predicted proteins | sample MGYA00580194_ERZ1685331 | MGnify/ENA primary metagenome ERZ1685331 (study PRJEB41501, sample SAMN08275520) | hot springs metagenome | biome: alkaline hot spring; material: microbial mat | place: Russia: Ush-Beldyr | collected 2015-07 | depth 0.5 m m ...
AACCCACTCCTCTTTCCAAAAAAACCTGCTCCTGTGAGGAGGGCCGAAGGGAAAGGTGAGCTCGGCCGTTACGTAAGACGAATATCATCTGTTATTCCAGATGAGCATACTTGACCGTTTCCTCGGATGTGATAAAATAGCTGTTCAGGAAATGTACATCTTCTACTGCGCATGGGAGAGCATACTACTATACCGCCCTCTGTTATAGAATATTATGAATCATTTCAGGAGTTACCCTGGTACGCGTGGTTGTTTGTCCGTCTGCACACGTTGATTGTACAAAACGTCATCCAGTCTTACTCGCCGCGCACCGTTCTGGACGTGGGGTGCGGGACTGGTTTCCAATCGTTCTTGTACGCCGCTTTCGGAGCGCGTGTAGTTGGGATAGACATTGATCCCATCGCCCTCAGGATTGCGCAGGAAAAAGCGCCCCGGTTCTCTCGGGAGAATAGTGCCCTGCTGTCTATCCGGGCGCCGTTCCCGTTTGTGCGGACGTACAACCGGTGGGTTCGGGATGTTCTGGATCGTACGAGTCCGCAGGCGCCCCTGCCTCCCGCTTTTATTGTGGCGGATGCCCGAAGTCTACCGTTTCCGAATGGGACCTTTGACCATATCAACTCTTGTGGAAGCGTCCTCAGTCTGATTCCAGAGCATCAGCAGGCCCTGTCGGAGATGGTGCGGGTGCTGAAGCCGGGGGGCACGCTGTTCCTGGAGGCCGAAGGACGCTGGAGCGGCGACCTGCTCTGGACACTGACTGACGCTCTCCGAGGCAACCGGTGGGGGTACGGAATGCCCTGGCAACGGGCCCAGGCGCTGGTCCGACGGCCCTTCTCCGCTCCGGTGACCGTGGATTATCCCGATGAGGATAAGTGGCTGCGCCTGACCCTTTTCACCCGTTGGGGACTTCGGCGGGACCTGCAGCGGCTGGGCGTGCAGGTGCTGAGGAACTGGACGGTTCATTCGCTGACCAACATCATCCCCAGCCTTCTGCTTCACCGGCGGGATGTTCCCAGAGGAATCCTGTGGCTGTTTCGGGTCCTGTCTCGCGCCGAGGAACGTATCCCACTGGCCCTTCCTGGATGCAGCCTGGTCTTTATCGCCCAGAAAGAAGTACGATCTTCGTTGCGACAGTGAAGCCCCGTCCCAATGAACAGCGTATCTCTTTCGCCCCCTACATCTTCAAGGAGGTATCTGCATGCGTCTCCGCGTCTTACCCAAAGAACAGGTTCTGGATATGGTCCGCGCGCTGATGGCGGATTACCGCGTCTGGGGGCCGAAGGCAAAGGGGCCGCAGTTTGCCTTTGAGCCCCTCTACGACCCCGCCGAGATGCGCCTGGACTACAACATCTCCATCCTCTCCCCCAAAGGGGCCCTGCAGCCACCCCAGGAACGGATCGTCGTCTTCCACCTGGACGGCGGGTTCACTGTAGAGCCGGTGATAGAGGCGGAGCCGACGGTCATCTTCGGCATGCACACCTGCGACCTGCACGCCCTGGCGCTCCTGGACCGGGCCTTCTCCGCTGACTTCCCCGACGCCCACTACCTGGAGCGCCGCAAGCAGACGCTCATCATCAGCATGGAGTGCCTGCAACCCTGCGACGAGCACTCCTTCTGCAAGAGCATGGGCACCTGGACAGCGGATTCGGGCTACGACCTCCACCTCACTGATCTGGGCGACGCCTACGCAGTCCATATGAGCACCGAGGCTGGGGAGGCTCTGCTGACGAAATACGCCCAGGCCCGCCCCGCTGCTGATGCCGACGTCCGGCGGCTCAACGAAGTGATGAGCGCCAAGTGGCCCCGCTTCCAGCACCGGCTGAACTTTGATGCCGCTGAACTCCCCGCGCTGCTGGCGACAGCCTACGACCACCCCATCTGGGCCGAACTGGGCGACCGCTGTCTCTCCTGCGGCGCCTGCACCAACGTCTGCCCCACCTGCTACTGCTTCAACGTCATTGACTCTCCCGACCTGAGCCTGAGGGAGGCGGTCCGCCTGCGCCGGTGGGATTCCTGCCAGTTGGACGAGTTCGCCCGGGTCGCCAGCGGGGAGAACTTCCGGGAGGCGCGCGCCGCCCGCCAGCGCCACCGCATGTTCCGCAAGGGGAAGTGGCTCTACGAGCGCTTCGGCGAAATGGGCTGCGTGGGCTGCGGCCGCTGCATCCGCGCCTGCCTGACCCACATCAACATCGTGGACACCTTTAACGCCATCCACGCCTCTCAGCACAGGAGGGTAGCCCGATGACGGAGTCCATTTACGCCCCCAGAATGGCCCGCCTGGCCGACATCCGTCCGATGACGGAACTGGAGAAACTGTTCGTGGTGGAATTCCCGAACGGAGGGAGTCTCGGCCATCAGCCGGGCCAGTTCGTGATGCTTTCCATCCCCGGCGTGGGCGAGGCCCCCCTTTCCGTCTCTTCCTCTCCCAGCCGGTCCAACGGCCACTTTGAACTCTGCGTCCGCCGCATGGGGGATGTGACCGGGGTCCTGCACCGGATGAAGCCCGGCGACGTGGTGGGCATCCGGGGCCCCTTCGGCCACGGCTTCCCGCTTGAGCAGATGCGCGGCCGGGATATGCTCTTCGCCCCCGGCGGCCTGGGACTGGCCCCCCTGCGCTCCCTCATCAACCAGGTCCTGGACGAACGGGGCTCCTTCGGCCGCGTGATTATCCTCTACGGCGCCAAGCGCCCGGCGGAACTCCTCTTCCGGGACGAACTGGAAGCATGGGCCGCCCGCGACGACGTGGAATTCCACGTCACGGTGGACCGGGGGGATGAGACCTGGACCGGGAACATCGGCGTCATCACCACGCTGTTCCCGAAAATCACCGTGGACCCCCGCAACACCGTCGCGGTGACCTGCGGCCCGCCGATTATGTACCGCTTCGTCCTGATGGAAATGCTGGGCAAGGGCATCCCGGAGACCCAGATTTACCTCTCCCTGGAGCGGCGGATGAAGTGCGGCGTGGGCAAGTGCGGCCACTGCCAGATCAACAACCTCTACAGCTGCAAAGAGGGCCCCGTCTTCACCTACGCTCAGATCAAGAACATCCCGGAGGCGTTGTGATGAGCCAGTCGCCAGTCGCCAAACCCAAAGTGGCGTTCTTTGACTTCGCCAGTTGCGAAGGGTGTCAGTTGACCGTGGTGGATTCCCTGCAGACCCACCTGGACCTGCTGGATGTGGTGGAGATTGTCAACTTCCGTGAGGCCGCCACGCTGGACGGGTGGGATTTTGACATCGCCTTCGTGGAGGGTTCCATCACCCGCCCGAAGGACGAGGAACGGCTGAAGCGCATCCGGGAACAGGCAAAGGTTCTGGTCGCGCTGGGCGCCTGCGCCGATACCGGCTGCGTCAATGCACTGAAGAACCTTCAGCCGCCGGAGGAGGTCCGCCATTATGTCTACGGCGAGCACGCCGACTGGTACGAGACCTACGCGGCTCGGCCGCTGAGCGCCGTCGTCCAAGTGGACGCCGTCGTCCCCGGCTGCCCGATTGACCCAGACGAGTTCGTGGAGGTGGTGAAGGCACTGCTGGTGGGCAAGAAGCCGCCCATCCCCGATTACCCTGTCTGCGTGGAGTGCAAACTGAAGGGCAACGTCTGCATCTTCCACGTGGGCGGCATCTGCATGGGGCCGGTGACGCGGGCCGGCTGCGGGGCCATCTGCCCCACCTACGGCGATGGCTGCGAGGGCTGCCGGGGCATTATCCCCCATCCCAACGAGAACGCGATGGAGGAGGTGCTGGACGAGGCCGGCCTGACGGTGGACGACATCATGCACTACTTCACGATGTTCAACGCGTATCGGGAAGTAGGAACCGGAAAATGGGAGTAGGTGAGGAAATGCAGCGGCTTGTGGCGGTAATGGAAACTCTGCCGCTTCGGGAACGGCGGCGGCTGGGGCTCGTCGTCCGGGAAAAGAATCCCTGGGAAATGGAGAGGGCACGATGACAACCCTGAACGTCAACGTTCACTACGTCACCCGCGTGGAAGGCCACGGCAACATCGTCGTGGACGTCAAAAACGGCGAGGTGAAGGAGTGTCGGTTTGAGGTGGTGGAGGCGCCCCGCTTCTTTGAGGCCTTCGTGCGCGGCCGCCCCTATCACGACATCAACCACATCGTCTCCCGCATCTGCGGCATCTGCGCCGTGGGCCACTCCACCGCCAGCGTCCGCGCTACCGAGAAGGCCCTAGGCGTGGAACTTTCCGAGCAGGCCTGGCTCCTGCGAAAGTTGATCTTCCACGGCGAAATCCTGGATAGCCACGTCCTGCATACCTACTACCTGGTCGCGCCAGACTTTCTGGGCGTCCACAGCGTCATCCCGCTGGTGAAGACTCACCGGGAGGTGGTGGAGCGGGCGCTGCGGATGAAGAAACTGGCCCGGGACCTCTGCGCAATGATTGCCGGTCGCCACACGCACCCCTGCGCGCTGGTCGTCGGCGGTTTCACCTACACTCCCACGGAGCGGGAACTCCGCCAGATGCGGGAGCAACTGGTCGCCGCCCGCGCCGATATGGACGCGACGGTGGACCTCTTCGCCTCGCTCCCCTGGCCCCAGTTTGAGCGGGAGACGGAGTATGTGAGCCTCCGTAAGGAAGACGAGTACGCGTTCATAGACGGTGTCATTGTCACTTCGGATGGCTTCACGTACCCCATTGAGGACTACAAGAAGGTCACCAACGAGTATCTGGTCCCTATCTCCACAGCCAAGTGGACGAAGCACAACCGAGAGTCCTACATGGTGGGCGCACTGGCCCGCTTCAATAACAACTACGAGCAACTCCATCCGAAGGCCAAAGAGGCGGCGGCGAAGTTCGGGATGAAGCCCATCGTCCACAACCCATTCCTGAATACCGCCGCGCAGGTTGTGGAGATGGTCCACTCCTTGGAGGACTCGATCCGGATTATAGACGAACTGCTGGCCCGGGGGGTGCGGGAGGAGAAACCGGCGCCGGTGCAGGTGCGGGTCGGAGAGGGGGTCGGTGCCTGTGAGGTCCCGCGCGGCGTCCTCTTCCACCACTACGTCTACGACGAGAAGGGCATGTGCATGGAGGCTAACTGCGTCATCCCCACCAACCAGAACCTGGCCAACCTGAACGCCGACATCCGCGCGCTGGTCCCGCAGATTTTAGACCGACCGCAAGAGGAGGTGCGGCTGCTCTTGGAGATGCTGGTGCGGGCTTATGACCCCTGCATTTCCTGCTCCACCCACTTCCTGACCGTAGAGTTTGTGTAGACACCTCCCGTAATCCCGGCGGATGGGCATTCGTGAACTGGGGGCGAAAGTCCGCGCGAACCTTGCTATCCAGGAGCGGCTGGAAGAGCCGGACTACTACGTGGAAATGCCGGCGAAAACCCTCTTTCCGTAGACGGGTTTTGGGGCCTACCGGATAGTGGTCAGTCAAGTTTATATTTGGGGGTCAGAACGGCTCACATGTAGGGCACGTAGACCCACAAAATTGCAATGGACCGAGCAATAGTTTTTCGGACCGGCGATGTTGAGCGATCAGATGGCTGAGCCTGAAGTGGAAACCCGAACCGTATTCGTCCTGGAACTGGCCGAACTCTTCCCGCCTCAGGGCCAGTGGACGGAGGAGGCCTATTTCGCCCTGCCCGAGACCAACCGCTACATGGAACTGTCGGAGGGAGAACTGATTATACCCCCGCACCCGACACGCCGTCACCAGCAGGCTGTAGAGGAACTCTTTTTACGATTGCGCCTCTTTGTCCAGGAGCATACTCTCGGCGAAGTTCACGTCGCTCCCCTTCCCGTCCGACTGTGGCCGGGCAAAATCCGGGAGCCGGACATCCTTTTCGTGGCCAAAGAGCACGCCGACCGCATCGGAGAGCGGTACTTCGGAGTTCCGGACCTGGTGGTGGAGGTCACCTCTGCTGGCACCTGGCGGACGGACCGGGTGGAGAAGATGCTGGAATATGCCCGGGCCGGCGTTCGGGAGTACTGGATTGTGGACCCGGATGCGGGGAGCATAGAGGTCTACCGGTGGCGGGAAGGGGCCTACGAGATTGTGGGCCAATGGGGCCGGGGGGAACGGGCCCGCTCCGCTCTGTTGGCCGGCTTTGAGGTCGTGGTGGACGATGTCGTCGGCGGATAAGAGCGCCCGGAAGCGCTGCCTGATCCTCGGCCTGGGCAACCCCTTGCGGGGGGACGACGGGGTCGGCCCCCGGGCCGTGGCGGAACTCCTCCGCCGGGGGCTGCCCCACGGCGTGGAGGCGGTGGACGGCGGGACCGGGGGGCTGGACCTGCTACATCTGCTGGAGGGCTGGGAGCGGGCCATCATCGTGGACGCGGCGATGCTCGGACGGAATCCCGGCGAGTTTCTCCGCTTCACTCCAGAGGAGGCCCATCTGGTCGGAAGTCTGGTCTCCCTCTCCAGCCACACCGGCGGGCTGGCCGACGCTCTGGCCCTGGCCCGCGCGCTGGGCCGGGAACTGCCGGACATCGTTATCTACGGTGTCCAGCCGGAGCGGATGGACTGGGAAGAAGGGCTCAGCCCCGCTGTAGAAGCGGCGGTGCCGAGATTGGTGGAGGAAATTCTGGGAGAGTTTGCCCTTTGTCTTCAAGAGCTAACCCGACTGGAAGGAGCAGGCCATGCCCGACAAAATCCTGATTGTTGAAGACGACCCCGATATGGTCATCGCGTTGCGGATGCCCCTGGAGGCCAACGGCTATGAGGTCTACGTCGCCTCTTCCGGCCAGGAGGGGTTGCAGAAAGTCAAAGAGGTCAACCCCGACTTGGTGATCTTGGACGTGATGATGGAGACGGCCACCGCGGGCTTCCAGGTCTCCCTCCAACTGCGCAGCCCCGACCCGAAATCCGAGTACGCGTTATACCGCCACATCCCCATCCTCATCTTGACGGCCATCCACACCACCACTTCCCTGCGCTTTGGGCCGGACGAGGCGTACCTGCCGGTAGACGACTTTGTGGATAAGCCGATAGACCCGGAGGTGCTGCTGGGCAAGGTCCGCGCGCTGATTGAGAGGTCGCGGGCCCAGAGGTGAGTCGCTGAGCACAAGACCCCATGCCAGGCACTTCAGAAACGCTTGGCATGTTCCTGCGTTTTCATTGCGAGTACTCCATCACGCGGGCGCATTCTTGCAGGTCAGAAAGGGCGATCGCAGGATCACTGTGAGCCGTTGTCCTGGGGACAGGTTTCTGGGTGGTGAAAGCCCTGGGGGACTGGCATCAGCCGTTCCGTTGGCTCTGTGGGGAGCCGGAGGGCGAGCGCAGTGAGGGTTTCCGAAGGGGATGTGCTGGACCTGCTGATGGCCGCGGCGATGACCGTCTCGGTCGCCGACGCCGCGGCCGCTTTGTTGCTGGGGGAGGATGGGCGCCTGGGGGCGGCGGCCCGTCGGGGTCTGCCGGACGGTTTCTTGCTGGCGGAGAGCCAGCCCGACCGGGAGGCTCTCTCTGGAAGACCGGCCTGGGGCACGGTGGGACAGCCCGGCCTTCTCCTCCCCGAGGGTTTTTTCCATATTCTCGTCGTCCCTCTGACCCTGGCTGCGCGCCCTCTGGGAGTGCTGCGGGTCTACCGGCGCGCAGACCCCCCGTTCTCTCCTACCGACGCAGAGCGGTTGCTGGCCCTGGCCGCGCTGGGCGCAGTGGCTTTTCAGGCTGCTCAGGGACTGGGGGAAATGGAGCGGGTGGAAGCAGCCAAAGCCCGCTTCATCCATATGGCCACCCACGAACTCCGTTCCCCTATCGCGGTGGCTCAGTCCCTGGTGCGCAACGTGGTCCGGGGCTACGCCGGCCCCCTTACCGACCAGCAGAAAGACCTCTTCGCTCGCGTCTCCGCCCGACTGGATTTCCTGGAGCGTCTGGTCAACGACCTGTTGGACCTGGCCGCCAGCCGGGCGCCGGAACTGGCCGAAGAGGAGTGCGCGGTGGCCCTTAACAGTTCCGTGGGACGAGCCGTCCTCCTGCTGATGCCCCGGGCCGACGAGAAGGGGGTGAATCTGGTCGCCCGCCCCTACAGCGAGGAATTGGCCGTCTGGGGGACGGAGGAGGGTCTGGACCGCATCTTCGTCAACCTGATAGAGAACGGGATCAAGTACACCCTGCCGGGCGGGACGGTGACCGTTACGATGGGGCGAGAGGGGGAAGAGGTCTGGGTGCGGGTCGCCGACACGGGCATCGGCATCCCGCCAGAGGCCATGCCGCATCTCTTTGAGGAGTTCTACCGCGCCCCCAACGCCCGCGCCGTCAACGCCATCGGCACCGGCCTGGGGCTGACTATCGTGAAGGAACTGGTGGAGCGTTATAAGGGACGGATTGAAGTAGAAAGCGAGGTGGGGAAAGGTACTACCTTCACGGTCACTTTCCCGGCGGCCGGCCCCCCGACATGTGGGTTTTGAGGCCCACCATTTCTTTCAGCCGCAGCCCGTCCTCCCACATAGAGATGTTGTTGAAGAGGACGTAAACAGTCTCCAACGGCCGGCACCATTCCAGGACTTGCCGCAGGTCGGCGTCGGTGAAACGGTAGCGGTATCCGCCGATGCCGTGCAGCCGGAAGTAGGCCACCCCGGAAGTGACGGGCTGGCGAACGAACGGGTCCACGCAGTGAATCAGGTCCAGGTCGCGGCACAATGCCGCGACCGTTTCGTCTCTCCAGGGGCCGCGCGGTTCCCAGGCGAAGCGCATCCCGGCCCGGTCCACCGTGGAGAAGAACTGTCGCATCGCGGCGATGTTCTCCGGCGTGGGTGTGAAGGTGGCCGGACACTGGAAGACGACGATGGGGGCTTCCAGGGCCAGTGCCACCTCCCGGGTCCGCTCCCAGGCCTCCATCACCTCCGGGGTGGGGCGGAACCCTCCGTACCGGTCCCGTTGGTCGGGAGGGATGGAGAGGCCGGACCGGCGGTATGTGGGGCTGGTGGGTGGATGGGTAATGAGTTGCCAGGCCTTCAGCGTGAAGATGAAATCGGACGGAGCCTCCTGCCGCCAGCGCCGGGCCGTCTCCAGGCGGGGCGGTTTGTAGAAGGTCTGCTGGACCTCTACCAGAGGGAAGTGCTGAAAACAGGCCGCCCGTCCCTTCGGAAATCCGCAGCAGCCGACGTAGATCACAGGAACATCTCCATCGGGACACCCATCCGCCGCCCCCGGCGCAGGCCGACCCGGCGCGCCAGGCGGGAATTGGCCCCATCAGCCAGGATCAGGTAGGAGGCGCGGAACGTCTCGCCGGAGGCCAGCGCGACCTCCACCTTCGCCCCGTCCTGCCGAACATCCACCGCCCGGGCATTGTCCCGAACCTCCGCACGGGCATGGGAGACCAGGTAATTGTCAAACCGGTCCCGCCGGACGGTCACCACCGCGCCCTCGGGCAAGCCAGCCGAGACCTCCCGCCCGTCGGCGAAGCGGAAGCGGACGCGCCGGATCTCCCGCTCTATCACAGGGGAGAAGTCCAGGGGGAACCGCCGGAGGACCGAGGTAGGGAGGCCGCCGCCGCAGGGTTTATATCGGGGCAGCCGCTCTTTTTCCAGGACCAGCACTCGCTTGCCCGCCGCGCCCAGATGGAAAGCTGCCGCAGCCCCCGCCGGCCCCGCACCGACCACGATGACGTCGTACTCCCGCCCCATCACCGCCAGATGTTTTCGTACGGGTGCTCTCCCCGCAACAGCCGTCCTTCCAGGAACCGGGCCGGGGAGAAGATGGTGATGTCCACCGTCCGGGGGGCGCCGTCCAGCATCCACTCCGAGAGGCATAGCCCCACCGCTGGCGCAATCTTGAAGCCGGTGCCGCTGAAACCGCAATCCAGCCAGAAGCCCTCCGGGCCCAGCGGGCCGAGGGCCGGATGCTGGTCCGGGGTGATGCCGTCGTAGCCGACCTGCGCCGAATGGATGCCGCCGTGCACCATCGGCGGGATGCGCCGACAGATGCGCTCCCCGGCGCGCTCCACAAAGTCCGGGCGGACGTATTCCTCATCGGCGGGGGGCAGGCCCAGCAGGTTGCCGTCCTCTAGCCCCACCAGTGTCAGCCCGCCGGTCTCGGGGCGGAAGTACATGGAGTTGGGAAAATCTATCACCGTCGGGTGCGTGAGGATGTCGGGCGGGCGATGGGCGTACATCGTCTCGTGCCGCCAGGTACTCAGCGGCAGGTCCAGGCCGACCATCCGGCAGACCTCCCCTGCCCATGCCCCGGCCGCGTTGACCACTATCGGGGCTGAAAACTCCCCCTTCGGGGTGACGACGCCCGTTACCTTTCCACCGACTACCCGGATGCCGGTCACAGGGCACTCCTGCATCAGGACGGCGCCGCGCGCTCGGGCCGCGGTCATTAAACTCTGCGCAGTGGAGGTGGGGTCCGCGTAGCCCGATTCCGGCTCGTACGCGGCCAGGTCAAAGTCGTCGGTGGCGAAGGACGGGGCCAGCCGCTTCACGTCGTCGGCGGTGACCAGCAGGGAGGGAATGCCGATGCGCTGGTGCATGCGGACGTTGGCCCTGAGTGCCTCAGCCCGCTCCCGTTCCACCATCTGGATAAAGCCGGTGCGGGTGAACCCGCACCCCGGCCCCTCCCCGTCGACGCGCCGGGCCCAGTCGGTGAAGTACCCGAAGGAGACCCAGGCCAAGCGGGCCTCCGCCTCCAGGTCGTAGTGCATCCGCACCAATCCGCTGGAGCGCCCAGTGGCTCCGGCAGCGACGAACTTCCGCTCCAGGACAGCAACCCGGATGTCCCGTTGAGCCAGGTGGAAGGCCAGACTGGCGCCGTGGATGCCGCCGCCAATGATGAGGACGTCAAACGTAATGGTCATAAGGAGCCTCCTAACAGGATATGGGAAATAAATTTTATTTCGACGGGGAAGTCGTCGTAATAAAATTTATTTTTTATCAACAGTGAGGGAGGCCTGAATCGCTCCGTAGGGGCAGGCAGGAACGCAGGCCAGGCATCCGTAGCAGCGGTTGCTGTCCACCCAGGGCGGCTCACCGGGGTCCACGGCCCGCAGCGCCTTGCTCCGACAGACCTCCCGGGCCAGGCAGTGGCGGCATGCCCGGCAGAGGTCCACCGAAACCCGGGGAATTTGGGGAGGCAGAGGATGTTCGGGCATTGCCGCCTTTACACTTATAAACGTGGTGCAGGCGCCAGGCCTGTTAGAAGGCAGACCTGACCGCCTGCGCCTTCATCGGGACCAATCAGGGCGCAGCTGGGTGCGGCCGTGCAGATACCGGTCGGCGGCTATGGCAGCCACCGCGCCCTCGGCAGCGGCGACCACCGCCTGCTTCAGGTGGCGACACAACACGTCGCCGACGGCGAAGACGCCGGGCACGGCGGTCTGAAAGTTCTCATCCACCAGCAGACAGCCGCCCTCTCCCAGGGGCAACTGTCCCTCCAGGAAGTCCGTCACCGGTACATTTCCCTGCAAGTAAACAAAGACACCAGCGACCGGAAGGAATTCTTCTCCCTCCGGCGAGACGACGCGCAATCCCTCCACCTGTCCGTCTCCCAGAATTTCTTTCACCTGCGCGGAGAACCGGAGTGCTGCTTTCGGATGGGCGGTCAACTCCTGGGCCAGTTCCGGCGACGCGTGCAGGTCGGAGGTGGGGGAGAGGAAATGGACCCGGGCGGCGAAGCGGGCCAGCGTCAGTGCTTCCTCTACCGCTTCGTCGTTGTTGCCTAGCACGGCCACTTCCTGGCCCCGGAAGAAGGCGGCGTCGCAAGTGGCGCAGTAACTGACCCCGCGTCCCACCAGCCGCTCTTCGCCGGGGAGATGGTAGCTCCGCCCCATAGAGCCGGTGGCGATGATGATGGCCCGTCCCCGGTATACCCCCTGGCCCGCCCAGACCTGGCGCGGGTCGGTAGAGAGGTCCATTCGGAGCACTTTGTCGGTGACGAACTCGGCCCCGAAAGAGACAGCCTGTTCCCGGATGCGGCGGACCAGGTCGGTGCCGGAGAGGGGGCCCAGGCCGGGGAAATTGGCGATCTGCCCCGCCTTACCCGCGGCTCCTGCTGTTAGCCCTTTATCTATGACCAGTGTCTTCAGGCCGGTGCGCGCCCCGTAGAGCGCGGCAGTGGCGCCTGCCGGCCCCCCGCCGATGATAATGAGGTCATATACGAGCATTCCCAGAAGAGAAACCTCGCCAATCATCGCTCACCCCTGGTGGTTCTGCGGATACATCTCCAGGTACTTCTCCACTTCCATCGCGGCGACCGCGCCGGTGCCCGCCGCCACCACCAACTGGCGGTAGAGGGGGTCCTGGATGTCCCCGGCGGCGTAGACCCCCGGCACGCTGGTCCGCTGGCGGCGGTCGGTGACGATGTAGCCGCGCTCGTCCAGTTCCAGTTGTCCCCGGAACAGTTCGGTCTGCGGTTCCATCCCGATGTAGATAAAGACGCCGTCGGCCTCAATGACGGAAGTTTCGCCCGTCTTCAGGTTGCGCACTCGGACGCCCGTCACCGTCTTGTCGCCCAGAATCTCCTCCACGACGGAATCCCACACGAAGCGCATCCTGGGGTTGGCAAAGGCGCGCTCCTGGTGGATTTGCGTCGCCCGTAGTTGGTCCCGCCGGTGAACGACGACCACTTCGCGGGCGAAGCGGGTCAGGTAGAGCCCCTCTATGATAGCGCTGTCGCCGCCGCCGACGACCACCACCCGCTTATCCCGGTAGAAGAAGCCATCACAGGTGGCGCAGGCGGAGACGCCCCGCCCAAAGAACCGATCCTCCCCGGGGACCCCCAAACGGCGCGGGACGGCCCCCATGGCGATGATGAGGGTATGGGCCCGGTAGGTCGCCGCATAGGTGCGGACGACAAAGGGCTGGACGGAGAGGTCCACGCCGGTGACAGAGTCGTGGACAATTTGCGCTCCGAACCGTTCCGCCTGAGCGACGAAGCGCTGGGCCAGGTCCGACCCGTCAATCCCCTCCGGAAAGCCGGGGAAGTTTTCCACCCTGTCGGTGTTGGCCAGTTGTCCACCGGGCAGCGATCCAGTGACGACCAGAGTAGGGATGCGGGCGCGGCCGGCATAGATGGCCGCCGTCAGGCCAGCGGGCCCGCCGCCCAAGATGATAAGGTCGTATACCCCCTCCTCCGACGGGCGGGCCTCCGGCTGGGATGGTGCCAGTTTGAAATCCAGCATACCGCTCCCTCCCACTTTACGTATTGCGTATTGCGTGTTCCGCTAGGCTCTCAGCGCTTCCTGCAGTTTCGCCACCACTATGGACTCCGGCGCAGCGCCCTCAATATGCACCGTCTCATTGATCACGGTGCGCGGGACGCCCATCACCTGGTACTTCATCGCCAGATGGGGGAACTCTATTGCCTCCACCATGTCCGCCCGGATCATGGGGCTGGCGATAGCCATTTGGTGGGCCAGGATCACCGCCTGCGGGCAATACGGGCACGTGGGCGTGACGAAGACCTGGATGTGCACCGGCTTCTGGATTCCCGCCAGGACCCGAAGGGTGGCATCGCTCAGGTCCGGTTTCCCGGCCGCCACGCTGACAATGGCCTGGAGGAGAGAAGTGAACTCGTAGCCGGAGGGGATACCGTAAAACCGAATCCCGTAATCCTGCGCACCGATGACCGCAATCGCCGGGATTTTGTCAATCCCCAGTTCCTCCGTCTTCGCCCGGTCGGCCTGGAAATCGTAAATCTCAGCGGTAATCTGGTCGGAGAGTTCGGCAATCTCCTCCACCAGTTGACGGGTCTCGGAGCAGTATTGGCACTCCAATTCCTGGGTGAACATGACCAGCCGCACAGGGCCGGGTAGGTGAGCCAGGATTTTGGAGACTTCCTGACGGATCTCATCGTTCAGCAAGGGCATGACAGACCTCCTTAGTAAAAAGTAAAGATGCAAGATGCAAGATGCAAGATGCAAGATGCAGGATGCAGGATGCAGGGTCAGGCGAAACGGGAGAGGGCGCGGATGAGTGCCTCGGCCACCTCATCAGGCGAGGTTTCTGCGGCCTGAATGCACTCCAGCGCGTAGGAGCGCATCACCTGGATGCTGGCCTGCTGGACGGCGGCACGGATGGCGGCCAGTTGCTGAAGCACCTCCTGGCAGTCCCGACCGTCCTCTATCATCCGGGCCACACCCCGGGCCTGGCCCTCGATACGCCGCAGCCGCTGGATTAGGTCGGCTTTGACTTGTGGGTCCTGGATGGCCATATCTCCTCCGGGGAGCCACCGGCTCACAAGTGTAGGTTTTTTTTCAGGAAGTAGGATTGCGGGCTCATTCCTCACCCCTCCCCCGG
>ERZ1685331.159-NODE-159-length-13894-cov-20.536166_pt1 | contig 13894 bp, 11 predicted proteins | sample MGYA00580194_ERZ1685331 | MGnify/ENA primary metagenome ERZ1685331 (study PRJEB41501, sample SAMN08275520) | hot springs metagenome | biome: alkaline hot spring; material: microbial mat | place: Russia: Ush-Beldyr | collected 2015-07 | depth 0.5 m m ...
GCGGCGCGCCTGGCGGTGCCGCGCCCGGCGGCGGCGCGCCCGGTGCACGGTGAACATTGCCCGGTGAACGTGGGCAGACGGCAGGTAGGCAGGTGGGGATCAGTTCTCAGTTCCTGGTTCTTGGTTCGACAAACGTCTATGGCGCCGGTCAATCGTCCTCTCCTCATTGCAATGAAAGGTCACCCCGGTTCCGGCAAAAGCGCGGTCGCGCGCGGTCTCAGTCGGCGTCTTGGCATTCCTCTGATCGACAAGGACGATATCAAGGATGTGCTGGATGACCATGTAGAGGACTCGGGCGGACTGGCATATATCGCCATGTTCAATGTCGCGCGGCGACAGTTGCTCCAGCACCTGAGCGTCATTTGCGACAGTCCGTTGAGCGAGGTCGGCGGCTATACCACCGCCTGCGTCGTCGCACACGACACCGGCGCGCGTCTGTTCGTGATCGAATGTGTCTGTTCGTCCGAGGAGGAATGGCGACGCCGGATCGAACAACGCGCCGCGTTGCGCCTGCCATCGCATCACGTGACAACATGGGAACATCTGCAGGAGCACCTGCGCCGGCGGGCTGAAACCTCGAACTATCCCATTCACGAGCCGCATCTGGTGGTTGATACATTTGCGCCACTCGAGGATGTGCTGCAAACCATCCTGGAGTGGATCGAATCGGTTCGTTGCTAATCCGACGTTTGCCGGTGCACATCGAGAAAATCCTGCAGGATGATCGACGCTGCCACCTCATCAATGCGCGCCTTGCGCTGTTCCGGCTTGAGTTTCAGATCGATCATCATGCGCTCGGCTGCCACGGTCGTCAGCCGTTCATCGACAAAAGAGAGCGGGATCTTGATCACTTGGCGCAGTTCGTCAACGAATTGCTGCACGAGCGTTGCCTGCGGTCCAATATCGCCGCTCATCGTCAGCGGCAGCCCGACAACCAGGGCAGTGACTTCATGTTCGCGAATAAGGGTGACAATCCGTTTCAGCGCCGTCGCGCGCGGTTCGGCGCGGATGGTGGTCAGGGGTGTTGCCAGGGTGCGAGTCGGGTCGCTCAATGCGACGCCGATGCGCCGTTCACCAACATCGAGCGCCATGACCCGTCCAGGTTCGTTTATTTTCACGAATGTGCTCCTTCGGGGTTTTTGTTGCGCGCTTGCCCGAAAAACCCTGTGTGGTGTTCGTCATTGCGAAGCGTGCACTCACCGCAGCGTCCGTCCGAACACCGGTGCGCTCACAGTCATTGTGAGGAGCGCAGGCGATGCCGTAGCGCGCAGCACCGCCGCGGCAATCTCCTGTCGGGCGGGAGATTGTCGCGCTGCGCTTGCTATGACGCCTGATTACAGGCTTCCGGACCTGCTCTTATGACGTGGCGCTGGCGGGGCGCACATCGATCAGGAAGCCAAACCCTGGCAGCGTCTGGATGGCAGGGAGGCTGTAGTCGCTGATCAACCCCTGTTGCGCGAACTGCTGGAGGATCGTTTCCGCATTGCTGCGTGAGGCGCCGACCAGCGCTCGCTCGATCTCATTGAGCGTATCCGCAGTGATCGTCCCGTATTCAAGGCAGGTCACCGCGCCGTTAATCATCAGTTTCGATCCGTCCCAGCGCCATCCGGCGACATCGAATCCGACGCGCTCATTGAGGTTGCAGAGCGTGTTGCGTTGCAGGAAATGCTGGGGCACAACCTGTTCGAGTTGCCTGCTGACCAGACGATCGCGAGGAGTCGCCAGCGCGCTGAAGCGGGTGCTGACCGTCAGGCGAAAGACGGGATTGGCAGGGTCCACCGATTGACCGATGGGTGGTTCGATGAGCGGCGGATTATACGCCTCTGGTTGCGCCAGATCGATGGAACTGGGGAAGATCGTCGTCGGGTCGATCGCCAGGAGATTCTGGTCGATCTGGCGGGCGAGTTGCTGCATTCCAGCGTTGTACAGACCGGTCAGCGCTTCGCCAAGCACCCGTTGCACATCAGCTTCGGTGACGATCCGTTGCATCTGTTCACTGCCGCCGCCGATCGCGTCGTGCCGAATCAGCAGATTTCCCCTGTCGCTGATAATCGGTTGCATCCCCGGAATGAGCAGTTGAGTCAGCGCATTCGCTCCAACATTGGAGGCGCTGCCGGATGAACGCGCAACGACAGTGACGACAATTTCGCCATACGTGGTGCTGCGACCACGGTCGCTTACTGTCGTGACGGCTGGCGGTACGGTGACCGCTCCTTCGATGGCAAAGCGCACCTCGGCGCCATTGGGGTTTGCTCCGAGCAGTTCCGTGCCTTCAGGGAGCGGGAAGGGCTGTTCGACGACATTGATAATGCGCACCTGACCGGTCGCGCGGCCAACGGGCGCCAGCGTCTCACCGGTCACCTGTCCTTGAACCGTAAACGTAGCATCCGCCTGCACGACCGCCGCCTGGACTGATGACGGATTGGCGCCGGGGTCGGCGGTTGTAATCGGAATGACCTCGTCGCGGAAGGGCTGGCTGCGACTCTGCATCACCGGCGGTCCCACGATGATCGACACCCGATTGGCCTGATACCAGCCGAACGCAATCAGCAGGGCGACAATCAGGACGGCCACAGCGACGCCAATCATCGTGGTGCGGTCGCCGGTGCGCGCCGGGGCTGCTGGACGACGCGCGGTGCGCATAGTAGGGGCTGCGGCACGGCGCTGACCGGCGGTGCGGCGCGGCGCGGCGTCATTTCGTCGTCCGGTTTCGTGGGTGGCGGCGCGGCGTTCTTCTTCCGGGCTGAGACGGATGTCGGCGGCGCTGATCCGGCGGGAAGAAGCAGCGCCTGGCAGGGGCGTCGTCTTTTCTACTGCGTTGGATGCAATCGGAGCAACCGCTTCGGAGAGATCGTCGAGCGATGCCGCAAATGCTGCATCCGCATCCGATAACCCGGCATACTGCTCCTGCGACGGAACCTGATCCAGTGCGCGCAGAAACGCAGCATCGCGCTCATCAATCGCGGGGCGTGCAGGGGGAGGTGTGGCAGGCGCAGTCATCACCGGTCGCGCCGGCGATGTGTCGCCCACCTCCATTGTGTCCAGCCCGCCGGCGCGCGCTGCTTCGAGCACCGCAGCGTCGGGACTGATGACCATGACGCTGATGCCATCGCGTTGCAGAATCAAGCGCAGCGCCGTAAAACTGCGCCGTCCCTGAAGCGCCGGGATTCCTTCGGGAACCAGCAACTGGACGCTGCTGGCGCGCGCAGCGCGCACCCGCGCCACAATGCCATCGAGCGTATCGGCGGGAACGACTGGTACGACCGCCGACGCTGGATTGGATGCCAGAATAGCGCTGAGCACCGCTGTGATCCCTGTCGGTTGCGATTTCGAGAAGGGTGGTGACGTGTCGTCCGACATGCCGGATCTCCCTGGGGTCAACCCCCTGCCTGCGCCGCAAGTGCTGCGGCGACGTGCTCTAATGCTGCTGGAATATTCGCAACGTCCCGCCCGCCTGCCTGCGCCATATCGGGACGACCGCCACCGCTGCCGCCGATGATCGGCGCCAGCGCCTTCACCAGGTTGCCGGCGTGGACGCGCTTCCCTGCCAGATCGGGCGTTGCCATCGCCAGGATTTGCGCTTTGCCGTCAATAGCGGCTGCCAGGATGACCACGCCCGACCCCAGTTTATCGCGCAGCCAGTCACCCATTTCACGCAAGCGCACGGTGTCGGGCGCTTCGACCTGCGCCGCCAGGAAGCGGATATCGCCGACCGATTGGATGTTGGCGAGCAACCCCTCAAGATTGCTGCGCGCCAGGCGCGCGTTCAGGTCATCGAGGGCGCGCTGGCGCTGTTTCAGGTCGGTGAGCAGCGCCTCGATTCGCTCGACCAGTTGCGGTTGCGGTGCGCCAACGCGAGCGGCGACTTCCTGCAGCGTCGCAATCTGGGCATCGACCCACTGCTCGGCTTCAGCGCCGGTCAACGCCTCGATGCGGCGCACACCGGCGGCGACGCTGCTTTCCGAGACGATGCGGAACAGCCCGATTTCCCCGCTCCGCCCAACGTGGGTGCCGCCGCACAGTTCGCGCGAGCACATCGTGAAGCCTGCCCGTTGGCGCTCGGCGATAGCCGCTGCAGACGGGGCATCGCTCCCGTTGCTGCATCCGATCGTCACCATGCGCACCAGATCGCCGTACTTCTCGCCGAACAGCGCAATCGCCCCCGCCTCAATCGCCGCCTGGTACGGCAGTTCCTGCCAGGCGACCGGTGTATCGGCGCGGATCCAGGCATTGACGCGCCGCTCGATGTCGCGCAGTTGCGCTGGCGTAACCGGGCGCGTGTGGGTAAAATCGAACCGCAGGCGATCCGGCGCAACCAGCGACCCTGCCTGCGCTGCGTGTTCGCCGAGCACATCGCGCAGCGCGCGATGGAGCAGGTGCGTGGCAGTATGGCTGCGCATAATGGCCGCGCGGCGCGCGCTATCGACCTGTGCTTCGACCGTTTCGTGAACGGAGATGCTTCCCTCTTCCACCACGCCGTAGTGGACGATCACGCCGGGCACAGGGCGCTGGACATCGTCGATCCGCACACGACCGCGCGGACCGATCAGTGTGCCGGTATCGCTGATCTGTCCGCCGCTTTCGGCGTAGAAGGGCGTGCTGTCGAGCGCAATCTGCACCTGTTGACCGGCGACCGCCTCGGCGACCTGATCGCCCGCGACGATGAGCGCCTGCACCGTGCCGCTGCCGGAGACGCCGATATAGCCGGTAAAGCGCGCCGGAGGAAGATCGATATCCGACCACACCTCCGCATCGGCAGCGCGCCTGAACTGTGCCGCGCGGCGTCCGCGGGCGCGTTGCTCCTCCATGCGGCGCTCATACCCCGCTTCATCGACCGTCAGCCCATATTCAGCAGCGATTTTCTGCGTCAGGTCGAGCGGGAAGCCATAGGTATCCTTGAGCGTAAACGCATCATCGCCAGGAATGACGACGCCGTTGTTGGCGCGCACCCGTTCGATAACGCTATTCAGAATGCTAACGCCGCCGGAGAGGGTGCGCAGGAACTGGCGCTCCTCCAGGTCCACGGTTTCGAGAATGAAATCGGCGCGTTCGCGCACTTCGGGGTAGATGGCGCCCATCTGCTCGATTACTACTGTGACGACATCCGCCAGGAACGGCTTCTCGAAGCCGACGGTACGCCCCTGATAGACGGCGCGGCGCAAAATGCGGCGCAGCACATACGAGCGCCCCGTATTGCCCGGCAGCACCCCATCGGCGATCAAGAACGTCACGGCGCGGCTATGGTCGGCGACGGCGCGGTAGGGCGCGACGCGGGCGCGATAAGTCGACTCATCGGCGCCGAGCAACGCCAGCTGGCGCTCGATCAGCGGTATGAACAGGTCGGTTTCATAGGTGGAATGCACCCCCTGCATCACCATCGCCATGCGTTCAAGCCCCATGCCGGTATCGACCGACGGACGGTGGAGCGGCTGCATCGTGCTGCGTTCGAACTGCATGAACACATTGTTCCAGATTTCGACGTAATTGCGGTCATCGGAATTGACCCCCTGCGCACTCATCGCCTTGAGGTCGTCGCCGATATAGATCGTAATTTCGGAGCAGGGACCGCATGGACCGGTATCGGCCATGACCCAGAAGTTATCCTTGCGTCCAAAGCGCAGCACCCGATCCGGGTCGGCGCCGGCGGCGACCCATAACTGTGCTGCTTCATCATCGGGCGGGACCTCATCGTCGCCCTCGAAGACGGTGAACCACAGGCGTTCAACGGGCAGTTCGAACACGTTCGTCAGCAGTTCCCACGCCATCGGGATGGCTTCGGCTTTGAAATAATCGCCGAAGGAGAAGTTGCCAAGCATTTCGAAGAACGTATGATGGCGCGGCGACGGACCGACTTCCTCGAGATCGTTGTGCTTACCGGAGACACGCAGACATTTCTGGGCGGTTGTTGCGCGAGTATATGGGCGTTGCTCAAGCCCCAGGAAGGTATCCTTGAACTGCACCATGCCCGAGTTGGTGAACAGCAGGGTTGGATCGTTGCCGGGGATGAGTGATGAGCTTGGCACGCGCACGTGACCGCGTTCTTCAAAGAAGCGGAGAAACTGTTCACGGATCGCGGCGCTGGAAAGTTTTTTCATAGCGATATGAGCCTCTGGGTGAGATGCCGCCGTACTGCACGTCTGGACGACGCGGTATGCGGTAATGTCGTATGCATTGTACGGCATACGAGCGCGCTGCGTCAACAATATCGCGCCAGAGTCTGCACCAAATCTTGACAAGTGTGCTATAATGGGTGTGCGAGTGAAGCATTGCGTCAGCAATCCTCCAAATCTCGCACCCGAACGCGACTCCAAAAGCCAGATGTTCCTCTGGAAAGCGCCAGGCGTCCACCATACTGTGGTGCAGGTCTGTATCTACTATACATTAAGGCATGGCGTAGCCCTCTACTTCAGTGAAACAACCGCCGTGGGTCCTCAGTGTGGTCGAGCGCCATTCATTGTAGCTTGTTTATGAAACCAACGCGCCAACTGCTGATTGGTACAGGCATTATTCCCATAACAACAGAACTGGCGCCGTACGATTGATCTGAGCACCGCATGCGCAGGAGCGCTGTACTGTGCGCCAGTAGAATGTTCTATGCCACAACAACGCACCTGTTGGCCTGTTTGGAAGGCTTAATCCCTTATTCGCCATTTGATGGCTGGCGTGTTCACACGTCGGCAAGGAGTTTTCTGTGCCAAGAATGAGAATGAAAAATGCTACGCCCAACAATGGCGGCGATCCGGTCGCCGAGTACACCGAACCTGTTCGCGACAAGCCGATCATTAATGTTGCCGAACTTGAGAGTAAAACGCTCAATGAGTTGCGTGAGATGGCGAAAGCGATCGGTGTGACTGGCGTGAGCAATCTCAAGAAGCAGGATCTGGTTTTCAAACTGCTCCAGATGCAAACTGAAGAAGCGGGTCATACGCTTTCCGACGGTGTGCTCGACATCGTCACCGATGGGTATGGGTTCCTGCGCGGTGAGCGTATGCTGCCGGGACCGGATGATGTCTATGTGTCGCAATCGCAAATCCGGCGATTTGGGTTGCGCACCGGCGATCGCGTCTGGGGTCAGATCCGTCCGCCAAAGGAGAGTGAGCGCTACTACTCGCTCCTGCGCGTCGAAATGGTCAATGGAATGGATCCGGAGACGGCGCGGAAACGCCCGTCGTTCGATCAATTGACGCCGATTTTCCCCAATGAGCAGATCAAACTCGAAACCGAGTCGCACCTGCTCGCCACCCGCCTGGTTGACCTGGTGGCGCCAATTGGTCGCGGGCAGCGCGGACTGATCGTGTCGCCGCCGAAAGCGGGCAAGACGTTGCTGTTGAAGGCGATTGCCAACGGCATCACGACCAACTATCAGGATATTCACCTGATGGTGCTGCTCATCGGCGAGCGCCCGGAAGAGGTCACCGACATGCGGCGATCCGTCAAGGGCGATGTGATTTCGTCGACGTTCGATGAGCCGGTCGAGGACCATACGAAGGTCGCCGAAATGACCCTGGAACGCGCCAAACGCCTCGTCGAAGGCGGGCAGGACGTCGTGATCCTGATGGACTCGATCACCCGCCTGGCGCGCGCCTACAACCTGGATATGCCGCCGAGCGGGCGCACGCTCTCTGGCGGTATCGATCCGGTCGCGCTCTATCCGCCTAAGCGCTTCTTCGGCGCTGCGCGCAATATCGAGAATGGCGGGTCGCTCACCATTATTGCAACCTGTCTGGTCGATACCGGCAGCCGTATGGACGACGTGATCTACGAGGAGTTCAAAGGCACCGGCAATATGGAGTTGCACCTCGATCGCAAACTGGCGGAAAAGCGTGTCTTCCCGGCAATTGATATCACCCGTAGCGGTACGCGCCGTGAGGAACTGCTGCTGTCGCCCGATTTGCTGCGCCAGGTGTGGACGTTGCGCCGCATGGTCGGTATGCTTGGCGAGGGCGAAGGCACCGAATTGGTGCTGACGCGCATGGCGAAGACGCGCAATAATGTCGAGTTCCTGGCGACGCTGAGTAAGGCAAATTAGAGGTTAGGGGTTAGGGGTTGGTCGTCGAGATTGCGCGAAGGCGTCGTTCATACCTGTAGGGGTGTTCTGGCAGGAATGACCCCTGACGTTTCTATATTCAACCCTGAGTCTGCAAGGAGCGATTCTCCATGCAATGTCCGAATTGCGGCGCGGCACTCTCGCCGAGTGCAAAGTTTTGTTCCCACTGTGGTACGCGCATTGCTGCCCAACAACCTGCTGCGCCCCTGTCGCACGCGGGAGCGATGGGTGAGACGTATGCCTATGGCAATCAGATGGGGCAGCGCCTGGACCTGCCCGATCCGGCGGTGACGATGCGCGGACGCGGTGTGACCGGGATGGAGTATCAGATTGTCGGAACAACCCTGCAAGCCGTGATCCTCGAACTCGATCCGGGTGAAACGGTCTACTCCGAATCGGGGGCGATGTCGTGGATGTCGGGCAATATCCAGATGGCGACCAATACGCGCGGCGGCGGGCTTGGCGGCATGTTCAAGCGCGCCATCTCCGGCGAAAGCCTGTTCCTCAACGAATTCACCTCGGTCGGCGGCAAGGGGGTCGTCGCCTTCGCGTCCGACTTCCCCGGCAAGATTGTGCCGGTGGCGCTTGCCGAAGGGCAGATGATGATCGTGCAGAAACAGGCGTTCCTCTGCGCCGAGAAGACCGTCGGGCTTGATATTCACTTCCGCAAGCGCATGGGGGCGGGGTTCTTCGGCGGCGAAGGGTTCATCATGCAGAAGTTGACCGGTCCGGGAATAGCATTCGTCTGTCTGGACGGCGAAATCGTCGAGTACACGCTCGATGCGGGGCAGGTGCTGAAGGTGGATACCGGGCATGTGGCGATGTACGAGCCGACGGTGGAGTTCGACATCGAGATGGTGAAGGGGTTCAAGAACATCCTGCTCGGCGGCGAAGGATTGTTCCTGACGACGCTGCGCGGTCCGGGGCGCGTCTGGCTGCAGACGATGCCAACGACGAACCTTGCGAAGGCGGTTGCCGGGTACCTGCCGACGGGCGGGAGCAGCCGGAGCAGCAGCAGCGGTGATGTGTTGGGTGATGTGATCGGCGGGTTGCTTGATCGATGACCGACGCCCTGCGTGAGTGGGCGGTGTGTCAGAGGGCGGGTGATGAACCCGCCTTTCTTGCTGCCGGATGCAGTGCGACAATTGAGAGCCTGTCTGAAAACCGCAGGTTGCTGTCGTTGCGAGGCGCGCCGGCGATGCAGCAATCCTCTGTTGAGCCCGGAGATCGTGTCGCTTCGCCCGCTGTCACACCTGTGCATCACGTTGCTGGACAGGCTTCGGGACCTTCGATGCGCTCCACGGCGATGACGCTGGCGTGCTATAATGCGGAGGGACGTGATTTCTTTGCAGCGTATCTGGAGTGGTAATGACTATGAATCTCTGGCACGAGCTCGAATCTGGTCCGAGTACGCCTGATGTTATTCACGTCGTTGTCGAGATTCCCAAAGGATCGCGCAACAAATATGAGTATCATAAGCAGACTGGCGCATTCAAGCTCGATCGGGTGCTCTATTCGGCGGTTCACTATCCAGGCGACTATGGTTTTATCCCGCAAACCTACTATGATGACGGCGATCCGCTGGACGTTCTGGTGATGACCAACCTGCCAACCTTCACCGGTTGTATCGTCGAAGCCCGGCCGATCGGTATGTTCCGCATGACCGATCGCGGCGAGCCGGACGATAAGATTCTGGCAGTGTTGCACTACGATCCGTTCTTTGCCGATTTCAGCGATTACACGCAGTTGCCGGCGCACTATCTCAAAGAAGTGGAACATTTCTTCACCGTCTACAAAGACCTGGAGGGCGCACGCGTCGAGCCGATCGGCTGGGAAAATGCCGTTGTCGCCAAGGAACGGGTCTGTTACGCGGTGAATCATTACTGGGATATGCGCGCGGGGCGCCTCCCCAAGCGAGTGTAGGATGGTGCGTTGACGCATGACGTTGCACGATCGTCCATCGATGCCTGAACAGCGTGTTGCCTATTCCGCAGGAGGCGTCATTTACCGTATCGATGGTCATCGGTATGAAGTGGCGCTGATTGCCACGAACGAAGGGCAACGCTGGGGGTTGCCCAAGGGGCACGTGCGCCGCGGCGAGACGGCGGAAGCTGCAGCAGTGCGCGAAATTGCCGAGGAAACCGGGCTGCACGGCGTGGTCGAACGGCACCTCGCCACCATCGAGTACTGGTTTCGCGCCGGTCCAACACGAATCCACAAATATGTCGATCTGTTCCTTGTCCGGTACACCGGCGGATCGCTGATGCCGCAGGCGGCGGAAGTTGACGATGTGCGCTGGTTTGCGCTCAAGGAGGCGGCGGAGATCGCCAGTTTCGCGCGCGAGCGCGATGTGCTCGACCAGGTGCGCCAGATACTCGAGCAGCGCGGGTGAGCGCGATCCGCATCCCCCTTTTCGGTGTTTGCTCCACACAGGTCACGCAGGAGCACGAAGAGCTGGCGCTAACCGTGAAGGTCACGTGCGCCCGTGCGCGTGACCGTCACCGACGTGGCTCGCGTTACACTTCCGTCATCTATTCCCCCTTGCTCGACCTGCCACTGTGCGCTACACTTGTGGCATGTTTGAGCGCAGGAGACCAATATGACCAGCGATCTCAGTTTCACCCTCGACTTGCCGACCGATGAGCGCGAGTCTTTACTGGCGCTTGTCCGCGCTGCAGGCGTTGAGGTTCAGGAGTCGCCTTCCAAAGATCTTGACTGGCAGACGGTGGTCGTGGTCATCGACGAGATCGGCAGCGTGGCAACCGGGATAGCCGCTGTGATAGCGCTTGCCGAGAAGATCGCTGCCCAACTGAACGCCTGGCGCGAGGCAATGCGCCATCAGGGGAAGACGCCGCGTGGCATCCTGCATCGCCCCGATCAGCCGCCGCTCGATCTTTCCGTTGCAACCGACCAGGAGGTGCTGGCATGGCTGCTCAGGACGCCGCCGCAACCGTGACGCCGGTGCGCATGCTGGCGCTGATCGCCGCTCCGTTGGTGATGGAGCGCCGGAAGGGCGACCTGGTTCCTATCGATCTTCTCCCAGCGCAGGAGGAACTGGAGACGCTGGCAGATACGTGTGGCAAACTCGGCGTGGCACTGGAAATTCAGGCGGAGACCGGCACGGCAGATCGTATCGGGCATGTGCTCGCAACTGCGCGCCTGCCCTTTGATCTGCTGCACTTCACCGGGCACGGCAGCCAGCAACTGGGCGGTTCGCACATTCTGGCGCTGGAGGATGAGGTTGGCGCTCTCCGCCCAATGGACGCCGCCGAACTGCGCCGGTTGATCGGCGGACGCACTCCGTGCCGGCTGGCGTTTCTGAGCGCCTGCCACTCCGAAGGGCTGGCGACGGCGCTCCTGGGGGCTGGTGTGCCGCATGTCGTGGTGATCAACGCTGCCGATGCCGTGCTCGACATTGCCGCCAGAGCCTTCGCAACGCGCTTCTACGCCGCGCTGCTGGCAGGGCGCTCCGTGGCGGAGGCGTTCGACGCCGGTCGCACTGCGGTGGCGTCGCACGATGCCCTGCGCAACCGGCGCGACCCGGAGACGCTGCAGCCCATCAACCTGCGCGAAGAACTCAAGTTTCGCCTGCTGCCGGAGGGCCACCAGGCGCACCAACAGCCGCTTTTCCCCGAGCCGCCGCGCGGCGATGTGACGTTCCGCCAGAAGTGGGACCGCACCAACCTCAGCCCGGCGGACGCCGATCCGTTTGTGGGGCGCGCGCGCGAACTCCACGAGATTGCCGCCGGGTTGCGCGATAACCGCTGCGTTGCCATCAAGGGCATGGGGGGGGATGGGCAAAACCGCGCTGGCGCTGGCTGCCGCGCGCTGGCAGCACGAGCGCAACCGCTGGAGCGATGGAGTCTGGCTGGTGACGTTGCGAAACGTTGCCAGTGCGCACGATGCGCGCAGCCAGATCGGGCTGGCGCTGAACCTGGACCCCAAAGCTGCCGAGAGCGATGCGGCGCTCGCTGCAGCCCTGCGCGACCGTCATATCCTGATCGTTCTCGACGACCTCGACGCACTGCTGACGCACGACCACAGCGGCACAGCAGCGCTGCTCACCGCACTGCTCGGCGCGCGGCGCCTGAAACTGATCACCACGGCACGGCGCGACCTGCCGGGGAGGGTGCATCATCACCGCATCGACCTGAAGCGCCTCGAAGGGCGCGACGCGCAGATCGCCTTCATAGCCTTCGCCCCGCCGATCAGTGACTGGGGAGCATGGACAACCGACGACTGGTTCAATCTGCACAGGTTTCTCGACGGGTACCCCTTCCCGATCCGCCTGGCGGCGACCGCCATGAAACAGGCGCGGCTGGGGCTGCGCGATCTGCTCCGGCGATTGCAGGAGAACCCGCAGGGAACCTTCCGCTACCCCGGCGACGAGGAAGACCGCGAGACGAGCCTAGCGGCGACGCTCGACCTCTCGTACAACCTGCTGCCCGCCAACGCGCAACAGGTCTTCGGACTGCTGGCGCTCTTCCCGGCGGGACTAACGCGCAATGCGGCGCGCGACATTCTGGAAGAGGCAAGCGAAGCCGCACTTGAAACCCTGGTGCAGCACGGCATGGCGGAATGGCGCGACGATGGCGGCTACCGGCGGTTTGCGCTGCCGGAACCGGCGCGGCGCTACGCCGAAGTGCGGCAACCGCTGAATGCGCTGGCGACGTATGCGCCGCCAGCACTGGCATTCTTCGCTGACCTGATCGACGCTGCCGCCGACGCCATCATCGGCGGCAAGATCGTCGAGGGACGGATGGTGATCACCCTCGAACAACCGAACATCGAGCGCTTTCTGGAATGGGGGTACGACCACGAAGACGGCAGCGGCGGGATCAGCCGCGCTGCGCGCGCCACAGCGCAGTTGAGAAACTACTGGACATTGACCGACGATCGTGGAAGCGACGCCACGCTGGCGCGCGTCGAGCGCGCGCTGGCAGCCGCGCAGCGCGTTGGCGACCGGCTGGGCGAGGCCAATGTGCTGCAGGCGATCGGCGACGTGCAGCGGTTCCGGGGTGAGCGCGACGCCGCGCTGGCGAGCTATCAGCAGGCGCTGGCAGCCGCGCAGCGCGTTGGCGACCGGCTGGGCGAGGCCAATGTGCTGCAGGCGATCGGCGACGTGCAGCGGTTCCGGGATGAGCGCGACGCCGCGCTGGCGAGCTATCAGCAGGCGCTGGAGCTGTTCCGCGCGATCGGCGCCCGGCTGGGCGAAGCCAATGTGCTGCAGGCGATCGGCGACGTGCAGCAGTTCCGGGGTGAGCGCGACGCCGCGCTGGCGAGCTATCAGCAGGCGCTGGAGCTGTTCCGCGCGATCGGCGCCCGGCTGGGCGAAGCCAATGTGCTGGCAGCGTTGAGTCGCCTGCGCATTGACGATGATCCGGCCGAGTCGCAACGCCTCCTCGAACAGGCGCTGGCGCTGCGCCGTGCGATTGACAGTGTGTACGCCGAGGGCGCTGACCTGGGCAACTATGGGATTGCGCTGCTGCAGCGCGGGCGTGGCGTGGAGGCGTTGCCCTACCTGGAACGCGCCCGCGACCTGTTCGCGTCGCGGGGGGTGATGCATCTGGTGAAACAGACGGAGCAGTTGATTGCGCAAGCGAAGGGTGAAGGCGGTTGAAGGCGGAAGGTAGGGGCGCAGCAGCGCCGCGCCCACGTCGTTCGGCGGGATTGCGCGTAACCAGGGATGCCAGACCGCAAAGGCGCCGCACGCCAGCCGACCGTTGAAGGCGGAAGGTAGGGGCGCAGCGGCGCCGCACGCCAGCCGACCGTTGAAGGCGGAAGGTAGGGGCGCGGCGCTGCACCCACGTCGTTCGGCGGGATTGCGCGTAACCAGGGACGCCAGAC
>ERZ1685331.164-NODE-164-length-13652-cov-18.558358_pt1 | contig 13652 bp, 11 predicted proteins | sample MGYA00580194_ERZ1685331 | MGnify/ENA primary metagenome ERZ1685331 (study PRJEB41501, sample SAMN08275520) | hot springs metagenome | biome: alkaline hot spring; material: microbial mat | place: Russia: Ush-Beldyr | collected 2015-07 | depth 0.5 m m ...
GCCCCGACCATCCGCGTCTCTGCGTGCGGTGGACCCATCGCCGGTGGGCGCCCACGGGGGGGGGGGCGCCCCGACCATCCGCGTCCTGGCAAAGGGGCGCCCCGACCATCCGCGTCTCTGCGTGCGGTGGACCCATCGCCGGTGGGCGCCCACAGGGGGGCGCCCCTACTATCCGCGTCTCCGCGTGCGGTGGACCCATCGCCGGTGGGCGCCCACAGGGGAGCGCCCCTACTATCCGCGTCTCCGCGTGCCGTGGACCCATCGCCGGTGGGCGCCCACAGGGGGCGCCCCGACCATCCGCGTCTCCACGTGCCGTGGACCCATCGCCAGTGGGCGCCCACGGGGGGGCGCCCCTACTATCCGCGTCCCGGCAAAGGGGCGCCCCGACGCTGGCGTTCCGCAGGGCGCCCTGTCGCTGCCGACGCCACCGGATCAATTTGCGCCCACCAGCTCCTCCTCGGCGCGCTCCTGCGTTTCCTTCTGCACCGGCGGCGTGCCGTACATGAAATACTCGGCGGGCAACGGCGAACCGAACCAGATAATGCCCTTCGCCAGGTTCGACTCCTGCCAGGTGATCGGTTTCCAGTCTGGGTCGAAGATCAGATACCCGGCGTCGCCGAACAGTTCGACGCGATTGCCGCCCGGCTCGAAGACGTACATGAAGAGCGCCTGGCTGATGCCGTGCTTGCCCGGTCCCGCCTCAATGGTAATTCCATAATCGGAGAAGACGTCGGCGATGTCCGACAGGTGCTGCGGAATGCCGTACCAGTAGCAGATGTGATGCAGGCGCCCCTTCGCACCGCTAGCGTCGCGCATGGTCGCCACTTCGTGGACGAGCGGGCTGACGCTGAGCCACGCGCCCGCCTCGGATCCATCGTTCAAGATGATATGCTCGCGCAGACGGAACCCAAGCTGGTCCATCAAGAACTGTTTGTTAGGCGTGACATTCTGGCACAGCAGGTTCACGTGGTCAATACGACGCACCGGCACGCCGCGCAGCGGTCGCTTCTGCGGACGGTTGAGCAGGTCGGTGCGCATCGTTTCGGGCGCATGGTAGTACTCCACGTCCCAGAACAGTTCCATCGGATGGCCGTCGGGCGTGGTGAACTGATAGGCGCGCCCATGTCCGCGATCGCCATCGATCCACCCGCGTCCCAGACCGACCGCCTCAATCGCCTGCACACGGCGCTCAAGCGCCTGCGGCGAGGTAGTGCGCCAGGCGACATGCCCCAGACCCGGCTGATCCGCCTCGGTGACCTTCAGACTGTGATGGTAATAATCCTCATACGCGCGCAGATAGACCGATTTCCCTGATCGTTCGGTTTCTTCGAGACCGAGCAGTTCCTTGAAGAACCAGAGGGTGTCGTTCAATTTCGGCGTCAGGATTTCGATGTGCGCCAGTTGTGCAACATCGAAGATCGGCTCTTTGTGGACCGTCATGGCTCATCCTCCTCCTTTGCAGGATTTTACTTGCCGTTGCCAAACCGTCGCAAAACGACATTCACATCGTCGGGATTGATCAGGTCGGGAACCGTCCATCCATCGAGGTCGTACTCGTTGAGACACTGATCGGCGAACCCTTTGTACTGATCGGCAGCGCCGGTCGCCATTGCCGTCAACAGCACCTCCAGGCGGATGTTTTCGTGGTTGCCAGCGTAATTGCGCTCATACAGTTCGTGGCGTCCGCCGAACTCGGAGCCGATCGCGTCCCAGAGCAGCTTCATCAGCTTAACGCGATCGAGCGACGAGTAGCCGTTCGAGCCGCGCAGATACTTGTCGAGATAGCCACGGATCTCGGGGGTCTTGAAATCGACGGCGTGCGAGTTCAGATAGATCAGCGCACTGGCGACATCGCTCTCGATCAGTTCCTTGACGCGCGGATACGCAACGGTCGCAAACACGCGGTATGCCAGGCCATAATCCAGGTTCGGCAGCACCGCGCCATCATTCCATGGGATCGGCGTGCGCGCCATCGCATCGCTGATTGCCCAGAACAGGTTGCGCCAGGCAAGCACTTCGCCAACGCGCGCCTGTACGCCGCGGAACTCCTTCGCGCCCGTTGCCTCGACTGCCTTCAGGAACAGACCGGCAATGAAGTCGAGCTTGACCGCCATGCGCGTGCAGCCGTGGAACGTAAAGCGCGGAATAAAGCCAGAGAGCGGGAAGAAGGCGTTGACCTTCTCGACATCGCCGTAGACGAAGACATTCTCCCAGGGGATCAGCACCTGATCGAAGATCATCACCGAGTCGTTCTCGTCGAGGCGGCTCGAAAGCGGATAATCGAACGGGCTGCCCATCACTTCCGCCGCCATCTCATACGAGGGGCGGGCGATCAACTTCACGCCGGGAGCGTCCATCGGCACGATGAAGATCAAGGCGAACTCTTTGCTTCTGATCGGCAGTGGACCGTAGTGTGCAATGAAGTTGTAGTGCGTCAGCGCCGAGCCGGTGGCGACGACCTTCGCGCCGCTGACGATCAGGCCTGCGTCGGTCTCGCGTTCGACGTGCATGTACACATCGCGGATTTCGTCCGGGGGACGGTTGCGATCAATCGGCGGGTTAACGATTGCATGGTTGAAATAGAGCACCCGCTCCTGCGATTCGCGGTACCAGCGCCGCGCATTCTCCTGGTAGGGGGTATAGAACTCCGCATTTGCGCCAAGAGTTGCCAGGAAGGCGGCCTTGTAATCGGGACTACGCCCCATCCAGCCATAGGTCAGCCGCGCCCATTCAGCGATGGCGTCACGCGCGCCCACCAGGTCATCGGCGCTGCGCGAGGCGCGGAAAAACTTGTGGGTGAAACCGCTGTTGCCGGTGTCGGTGGGGCAGGTCAATACCGCTTGCTTCTCAGGATCGTGCAGTGCATCGTAGAGGCGGGCGACCATGCGGGTGGCGTTGCGGAACGCTGGGTGGGTGGTGATGTCCTTGACACGCTCGCCATAAATCCAGATTTCACGCCCATCACGCAGACTCTCCAGGTACTCCTCGCCGGTGAGGGGCACGGTCGTTTTCGCTACTGTCTCGACGGTCATTCGTTGACCTCCCTTTTCTTCGTACTATCGCCATCGATGCCTTTCAGAGGAAACGTCTGCCGTAGCCGCCTGCCGCGCGGCTCTGTGTCACCTCCTTACTTCTCCCGCCTGTTGCGAACTGCGGTGTGCGGAGACGATTGGTTGAAATGACGTTGTTACGATGGCTTAAGGCTACCACCGATCCGGTAAAACTTCCAGATCGATATTCGGCATAGTCGAACGGCGTCTTGATTTATCGAATGATCGTGGTGAACAGGTTGTGTGGGTGTGGATCATAAGGGGGACACGGACTCACACGGATGCGACAGATTGATACGGAATCGGTTTGTGGCAGAAAGCCACCAATCCGTGCGCTCCCGCACACCGCGCCAACGCTGGCTGTCGAAGCCAGCGCCGTTCAGTTGCAATTGTAGTACGTTTGCTCTACAATGGAACGCAGTCGCGAGTTGAAATGTGTTCTTGCGTGACGACAGAGACGCGGAAATCACGAGACTGGCGGTTGAGCGCAAACTCGAAATCCTGAGAGAAGCGGCGCGACGAGTACGCCCGCACTTCGGGGAAACGCATCCAGATACCTGGCAACGATTATGACCACGCCTTCTCCAGCCGAACTCTCACTCACCACCGCCGACCTTCCGGCTTCCATCCTGAGCGCAATTGACGCATGCGCCGAGGCGTGCCGCACTACGCTGGTGCGGCTCGCAGACGACCGCGACCGCCTGCGCGATGCGCTGGCGCGCCGCATTCATCCTGCCCCCGAGGGTCCTGTGCGACGGTTATGCGCCGTCGATGGCGCGCATGCCACGGTGCCCGCAGCCGGCGCTACGTTTGCCGCCATTGCTGCGGTTGCGGTCGAAGACGCGGAACTGACCGACCAGGACGTACTGGTGCAGTTGATGCCGCCGGTCGAGGAACTGGAGACAATTATCGGCGGCGCGCGCACGTTGATGGAACTGCGTCTGCTGGCAAAGCGCATCCGCGCAACGAACAGCGGGCTGTTCGTGCTCGACGGGTCGTTCTATTCCGTGCTGCTGGAGATCAACCGCCTGCTGGTGCGCCATGCGCAGGATGCGCGCAGCGGACGGATGGCAACGTGGTGGAAGCCGTTCGATGAGTTGCTCGAAGCCTTCTTCGCCGGCGAAGACTGGCGGCTGGTTCTTTCCTCGCGGCGCGTGATTGCCCACCCTAAACTGGCGACTGCGGCTGACGACGTGGCGCAGATTGCACCGCACCTCTCCGGCACAGTGACCGACCGGACGTTATGGAGCACGGTGCTGGAACCGGGGGAATATTCGCTGCCCGCGCCACTCATCCGCCGCGACCGTCCTCATTTGCTGACCGGATACCGTTCGCCGCGCCTGAAGGATTTTGGCGAGCGCCGGGCTGCTATCGAGCAGGGGTATGGTCAGTTGTACGTCATCTACTACCGACCTGATGCGGCTGCACCTGCTTACCGCATCGAGCTGCCATCCGCCCTGATTGCGCGCGAGCCGCTTGGCGCGGTGCTGGCGACGTTTCGGGCTGCGTTGCGCATCGGCGCAATCCAGGAACCGTTGCCGCAGTTTCTGGCGGATGCGATCTGCCGTCAGACCGGGCGCGCCCTCGAAGCGACTGCCGAAGGCGCCCGTACTGCGTTGCAGAACGAATTCGGATTGCACCTGGTGCAGCGCTATTTGGGACCGTACCGGACGAGGTGATCGATATCCGGTGACTTATCGGCTTTTTTCTGGGTAAACGCGCATTCCGTCCTGTTGCGCCGCCTGCCAGAGTACATGGTCGAACGTCGCCAGAGCGACCGGTTCTGCCAGCGCTTCCTGCCACGTTAGTGCAGCCGCAAGATGCACCGCATCGTACGCGCGAAGGTGATGCCGACGTGTCAGCGAGACGGCGCGTTCCACCATTTCGGTTGGAATCAGCAGAACATTGATGAGTGACCAGTCATTCTCGAAATCTTTCCAGGACAGCGCTGCATCGTGTTCGGACATCTGATTTGCCCGAATCAGACGCGACATGGCAGAGGCCATTTCCACCTTTGTAATCTCAACCGTGCCAATCGCATCTGCGCGCTGTATCCATCCTCGTACATCAGATGACCATGTTTCACTGATGTATCTCTTGATCAATGCACTGGTGTCAAGGTAGATAATCACTCTCTCTGTCCTCTGAAACAATATCTGAAGCCAGCTTTGGTCCAGGATTGATAACCTTTGGCTCATACGGCGGCAGTTTTCCCTGAGCCCGTCTGAGAAGACCAGCCGCTTCCAGCACGCGCATACGCTCTTCGAGCGAAGGCGCTACAGGCGAGAGATACCCTATCACTTTGCCGCGCTCCGTGATCATCACCGTCTTCCCGGACTTAACCATGCTCAAATATGAACTCAGACGACTCTTGAGTTCACGAACGCCTGCTTTGATCGCCATCGCGCTACCTCGTGGATGATACCATTATACCGCTTGATGTGACTACATTATACAATACATGGACACTTGATGCAGAAACAATGACGACGGTATGCGAGCAAGACGCTCGCGATCCCCGGGAAGCGTACACAGGTCTGCTGACAACTGAAATGTATCCGCACGCCAGAGGTCGCCCCTCTCCGGGTGTGCGGGAAGAGGGGGGCGCTGACCTGCGGTTCTGAGTGCGATGATCCCCTCTCTCCGGGTGTGCGGGGAGAGGGGAAGTCCAAAACGGTCGTTGCCGAGAAATGAGACCCCCTCTCCCCGCGTCGAGGGAGAGGAGTGAGGGGTGAGGGATCTACGTCGTCGCCGCTGTCGTCGCCGGCACGAGCGCCTGGCGCCTGGGAAGTTCGATGAGCGGGATTTCGTTCAGGCGCGTCACACCCTGCAGTTGCAGCTTTTCGGCGAAGTGACACGCGACCCAATGCTCACCGCCGATGTCGCGCAGCGGCGGTCGTTCGACCTTGCAGATCTCCTCGGCATAGCGGCAGCGCGGATGGAAATAGCACCCGGAGGGCGGATTTGCCGGGCTGGGCACATCGCCGGGCAGTTTGATCGGTCGCGTGCGTTTGCGCGGGTCGGGCTTGGGAATGGCGGCAAGCAGCGCCTCGGTATACGGATGTTTGGGGTGATAATAGAGCTGCTCGGTGCTCGCCATTTCGACGATGTAGCCGACATACATCACCGCCACGCGGTCTGAAATATGCTCAACGACGCTCAGATCGTGCGCGACGAAGAGATAGGTCAGGTCGTACTTCTCCTGCAACTCTTCGAGCAGATTGAGCACCTGCGCCTGGATCGACACATCGAGCGCCGAGACCGGCTCGTCGCAGACGATCAATTTCGGGTTGAGCGCCAGGGCGCGCGCAATGCCGATACGCTGCCGCTGCCCGCCGGAGAAGGCGTGCGGATAGCGCGTCATATTTTCGGGGCGGATGCCGACCTCCTGGAGCAGTTCAGCAACACGATCCTTGAGCGCCTGACCAGAGGCGACCTTCTGGATTGCGAGCGGCTCGCCGACAATCTGCCCGACCGTCAGACGCGGATTCAGCGACGAGAAGGGGTCCTGGAAGATAATCTGCATATTCGGGCGCACCCGCTTGAGTTGCGCGCGATTGAGTTTTGCCAGGTCCACCTTGCCGATATTCGGGTCATCGAAGATAACCTCGCCTGCAGTCGGATCGAGGATGCGGAGAATGGTGCGCCCGGTTGTGCTTTTGCCGCACCCCGACTCACCGACGAGTCCGAGGGTCTCCCCTTTTTTGATATAGAAATCGATGCCATCGACGGCTTTGACATACCCGGTCACGCGCCGCAGGAAACCGCTCTGGATCGGGAAGTGTTTCTTCAACCCGCGAACCTCGAGCAAAATCTCATCTGATCGGCCATTCTTCTTTGCGGTATCCATAGCGCTCCTCTAGGTATACAGATGACAACGAACCGTATGCGTGCGCGATCCGGCAACAAACGTCTCGTCCGGCATCACCGTATCGCACAGACCAGGGATGGCCGCCGGGCAGCGCGGATGGAACGGACAGCCGGGCACGGTCGAATACGGGTCGGGCACCGTCCCCTTGATCGACTCGAGTTTCTGACCGCGCGCAACGCCGAGGCGCGGGATCGAGCGCAGCAGCGAGATCGTATACGGGTGCTTCGGGTCGTAGAAAATATCATCGACAGCCGCGCGTTCGATGATTCGCCCCAGATACATCACCGCGACCTCATCGCACATCTGCGCCACCACACCCATATTATGGGTGATGAACATGATCGAGGTGCCGATCTCGTTCTGGAGATCGCGCATCAGGTCGAGAATCTGCGCTTCGGTCGTCACATCGAGCGCGGTCGTCGGCTCATCGGCGATCAACAGGGTTGGCGTGCATGAGAGCGCCATGGCGATCATCGCGCGCTGGCGCATTCCGCCGGACAGTTGATGCGGGTAACTGTCGGCGATGCGTTCCGGGTTTGGCATACCGACTTTGCGCAGAATATCCACGGCACGGCGGCGCGCCTCGGTTTTATCCTGGGTCTGGTGCAGCAAAATGGCCTCCTCGATCTGATTTCCCACCGTATAGCATGGGTTGAGCGAGGTCATCGGCTCCTGGAAGATCATCGAGATGTGGTTGCCGCGGATCTTGCGCATCTCAGGACCATTTTTCTCGAGTTTGGTAATGTCGATCACTTCACTGGTATTGAACTCGCGGAAGAGAATGCGCCCACTCTCAATGCGCCCAGGGGTCAACTGCATGATCGACAGCCCGGTCTGGCTTTTGCCACACCCCGACTCGCCGACAACGCCAAGCACCTTGCCGCGCGGAATGTTGAACGACACGCCATTGAGCGCTCGCACGACACCGAGCGAGGTGTAGAAACTAAGCCTCAGATCCTCAACGCGCACAACATCATCTTCGCTGACAATCCGGGTGTCGGTTGCCGCCGCCCCTGTCCCTGTCGCTACATTCGTCATTGACAAGCTCCTTACCGTTGTTCTCATCCCTTGAGGGTTGTCGGGATGTGCGGTATCGCCATTTTTCAGCCCATGCAGGCGTAGGCGGTCGCATCCGTAGCCCGCGGCGTATGGGTGTTGAGATCATCTAACCGGTATTCCACCGCGTTAGCCCGTGCAGGCGAGGGTCGCATCCGTAGCCTGCGGCTTCCGCTGCCGGGCGGAAGGCATCATTACGCATATGGATCGACGGCATCACGCACGCCATCGCCGAGCAGATTGAACGCCAGCACCGTAACGATCAGCAGGATCACCGGAATCAGCAACCAGGGGTAGGTCACGACCGCCTGGACCGACTGCGCATCGCGGAGCAGAATGCCCCAACTAACCGCAGGCGGCAGGATGCCCAGTCCCAGGAAGCTCAGCGCTGTCTCCAACCCAATCGCACCCGGAATCGCCAGCATGCCAACCACCACGATATGGCTCATCGCATTGGGGATCAGGTGATGGGTAATAACATGCCAGTGCGACGCGCCTGCGGCGATAGCGGCGGCAGTATAATCCGCGCTGCGGAACGCCAGCACCTTCCCGCGCACCTCGCGCGCCAGACCGGTCCATCCAATTACGGCGATAACCACCGTAATCATGAAATAGCGCACCGTGATCGGCACGTTGAGCGGCACTGCCGCAGCGAGCGCCATATAGAGCGGCAGGTCGGGGAACGATCGGATCAATTCGATCAATCGCTGGATCAGGTTATCGAGCGCACCGCCGAAGTACCCGGATGCCGTCCCGACGATCGAACCAATAATGACAAACAGGAAGACGCCGAAGAAGCCAAGCGTCAGCGAGACCTGTGAGCCCTTCAACACACGCGAGAAAAGATCGCGTCCTTCCTTATCAGCCCCCCAGAGAAAGATTCTGGCATTCGACTCAGGCGGCGCTTCGACGCCGAACAGGTGCAACCGCGATGGGAACAGACCCAGAAAAGAGTATTCATGCCCCTGGACGAAGAAACGGATCGGATAGATCACGCTAGGATCGGGCGTATAGATCCACTGGAACCGCTCCATATCCAGTTCTTGCTTCAAGCCATAGATGCCTGGACCCTCGGGACCCCAGACGATCTGCGTCGGCGGAGCGAATGAGTTGTTCGAGTCGAGCACATCGTGAGGATATGGCGCAATGAAGTCGGAGAGGATCATAATCGTGTACATAATCCCCAGCACGACCAGGGCGCCGACCGAGAGTTTACTCTGGCTGAAGCGCCGCACCATCAGTTTCCACTGCGGAATCTGGCCGACGTCTTCCTGTTTTTTGCCTCTGGCTACTTTGGGCAGTTCACCTGCGGCTGTTGCCATGGTTCTATCCTTCCGGTAACACTCAGCGCAACACGTTCAGTGTTTTATTCAAGCCGCACGCGCGGATCGACCCATGCGAGCAGCAGGTCGGCAATCAGGTTGCCAACCAGCAGCAACGCCGACAGCATAACAAGGATCGTACCCGCCAGATACATATCCTGCGAGCGGAGCGCGTCGAGGTAAAGGGGACCAATCGTCGGCAGGCTCAGGATGATCGCAGTCAGCGTCTCACCGACCACCAGCGTTGGCAGCAGCGTCCCGAGCGACATGACCAGCGGGTGGATGGCGTTACGCACGGCGTGCTTCCAGATGACGGTCGACTCTTTCAACCCCTTCGCGCGCGCTGTCTGGATATACTGCATGTTCAGCACATCGAGCAGGTTGGCGCGCATCACACGGGTCAGACCAGCGGTCGCCCCGATTGCCAGCACGACGATTGCGATCCAGACGTGGCGAATGAAGTCCCACAGTTTGGCGAGGCTCCAGGGCGCATCAGCATACTGCGGTGAGAAGAGACCACCAATCGGTTGGTCCCACAAACGCGACGCCGTAATGAGCAACACCAGCGCCAGCAGGAAGCCAGGTATCGAGAGACCCAAAAATTGGACAAAGGTGATAAGGTAATCGGGCCAGCTGTAACGATGGGTCGCGGAATAGACGCCAATCGGAATCGCGACCAGCCAGGTGAAGAGCAGCGCCGTCAACGACAATCCAAATGAAATGCCCAAACGGTTATAGATGCGCTCCGCAACTTTCTGATCGGTCTCGAACGATGTGCCAAAATCACCCTGTAACGAGCGCGAAATCCACTTCCAATATTGAACGTAGAATGGATCATCGACGCCATAGCGATCACGCAGCGCCTGGATCATCGACTCGGGAAGGTTGCCGCCCTGCATCCGCAGACGCTGGATTTGCACATCGAGGATCGATCCCGGCGGCAACTGAATAATCCAGAAACCCACGAAGGAAACAACGATCAACAGGAAAAACATGTTGACCAGGCGTCGAGCAATGAAGTTGAGCATCTTCGCCTCACTTGCCTGACGCACCTCCCGCAGGTTGCGAACCTGCGGGAGGTGCGCGGATGCATGCTACGCCGTATGCGCCTCAGGATTATCCCAGTACCAGGTCTCCGGATCATAGGTGGCTGGTGACGGGATGATCCACGGGTTGACGAAACCGCCCAACCCTTCCTTCAACAGGTCGTCGCGGGTCGGCACGTTCATCAGGCCCTTCTTCACCAGAATAATGCGCGGCGGGTTGGCGATCGTACCGGTGAAGAACGGACCCTCATCGATGTGGACTTTGATCATATCCCACACGAGCTGGTGGCGCTTCATCGCATCAGGTTCCACCTTGCTCTTATCGAACAGTTCGTGGAGCCTGGCAATCGCCGGCATATAGTCCGGCTCGCCGCGATTGATGCGCGGCGGGTTGCGGTCCCACGGATTCTTGTCCAGCTCCTCCTTCTCCGACGCCGTACCGCGCAGCGTATACCCGCGACCGTGCAGCGGCGCCCAGCGCTCGGTTTCGTCCGCCACGAGCCAGGAGGGGAAGACGAGGTGGTTGGGACCATCACCGACTTCCCAGGTGGTCTTCATCGGCAATTCGCCGGCGCGCCACTTTTCGTCGGCGCCCTCGCCCGGAATCGGCGTCAGCACCGCATCGAGACCGATTGCCTGCCAGTCGCGCGCCAGGCGTTCGTTCTTCGACAGGTGCTCACCGCCAGGCGCCTGGTCAGCGCCATAGGTGATCTGAATCTGCAGCGGGCTGCCATCCGGCATCGTGCGCTTGCCGTCGGGTCCCTTCTTGTAGCCTGCCTTGTCGAGGATCTTCTCCGCCAGCGCCGGGTCATACTTGACGTAGCTATCGCGCCAGGCTGCGTACACCTGCTTGCCCTGATCGTTAATGTTGTACTCGATCGCCTTCGGGCTGAAGGTGCCGGTCGTCAGTTCACCAAGACCAAAGTAGACGGCCTTTTGCACGTCGGCGCGGTTATAGGCGTGCGACAGCGCCTGGCGGAACTTCGGGTCGCGGAACACAGCGCGCATCTTCTCGTCCTTGAAATCCATGTTGAAGAAGTAGAGCGAGCCAGTGCCCGAACCGGAGTCCCAGAAGCGGACTTCGAGACCGCTCTTGGCTTCCGCATCGCGCAGCGACTGCACATCCGCCAGACCCTGGCTGTGGAAGTGCGCGTGATCAGCGCGGCCCTCGGTGTACGCCAGCTTCTCGATCTCTTTGTCCTTGACTGCCGTCACGATAATCTGATCGATGTACGGTAGTTGGTTGCCTTCCTTATCGACTGCCCAGTAGTAGGGGTTGCGCGACCAGACAGCGCGGACGCCTTCCTCGAAGATATCCAGTTTCCAGCCGGTCAGGCGCGGGCAGTCGGGATTGTTGTGGTTGAACTTGCGCTGATGCTCTTCCCAATCCTTGTACTTATCGGGGCTGAGCACCGGGTTGAACTGCTCCATATAGTGGCGCGGCATGACCCAGGCCGGACCAATGAACATATTGACCCACATCGCCAGGCGGTCCGCCGTCAGTGGCGCCGGTGCGTCGAACACCATCTCGAAGGTGTAATCATCGGGGGCATTGACGGTCATCAGCGTTCCGGTGCCAGAGCGTGCCTCGTCGGGCGGGCTGTTGATCGGCTTGAGGCCAGCCGGATACTCCTTCTCCTTGCCGTTGCCGCCAACCGTGTACTCCCACCAGTACATGATGTCCTTGGTCGTGAAGGGCTGGCCGTCGCTCCACTTGATCCCTTCGCGAATCTTGAACGTCCACTTGCTTGCGTCCGCATTCGCCTCCCAGCTTTCAACGAAGCCCGGACCAATCGCCAGACCATCCTTGAGCCAGCGTAGCGGCGACGAGCCATACTGCATCTCGTGGATGAAGCCCGTAATACCCCAGTTGTTGTTGTAGGTCTTCTTCAGCACGCCGCCGTACTTGCCGACCGTGAGCCACGAATGCGGCGGGGTGTAGGGGTTCTTCGGCAGGCGCTCATCCACTGGCGGCAATTTGCCTTCCTGCACCAGTTTCGCCAACATGGGCGCTTCTTTGTACTGGGTCGTGACTGGAGGAACAGCAGTTGCTGCGGGAGGAGTGGTTGGAGCGGGCGCCGCTGGCGCGGTGGTCGGTTGAGGCGCCGCTGGCGCAGTGGTCGGAGCGGTGGCAGGCTGACCACCACCACATGCGGCAATTGCTGCGCTGGCTGCCGTGACAGCGGACAGACGCAGGAATGTGCGCCGGTTGAGCTTTCGAGCGTTGCTCACGTGGTACCTCCTTGTCAGAGCATCTGTAATTTGTCGACCTGAACCGTGGATCAGAATCCGGGGGTCGATGCTCGCCGTTGGCGGAGCACACACCATTTGAGGGATCTACGCCATCGTTACCCCTTTCCACGTTTTGTGCACGGCTGTCATGAAGTATTGTATCGCCGTTTTGAGAGACTGTCAAACTGAACCGGTCAACCTCGGGCGTTAGATGTCGACCTGCCACCGTTACACCGGCAACATTGAACGTTCAATGTGTAACGTTCAACGTGTCCTCTGCACACGGGCGCGTCGTTGTGAGCGATGTGCGGCTTTGCCACACATCTCAACGTGTCCTCTGCACACGGGCGTGTCCGCGCGTTGCGCCTCGCGCCTCGCGCCTCACACCGCGCGCCTCGCTCTACCTTCTCACATTCAACGTTCAACACGCACGAGTTCAGCCAGATGTTGCACCCATACCATCCATGGCAACGGTCGCGCATCGCTGATATCGGGAATCGGCTCGCGGTCGATCTCAAGGCGCGCAATGGTGACCCGGCAACGACGGCGGTCATCGGCGCATTCGAGACTGCCAGGCACGACGTCGCCGTTGGAGAGTGTGACGCTGACTGTGGCGCTGTACGGGTAGACCGACGGTCCATAGGCGTAGTAGTTGACCGCCGCGGGCCAGACCTGTGCGGTGATGATGTGTTCGTGCGCAATCCCGCGCTGTTCGAGCACGACGGCAATGGCGTCCGCGTGGCTGGTGATTGTGCGGGGATGCAGGGCGAACAGCAGTGCCGCTGCGAGGATGCAAGCGGCGGTCGAGGCGGTGATCAGGATGAGGATGTATCTGGAGAGACGCATGTGTATGAGAACTGAGAATCAGAAACCGGGAGACGCGTGGGTGCGCCACCGACGTGTGGGCGCGCCAGCGCCGCGCCCCTACCCACCGTGCCCCATGCGCGTGGGTGCGCCATCGACGTGTGGGCGCGCCACCGACGTGTGGGGCGCCACCGACGTGGGCGCGGCAGCGCCGCGCCCCTACCCACCGTGCCCCATGCGCGTGGGTGCGCCACCGACGTGTGGGCGCGGC
>ERZ1685331.165-NODE-165-length-13633-cov-10.029901_pt1 | contig 13633 bp, 11 predicted proteins | sample MGYA00580194_ERZ1685331 | MGnify/ENA primary metagenome ERZ1685331 (study PRJEB41501, sample SAMN08275520) | hot springs metagenome | biome: alkaline hot spring; material: microbial mat | place: Russia: Ush-Beldyr | collected 2015-07 | depth 0.5 m m ...
AATCGGTCTCGGAGGAAGGGCCAAACCCGAGTTTCCAAGAACGGCAGCAATTTCCCCTTTAAAAAGCCATAAATCATTAGGCCCCATTCCGCAAGCTTGGGGAAAACTTTCTGTTGGAGGAACGGAGCCATCTCAGTTTTCCACCAATTACCGAATGCCGCAAAGAAAGAAGCCAAATCCGGGGCCAATACGTCTCTAATCCATTGGGCCAGCCCCAATAAGGCCCGACCAAAAGTCTCTAAAACCGGGATTAAAGCCCCAATAAATGCTGGGCCTATAATCTTGGCTGCTTCGTGTAGAGTCTCAAATGTTTGCCTGAATAACCCAATTACGGGTTGCAATACGGCCCTAAATTGCTCGATTAGATTCCGTGCCCAGCCCGGAACTGTTGGGCGCTCGAGTCTTCTCGGGACCCCCGGTAATTCTTCCTCCGGCATGACTGGTGGTTCTCCCGGCCGCGCCGCCGCATACCGAATCCTCTCAACTCTCCAACCGATAGGAATATTTAAGTCTGTGAAGGCCCGGGCTACTCGGGATACCGCGGTGCCCGCCTCCTCTATTTCTACTGTCAAACCAAAAATTTCCTCGAGGAATGCCACTAATGGCCAAAGAAACCCCAAAAGCGCATTGATTAGGGCGTTTAGGACGTTACTGATCGCACCCTGAAGTCTCCCGTATACTTCTGTGCGCTGGATTATCCCCACAAACGCGTTCCACACTGAATGGGCGGCGCCGGCCACTCCCTCTAGGGCGTTTTGTAATCGAGTAACTGTCGTAGCTCTTAATTCCTCAAAAGCATCTCGGAGTGCGAGTATCGCGTCGGTAATGCCGAGAATCCGGGCAACAGGAGTGACAGCCCGAAACGCCTCTACACTGGCCTGTATTATGCGATTAAGCCAAGCGGGGAGTAAACGTTCAGATAGACCCGTCATCAGCTCAATGGCTGTCTCTTCAATTATTTCCTGGACTCCCTCTAATGCCGGAATTGTCCCCTTTAAAGCTACTGTGAATTCCTCTAAGTCGGTCCTAAGAGCACTGGCATCTAAGCCGAAAAGCTCCAAGGCCTCAATAGTGTTCCTGATAGAGGCCAAAAATTCCCGGGTCCACTTGGCCGCGATCATAAGCTGTTCTTCCCGAGTCGCCCATTCTCGCAACAACCGGGCCGCTTCCTCTGGGGCTTCCCGCCAGATCGCCACTACTCGGGCCACAGTAGCCTGAGCCAGTTCGTCTAGGGCTTCTTTAACTTCTTCTGCTGCGGGAACAGTTCTGCGGAGGATATTTCTGAATCTGTCAAGATCCTCTTGAAGAGCCGTGGCATCAAAACCGAGTTCTTCCATGGCGTCAATAGTGGCCTGAATGCGGGCCAAAAATAGTCGTGTCCACTCTGCCGCTTCAGCTAATTGCCCGCGTCTGGCCCATTCCCGAATCAATTCTGCCGCTCTTTCTGGCTCCTCTCGCCATATCTCCGGGACCAACTCCATTGCCATTCGCGCGGGAAGTTGTAATTCTATGGCCAACCCGCGCAATGCTTCGGTAACTCGCGCAATCATGGCAGACAGCTCATCTTCAATGCGTCTTAACGAAATTTCTGGGATAAGAGGAATGGCAACTTCGGCAAGTTCGCGGAGACGAGCGCGCAATTTGTCTATAGACAACCCCATGGCTTCCAGCCAGGCCTCAGCAAAGTCTTGAGGAATTTCCACGAAGGCCCCAGCGAATTGGGCTACCAAATCCAATAGATCGATCCCAAAATCTGCGGCTACCTTGCGAAATGTTTCCGTTAGGCCCGCTATAGCTTCGTTTAAATCTATTATCCCCGCTTTCCAGGCCGCCAAAACATGGATTGCCCAGTCTTTTAGTGGCGCTAAAATTTCAGGATCAATAGCGGGCATTAGCCTTACTTCGGCAACGGCTTCTGCCCACGTTTGTGTAATATCGAGCAACTCTTGACGTATTCTCTCAAGATCCCGGGGCTCAGTGATCAAAGTTGTGACAAGCCGCACAATGATTGGAACTGTCATGGTGATGGCCGCGGCTCCTAGGGCGAAAGGTAAAGCTAAAACCTTAGCTCCCAAGATAACGGCCGCCAACGCCGCCCCTAACCCTGCCCCTAATCCCCGTATCAGGGCCCGGGTAAGTTCCTCGGCAATTGTCCGCGGTGGCTTGGTAAAGTACGTTTCTATGTCAAACGTCAACTGCAGGAGGATGGTGACCGGGATTATGTGGGGGGCCGCCGCCCCCAGGCCTAATTTGGCTAACACAAGACTAGCCAGCCAGCCTAGGCCTACAGCGGTAAGTAGACTTTTAATTCCGGAGGCGATCTGTTGTACAACACGTTCTGCCCCGGTCACCTCAATTCCCAGTTCCAAAGGAATCCTCAAAACTGCCGTTATGTCTCTTAATGCTCCGGTAACTCGCTTCGCCACTCCCATTACAGATAACAACACAGGAATTAATGTTTCTCCGAAATCCTGCGCTAGCTTGCGTAATTCTGCGCGGACAACGTCCATGGTGAAAGCCACACCCCGTTGTTTCCCTAACGCTACGTCTACAGCACCGGCGGTATTGGTCATAATCCTGAGGTTCTCGGAAAACTCCTGCGCCGCCGTCGTGGCCAATGGAAGAAGGGCGGACATAACTCGAACGTTGGTAAAGACCAGTTCCAATGGGATTCCGGCCCTCGTGGCATATTCAGTTATTAACGCCAAGGACCGCGCAAAACCCTCTTTGCGAATCATGGCCGCGCCCGTCTCGTATCCCAGAGCCTGAATAATGGCATTAAGTTCTTTGGACGGGGTGGCGAACTCCGCAATGGCCGCCCGGAGAGCCGTGAGAACTTGCTCCGTTCTTAGCCCTTGTCTTGTCAATGTGGCCAGTGCCGCCCCTAATTCCTCCAAAGAAATGCCCAAGGGCGCAGCTATGGCCACCAATGCCCCGAGGGTGTTAGTAAGTTCCTCATAAGCCATGCGACCGCGGGTAACGATCGTGAACAAAAGATCGTTGACTCGACTGGCTTCCTTTACGTCCAGGTTATAGGCACGCAAGACGGTGAGGAGTAGATCAATGACGGATGTCAGACGGGTCATAGCGGCTACGGATCCGCGGAGGCCTATCTCCAAAAGAGTTAGGGCTTCGGCACCAGTAATGTTAGCGTTATAAATCTCATAAGTGGCAGCGATAACTTCTTCCCCGGTTTTCCCATATTGAATACCCAGCTCGCGGACTTGCTGTCCAAGGGTTTGTATTTCCTGCCAAGTCATATTGGTGATTACCCAAAGATTGCGCAATGCTTTATCAAAGTCCGCAAAAGCGTCTACGGAGGCTTGAACAGATCTCTTGAGGGCATAAAGAAGGGCGCCGGTAGCCACCAAATCTTTGAGGGACCGGGTAATGCTTTCGGCGTGGCCGACCATGGCGGTGGCCGCTTGCCGGAATCCCGCCTCAGCCCCGCGGACATCGGCGAGAAATTGGGCGCGGTTAAGGTAAATTTCGGCGTAGGCGCGCCCTATCGGTTGTCCATCTGGCATATGTCACCCCGTCGCGGTCCCTCAATTCCCCGGGCCTCACAGTCCCGGATTAAATCCTCTACCATGGCTTCAGTAGTTAATAGCGGCCGCGGCACGTTCCTTTGTATCTCTCGCCAGGCCTTTTCGTCCGCCATCCCCGGAACCTGTTGGGCCATCTGCCACCGGGCAATGGGCCCCAATCCAGCCACGAGGAACGCGAACTGTTCCTCGTCTAATTGCCAAATATCATCTAGCCCTAGCCCATAGACGGCGCAGAGGATCGGGATATATTCGGTGTAGTTCCATTCTCTTCCGGCAACTTCTCTAAGCCTTTTGGGTTGCCCACCAATTGGTTTATCAGCTCGTCTAAAGTACGGGCCGTTTGTTCGGGCGAGCTTTCTTCAGGGATATCCTGAAGCCCCGTGCACCACAGGAAGGCCGTCTCCAATATGTTTGGTCCGGCCGCCCCGAAAAGAGCTTCTACCAAGGCTTGGTCTACGGGAATTTTTTCTTCTCCTTCCCCGATATTTTTCCCATATTCCTGTTGAAGGGCTAAAGTCAAGGCTTCGATCATATGTTGGCGCGTGAATTGACCGAAAAGCTGCTCAGCATAAGGCTCCCAGGCTGTCAATAGCAGAATTAAAATTTGCTGTTTCCACATCTCCGCCTCAGCCTGGTTTTTAAACTCTGCCGGAGCCCCCCTTTCCCGAATCTCCCGCAACGTGGCCTCATGGCATCGCACCATGGCCAAGGCCGCTTTGTTTCGCGTATTGGCCAGAGAAAATTTAGGATCTCGTTGGCGCACGATCTGTTCGAATTGGGCTTGATTCCCCAAGTTAAGTCGCGGGATAAAAATCTCCTCCCCTGCAATCATAAACTTACGCTTATGCCCCTCTTTAGAGGCCGCCTGATAAGCCTTCAATAAATTGCTCTTAGACATAGATACTCACTCTCCCACAAAAAGTGCTGGAGACACATGATATTTGGTCTCCAGCACCTCCTCATCTTCGCTCCTAATCTGCCGTGGAATCTGTCGTTCCCACATCGCTAATAATAGTTAGGATTAGGTCACGTTCCACGACCCCCTCTAGCGGAAACCTTCCAACCTGCCCGGTTACCCTGGCATAGAACTCGTCCCGAACTTGGGCCGCGGTGTCGTGGTACAGAATTACAAATACCTCCTCTTCGGCCGTGACGCTATAGGTATCATCGGTGGACCAAAGCGTACGGACGGTCATCTGCTCTCCTCGATAGAGGGTCGGATAAAATCTTCTCCACCCTCCATCGCTTTGTGCTGACGCGAATGTAGTTACGTCTGTGGTATCTATGAGAACGGCACTTTCCAGAGTACCGGTGGCCCCGAGAATTTGGCGGATCAACATGAGACCGCAATCATCCAAAAACCAAGTTTGAGGAGAGGTAGTCTTTGCCTCATAACGAATGGCTTTGGTGCCTACAGGGGCCAACATTCGGACACTCCACAATCCCCACCCCTTAACCGGGAAGCGCGGAGTCGCAGACATAGTAACTTCAACAGGGCTTCCAATCGGCATCTCCTCTTCGTCAAGGAATGTGATTTTCAGCTTGCCCGTTTTGCCAGGAGAAAAATAAGCCCAACAGCGCGCATAGCATTGAGCCGCGCTAGTGAGTGCGGTATCTAAAGTAACCGTCTGCTCTAAGCCCGCTCCGGAACCCGTATCTACGATTTTAGCAACCCACGCGCTTCCCGCTCCGCGTCCGCCGGTCTCCACAGTAACAGTTCCGCTAGTTGTCCACCCATTCGTGTTGCCTGTGTCGAAAGTAGGGTTGACCAACAGTTGGTGTCGATCTACTCCGCCGACTTTGGTCGGGATAGACCGATAAATTGCCGCCAGGTAGCCCTGTGCCATAAACCACCTCCGTCCTGGGCTCCCGTTTACTTACGAGCCAAGATGAGTAGTCGGTGCGCCGTTGAGGACAAAGCGAACAGTGTAACTGACCACGTCCTCAAGGGGAGCGCTCAGTGTCAGTCCGGCCACGATATAATTGCCCTGGAACAGGGTGGTTCCCGCCCCAGCCGTATTTCTCACCCGGACGTTAACTCCCCCTGGATCCCCAAGTTTGCTGCGCACATAAGAGAATGCTGCGACGTTATCTGGAGACCCGCCGGACATTACCTGTACGGACCAGTCTACGGCATCATATAAACCTAGGGCAAACGAGCGCCACGGCAACCCGGGATCACCATGGGCCGTGATGTCGATCGTTCCCCGGTTTTGGTTTACCTCAGGAAATTGCCCGCTCCGAACTAGAAGCGGCTTCCACACACCAGATTCCGTCTCCACCTGGATCGCGTATGTGAACGCGCTCACAGTCATAAGATCTCCCCCCTTTACTGTCTACATTGGAGAATCCGGTATCTCCGGGTTCCCCGCCAATAAGTTGTTCCTCCCTCGGTGGCCGTTTCTATTGGCCAACCGCCCCAAGCAAACAGTCGCCCCGTACTCCAGCCGGGGATGGTGATGTCAGCGCATTCTAGCGCTTGGTACAATGCATCCCCAAGGCGCATTGCCACCTCATAACTAGGACACCACCAATCTATCTGGATCTCGATAAAATTTCCTACCGGCTCTTGTTCGGCATGCGCATAAATCTGCCTATCGGCCAAAGGAATTACATAAGTAATGTAGGGCATTTGTGGATTTTTGGCGCTTCCGTGAGGAAAGATCCGCGTCCCCACAAGATTTTTTACGTTTTGATCAGACGCAAGCAATTTAAAGATCGCTGGGCCTAACTGTTGCATCCACGGCAACAACATTTTATCTCACCCCCAAAATTGTTTTCCACTTTTCCCAGCAGGCATGTATTGTCAATGTCAGCCATGGTCGGGGAGCCATATGGCGCGTCCCGCGCTCAAGATAAAGGGCATAATGCAGAGGTTTCCCCCCAGGGAGCCGTGGGAACACTCCGAAGCGGCCGATGATAGCTTCGCGGGTTGTTTCCACCTCAAACGTGATATTTTGCCTAAGCCAGCCGGTGACAACTCGCGGATACTCTCCAGGTGCACTTGGGCGATCCAAAAACTGCATGCCCTCTTGGGCGGTTCTTTGCCCCAAGATAACGGCATCGCGAACCCGGCGTATAAGCTCCCGGTCCACGGCCTGAAGCCAGACGCGATCATCCCACGTCACTCGACTCATGTCACTCCTTCCACTCGGGCGATATGACATTCCATGTGGTGGCCCATACGATCTACGTCCTCTGCCTCTAAAACTATATATGTGGTGTTGTCTATAATTACTCGATCATTGGGGGCAATTGCAGTTACTGGCACAAATAAGCGATGGGAGGCAATGGTATGATGAGCCGCCCCCATAGCCTGAAGCTCGGCCCGATGCCCGAAAGCAATGGCCTGTAGGCGACATGGCACTGTCGCAATCTCGCGCCAACTTTCCACCGGTTCTCCGTACTCATTTTGCGAATATGTAGCCCGAAGGATCGTAGCCGTTTTATTCAATCCCACTAACATCATCTATACCACCACCATTTTATATTTATCTAATTGCCGATGTAAGTCCTCCATCCCGTTCCAGCCGTTCTCATATTTTACGGACATATTTCCCACCGTGAGAGCAGCGACATTTCGATCCACTCGGTATTTTTGATCAATGCGGAGAAGCCAGCGACACGCGATTTCCAATACGACTTCCCGGAGATCCGGCGGGATGGGGATGCTTTGTCGCAATTTTCCCCCATAGCCTCCGATATAAACGATAGTCACCGCTTGAGGGAAATCGGGGGCTGGTTCGCGGCGAGCCAGGGGCGGTAATTTAGCCGCTTTGAGTCTCACAAAATACGGATATACAAAATAATCATGTTCACTAAGTTCTGCGCCTCCCACGGTGATCTTGCGTACAGTCACGATGGGAGGACGGCGGACAACGATAACCGTCCCCCCATCGTGAACCTCCGTTACCTCTTGTTCATCGAACTCTCGGCCACAATAGGCCTCGGCATATGCTTGGGCCGCTTTAAGTAACTCCGCAACGGAGAGACCGTAAGGCGTACGGCCCTCCGTCACCGGGATATTCGTCCTTGCTGCGACATCAAGCGCCGTTGGCCAACTCATGACGTCAAGTCCCCCTATCAGGGTGTACAGCCAGCCAGAATGTGGAACGTCTCTGGCCGCCGTGGTGCTCCGTCCACCCGGTGGACACCGAGGACCCCAATCTTCAGCTCATCCGCATAGCGCTCGCGAAGAACGTGGATTTCCAAAGCGCCACCTTCCGCGATGACATAGTCGGGCCAGTTTCCAAGAATAATATAGCTACTGGTCAGCTGGGTTGACAAATAGACCGGCAAGCCCAAAACTTGTGTCCGCGGTCCCTCGATCAAGTTGGGTTGAAGCAGATATTCTGCGACCTCGCTTTTGGTCTTGCGGATCGTGTTCCACAAAGTTGGGTGCATAGCCCAAGCATTATAAGTGCCATTTCGCGCATCGATTTCGTGCAGGGCATCGTATAGATCATCGATATCTGGCTTGCCAACATTGTCCGTGCGAGGCACTGTAGGGATGGAGATTAAGCCCAGGGGCTGCATTCCGCCAGTTCCGATCAAAAAGGCTTTATCTTCGGCCAATGCGATTTGTTCCGCGATGTCACGCCGCACCAAGGCCTCAACGCTCACAACGGCATGCAGAAGAAGATCCATGTCGATCTTGGTGAGAGCCGCAACCCGCTTGAGCTCTAGTCGGATTTGCCTAAACGATGGATCCGATTCGGTCACGGGCCCAGGCAAAGCGGTCATGCCCACCCAGTACGCGGTGGTCGCGCCACTTTGACCCGGCAACAAAAAAGATTGCGGGGCATTGGGGATGATCGTGGCCCCCATAGCTCGAACGATAGAGGCAGCCTTTAGCATCGGAATAACTTGCTCGGCTACCTCTTCGGGAACCAGGAAACCACCGGTAGAATCATCGGTAATGTCTAATGCCCGGGTCTCAAAAGTACCATCCTTCAAATAGACCGGATGGCTGCGGACCCACTCTCGCTCAAGTTCTGCCCCGCGCCAATCCCCGAAAGCCTTACCCCGAATGGCCTTAGCGATGGAGAAGTCTTTCAGGGTGCGCCGCGGCCCAGTGTGAACAGCCGGGACACCAAACGTAACTGGCATGTCCCGATTTGCGGCCTGTTGTGCGTCAACGGCCGCAGTTACTGCCGGGGGCTTCCGTTCAACGTCACGGGGAAGCTCCATCGGCATCCCTTTTTGCTCCGCCTCCAAGATCTCCTTGGCTTTGGCCAGGAGCTCTGGAGAAATCTCAATTGGATTGGCCATGTTGTGATCACCTCACACAGGTTAAAAGTATCCGAGCCGCCAGTTTAGCGAGCTCGTGTTTCCAGTACTCCGCCTCTTGCTTGGCCTCCTCAAGGGCGGAGCCGTATTTGGCAGCGGTGACCTTCTCAACGAGGATCAACGCTTCCTTGGCCGAAAGAGTTCCGGCCTCCCAGTCCCTTTTGACCTCGTCAACATTAAAATATATCCGAAACCCAAGAGGTACTTCCCCGAATTCAGCGTAATGCTTGGCAAGATGGTCATATACCCCGCGTAAGTCCTCATCTGGAATGTCTATCGGTGTCCGTACGCTAAAAAATGCAGACATTGCTGCCCTTATGCCTTGCCATACCACGGGATGTTGCCCCGAGGCCCGATGGTGCGGCAGTTTGTAGCTCTTTTTGAGGTCGGGATGTTCCGGGTCCACCCATGCACACATGATCTTGAGATCGTCTATATCGGCCGCGGCAACCTCTGCCTTCCCATCCCAAGGTTCATCCTCCGAAGCCTTTGGTGTTCCTTGCGGATGAGCCTCCTCATAACTGATAACACCTGGCTTGTGTTGTTTGGGCATATTAGTCCTCCCCTCCAAAAACGCCTTGATTAGATCTTCCCCAACACTCTGTAGCCCCTTTTGCTCCCCCGCCAAGATCTCCTTGGCTTTGGCCAGGATCTCCGGAGGAATCTCACTTGGGTTGGTCATGTTGTGAACACCTCGCATAAGTTAAAAGTATCCGAGCCGCCAGTTTAGCGAGCTCGTGTTTCCAGTACTCCGCCTCTTGCTTGGCCTCCTCAAGGGCGGAGTTACATTGCACTATAACCCTCTCAATCAGGGCTAGCGCTTCCTCGGCCGAAAGAGTTCCGGCTGCCCATGCCAGTTTGATCTCAGAGAAAGTCTTCTCCGGGTAGAGCTCAGGGAAAAGCTCTACCAGTTCCTTCCCGGAGTAGCGCTTGAACTCGGGCGGAGGCCGATCAAACTCACCATAATGCTTGACAAGATGAGTATAAATGCCGGGTCTATCTTCATCGGGAACATCTAACGGCGTACGTGCTCCCAGTAAAGACGCCATCGCTGCCACAACTCCCCGCCAAACTACCGCATGTCTACCAGTCGCCCGATGATGGGGAAGCTTATAGCTTCCTTTTAGGTCGGGATAGTCGGAATCATACCAGGCACACATAATTTTGAGGTCTTCCACGTCCGCTTGTGCCACCTCGGCCGGACCGTCCCAAGGTTCATCCTCCGGGGCCTTCGGTGTTCCTTCCGGATGAGCCTCCTCATAACTGATAACTCCCCTCTTCACCAAAAGTCGAGGAGGTTCAATCCGGATTACCTCATCCGTTGGCTGTTGCTGTTTTGCCATATTGGGTCCCTCCCCCAAAGACGCCTTGATTAGCTCTCCCCAAACGCTCTTGGGGCCATCACAAGACCGCCGAACTACTGCCGACCAATATTTTTTCTCCTCGTCTAGCCGTAAAGCATCCCGGTTCATTGGCAGGGTCACTACAGAAAATTCTATTAATTCGGCTTCCACGAAAACAACATCCGTAAATTCTAGTCCCGCATATTGGCCGTCGAGCTCTTCAGCAGATAAAATTTTTAATGGCAGGAAGCCGATACTTGTGGCATTAAGATATCCTTCTTTCCACATGCGCCACGCCCACTCTGCTATCGGAGAAATGTCTCCGGGTGCGAAATTCCATGTCGCAATGATCTTGTCTTTCGTGCTGGGCCGAATTAATTTCTCCGTGCGTCCAATGGGCATATCTTGATTGTGATTCAATAGAACAACGGGATTGGCGATATAAGATCTGAAATCAATTCCGGCAGGATCCACAATGCTGCCGGCCCGGTCTACACTAAGACTGGTAATGACGGCACTGGCGCGCCGGTCGTCGGAGGTCGATCGCTGAGTCGGCACCGGGAAAATAGACATCGAAAATACCGCGGCGACATCGCCCGCTTTGTGTTCAGCCATAAGCTCATGGCCGGTCAGCCAGGCCAATGTCCCATCTTTAAGTCTAGTCCTAATAAGTTTTTGATGTGAATCTGCCATAATTGATCCCCCCTCTGGATTTAAAAAATTCAATAACCGCCAATGGCGCCCCGCATAGAGGGCATTCTGGTTGCCATACCCGCAACACAAACCGACATGCTGGGCACTGTACTCGAATATGGTATGTTGAATGCTCATGTCGAGTGCTTGTCTTCGCGCTATCTTGCCATATTTTTCCCCTAAGCATGTGCCTCCTCCGTTAAACTCCGGCGCGCTCCAAAAGCCACGCGGCATATCTTTCGCCCTCTTCCAGAAACCATTGCATCAGGGCTTTCTCATAATCGCCAATAGTCCGAGTTTCCAAAGATCTTAGCCACGCTTCCCGCATCCACCAAAAGAGATTTCCCTGTTCCCGCGTAGGATTATAACCCGACGTAATCGCAAGCTCAGCGCACCGGCAATTTATAACATTATGAGGAGAGGCCCCCAAAGAGGTATCTCCGGGATACATAAGATACTCTCCTCCCACCAGGAATGGTTTATCGATCTCTATCTCTTGCCCGTGGGCCGCAGCATGAATATCCCTTACTCGGGCGTCTAAGGTAGATTGCCACCGATGCCGATCAACTCCAGCCTCCACGTAAAGATGATGCTGAGCCCAGTTTACCGCATAAGTTCCTTCAGTGCGGGCAATAGTCTGAGCCCGCGTTTTGCCCATGTGAGCAAACTGATCACGAATCATTGCGGCAATTTCTTTGGCTCCTAGGCCCTCGTCAATACCAGTTCGGATGATTTCCACAATCTGCTGCCGCGTTGTGTCATCAATTTGACGTACCAATTCGGCAGTATGTCGTTCTATCCATTGTGCAATGCGATCCCGCCAACCCCAAACAATTTGCCAATTGTCCGGAAGTTTGATTCCAATTTCAGCTAGGTGCTCCCCCGCCCATTCGGAACCTTCCATCCCTATTTTAATGAGATATGGGATATGTATTTGGCGGGCTTTTTCTAGGTCGGTGGGCGGGATAAAATCAAACGGATCCCCCGCCAACGGGACATCGCCGCGTTTAATAATTTTTGCCGATTTCTGGCCGGTCACCTCGGGCTCTTCCACGCGGCCGGCGGGCTGCCATAACCCGGGAGCCCACACAACATCGGTCGCCGGCCCAGTCGCCGGAGGAAGATTCCACCAACGCCTTAGTTCATTGAGGCTCCAGCCCTGCGATAATAGAATTTTCCCGGTATTGGCTTTCTCGTCTATCTGCTCATGAAGGGCCTCAATTGCCCCTAAATCAAAGAATAATTTCACGGGTTCGCCAGAAGGAATCAACTCTGCCGTAAGCGTGGCCTCAAGTTTCCCCAGCCGCGGGATAACCGTCTGCTCATAGAATAGCCGCCGCATAGTAGCCGCCGCAGCACGGTTCGCATCTTTATACAATCCCACAACAATCGGCGGGACCCCATAAACGGCTAGGATCTCCTCGCGGTTCCACCCCCGCAGGTTCAGAAAATCCATGTCCGTATGGGTGGGCGAAATAGTTTGAATTTTTAGGCCATTAGATAATACGGCGATTCGGTGGGATTTTTGTACGCCCTGATATCGGTCGCGCCAGTGTTCTCGTACAGCCTCGGCCTGTTGGGGCGTAAGATGTTGGTCTGTGGACAAAACCAGGCCAGGCGTAGCATCGTTTTCGAAGAAGATCCGGTTCCAGTCTATAGCGCGGATATCGGCAATTAAGGCAGTGCGCAAAACTTCCGTCGGGGCAAGGCCATAATATGGGTTCTCTGGGTGGAAATAGGCGATCTGCATCATCTCGTCTCGCGAGAAAACAACAGTTTTGCCCCCCGATTTATAGACGAAGCCTGAAATTAATTCTTTCTCCCCGGGAATTACCCAGATACACCGTGGGTCGATCTTGGGCCATAAACGGATAATGTTTTCTGGGCGTTTTGGTTTGCCCTCCGGATAAAGCTTTTCTACATAACTGTTCCCACAAAGCTCAAGATAAGTCAAAACAATATGAATTAACTCATGGCCAGTAATGCCGGCCTCGGGATAAGGTGCATTTAAAAGTTGGAGGGCCGGATGATCATGGATTTCCGTCATCCCTAGTACCCGTTTGGCCTCATAAATTGCCTCAGGCCATTCAAGTCCTTGGGCCCGGAAACTGCGGGCAACCGCATAAAAAGACTTCCCCTTGGCCGCGGTAGAGTTATATTCGGCCGCGGCAATGGGAACGTCCGCTCCCGCCATGGCAATGGCCCGCACTGCCGCATATACCCAAGGATGTGCCCGATAGGCTTGAGTGAGATCAGAATGAATAAATGTCCGGGGAGCCTCAATCCCAGCCGCGTCCAAAACGGATAAAGGAATCGGCGGCCGGCGCTCTTTGGCTTGCCGTATGATTCCGAGACTCCGTTCAATTTCCGCTAAAAGTCCCATTACGCAAAAAACCTCCGGGAAGCCCGGAGGCCTTTTTCATCCTCCCACAAAAAGATTATAGGGCAGCCTGCGCCAAAGTCAAGTTCCGAGAGGGGGGCCCCCGGTTTCTCCCCTCGGGTGGCCGGACCGGGGGATTGTCGTACCGCCTGGGGAATATCGGGGCTAAAAGCCCCTCTATCCCGGTTATAACGGCGATAAAGCCCGGGCATTGCCCGACAAAGGGAAAAATGTATTCTTCGCGCCACGGACGCCAAATATGAGGCGTTTAGCCGGGGGGGCGCGGAACGTGCGACCCAGACCGGGAGATCCCCGCCATCCCGGCTAAAACGGCCAAAAATCGCGTCCGTGGGACCACCAAGGGGAAAGACACGTCCCCC
>ERZ1685331.167-NODE-167-length-13489-cov-17.829314_pt1 | contig 13489 bp, 7 predicted proteins | sample MGYA00580194_ERZ1685331 | MGnify/ENA primary metagenome ERZ1685331 (study PRJEB41501, sample SAMN08275520) | hot springs metagenome | biome: alkaline hot spring; material: microbial mat | place: Russia: Ush-Beldyr | collected 2015-07 | depth 0.5 m m ...
CGCACCCAGATGAGGCGATACGCTATGGTGACGAAAGTCTACTTGTTTTGCCAAGAACGGGTCGCTGAAAACCGTTCAAGTTTTAAAATCAGGATTGACAGAGCAATAGCGAACGGGAAGTCTTGGCGTGGTTTTGTTAGTCTTTTTGTGCTATTATTACTCACCAAATAGTCCTTACGGGCTATGGACAAATCGGCCGTGTTGAGTATCATGAAAACCGGTCAGTAACTGACCGGCGGTCAGTATGTCCACTTGTCGCGTGTTCATCCTCACCGGGCATCCCCTCTTCGCGGAGGGGATGGAGACACTCCTGCGGGAACAGCCGGGGCTGGAGGTCGTCGGCCGCGGCGATGTTTCCCCCGAGACCTTTGCCCGTATCCGGGAAATGGTCCCCGACGTGGTGGTGGTCGGCGCCCCTGGCGAGGAGCAGGAAGGGCTGGTGGCTCGGGTCTTCCAGGCCCTCCCCGGCCTCAAGGTGGTGGCCCTCAACCTGGACGATAACCGCATCCACACCCATTACCGTCAGACGAAGGTGGGGCGGCAGGTGGAGGACCTGGTAGAGGCCATCCGCCAGCCACTGGAGTGGGGACGACCTCGTCCGGCCCAGATGCGCATTTTCGCCGTCATCCAGGGCCGCTACGGGCAGCGCATCGTGGAGAACATCCGCGCCCACGGCCCCCGGGGCTGGACGGTGGAGTGCTGGCGGGCGCCTGAACTCCCGGCGATGATAGACGACCCGGAAGCCTACCTCCCTCTCCATGTCCCTCCGGCGGACCTCATCCTGGCGTTGGGCGAGAGCCCGGCCGTCGCCCAACTCATCCCCGACATCGCCCGACGGGCTGGTGCGCGGGCGGTCATTGCCCCGGTGGACCACAGCGCCTGGCTTCCGGAGGGGCTCATCCGTCAACTGGAAGTCCGTCTGAATCAGATGGGGGTCGCAGCGGTTTTCCCGCGACCCTTTTGTTCGCTCACCGAGGACGGTTACAACGTCCGCCACCAGCGCGTGGCCTATTCCAACCCCTGGATCGCCGAGTTCGCCCGCCATTTCGGCCGTCCCGTCTTCCGCATTCGCGCCGCCCAGGGCACAGTTCAGGCGGTGGAGGTGGAACGGGGTACGGCCTGCAGCTGCGCCCGCTTCGTTGCCGAACATCTGGTCGGGCTGCCGGTAGGGGAGGCCGTTTTGCAGGCGGGCATTTTCCACCATCACTATCCCTGTCTGGCGGGGATGACCATAGAGCGTTCGCTGGGCGATACCCTGCTGCACATTTCCGGTCAGTTGATGCGACAGGCCGTGGAAGTGGAAGTCGCGCCGTTTCTCCCTAGAGCCGCGTATTTAGTGCCCGAGGGGCGGTCGGCGTAACAGAATACGGAATACGTACCCCGTGTTTCGTACTTCGTATTCCGTGCTCCGTATTCTGTGTTTCGTATCCATCCCACAACCCGAACAAGGAGGAACACCTATGCCCGTCAAACGAGTCTATCCGGTTCCCAGCGACATTGAGATCGCCCAGATGGCCGAATTGATCCCCATCGTGGAGGTCGCCGCCAGCATCGGGCTCAGCGAGGACGACTTGGACCTCTACGGCAAGTGGAAGGCCAAGGTCCACCTGGACATCCTGCACCGGCTGAAGGACCGGCCCAACGGCAAGTATGTGGACGTGACGGCCATCACGCCGACCCCGCTGGGGGAGGGGAAGACGGTCACCACCATCGGCACCAGCCTGGGGCTGGGCTACATCGGCAAGAAGGTGATTACCTGTATCCGCCAGCCCTCCATGGGGCCGACCTTCGGTATCAAGGGCGGTGCGGCCGGCGGCGGTTACTCTCAGGTCGTGCCAATGGAGGATTTCAACCTGCACCTCACCGGCGACATTCACGCGGTGGGTGTGGCCCACAACCTCCTGGCGGCGGCGATTGACGCCCGCATCCTCCACGAAAGGGAGATGACCGACGAGCAACTGGCCAAGTTCTGCCCCGAAATCCCCCGCCTGAACATTGACCCCAATTCCATCCTCTGGAACCGGGTGGTGGATGTGAGCGACCGGGCGCTGCGCAATATCATCATCGGCCTTCAGGCCGGGCAGGCCGATAAACCGCTGCCGGAAGGATCCAGCACCCTGCGGGAATTGGTGGCGAACCTCCCCTCTGGCACGGATGGCGTCCCCCGCATCACCGGCTACGACATCACCGTCGCCTCGGAGATTATGGCCATCCTGGCGCTGGTGGATGGCTACCGGGCGCTGGCCGACCTGCGAGAGCGGCTGGGCCGCATCGTCTGGGGCTTCAGCAAGGACGGGCGCCCGCTGACCGCCGAGGACCTGAAGGTCGCCGGTGCGATGACCGTCTTGATGAAGGACGCGCTGATGCCCACCCTGATGCAGACGCTGGAGGGCACTCCCGCCTTCGTCCACACCGGGCCGTTTGCCAACATCGCCCACGGCAACTCCTCCATCATCGCCGACCAGATTGCTCTCAAACTGGTGGGGCCGGATGGCTTTGTGGTCACAGAGTCCGGTTTCGGCGCCGACTGCGGCATGGAGAAGTTCTTCAACATCAAGTGCCGCTACTCCGGCCTCATCCCCAACTGTGTGGTAATGGTCTGCTCTATCCGGGCGCTGAAGATGCACGGCGGCGGCCCCGAGGTCGTCCCTGGTCGGCCCCTCCACTCCGCATACACCGAGGAGAACCTGGAACTTGTGGAAAAGGGCCTCCCCAACCTGGTCCAGCATATAGAGAACGTCCAGAAGTTCGGCGTACCGGTAGTCGTCGCCATCAACCGCTTCAAGACGGATACAGACCGGGAGATCGGCCTGGTCCAGGAGGCGGCGATGAAGGCCGGCGCCTTTGACTGCGTCGTCAGCGAGGTGTGGGCCAAGGGCGGCGAGGGCGGCGCGGCCCTGGCAGAGGCGGTGGTCCGAGCCTGCGAGCAGCCCAGCAACTTCCGCTTCCTCTACCCGCTGGAGTTCTCCATCAAGGAGAAGATTGAGACGATCGCCCGCGAGATTTACCGAGCCGATGGGGTGGACTATATGCCGGAGGCGGAGCGGAAGATTGAGATGTACACGGCCGCAGGCTACGACAAACTGCCGCTCAACATGGCCAAGACCCACCTCTCCTTCAGCCACGATCCGAAACTAAAGGGCGCGCCGCGCGGCTGGCGGCTGCCCATCCGCGATATCCGCGCCAGCGTCGGTGCCGGCTTCCTCTACCCGCTCTGCGGCGCGATGCGGACGATGCCCGGGCTGCCCAGCCGTCCCGCCTTCGTGGACGTAGATGTAGATTTGCAGACCGGGCGGGTCGTAGGGCTGTTCTAATCGCGATCGGGGATGGACGATAGCCCCCGAGGTGAAATGGAGGAGCACCGGATGGGTGTGGAAATCGGATGCAGTGAGGTCCTTGCCAGAGTAGAACCGCTACTGGCTAAATACGAGGGGAAGCGCGGTGTTCTGGTCCCCCTGCTTCAGGATATCCAGGCGGAGTTTGGTTACCTGAGAGAGGATGTCGTCAAGTTTGTTGCAGAGAGGCTGGGCCTTTCCCCCGCCCAGATTTATGGGGTGGCTACCTTTTACACCCAGTTCTACTTTGAGCCTCGCGGCCGGCACGTCATCAAGGTGTGCGTAGGCACGGCCTGTCACATCCGCGGCGCTCCGGCGGTCCTGAAACAATTGGAGAATGATCTGGGCGTACAGGAGGGAGAGACGAGCCCCGATGGCGAGTTCACCCTGGAGACGGTGAGCTGCCTGGGCTGTTGCGGCCTGGCACCGGTGGTTATGGTCAACGAACGGGTAGTGCGCAAGAGAGACCACAAAAAGGTCTTTTCCCGGCTGAAGAGCAGAGCGCACGCTGTTCAGACATGACCATTCAGCCACCCTATAGCATAGGGCCTTGTGTCCGTCTTGCGAGGTGTGTCCCGCCGCCCGCTATGGAACAGACGGCGGGACACACCATCCAGTGGTACCCAGATGATGAGTCCAACTCTGCACCTGTAAACGGTGCACTATAGGGAGTTCACTGATGGAAAAGTTAAGAAGTATCCAAGACCTCGCCGCTCTGAGAGAGAGATTGCGCCAGGAGAAGGAAAAGGACCCACGACCGACGGTCCGGGTATGCTGTGGGACGGGCTGTCTCGCAGCAGGCGGAGACGAAGTGGCCGCGACCTTCGCTGCGGAGAACCAAAAGCGGGGGGGCGACCTGCATCTGGTGACCACGGGCTGTCAGGGTTGGTGCGAGAAAGGGCCCCTGGTGGCGATTGATCCACACGGCCTTTTCTATCAACGAGTGACCTCCTTTGATGTGCCCAAAATACTGGATTTGACCATCTCCCGGGGACGGCCCATAGAGAGGCTTCTCTATCAGGACCCCCACGGCGAATTCATCCTGAGGCGGGATCAAGTTCCCTTTTACCGGAAACAGATGCGCATTATCCTGCGCAACTGCGGCACCATGGATCCGACCAATATCTACGATGCCATCCGGGTAGGAGCATACGAAGCCCTGGCCAAAGTGCTTTCCAGCATGACCCCTGATGAGGTGATCGAGGCCGTCAAACGGTCGCAGTTGCGGGGCCGGGGAGGGGCAGGATTTCCCACCGGACGGAAATGGGAGTTGTGTCGGATGCAACCGGTGACGCCGAAATACCTGGTCTGCAATGGCGACGAAGGGGATCCAGGCGCTTTTATGGACCGCACGGTGCTGGAAGGGGATCCCCATTCGGTCATTGAGGGTATGATTATCGGCGCCTATGCCGTTGGCGACATCTCCGAAGGTTTCATCTATGTGCGGGCGGAGTACCCGCTGGCCGTCCAGAACTTGACGATCGCCATCTCCCAGGCAGAGGCGCTGGGCCTCCTGGGAGAGAATATCCTGGGCACCGGTTTCAACTTCACTATAGAGATCAAAAGAGGCGGAGGGGCTTTCGTCTGCGGCGAATCGTCGGCCCTGATGTATTCCATCGAGGGCAAAAGAGGTATGCCCCGTCAAAGGCCTCCTCGCTCCATTGAGGCTGGCCTGTGGGATAAACCGACGGTGCTCAACAATGTAAAGACCTTCGCCAGTGTGCCGGTGATTATCAACCAGGGGGCCGATTGGTTTGCCAGCATCGGCACCGAGCGCTCCAAGGGCACCCAGGTCTTTGCCCTCACCGGCAAAGTCAAGAACACCGGCCTGATTGAACTGCCCATGGGCACCACGATCCGGGAGATCGTCTACGACATGGGAGAGGGGATCCTGGACAACAAAAAGTGCAAGGCTGTCCAGATCGGCGGGCCGAGCGGCGGCTGTATCCCGGAGCACCTCTTCGATACCCCGATTGACTTTGACTCGCTCACCTCGGCCGGGGCGATGATGGGATCGGGCGGGCTGGTCGTGATGGATGAATCGGACTGTATGGTAGAGATCGCCCGCTTCTTCTTGGACTTCACCCAGAAAGAGTCCTGTGGCAAGTGTCCGCCCTGTAGAATCGGCACGTACCAGATGCTCCAAACCCTGGAACGGATCGTGAAAGGGGAGGGCCGGCCAGGGGACATTGAGTTTCTGGAGAGACTGGGCGAAGAGATCAAAGCCTACTCTCTTTGTGGATTAGGCCAGACTGCGCCCAACCCGGTGCTGACCACCATCCGTTATTTCCGGGATGAGTACGAGGCGCATATCTACGACAAGTACTGCCCAACCGGAGTATGTCAGGCGCTGGGCCGTTATCGGATCATCGCGGAGGAGTGCCTGCTTTGCGGCCTGTGCTCTGATGTCTGTCAGGCCCGGGCGGTGGTTGAGGGAAGAGATTATTTTGTGATTGACCAAGAGACGTGTACCCGATGTGGGAGTTGTCTGGCCGTATGCCCCAGCGGGGCCATCGTGTTTGAAAGGGGAGAGCCTCGCCCCAGGGTGCTCCCCAAAAAGGTGCTGGTGAGCGAAGGGGACGGAAAGTGCGATGTGCTCAAAACGTTGGAGTTCTTCTCGGAGTTCGCCCGGGAAGAGATGTGCGGAGAATGTTTCACGTGTATGATCGGTACCGAACAGGCCGTCACATTGCTCAACCGGCTGACGCAGGGAGCGGGGGAGGAAGGGGACTTGGAGCGCCTGGAAATGATCGCGGTCGGGGTGCAGGAGACTGCTCGCTGCCGGCGAGGCCGAAAGGCGGCTGAGGCTCTGGCTAACTCGCTGCTCCAGCGGGAACAGTACGAGGCGCATCTCCGGGAGAAGCGCTGCCCGGCCGGCTCCTGTCCCGGCCTGCTCCATTATCGGATCATCGCCGAACGGTGCACGATGTGCGGTCGGTGTAAGGAGGTCTGTCCTCAAGAGGCGGTCTTTGGAGACCCGTACGTTCCTTACCTGGCCGACAACAAACCGTATTCCATCCACATTGGCCGATGCAACAACTGCGGCGCGTGCGTGGCCGTCTGTCCGGCGAACGCTATCGTCCTGCTCTAATTGCCAGGACACAGGCTCAATTCCCTACTGGAGAATAGGTAGAGATGAATACACTGGTCACCTTGAACATCGACGGCAAAGAGGTCTCGGTTCCCAAAGGGACCACCATCCTGCAGGCTGCTGCTCAGGTGGGTATCGAGATCCCCCACCTCTGCTACTTTGAAGGTCTGAAGAGCACCGGCGCCTGCCGCATGTGTCTGGTGGAAGTGGAGGGCGCGAAAGAACTGGTCATCTCCTGCAATATGAGGGTGCGGGAGGGTATGGTGGTGCACACCCGCACCGACGAGGTGCTCAAGGCGCGGCGCTTCGTCCTGGAGTTGCTCTGGTCTACCCACCCGGGAGATTGCGCCACCTGCGAGAAGAGCGGGGCATGCAAGTTGCAGGAGTACACCTACGAAATCGGCATTGACAAAAGTCGGTTTGCTCCGCTCAGAGAGTACGACGCAAGCCTGGTGGACCGCCGGAACCCCCTCATTGAACTGGACCATAACCTCTGTATTCTCTGCGGGAGGTGCATCCAGATATGCGAGGTGCAAAGCAATCACGTTCTGGAATTCGCGAAGCGGGGCATGGCGATGAAGGTCGCTACCGCCTTTGATCGGCCCCTTCACGAAGCGGGATGTGATTTCTGCGGCAGTTGCATCTCTGTCTGTCCGGTGGGCTGTCTGGTGGAAGGCCGGCGCAAGTTCCGCGGGCGGGAGTGGGAGTTCATCACCGCTGAAACGGTTTGTCCCTACTGCGGATGTGGTTGCGACCTGTTGCTGGATACCATAGACAACCAGGTCGTCCGCGCTCGGAACAGCCGGCGATACGGCTATCTATGCGCCCGAGGCCGCTTCGGCTGGGACTATGTGATGAGTCCGGAGAGGCTCACCCAGCCATTGATCAGGAAAAACGGCGAACTCACTGAGTGTACCTGGGACGAGGCCCTGGGCTATGTGGCCGAACGGCTGGCGCAGATCCGGGAGACGTATGGCCCCCAGGCGTTGGGCGGGCTGATCTCCCCCCATTATCCCAACGAGGTGCTCTACCTCTTCCAGAAATTCATGCGGGCCGGTCTGGGCACAAACAATGTGGACAGTTCCGTGCGGTTGCACTCCCTGCCCGAACTGGTGGGCATCCCGGTGCCGCTGGCCGATGCCAATGGGGACTCTCCCTTCGCCCGGGTGCGGGAAGCGGATGTGGTCCTGCTGGTGGGGCCGGACATCGCCGCCCGCTATCCGCTGATCGAGGTTGAAGTCAAGAGAGCGCAGGCCAGAGGGACCAGAGTGATCACCATTGATCCGCTGAACACCCGACTGGCCGCCCTGTCGCAAATCCACCTGCAGCCAAAAGCGGGGCGCGAAGCCCTTGTATTACGGGGACTCAGCAGCCTGTTGGTGAAAGAGGGGCTGTACGACGAGACCTTCGCCAGCCAGCGCCAGAACTTTGAGGCCTTCAAGACCTCGCTGGACAGCTTTGACGAGGAGCAGACCGGCGTGGCCGCAGAGAAGGCACTGGAAGCGGCGAAACTCTACGGCGATCTGAGCCAGCGGGCGCTGATCGTCTTCTCCCCAGAGATGCTTGGCCTGTCGGGTATTCAAGAGGTGGTCAATCTGCTGTTGCTGACCGGCCGGGTAGAGGGAGGAGCACTGGCCTGCCCACCGGCCAGCAACTCCCGAGGCGCTGTCCGGATGGGCGCGGTGGCGGAATTCTATCCGGGCTATCAACCGCTCTCCAACCTTCAAGCCCGGAAAGAGTGGGAAGAGGCCTGGGGAGTCTCCCTGCCCGATCAGGCGGGACTCTCGGCGCTGGAGATGCTTGCGGCGGCCGGTTCCTCCATACGCGGGATGTACCTTCTGGGCGAGAACGTGGCCCGCTCGTTCCCCAACACGGCAGAGGTGGTGCGAGCCCTTTCGGCCCTGGACTTGCTGATCGTGCAGGACCTTTTCCTGACCGAGACCGCCCGGCTGGCCGATGTGGTCTTGCCGGGGATCAGTTTCGCCGAAAGTGAAGGCACCCTGACCGGCGCAGGGGGCGAAACCCGACGGCTTCGACGAGCCCTTCAGCCTCTTGTCCAGCCGGACTGGCGGACGATATGCGCCCTCTCCTCCCGCCTAGGCTTTCCGATGGAATACGATTCGGAGGACGGGATTTGGAAGGAGATAGAGACGCTTCTGCCGACTTCTGTGGCCGGTGGCGGGGGGTCTTTCTATGTGCAAAAGCCCGCTGGGATGGCCGAAGAGACCGACGAAACGTACCCCTTCCTGCTGATGGTGGGGGCCACCCGCCTCCATTATGGCGATGGAGGCCGGACAGGACATTCCCAACTCTCTTTGGTAGAATGGGCGGAGGATGGCGTCCGGGTCAGCCCGGAAGACGCTGCTGCTCTGGGGGTAGCAGCGGGCTCCCGGGTCCGGCTCTCTTCGCGGCGAGGGAGTGCCGAGGCTACGGTCCAGGTGGATCCAGCGTTGCCGCAGGGGCTGGTCTTTATGGCGGCGCACGCTCCCTCTGCCCACATTCTGTCGGGCTCCGATCTGGAGTTGACGACCAAGATGCCCCGCTTCTCGTTGTGGGCAATCGCAATTTCTGCTTAGGAGATCAAAGATGAAAAGGAGCACCGGTGTTCTCGTTGAGAGTGTACCCGTTGAGGGGCTATCGTGGATGAGTTATCCGCAGCTCGTAGAGCAGCTTTGTCTGGACGGGGTGGAGACCGCTTTTCATCGGGTGCGGGAGATGAAACCGTGTCCTTTCGGCCAGGGTGGTCTCTGTTGCCGGACATGCTTTATGGGCCCGTGCCGCGTTGCCGAAGGCAGCGAGCTGCGGTCTACTGGGGTCTGTGGGGCCTCGGCGGCTTCCATTGCGGCCAAAAACTTTGGCCGGATGGTGGCTGCCGGCACAGCGGCGCACTCGGACCACGGCCGGGAGGTGGCGATGCTCTTCCTGGCGGTCGCCCGAGGAGAGGCGCCCGGCTATGAGATCAAGGACGAACAGAAACTCAGGATGCTGGCCAACGTCTTCGGAGTGAAGGTGGAGGGCCGGACGACGCGTCAGATCGCCTTGGAACTGGGGGAAAAGATTCTGGCCGAGTTCGGCAAGCAGGAGGGAGAACTGCAGTTCATCAAGCGAGCGCCGAAGAAACGCCAGGAACTATGGCGCAGGCTGGGCATTGTCCCCCGGGGCATTGACCGCGAGGTCGTGGAGATGATGCACCGCACCAGCATCGGCGTGGACCAGGATTTCCGCAACATCATCCTGCACGCCTCCCGCACTGCCCTGGCCGATGGTTGGGGCGGCTCTATGATCGCCACCGAACTGCAGGACGTTCTCTTCGGCACGCCGCAGCCCCTGCGGGCCAAGGTGAACCTGGGGGCGCTGAAAGCGGATCACGTCAACATCGTTATTCACGGACACGAGCCGTTGCTGCCGGAGGCGATGGTGGTGGTCGCTCAGAGCGAGGAGATGCTGGCCCTGGCTCGGTCCAAGGGCGCCAAGGGAATCAATATCGCCGGCATCTGTTGTACGGCCAACGAGATGTTGATGCGGCATGGCCTCCCTCTGGCCGGCCCGTTTCTGCATCAGGAACTGGCCCTGACCACCGGAGCCGTGGAAGCCATGGTCGTGGATGTGCAGTGTGTCTTTCCGTCCCTGCCGAAGGTGGCGGCATGTTATCACACGGAGATCATCACCACCTCGGAAAAGGCCCAAATACCGGGAGCCATCCATCGCCCCTTCCACAACCACAACGCGCTGGAAGTGGCCCGGGAGATTGTGATCCGGGCGATTGAAAACTACCCCAATCGGGGGACTGTCAACATCCCCGAGGAGACGGTGGACTTGGTGGCCGGCTTCAGCCACGAGACGATCCGCTATATGCTGGGCGGGAGGTTCCGGGCCTCCTACCGTCCCCTGAACGACAATATCATGAACGGCCGCATCCGGGGCGTGGTGGGTGTGGTGGGCTGCAACAACCCGCGGGTGAACGCCGGCTATGTGCACACCACCCTGCTCCGGGAACTCATCGCCAACAACATCTTGGTGCTGACGACGGGCTGCGGCGCCGTCAACGCAGCCCGGGCCGGTCTGCTGGTCCCAGAAGCCGCGGAACTGGCTGGCGCGGGCCTGCGCGAGGTCTGCGAGGCGGTGGGTATGCCACCGGTGCTCCATATGGGAGCCTGCGTGGACAATAGCCGGATTCTCATCGCCGCCTCCGAAGTTGTGACTGAAGGGGGATTGGGTGACGACATCTACCAGGTGCCGGCCGCCGGCTGCGCCCCCGAATGGATGAGCGAGAAGGCGGTAGCCATCGGTCAGTACTTTGTCGCCAGCGGTATGATGGTCGTCTTCGGGGTAGACTTCCCCAGCATGGGGAGCACAGTCCTGTCCGACTTTTTGTTCAGAGAGATCGAGGAACTCACCGGCGGGATGTGGGTTTATGAGCCGGACCCTCTGGAAATGGCTCGTCTGCTGATCGAGCGCATTGAGGCCGGCCGGAAAGCACTGGGGCTTCCGGCATAGCCAACCCAGATCTCTTGGTGCGATCAGGAGGGAACGATAAATGTCTCGTTATATCGCCACTGCTGCTATTCGCGGCGCCCATCGCATCGTCGCTGAAGCCGACGAGATGTTGCAGGCCGCTCTGAACGAACTGGGGACAGAGACGCCGGTCTCTTTCCCCAACACCGCTTATTACCTGCCCGTGATCTATGGTCTAACCGGGGTGAAGGTGGAAAAACTGGGCGATCTAGTGCCCGTCGTCGCGCTGTGCAAAGAACTGCTTCATCCGATACCAGCCGACAAAGTGTGGCTGCCCTACCTGGGGCATACCCTGGATTGTGGGATCGCCACGCTCCTGGCCGAAGAGACCATTGAGGGCTTGCGGTTTGTCCGAGGCCAGCAACCGGAGCGCCGGCCGGGCTTTGAGATGGTCGGCGGCACCGAATATCCCGGCATCAAGGACGGTCACCTCAACGGCCCGATTGACGACATCCAACTGCGCTCGTGGGGCATCCAGTTGGTGGACGGCCGCATGCCGGGCTTCGCGGCCATCGTCGGCGCGGCCCACTCGAACGAGGCCGCTGTGGCCATCGTGCGCGAACTCCAGCGGCGCAACATCCTGACCTTTCTCTGCAGCAATGTCAACGGTCGCTCGATCATTGACCAACTACAAGAAGAAGGGGTCGATATGGGTTACGACACCTACATCGTCCCCTTCGGCACCGACACCATTGCGGCCATCTACGCCCTCGGCTTCGCCACCCGCTCGGCGCTGACCTTCGGCGGGTTGAAAGGCGGTCAGGCCACCGAAATACTGCTCTATAACAAGCACCGCGTCTTTGCCTTCGTTCTGGCCCTGGGGGAGGTGGATGACCTAAAATACGCCACCGCTGCCGGCGCCATCTCCTACGGTTTCCCGACCATCGCCGACACCGCCATCCCGCAGATTCTCCCCAGCGGCCTCACCCGCTACGAACACGTCGTCTCGCTGCCGTGGGACGAGATTGATGCACCGACGGAAGCGGAGAAGGCCGCCCGGTTGGTACAGAAGGCCATAGAGGTCCGGGGTGTCAAGATCAAGATCACCGAAGTGCCCATTCCCGTCCCTTACGGCTCGGCGTTTGAGGGCGAAGTGGTCCGCAAGGCCGATATGCGGGTGGAGTTCGGTGGCCGCGCCAGCCGCGCCTTTGAGTACCTCCGCATGGTGCCGATGGACCAGGTGGAGGACGGCAAGATAGAAGTTATCGGGCCTGGCTTTGAGGACGTGCCCATCGGTGGGGCGATGGACCTGGGTATCCTGGTGGAGGTCGCCGGACGGAAGATGCAGGAGGATTTTGAGCCGGTGCTGGAGCGGCAGATCCACTACTTCATCAACGGCGCCTCCGGCGTCCAGCACATCGGCCAGCGCGACATCACCTGGATCCGCATCAGCAAGGCGGCAGCGGAGAAGGGCTTTACCCTGCGCCACTTTGGCGACATCCTCCACGCTCGCTTCCACGCCGACTTTGGCGCTATTGTGGACAAAGTGCAGGTCAAGATCATCACCGATCCGGTGCTGCACGGCGAATGGCTGGAGAAGGCGCGCGCGGCGTACGACTACCGCAACAGGCGACTGGCCGATCTGACCGACGAGGCGGTGGACACTTTCTACTCCTGCATTCTCTGTCAGTCTTTCGCCCCCACCCACGTCTGCGTCATCAGCCCGCAGCGGCTGGGGCTGTGCGGCGCCTACAACTGGCTGGACTGCAAGGCGTCCCACGAGATCAACCCCACCGGACCCAACCAGCCCATTCAGAAGAGCCAGTGCCTGGACCCGGTGAAGGGCTACTTCACGGGCGTTGATGAGTATGTCCGTATGGCCTCTCAGGGGAGGGTGGACCAGGTAGCGGTGTACTCCATTATGGAGAACCCCATGACCGCCTGCGGTTGCTTTGAGTGCATCGTTATGGTCATCCCCGAGGCCAACGGCGTGATGGTGGTCAGCCGGGAGGACCCGAGCATGACCCCTGCCGGGATGACCTTCTCCACGCTGGCGGGCATGGCCGGCGGCGGCCTACAGACCCCAGGGGTGATGGGCGTCGGCAAGTACTATTTGACCAGCCCCAAGTTCATCTCTGCCGACGGCGGCTTCAAGCGGGTGGTCTGGATGTCCTCCTTCCTGAAGCAGACAATGGCTGAGGAATTAAAGAAAGTCTGCGAGCGGGAGGGCGACCCCCACCTGCTGGATAAGATTGCCGACGAAACCATCTGCACCGATGTGGAGGGCCTGTTGGCCTATCTGGAGGAGAAGGGCCATCCAGCGTTGAGTATGCCGCCGATGTTCTAAAACGGTAAGGTGCCAAACCCTGGAAAGGTGCCTGGCACCTGACGGTAGGATGAAATCCTGCATCGGCGGCAGGGGGGCCGCCGTCAGCGATGGCGGTGGCCCCCTTTTGCTGAATCCGGAGGCTCGTCATCAGCCCCGCAGCGGAGCGCAGTAAAGTATCGGTTCTTTGTGCCTGGGTGTCTTCGTGGTTTTCGGGATAACCACCAAGACACGAAGACACGAAGAATTCGTGGTTTTCGGGATAACCACCAAGACACGAAG
>ERZ1685331.168-NODE-168-length-13388-cov-8.589065_pt1 | contig 13388 bp, 15 predicted proteins | sample MGYA00580194_ERZ1685331 | MGnify/ENA primary metagenome ERZ1685331 (study PRJEB41501, sample SAMN08275520) | hot springs metagenome | biome: alkaline hot spring; material: microbial mat | place: Russia: Ush-Beldyr | collected 2015-07 | depth 0.5 m m ...
TATTGTAGCTCTATCTTTTCCAACTCTTTGAGAGAGTTCTTCCTGAGTAAGATTAAACTACTTAAGAAGTCTATCAAAAGCAATAGCAGTTTCAACAGGATCAAGATCTTCCCTTTGAAGATTTTCAATTAGTGCAATCTCTAAAGCTTCTGATGAGGATACTTCTTTAACGATAGCAGGTATCTTTTCAAGTCCAGCTATCTTAGCTGCTCTCCATCGTCTCTCTCCTGCAATAATTCTAAAAGTTCCATCTCCAACCCTTGAAAGAATTATAGGTTGGAGAATGCCTTTTTCTTTAATTGACTGAGCTAATTCTTTTAAAGAATTCTCATCAAAGCTTGTTCTTGGCTGGACTGTAGCAGGAAGAATTCTCTCTATCTCTACTTCAACTAAAGAGCCTTGTTTATTTGTAAGTTCTACTTTTGGTATTAATGCCTCTAATCCTTTACCTAACGCTTTCTTCATTAGCCAAAAATTCCATAGCAAAAGTTAAATAACTTTGAGCTCCTTTTGATCTAATATCATAAAAAACAGCTGGCTTTCCATGACTTGGAGCCTCTGCAAGAGTAACATTTCTTGGAATAATAGTATTATAAACTTTTTTACAAAAAAATTTTCTCACTTCCTCTGCAACCTCTCGAGATAGTGTATTTCTTCCATCAAACATGGTAAGCAAAATACCTTCTATTTGAAGATTAAGATTTAAATTTCTTACAAGCTCTATTGTTTTCAAAAGCAATCCTAGCCCTTCTAAAGCATAGTACTCACATTGAACAGGAATTATTACAGAGTTAGCAGAAACAAGACAATTGATAGTAAGTAACCCTAAAGAGGGTGGCGCATCAATTAAAAGATAATCAAATTCGTCAGAAATTTGTAAAAGTGCATCTCTCAGAATATATTCTCTTCTTTCTTTTTGCACTAACTCTACTTCAATTCCTACAAGATCTATGGTTGAAGGAATTAACCATAAATTATCAATATCAGTCTTAATCCAGACAGAACTTGGAGAGGAAGAGTTAATATAAAGATCATACAGACTTTTTTTAAGTTTGCCTCTATCTATTCCAAGACCAGTAGTGAGATTACCCTGAGGATCCGCATCAACAAGAAGAATTTTTTTCTTCTCTATTGTAAGAGATGCTCCAAGATTAAGAGCAGTCGTTGTTTTTCCTACTCCCCCTTTTTGATTTGCAATGGTTATAATTTTACCCACACTTTATTTTAACATTACTTAAAAAGGCTTTACTCCTTTCATAAAATCAAACCATATAGGTAATGCAGATTTTACACCTGCTTCCTTTGGTCCAATGGGCTTGTTATTGTCCCGTCCTACCCATACACCAACAACTAAATTGTCATCAAAGCCAACAAACCAAGCATCTGAAAAATCATTTGTGGTTCCTGTTTTTCCATAAACTTCTCTGTCCAATTCTTTTGCTTTTTGAGCTGTACCTGATATTACAACTTCTCTTAATAGTTCTCTCATTTGTTTAACAATCTCTTCTGAAAGAATATCTTGTATTTCAGGACTGTTTTCTTCAATTACAACTCCATTGTATGTGGTAATTTTCTCATAAAATATAGGTTTTATCTTCTTTCCAGTGGCAAATACTGAATAGGCTGCTGTTAGCTCTATAGGCCTTATATCTGATGCTCCAAGAGCAGTTGACAAATAAGGATGAATTTTCGTATTAAGCCCACATTTCTTTGCAAATTCAATGACTTTTCTTATGCCTACCTGTGAAGCAAGTCTTACAGTAGCTGCATTTAGAGATAATGCGAGTGCTTTACGAAGAGAGACTTCACCATGATATTCGTTATTATAGTTTCTGGGGCTCCAACTTTTTCCTTTTATCGCTCCTGGAAAGCTTACAGGTAAATCAAGAATTAAATCATCCGCCTTAAATCCTTCCATAAGTGCAACTGCATAAACAAAAGGTTTGAAGGCACTTCCTGGCTGACGCAATGAATATATTCTATTGAACTGTGTTTCCCAGAAATCACTGCCTCCAACAAAAGCCTTTATGTGTCCTGTTTTAATCTCTATGGCAATTAAAGCAGCTTGAACAGTAGGCTTAACTCTTTTGTGAATCTCTGTAAGACCCTTTCTTAAAGCTTCCTCTGCTTTCTTTTGAAGATAATAATCAATAGTTGAATATATTCTTAATCCATCTTTATAAAGTCTTTCTCCATACTTTATTTCCAGTTCTTGTCTAATTGTTTCTACAAAATAGGGAGCTTCAAACTTTCTCCAGTGAGGATGTGTAGGAAGAGGAGTAGCTATAGCTTCCTCATATTGCTCTTTGTCAATAAAGCCCTCTTCTAACATTCTCTGAAGCACTAAATTTCTCCGCTTCAATGCAAGATCTGGCCTCTTAAATGGATTATAAAGTGAAGGTGCCTTTGGCATGCCAGCAAGTAGTGCAATTTCTGCCACATTTATATCTTTATAGGATTTACCAAAATAAGTTTCTGCTGCAGAAGCTATTCCATAAGCTCTGTTGCCAAAGTAAACTTGATTTAAATATAATCCTAAAATCTCATCTTTTGTATATCTCTTTTCAATTTGAATTGAAAGAATTGTTTCTCTTATTTTTCTTGCCAAGCTTTTTTCAGGCTTAAGAAATAACATCTTCGCTAATTGTTGAGTTATTGTGCTACCTCCCTCAACAATACTGCCTGCTTTAATATCCCTGTAAAGAGCTCTCAGGATTCCAAGAATATCAACCCCTGGATGTTTATAAAACCTCACATCCTCAACAGCAATAAAAGCTTTTTTAACTATATCAGGAATTTCATAATGAGGTACAAATCTTCTTCTCTCAATAAATAATTCCGCAAGCAGTTGTCCATCAGAAGAGTATATTACAGAAGCCTCAAAAGGCCTGTAACCCTCAAGAGATTTTACATCAGGAAGTGATGAAAAGAACCAGTAAACATATCCGGCAAAAACTCCTATTAAAAAGAGACCCAAAAAAAACAAGATGTATTTTATTTTATTAATCATTTTCTTCTATCTTGAAAACAGCCTCAAAAAATTCTTTATTTTTAATAATAAAAGCTCTCACCTCTATTTTGGGTTCTAATGCTATTATCAAATAGTAAACTTCATAAATAGCAAGTTCCCTATCTTTCTGAGATGGATAGGCTATTCCATATGGATGACTATGATATATGGCAATTATATTGATATTTTTAGTTCTCATATCTTTCATGGCTTTTAGTTGTTCAAAGGGATCCATAAAATAGCTTACAGATGACTGTTCAATGTTTCTTATCTTGTAAATATGGGTTGCTTTTTGTACTCCAGCAAGAATACCACATGCTTCGTAAGGTAAGGAATTAAAACAATGCTTTATCATTTCTTCATATACTTCTTTACTTATTGTTAACATTATTTGCAGATGTTACAAGCTGGATTTTTTAGAAATTTTACTTCTCGAAATCTCTCTTTTAATGCATCATACACCAAAATTCTTCCATGTAGTGTTTCTCCTAAACTTAGTAAAATCTTTATTGTTTCTACTACCATAATGGAGCCTATTACACCAGCTACAGAAGGTAGAACCCCTTTTTCACTAACATCCTCCTTCACATCTTCAAAAAAACAGTTGTAACACGGACCTTTTGGTGGAATCACATTAAATACATGTCCCTCAAACTCTGAGACTACTCCCACAACAACTGGTTTAGAAACCTTAAAAGATACTTCATTAAGAAGAACTCTTGTTTTAAAGTTATCAAGACAAGATACAACAAGATCGTAAGAATTAAAAAGCGAATAAACATTTTTCCTATTTATTTCATCAGGATAGGGCAAAATTTTTATCTCACTGTTAAGTTTTTTTAAATTTATCAAAGCAGATATAGTTTTTGGCATACCAATATGTTCTTCATTATGAAGAATCTGTCGATGAAGATTAGTTAACTCGACAATATCTGGATCAATAATTCCTAAAAAACCAATACCAGAGGAAGCAAGGTAATAAGCGACAATACTGCCAAGGGCACCTACACCTACAATTAATACTTTAGATTTTAGAAGTTTTTCCTGTCCCCTTTTACCAATCTCGGAAATTATTATCTGTCTATGATATCTCAACAACTTAGAGTTCTTGTCCTTCAACCCTTATAAATACACTTTTTGCTGCAACTACAGGGAGTTTGTCTATTTTTTCAACAGCCTGCAATACATCCTTTTCTCTTGCCTTATGAGTAAGAATAACTAATGGAACTGCTCCAGCTTTTGATCTTCCCTTCTGAATAACAGAAGCAATGCTTATATTATGCTCTCCAAAGACACCTGAAATTTTAGATAGCACTCCTGGTCTGTCCAGGGCAGTAAATCGAAAATAATACATACTTTCTATTTCTTCAATGAGCTTTATACTTATTTTTTCAGAAAGGTCAAGAGGAAAAGAATGGACTTTCTTTGCAATATCAACTATATCTGCCACTACCGCACTTCCTGTAGGCATACTTCCAGCACCTCTTCCATAATAAAGGGTTGATCCCACACTGTCTCCCTCCACATATATGGCATTATATACACCATCTACTTTTGCAATTAGGTAATCATCTGGAATCATAGTAGGATGAACTCTAATTTCTATCTCTCCATTGAGAATCTTTGCAATTGCAAGGAGTTTTATTTTGTAACCAAACTCTTTTGCAAAAGCTATATCCTCAGCAGTTATTTTTGTAATTCCCTCACAGTAAACCTTTGAAAAACTGAGAGGAATTCCATAGGCTAAGGATGCCAGTATTGTAATCTTATGAGCAGAGTCTATCCCTTCAATGTCAAGTGTAGAATCTGCCTCAGCATAACCAAGATTTTGTGCCTCTCTTAAGGCATCTTGAAAGTCAATTCCTTCGTTTGTCATTTTTGTAAGTATATAGTTTGTTGTTCCATTAATTATTCCATAAATAGCAAGTATTTTATTAGCAACAAGCCCTTCCCTCATGACCTTTATAATAGGAATTCCTCCACCCACGCTTGCTTCAAAGCCAAGCTGAAGTCCTTTTTCTTTTGCAAGTGCAAAAAGTTCATTACCCTCTCCTGCCAATAAAGCTTTGTTGGCGGTAACAACATTTTTACCATTTTTTAAAGCCTCCATTATGAATTCCTTGGCAGGATTAATTCCTCCAATAAGTTCAACAACTACATCTATCTCTGGATCTCTTATAACTTCCCACGGATCTTCAACAAGAACTCCTTCAGGAAGTGTAATTTCACGCTTTCTTTTAATATCCCTATCAGCAACTTTTTTAAGAATAAAATCTATACCTGTTCTTTTTTTAAGCAACTCTCTTTGATTCATTAGAATACTTGCTGTTCCTGTACCAACTTTGCCAAAACCAATAATTCCAACCTTAAGCTCTTTCATCATACCCCCTAAACTGCTTTCTTTACTTTTTTAACTAAAGGCATGAGATTAAGAGCTTTCTTAATTCCTTTTGTAGCCTGTCTGATTCTGTGTTCATTTTCAACAAGAGCAAATCTCACAAAACCCTCTCCTCCTTCTCCAAAGCCAATTCCAGGAGAGACTGCAACATGTGCTTTCTCTATAAGAAATTTAGCAAACTCTAATGAACCCATTTTTTTAAAGGGCTCAGGAATCTCTGCCCAAACAAACATAGTTGCCTTTGGAGGTTCAACTTTCCATCCTGCATGATTTAATCCTTTTATAAGAACATCTCTCCTACGCTCATATGTCTTTCTTATCTCTTCAACACAATCCTGAGGACCTCTCAAAGCTACTATGGAGGCAATCTGAATAGGCTGAAACATTCCATAGTCAAGATAGCTTTTTATTTTTGTTAATGCACCAACTATCTCTTTATTCCCTACACAAAAACCTACTCTCCATCCTGCCATAGAATAGCTCTTTGTCATTGAGAAAAACTCTACACCCACATCCTTTGCTCCTGGAACTTGAAGAAAACTTGGCGCTTTATAATCATCAAAAACCAGATCCGCATAGGCAAAATCATGAATAACCATAATTTTATTTTCCTTTGCAAAATCAACAACTTTCTGAAAAAAACTAAGCTCCTCAACAACTGCAGTAGTTGGATTATGAGGGAAATTTATTATTAATATTTTAGGTCTGGGCCAAGAGTTTTTATAAGCTCTTTCAAGCTCATCAAAAAAATCCATACAAGGACACACATTAAAATATCTCACATCCCCTCCTGCAATGATTGCACCGTAAGGATGAATTGGATAAGCAGGTGACGGTGTAAGCACTACATCTCCTGGCTGAACAGCTGCCAAAAGAAGATGACTTAGCCCTTCCTTTGAGCCGATTGTAACCACAGCCTCAGTTTCAGGATCAATATCTATATCAAACCTTCTTTTATACCACTCCGAAATCGCACATCTTAGTTGCGTTATTCCTCTGCTTGCTGAATACCTGTGATTCTTTTTAATTTTTGTAGCTTCACAGAGTTTTTCAACAACATGCTTCGGAGTAGGAAGATCCGGATTTCCCATTCCGAGGTCTATTATGTCTTCTCCCTTTCTTCTAAGTTCTGTTTTGAGTTGATTCACAACAGCAAAAACATAGGGAGGCAATCTTTTAATTCTTGGAAAATCAAACATTTTACCCTCCGTTTTTTATTTAATCATTTGCATTTTTTAATATTTCTGTCAATACTTCAAGGGAATATTTTTTAGCCATGCCCCATATAACTGCTATATTATAGGCATTTTTAGCTATTTTTATTATATCACTTTCAGCAATTCTTACATCTTTAAGGCTTACAGGAGCACCTATTTTTTTAAACCACGACTTAAGGCTGTCAATTCCTTCGTCAGCTTCATTAGCATTAAAAATCTCTTTAGCAAATATTTCAAATTGTATTTTATTTTTATCCTTATACCATTTCATCCATGCAGGAATTACTATACTTAAGCATGCACCATGAGGTAAATCAAACAAAGCACCAAGAGCATGGGCTATCAAATGATTTGGAAACTCTCCATCTTTTATTCCAAGTCTTGTTATGCCATTTAAAGCAAGAGTGGAAGTCCACATAAATTCTGCACGGGCATTGTAGTTTTGAGGTTCTTTTAGTATTATCTCTGTTGTCTCCATTGCAGTTTTAATTAAACTTAAGATTAGCCTCTTTTGAAGATTGGGGCAATAACTTCCGGTAAAATAATACTCTATCATGTGGGCTATCGTATCTACTACTGCATAAGCCTGATATGAAGAAGGCACGGTAAATGTAAGCTCGGGATTTAAAATAGAAACCTTTGGGAAGATATGCTCTGAAGAAATTGACAGCTTCTCCTCTGTTTCCTCATTTGTAATAACAGCAAAACCATTCATCTCACTTCCTGTTGCTGCAAGAGTAAGTATTACATAAATTGGTAAAGCTTTCTTAATTTCCTTTGTTCTTTTGAAAAACTCCCAAATATCCTCTTCATGCTTAGCACCTACCGCAATTGCCTTTCCTTCATCAATAACAGAACCTCCTCCTACAGCTAAGATAGCTTCTACTTTATTTTTCTTTACTTTCTCAATTCCTTCTTTTGTATGTGAAAGCACAGGATTAGGACTAACTCCTCCATGCTCTATAAACTCTATTCCCTCTTTTTTTAGCAAATTTACCACCCTATCATAAAGGCCTGTATATTTAATAGATGATTTACCATAAACAAATAGAACTCTTTTAATATTATCTTTTTCTAATACTTTTCCAATCTTTTGCTCTGTTTTCCTACCAAATATAATCTTAGTAGGATTAAAAAATTCAAAGTTTTCCATATCTTCCCTCTCTTACTGCCAAATACGCTTCATAAGCTTTTGTTGAACTTCTAACAAGTGGAGCACTCAGTACCACCTTAAAATCCATACTTAGTGTAATTTCTGCAATCTCTTCAAAAAATTCTGGCTTTTTATATTCTACAACAGGCATAGCTTTTTTTGAAGGTTGAAGGTACTGTCCTATTGTAACAATATCACAGTTTACATCTTTCAGGTCATTTAATGTTTCCTTTATTTCATCCAAAGTTTCTCCCAATCCAAGCATGAGACCCGATTTTGTAATTATATTTTTATTAATTTTCTTCGCCATACTAAGAACATTAAGTGAACGAATATAATCAGCCTTTCTTACTACACCATAAAGTTTTTTCACTGTTTCTACATTATGAGCAAAAACGCTAATTTCTGATTTTACAACAGTTTCGACAGAGCTTATTTTTCCCTTAAAATCGGGTACTAAAACTTCAACAATGGAGTTGGGATTGAATTTCTTTATTTCTTTAACAGTCTCTGCAAAATGTAGAGCTCCGCCATCAAAAAGATCATCTCTTGTAGTAGATGTTATTACAACATAGCTCAATCTTAATTCTCTTACAGCCATAGCAATGCTTTTAGGTTCTGATTTATCCAATGAAGATGGCTTGCCTTTTTCTGTATTACAGAATGCACATTCTCTTGTACATATATTCCCAAGGATCATAAATGTTGCAGTTGGCTCTTTATAGCAAAGACTTCTATTTGGACATCTCAATGTCTCACAAACAGTATTTATTTTGCGATTTTTAAAATAATTTTGAGTATTTTTTATTTCTTGTAACCGGGTTTTAACCCATATAGGAAGAGGCATTTTGAATGTTTTATGAAGGGGGGACAAAAGTCCCCCTCAGGGTTTTTCAGATTTTTTCTACATTAACTGCTTTTGGTCCTCTGTCTCCTTCAACAATTTCAAATTTAACTTTGTCTCCCTGTTTTAATGTCTTAAATCCATCACCCTTGATTGAAGTGTAATGGACAAAAACATCTCCTCCACCATTTTGCTGAATGAAACCAAATCCCTTAGACTCATTAAACCACTTAACACGTCCTTCAAATGCCATACTTCTTAAAACCTCCTTTTAATCTTCCCACCAATGGTAGGTAATAAAAAACTTCGCTGCATGCAAAGTTTATCTTTTATAACACGCTTATTTCGAAAAAGTAAAGAAAAATTTTTACTCTTCCTTTTTTATCTTCTCCCAGAATATCTCCATCTCTGAAAGACTCATTTCTTTTAAGTTTTTTTTCTCTTCATCAGCAAGTTTTTCTAATTTTCTAAATCTTTCTTCAAATTTTCGGTTTGTCTTTCTCAAAGCTGTTTCAGGATCAATTTTCAAAAGGCGAGCGATGTTAACAATACTAAATAAAACATCTCCCACTTCCTCTTCTATTTTATCCTTTTGTTTAGAGGTAACAGCTTCTTTCAATTCATTAATCTCTTCTGCAAGTTTACTAAAAGCTCCTTCCACATCTTCCCAATCAAATCCAATCTTTGCAACTCTTAACTGAATCTTATAAGCTCTGACTAAAGCAGATAATGCTAAAGGTATACCATCAAGAATAGATTCTTTTAATTTTCCTTCTTCTTTTTTTCTGTCATCCCACTGAGAGAGAACTTCTTCTGGAGTTTCAAAGAAAGCTTTCCCAAATACATGAGGATGTCTGTGAATCATTTTGTTGGAAATTGTCTCTATAACATCATTTATATCAAACTTACCTTCATCTTTTGCAATCTTACTATGAAATACTATCTGTAAAAGCAAATCTCCTAATTCCTCTTGTATTCCCTCATAATCTTTTTTTTCAATTGCCTCAATTAGCTCATAAGTTTCTTCAAGAATATATTTTTTAAGTGTTTCATGAGTTTGAACTTTATCCCAAGGACATCCCACATCAGAGCGAAGTTTTTCCATTATTTCAACAAGTTTTTGAAATTTATCACTCAAGTTTTTCTCCAGCACTTGTTCATATCTCTTCTATTATTTTTAACAACTCTTCAAAATTGTCTATTATAAAATCAGCATCTTTTAACAAATCCTTTTGTCGATATCCATAGGTAACTGCTACAGTTTTAATTCCCGCAGCTTTTCCCGCTTCTATATCAAGATTGCTGTCTCCAATTATGAGAGTATTTTCCTTTTTAGTTTGAAATTTCTCAATAGTTTTTAATATAGGCAAAGGAGAGGGTTTTTGTTCAGGAAACATATCATTCCCTGCAACAAAATCAAAATAATTAATTAAACCTTTGATACTTAGTTTCTTGACATTTAATGCAGTTAACTTATTAAATATTATAGCTTTTTTTATTCCTTAAAGCTTTCCTAGAGTCCCAACTACACCGGTATAAGTTTAAGTAAAAACCGCCACATGGTTAGAATAGTAACTTACAAAACAATCAAAAATATCGTTAAGCAAATCATGAGATAAATTTCTTATATGAATAACTTTCTCTACAAATTTTCTTACCCCTTCACCAATCATTTTTTTTACTTCTTCTTGAGTGAATTCCAACATTCCATATTTCCTCAGACAAAAATTAATTGCCACTGTTATATCCTCACAACTATCAACAATTGTTCCGTCTAAATCAAATATAATAAGGTCTATTGACATTGAATCTCCCTGATTTTAGATTTAGATTTTAGATTTAATTTTTTATTATAACTTAAAAAAACTCAATATTATTTTATGGTATAATTTTACATAGATGGCAAGAATTGATGCTTTTTTTAATTTAATGTTAGAGAACAAAGCAAGCGACCTTCATCTTTTAGCTGGTAGTCAACCTGTATTAAGAATTCATGGAGAGTTAATCAGAGTTCAATATAAAGTGCTTGACAATACTGAATTAAGAAGACTTCTTTATGAAATAACTCCAGAAGAAAAAATAAAGATTTTTGAAGAAATAGGGGATCTTGACTTTGCCCATGAAATTCCAGGAATAGCACGCTTTCGTGTTAATTATTTTATGCATAAAGAAGGTATTGGAGCTGCTTTTAGACATATTCCAAATGAAATAAAAACAATAGATGAATTGGGACTTCCTCAGGTTTTAAAAAAGTTTGCAATGCTTAAAAAAGGCCTTATCCTTTTGACAGGTCCAACAGGTTCTGGCAAAACTACTACTTTAGCAGCTATAATTGACTATGCCAATTCCCATAGAAAAGCCAGAATTATAACCATCGAAGATCCTATTGAGTTTGTCCATCCGAATAAAGGATGTGTCATATCTTACAGAGAAGTAGGAACTCATACAACCTCTTTTGCAAAAGCCTTAAGAGCAGCTTTAAGAGAAGATCCTGACATTATCTCAGTAGGTGAAATGCGAGACAGTGAGACAATACAGCTTGCACTGGAGGCAGCTGCAACAGGCCATCTTGTATTAAGTACACTACATACTTCTTCAGCAATTAAAACTGTTGATAGAATAATAGATGTTTTCCCTCCAGAACAGCAAGCTCAAATAAGAACTTCTTTAAGTGAATCTTTGGAGGCAGTTGTAGCTCAAATTCTACTTAAAAGAGCAGATGGTAAAGGAAGAGTTGCTGCATGTGAAGTATTGATTAATACTTATGCTGTTGCAAATCTTATAAGAGAAAATAAGACCCATCAAATACTTTCTATTCTTCAAACGAGCAAAAAAATAGGGATGCAGACAATGGATGATGCCCTTTTTGAATTACTCCAGCAAGGGAAAATTACTCCTGAAGATGCCTATGAACGGGCTACAGATAAACAAAAATTTTTAAAGTTTTTAAAAGAAGTGCCTGAAACTGTATTTTCATGAGAAAGCAAGAAATAGACTTTATTTTAGAAAAACTTTGTGATTATTACGGAGAAATGGTAGATATTGTTTTTACCGTTGGAAGACCTATGCAGGTAATATTATGGGGTGAACTTAAACCTGTATATCTTAAAGAAGTCCCAATAGAAAGTTTAACGCCCTTCCATACGGAAAAATTAGCTTTAGTCTTGATAGGAAATCAAAAAAAATTAATTGACAATTTAATAAATTTAGGATATTGCGATCTTGCCTATTCTATACCTAAAGCGAGATTTAGAGTTAATATTTTCTCGCAAAGAAGCAACTACTCAATCGTAATGCGCAAATTTCCAATCAAGATACCTACAGTAGAGGAGCTGAGACTGCCTGAAATAGTTAAAGAAATTGCAAATGAAAGAATGGGGCTAATTCTTATAACGGGAGCAACAGGTAGTGGAAAATCATCAACTTTAGCTGCCATTCTTAATATAATTAATGAAACAAGAGCTTGTCATATAATCACTTTAGAAGATCCAGTGGAATTTCTACATCCCCATAAAAAAGCCACATTTAATCAAAGGGAAATGGGAATAGATTTCTCTAATTATGCAGAAGGATTACGAGCTGCTTTAAGACAATCACCACATGTAATCTTAGTTGGCGAGATAAGAGATAATGAAACTCTTGAAATAGCTATTCAGGCTGCAGAGACTGGTCATCTTGTATTAAGCACTATGCATACCACTGATGCTGGTCAAACCATTGGAAGGATAATAGGGATGCTTTCTCCATTTTCTCCAGAAAATGAAAACTTTATTAGATTGAGAGTTGCAGATACTTTAAAATGGGTTATTTGCCAAAGACTTCTACCAAAAATAGGTGGAGGTAGAATTGTTGCTACAGAAATTATGAGAAAAAATCTAAGAATCAAAGACCTTATTATAAATGGCGAAACAGTGGAAAAAACTTTTTATGATGTCATTGAAACATCAGTCGCAGTAGGAATGCACACCTTTGATCAATCAATAGTTGATTTATACAAAAGAGGATTAATTACAGAGGAGACTGCTACAGCTTATGCTTCAAGAAAATCTACAGTGATTAGGGAAATTGACAAAATTAAAGCTCAAAAAGGAGAAAAAACTACTGATATAGAGGAATTAAAAATTGATACAGACTATGATAAAAAGTTAAAATGGAGTAGATAATGCCAAAGGCATTAATTTGTGAAAACACTCTGGAATTACAAAAAAATTTAGCCCTATCCCTAAAAGCAATTAATATTGATTCCATCACACCTATAAGTTTAGAAGACGCATTAAGAGCCCTTGAAACTGAAGACATATCGATTGTCATAATAAATGAAAATTTTGCAAATCAAACTCTTTCAAAAAACAGGATAATTCAATGGATAACTAATCTGCCCATGTATCGTCGAAGAGATATAATGCTTATTATTACAGGAGAAAATCTTAAAACTTTAGACAGACTTACAGCTTTTGCCAAGAATGCTGATTTAATAATCAATACCAAGGATCTCAGTAATTTCTATTCTATTTTTAAGATTGGATACTTAGAGTATCAGTTAACTTATAAACAATACAAACAATTACTTAGCAAATAACTTTCTTTGTCTTAAAACTTCAAAGACTAAAATAGCAGTTGCTGTTGCCACATTTAGAGAATTTATTTTTCCTTTCATTGGTATTTTAACTACTTCATCACAAAGAGCTAAAACTGTTTGTCTTAAACCCTTTCCTTCAGAACCAACAACTAAAGAAACTGATTCCTTGAAATCATTTTCCCAAAAA
>ERZ1685331.169-NODE-169-length-13319-cov-16.475950_pt1 | contig 13319 bp, 13 predicted proteins | sample MGYA00580194_ERZ1685331 | MGnify/ENA primary metagenome ERZ1685331 (study PRJEB41501, sample SAMN08275520) | hot springs metagenome | biome: alkaline hot spring; material: microbial mat | place: Russia: Ush-Beldyr | collected 2015-07 | depth 0.5 m m ...
CTCGAGGACCGTAGGATATATGCGTAATAACTGCTTTCCGTATCCTCAGTCGGATCGTGTGCACTGCACCCTTCGTTAGCAAGACGAGGATACCCTCTTGTCCAACACTTTCAGTATCCTCAGTCGGATCGTGGGCACTGCAACTCCGTGTCGGCGACCTCAGTAACCAAGGATGGGATTGATCTTTCAGTATCCTCAGTCGGATCGTGGGCACTGCAACAGAGGATTTCGAGTCCGCCTTTGCCCTTCCCGGGCCCTTTCAGTATCCTCAGTCGGATCGTGGGCACTGCAACCGCCCCTAAATTGTTAATCTACTCCCTCATCGCTCCCCACAACGGCCGAAAACAGGCCGAATATGGACTCCTCACTCCACATACTACTCCACCCCCGAACATGCCCGTTCGGGAATCGTTTTCTGCTCCAAAACCCCGCCGATTTACGCAACGGCAATGCCATCGCCCACGAACGACCACCGTCCACCGATACGTATTATCGTCTCCCTCCGAAAATTGTCAAATCGCCCCCCTACTCCCTACCCCACATCGTTGCAAAACCGCCGGAACTCACAATTGACGCAGGGCCTGCGGGACTGGGGTGGATCGGGCATCCGCTCCTGCTCCACCATCTCCCGCATCGCCGCCACCGTCTCCCGCACTTCCCGCCGCAGGGAGGGGGTCAGGAGAACCTCCTCCGCCCGCCGGGTCAGCAGGGAATAGATAAAGCCCCGTTGCACTACCCCGCCCCAGGTCTCCTCCAACATGATGCCGTAGGCTGCCAGTTGCTGCCGCACGTGCGGCCCCACCCGCCGGGCCGTCTGTTTGTAGTCCACCGGAATCCACTCCCGCCCGACCCCGGCGGACCTCTCCGGCCCCGAAACTTCCAGGACCAGGTCTATCCGGCCCGTCAGCCCCAGGTTCTCCGAGGCCACCGAAACGTCAAAGTGGCGCCGGGCCTCCTCCAGGCCGTAGATGCGCAACGTCCGCCGCCGCTCCCGATCTCGCGCCTCCTCGTGCGCCAGCCGCCCCTCCTCCATCTTCCCCGTCGTCGGCCGGATCAGGGGCAGGCAGTAGGTGTAGAAGACGACGCGCGGGCAGTAGGCGTATTGTTTCAGGTCGGTTACGGTAAAGACGGTCCGCTCCATGCCGGCAGATCACCACGGTCGCTGTGGGAGCAGAGCATTGCCCCCGTCCTGGGCAACCGCCGGGGTGGCCCCTACGTCTCCTTTCCTTCCCGGACCACCTCCAACCGCTGCCCCCAGTCCCTCTCGCAGATGACGAATAACTGGATCTTCCCCTCCCGTTTCCCCAGGGTCCGCCGGACCTTCAACATCAGTTCTTCCTGGTGGGTCCGGGAGAGGTCGCCCAGGAACGCGGAGTACTGGATGCGGTCCAGGCCATAGTCCAGGCAGTGGTCGGCCACTTTGGTCCGCACCCGGTCGTCGGGGATGTCGTAGACCAGCAGGCAGCGCATCCGCTCTCCTACCAGCGGGCGATGAAGGGCTCGTAGGCGGCCCGGTCGCCCCGGACGAAGGTGGCGATATGGCGGGCCTGGCTCTGCAGGATGACCCGCAACGGCTGCCGCTTTTTCTCGTACCGCTCCGCCGCCTCCAATCGCTCCAGGACTTTCTCCGCCACCGTCCGCCGGGCCTCCTCCGTCAGCCGCCCCGCCTCGTCCATCTCCAGTTTCACCCCCTTCGTCGTCATCCCCACCACCGTCCGGTCCACGACGACGGTGCGGAATTCCTCTATCAGGTCAAAGACCAGGCTGGGCTTGCCGGGACGGTCGGCGTGGATAAAGCCACCGTAGGGGTCCAGGCCGGCCAGGACGAGGGCCCGCTCCACCTGGCCGTAGAGGATGCCGTAGCCGTAGTTCAGGGCGGCGTTGACGGGGTCCCGGGCGCCGCGCGTGACCCGCCCGGGCCAGCCGTACTCTTCCGGGATGACGGCCTTCAGAGCATCCCAGTACCGCTGGGCGGTCCGGCCCTCTATGGAGAGAATCTGTCCCCGGACCTCCTCTGCGGTGTCTCCCTTCAGGTGGCGCAGTTCCTCCAGGCCGTCCCGTATCCGTTCCGCCTCTTCGTTGAGGAGACGGCCGACCTCGGGGGCGGCCTCCTCCCGATACCGGGCCAGGTAGCGGAGGAAGTTGGCCTGGTTGGTGACCTTGCTGCGGGCGAAGGCGATGGCCAGGTCCACGCCCCGCCGGTCCCGGTAGGCCAGGAGTTGCTCCCGGCGGGTGAGGACGGTGCCGGTGAGGCCGGCGGAGTAAAGAGCGGCGTAGGGCCGGCCGTCGGGGGAGAGAAAGTAGATGGGAACGCCCGCCGTGCAGCAGGCCTCCACCGCGTCGGCGGAGAGGGACACGCCGGCCCCCAGGATCAGGACCTGCTCCAGGTGCAACAGCGGCGCTTCGGCCAACTTTTCCTTGTCCTTGGTGACGCGCAGCCGGCCGCTATGCTTGCCCAGAAAGGCGCCGTATTGGTCTACGATGAGATGTTGGATGATGGGCATAGGCTATCCGCCAGTTGGAGAGGGCTTCTACACCCTCCTCCAGATGCCTGTGTCCTGGATTTCAAAAACGGCCTCCTGGCAGAGAAGCGAACCGGGCACCCAGCAGACTACGCCTTGGGTGAGGGACATCCCGAAACGACCACTCTCCTGCGGCGAGGTTTCTCGCCCGACGAGAGGCTCAATCACTCCCCGCGCCTGCACCCCCTCCGCCCAGGTGTGGGCGAGCAGGGGCGAGTTGTCCGGAACCTGCAAACAGGGGCGCGACTCTGTCAGCACACTACCCTGCCAGGTGTCGGGCTGAAACTTAATGAGGCGAATCTGCCCGAATCCGTAGCGCCGTTCACCGCCTACCTGCAAAACGCTCAACCAGGTGCCCCAGGTTTTCTCTGTGCCCAGATGCCCTTGGGCCTCCCCGTCCAGAAAGAGGTATCCACCGATCTGGGTGCGCTTCCCATCCCCGGAATAGGGCGCAATGAACTCCACCTCATGCAGACTGCCCTCCTGGGCCGAGGTGGCAGTGGGATCCAAAGCCGTGGTGACGTGCACACCCAGGTAGCGGCGCTCAAAATCGGCGCTAGAATAATGTCCGTATTTCAGTTGGCCCTGCTGATAATGGGGAATCAGCAACGAGCCATTCTCTTCAACGAACCAATAGCCGAAGGCACAGTGCTTTTTTACCCAATCGCCCACGGTCTGATAATCACCGGGGCGCGCCGCCCGGAGTACACCATCAGCAAAGCCGCGCCGCGTGAGGGCCTCGGTCACCGCGCCCCACAGGTTGCGGGCAGGGATGTAGTAGCGGGTGCGCTGGACGTTGCCCACTTTGTGATAGCCGATGTGCAGCGGGCTGCGCAGTTCATAGGTAACGCGGAATGCCTGCCAGGCCATAGCCCCCCTCCATCATCCCAGCGCCTTGGCGTGATAGCGGGCGTAGATGAGCGCCTGCTCCAGCAGGCGTTTGGCGAGGAGGAGTTGGTCCAGGTCGCCGGCCAACTCGTCCCGTACCGCTGCCAGCGGGTCGCTGCGGTTCTGGAAAGCAGCGATACCGGCTTCTTTCAGGAAAGCCGCAGCCTGTTCCCTGAGCCTGTCGGCGCCGGGCTTTTCCCGTTGTCCCCGCGAAGCCTGATACAGAAAGAACGCGTAGACACCGTTCTCCTGAAGTATACCCAGCGATTTGGTGATGTGGTTTTCGGCTTGCTTGCGGATGGCCTGATGAACCTGGTCGGCGATCTGCCAGCCGTATTTGGCGCAGAGTTGGTCCAGATTCACCTCGCTCATTGCGCACCTCCTGCGTTCAGGTTGAGCACCCGCAGCCGCCCCATGCCGCGCGTGCTCATTCCGCCGATGCCGAGGGATGCAAACAGCCGCAGCCCATTTGCCAGCGTCTCTTTCACGGCCTTGCCTCTACCTTGCAACGGCACTTGACCGCTAATCTGGTAGAATTGGGGGTCGCTCACCACCACCTCAAAGTAGAGCACACTGGCGCGAGGAATGGCTTCGTAGGTGTAGAGCGCGCCTTCGGCGGCAGCCCCTGTGGCCGGGTCAATGCTTACCGACGTGCGCACCTCCAGGTTGTCGTTGACGATGTGGCCGAACATCCTATCCGAGACGAGCACGGCCCGCTGGAGAATCTCCTGCGGCACGTCGGGGAATCTGGAGGCGTCAAGCGTAAAGGTGTCGCTAGTCACATTGAGCATCAGCCAGCCCAGGTTAAGTCTACCGCCGGTTTGGACGCCGCTGGCCACGCGCACCTCGCCATCCGGCGGTTGCGATTGGTTAATCCCCAAATCGCGCAGGACACCGGGGCAGGTCACCCAGACCGGCCCGGCCAGGGAGTGGACGGGGAAGAAGAGAAGCCGCGCGTCGGAGAATTGCGCCAGGCCCTGGAAACTGGCCCCACTGCCCCTCGCGAAGCCGAAGGTGACGCAGATGGGGCAATCGGGCTGGCCGCAGTGGCCCTGATAGCCCCGGCCCGTATCCGGTTGCCCCTGCCCGGCGCATCGGGGAAATTTGCCGCTTTCTTGCATCGCGGCGTAGGTGCGGCAGGCGCCGGCGAGGCTGGTGCCGGGGATTTTGGGGAGATTCGTGCCCGGCTCGCGCACGATGGACATGTCCACGCGCCCCAGGCGCATCCCGCCCGTGCCCACATGCAGCGGGTCAAGGGCCAGGGCAAAGTATTGGAGTGTCTCCGGTTGATAAGCCATTGCAGCCCTCCTTAAACCTTTTGTTTGAGAATCCGCAGATAGAGTTCCAGGCAGCGGAAGAACCGGCCGCTGCAGACGTCTTTCGGTGTGACGATGTCGGGCAGGGGATTGTTGGAAGGGTCCCTGCGGTCAGACAGACCGGCTTCTTTGAGGGTCGTCTGGACCAGGCGGTCCAACTCCTGGCCCGTCCCCCACGACGCTTTTTTGCTCTCCAGCAATGCCCATACGCCATGCAGGCTGGTCATCGTGATGCCGCTCCTTTTTAACGCGTCCCACATCTGGCTCAGGCGCGGCAATTCCTCCAGCAGGAACACGTCCCGCGCCGGATCAAAGGCAAAGCGCTGGGCGGTGTGCTCCAGCCAGAGGTAGGCGAAGCGGGAGGGGGTCACGTATACTGTGTCGCCGGCGCGCAGATCGTTCACGTGAACCAGCCAACGGTTTGCATAGCGATCGCTGACCGAACCCACCTTCCGCGGGTCGTTATCGCCTTCCCGGCGGAGTTGGAAACAGCGAGTGTGTTGAGTCGGGTTTATCGTCCCTACAAAGCAATAGGGATACCATTCATCCGGCGTCGTCCTATCGCCCATCAAGGTCGGCATTGTCCATACAAGACCGTTTTTGAATCTTACCTGCCCGCCGCTCTCAACCTGCGCGATTTCCCATAGCTCCTCCCCCAGCGGCGTCTCAAACATCCGCCGCGCCGTGTCCATCACGGCCAGGAGCGGCATCTTGCGGGGGAAGAAGATGATGCCCAGGAAGAGCGGCAGGCGGTTCCGCACCTTGCCGAATTGCTTTTCATACTCGTCGCAAATCTCTTTGGCTATTTCCAGCGCGTCGGCAGCGGGGACGAGGGCCAGGAACTGGTCGGGGGAGGCCAGCAGCGAGAGATAAGGCACATAGGCACCTATATCGCCCGGCGCCGGCATCACCTTCTGCACGGTGAAGGTGATCTTACGAGATGGGTCATCCGGATCGGCCACGGTGATCTGCTCTCCCCCTTTGATTTCTCCCACCCATTGCAGGTTGCTAATGGTGATAAAGCACTGGTCTCGTTCCTGCCAGAACAAACTGATGGGCTTGCCGTTGACGGTACCATCGTAGGGGACGTTGGCGTTCCAGCCCGTTTTCTGATCCGGGATGGGGATGATCTGCCAGCGAGCGCAGCGCGTGGCGTCGCCCTGGCTGTAATCGTGCCGGGCCAGAATCTCCCGCTTCACCGTCTCGGTCCAGAAGCGCCGGCCAGTCTCCCAGACGCGGCGGAGGCGGGCCGGGGAGGGGTTCTTGGGAACACACTGATCGGGCGCGTTGGCTTTCGCCCTGACCAGCATCGTCTGCACCAGGTCGCCGGAGAGCCAATCCTCCAGGCCGAACTTGCCCACGACCAGCGCCACACGGCCGTTGGCGTCGGCCAGTTCGTCCATCCAGATGGTGTGCTGCGGGTCTTTCTGCCAAGCCTCGACACGCGAACCACGGCGGTTCTCGCAATGCTCACAGCCTTCCTGCCCTTCTTGCATCGGTCGTAGGCGGCAGATCGGGCAGACTTCCCCTTTGCCCGCACCAACCGTCTCCCATTGCTGCTGCCATTGAGTGCTCAGGTTCTGGTCATCAAAGGGCTGCGCCAGGGCCTGCCGCGCCTCGCCGCGTGCCTTGGCTAAAATTTCCCTGAGTTGTTCTGTGGCAGTTGCGCCTGTGCCTTGAGTCACAGCAATGCGCGGGGCCAGTTCAGGTTCCACGCCCTCCACGCGGCGGCGGATTTCCTGCTCCAGGTCGGCGGGCAGGTCCAGGTCGGGAAAGGTGAAGTAGATGCCCGTCGTGTCGCGGTAGACCTCGTTGCCCAGGGGGTATTCTATTTCTACAAGCTGCTTGACGCGCTCACAGGCTTCATCCACGGCGCGCTGATAGCCGAGCAGGTCGGCGATTTTGACCGCTTTGCTGTAGAGGCCGAGCACGTCAAAGTTGATGCGCAGGAGGCGCCAGTGGAGGTTATCAATATCAAGCCCACCGCGCACCAGAAACGTTGCCAGCGCTGTTTTGTAAAGCGTAGCAACCGAGAAGGAATGCTCCCACAAAGTTACATCATTAGCAGAGCGCCGGGTTTCACCAAGCCCATATTGATAAGCGGCTTGGACAGCCTGAATAATTTCTGTTCTCTTTAACCCAGACTGGGTGAGTATTGCTACTACTGCGCTTGATAAGTTACGTCTGACAGTATCTATCTTTGTCGTGTCAATCCGAGACGCAGGCGTTTCGCTCCCAAAAGCCGTGGCGATAAATGTTTCGTTGAAGGGCTGCTTGGCTCCTTTGGGCAAGCCCTGGTTCCTTGTTGTGCCCTTGTCAGTGCCTGAATCAGCACTATCACAGCGATTTAATAGTCGGATAAGAAACGAACTATGCCTGCGGCTGTCATGGTGCAAGATAAGATCCAATGGCTGACCGATTTGCTCATGACTCAGGATTTGAGTGAAATGCAATAAATCACGTAGACGAGGCTGTCTCAGTACATCTACAAACTGCGCATCCACAAAACTGCTCAAACGCTCAACAGCATTTTCGTGCTCAAAGTTCTGTGAGAGCGGCGAAGGCTCAGTGGACATCTGGTCAATAAATTGGGTACTCAATTTCCCCACATCATGCAGCAGCGCCACTACCTCTGCCAAGAGCAGGGCGTCGCGGTTATTTTTTAGTACTTGAAGACTATTCATCGTTCGCCTCCTGGATGATTTGCTTTGCCAGGGCGACGGCCTCCTCGGCCATAGCGAGCGCCTGACGAGCGTCTTCTTCGTCAAAGAGTTCCCAAGGCGTGCGGCCACCTGCCTCATCGCCGTAGTCGGTCTGAATGTGGACATCCGGGCCGAGCAACTCGGCCTTTTCGGTCAGGGAGCGAACAGCAAGGGCTTGCGACGGTCGGAAGCGCCCTTGCTCCAACGCGGCGCGCAAATGAACGGCCGGGTTGTGGGTGCGTCCGACCGGCCCCCAGGAGTGCCAGCACGGCCTTGGCGGCATGCTCCACAGCCAGTTGGCTGTTATCCAGCGCTGAACGCCAGCGCTGGAGGTCCACATCTTGAGAGGCTTTCAAGGAAGCCCTTTGCCAGGCGCAGGCGGTAGAGCGATTCTGCATTACTCAAGTGAATGCCTCCCATTTCGGCGACCAGGCGAAGGGGGTTCCATGCCACATGAGGTCACGGCCCAGCCGTTGACGCTCCAGGCGGTAAAGTTGGATTTGCCGCCGGATCCACTCCAAGCGCGGGGTGATGTACTCCTGCGGGTCGAACAAGACAATGCCATCCAGGGCAATGTCCAGATAGAGCGCCGGCAAGCACGATCCGAACTCTTGGGGTGTCTTGGCCAGCAGACTGATACGCCCCCGCCAGGCCTCAGGCAGCATAACTTTTAGGGCAAAATGGCGCGCCAGGGTTTTGGACGGCAGATTGCGAGCAATGACAAGTAGATCCCAATCGCTTTCTGGGGTGGCCTCGCCGCGCGCCTGGGAGCCAAAGAGCACGACCGCTAACAGGTCGTTGCCCAAGCCGTTGGAAAGGGCTTCCACCACAGGAGCCAGAGCGGCCAGCCTATCTTTCAGGACGTGGGGGGAAGCCGGGTTGATCATTGCGCACTTCCTTGTTCCTCCAAAAGCGCTTTTGCAATCTCGGTCAGTTTCCCCAACGAATCAAACTCGTGCTTCGGCCAGGTTGGTTTGGGCGCTTCAGCAGGCGCTTCTGCTGCGGCCTGGGCGGGCGGCTGGCCAGCCAGGGCTTTGCCTTCGCGCTCCCACCACTTTTTGGCTTTCTCGTATTCCTGCCTCTGGGCTTTGGTCATCTGTGCCAGTTCCACCTGGCTGCGCTCACGGAACGTGCCATCTGGGTTGAGATACTCGTCCTTGAGTTTGCCAGGGGCCTGCAGGTATTTGGGCAGTGGCGGCTCGGTAGCCGTCGGTGCAGAAGCAGAGGGTGTCTGTGCTGCCTCAATGCGGATTTGAACAAAGCCATCGTTGACCCTCTCTTGCGCCGTCCCGTAGCCGCTGGTGCGCTTGGCGGAGAAGCCGTAGGTGAGCATCATCGCGCGGATAGCTTCGGCGACCAGCCGCAAATCCTCAGCGGCCTGGCGGCGGATTTCGGCCTCGTCCTGCCCGATCAGGTCAAAGGGGACATAGAGCAGGGAGAAGATGCCCTCGGCGCCGATGGGGACGCATTCCAGGTAAATCGGATGCGTGCCGGCTTTGGTCCTGCGCGAGTGGGGGTTGATGACCTCCACGTCGATCAGGTTGAAGAACGTTGGGTAGAAGGTCAGCCGCCCGCTGTGATGGGGCAACGGCTCACCGGGTTGTACACCGTAGTGCTGGCGTAACCGGCGCTCATACTCGGCACGGGCCTCCGGCCGGAGGGCGTCCAAAAAGGCGGCAAAGTCTTTGGTCCCGCCCGGCTCTTCGCCCTTTTCGTCGCCAAAAAGCAGCGTTTGCCGGAAGCGCTCCTGGGCAAACTGCTCAGGTGTCAGGCTGTCCTTTTGCCGCACGAGGCAGAGGTGCATTGCCGTCCAGCGCAAGAGCCCCTTCCAGGAGGCCGCAGACATCATCGGCACTTTGAAGACCTTGTCCTTGCGCACCGGGTTGACACTTTCGGTCACATAGAAGGGGTCGTCGTCTTTGCTCATCCAGGGCTTGGCGAGGGTGAAGGTGAATTGGAGGAACCAGGAGCCGGGAGGGAGGGCATTCAAATCCGGCGCATCCACCAACAACCCCAGCGATCGTAATCTATCCAGATTAAGTGCCATCAAGTCTTTCGCATACAGCGAATTCCCTGGTTGATTTGCCATGTGAACCAGGCTTTTATAGCCTCCGCCCGTTTTGCGGTCGCCGCTGACGGCGTAATCTCTCAGATTTTCACTACAAGCAACGACCCCTGCCAACAGGCGGATGCGCGTGGCGATGTCGGGGATTTGGACGTTGCGGTAGTTTCCGGCGACCAGCGCCGTGACATCCTTTTGTGATGCGCCCCCAAGGGCGACATACAGGTCATAGCTCATGGAGCACCTCCTTGCCAGTTTTTACCGTGTAGTTTCCCTTGCCAAGCGTCCGCTCGATTTGCGTGATAATCTCATCTCGCATTTGGTCGTCTCTGGCATAGCCCCAAATGCGCCCACCGCCAGCGCGAAAGGAAAAGAGTTTTTTGCTTACCGCGCCTTCATCTGTGCTTCCGCGCTTTCCGCGTAAAAAATTCTGCCAATCTTCTACATCCTGAATGGGGTTGCCCTTTTCGTCCTGCCCCAAGAGTATGTTCATTTGCTTGCGCCAGAGAAAGGCCCCTCGAACAAAGAAGAACCTGCATAAACCAGGCGCATTTTCGGGTTGTACCTTTCGGAAGGTTGACAGGAAGCGCTCTACATCAGGACGTTGTAACTCAGGAGAGGAAATGACTTGAACAATGCCATAGTCCCTTCCTACTCTTTGATCGCTCTGGGGCTTAAGCGTTGTCTTCCCTCCCAATGCCCCGTACTTAGCAGCAATCTCCACTGCCTTTATCAGCAACCATTTTTCTTCCTCCATAATGGGACGTAGCTCCAGGAATTCCAATTGAAAAACGGTATTTGCACCCAAGGCACCATTTATCACTCGACCTTGCTTATCTAACACCCGCAGCCGGAACTTGCGTGCCCAACCGGTGCAGCCGAATAACTCGCACGCGGCGCAGTGTTTTCCGTCGTTGTCGGGGCAGCGATCCTCGTCTGTCGGGTCGCAGGCATACCCGCCCAGGCCGCGCACCAGGGCCTCGTACCACCAGCGCAGCGAGCCGATGAGCCCCGTCTCGTGCAGGCGGTCGCAGGTCTGGTCCACGCCGCCGGTCCAGAGGGGGGTCAGTGTTCTCAATTGAATGAGCAACCTATCCATTGTCAGCACCTCCTCCCTTTGCACAGCATTTTCTAAATCCGCGCCTCACAACGCGGCCTCCTGCCGCAACCGATTTGTCGGGCACAGACGATTGCGGATTTGTTATGGGACGCGGATGAACACGGGTTCACACAGATTGTATCGGCGTAACGTAGTACTTGACCCCAGTGAATCTTGGTAGGCCTGCGCCTATGAGACGTGAGATCACCCTCAAGAATCCTTGCGGCGAAGTAGCAGTGCGGGCCGCCAGGCCTGTCGGATGCAGGCTAACAGCCTGCGCTACGCAAAAATGACCTTATTGAATAATGCCACAAATCGTTAAGTTGCAAAGATGCAGTAGGGTGTTGAAAAAGCTCTACTGGTGCGGTTGTGGGAAACTCCCCGCAACTATGATAGTTTTTGAAGAGCGACATCATACCACCCATTCCCCTTCACCGCGTCCTTGCCCACGTGGGTGAACTGGCCCCAGAGGAGCCAGGGCCAGAAGGGGGTCCAGTCGTCGGCCCGCAGGGAGACGGAGCCCAGCAGGCCCGAGAGGGGGCTTTCGCCCCCGCGCCGGGTGGAGTAGCTCCAGACCTCCTCCCAGCGCAACCGGTTCTCCACCACCGCCACCGCCTCGGCGGCGGCCAGCAGGCCCCGGGGGTCCTCAAAGACCAGCGGGGTGTCGGAGAAGTGACGGGTGAGCGCCTCCAGCCGCTCCATCAGCCGCCCGAAGAAGGGCCGGAAGGTGAACTGGTGCGGCTTGACCAGGGCGCCGCGCTCAATCAGCCGGGTCGGGGTGCGAAAGCGCAGGGTGAGGACGGCGCCGGGCAGGGGAACGGGCACCGCGGCGATCTGGTCGTGGGTGACGGGGATGTCGGGGACCTGGACTATGCGGTCGCCGGAGCGGAGGACGGGCCTCCGCTCCCCGGTCAGGGGGTTCTCCGCCCAGATTTCGCGGACGGCCAGCGCGCCCCGCCGCCAATAACCGTCCCCCTGCCGGGTCCGGCGGCCGATGCCCCCCCGCTCCAACTCGCTCACCGCCAGAACCACGTAGGGGAAGAGTTGGAGAGCGCGGGCGTAGAGGGTGAGGCCGAACTCCAGCGGCTCCCCCGGCTCGTAGCGGAAGAAGAGCCGCCCCGCCCGCTCCAGCGGATGGCCGCTGCCAGGCAGAGGCGGCTGAATGGTGAAGGGGCGGGGGATATCCCGGCCCCGGTCGCTCTCCGGCTGGAGGGTGCTCACCAGAAAGGCAACGGGGCAGGGGGCGACCAGGGGGCAGCCGGCGCACTCTTCCGCCTCTCGGTTCATGCAGAAACGGTTGCGCAGGGCATAGAAGAGCGCGCCGCGAATGGCCGACCCCTGGTGCTCGTTCAGTTCCACCGGCGTCTGCACCTCGGTAATGAAGCGGAGGCGGTGGGCGGTGAAAGAAAGCACGCCGATCCTCCTTGAGGGCCACTGCTCGCCGCGTCGCCCTATATCGCCTCGTAGACGGCGAACCCCCACCCAGCCCGGACCAGCCGGTAAGGCAGGACGACGTCAAACCGTACCCGGTCGCGCCCAAGAGAGACCTTCTCGGACGTGTACACGTTGACCTTCTCGAAGGTCAGGTCCTGCCCCCAGTCGTCCAGACGTTGGATATGGCCCAGGGGGAAAGCGGGCCGGCCCGCCGGAGCGGCCGCCCCAGCCTGGTCCCACGGGACCAGGGGGATGAACCCCTCCGGCGGACGGTCGTCCGGCGTCTCCACTCTCTCCGGCGGCGCCAGCAACTGGAAGAATGCCCCCCGCTTGCCCAGATAGGTGATGTGCAGAAGCAGCGGGCCCACGTCTTCCAAGCAATCGGGCTCGCCCCCCAGGGCCAGCCCCAGCGAACCCACCAGATGGACGTATTCCCGGAAAGCGATGGTGCGCTGCATCGCCCGGCCCCGCTCCTCCCCCTCCCGTTCCGGCTTGAGGATTTTGGCAAAAAGGCCGGTCACCGCAGCCCGTTCCGGCAGCGCCAGCGCCAGGCGCAGGGCCCGGATGACCTCAAAGGCCCGGGGGCCATCCGCCACGCCCCGCACCCGGATCGCCGCGTCCAGCAAGGCGGTGCGGATGGCAAAGGGCGTAGGCATTAGCAGACTCTTGCCACCGGTGGAGGTCGCTTCCCCGGGTTTGAGCGAGAACAGGCCCACCGGCTGATAGCGAGCGACAAGCCAGCGCATCTTTCATCCTCCGTTCTCGCTGAACAGCCGGTAGGGACGGGTCTCTTCAATAATCTGCCGCATCGTGGTGGCGAACTCGGCCATATTGGCAAAGAGGTAGACGGACAACCGCCCACCCCCGGGGTCCAGGGCCCGGGCGACCTGCTGGACCTGCTCCCGATACTCCTCGCCCAGAGGGCTGATGGTGGGGGCAGGGAGGACGGCGTAACTCACAGTGATGACGCCGTCAAAGGCCACGATATGCGGGTTCTGGGTGCCGCGCATCGCGCCGTTGGGCTCCACGAAGGTGTAGAGGACGCTCTCCAGAAACGTCCGGTACCGCTGCCGTCGCTCCTCTTCGTCAATTGCGTAGGCCTGGCTGATGTCGTTGAAGCCGATGCGGGCCAGTTCAAAGGTGGCGACGGCGGCGTAAATGCCGGAGGACGCCGGCCGGTGGAAAATGGGCTGGGTCTGGGCCTCCTCCCCCTCGCCGCCCCGCTCCTGGGCGTAGCGGACGTGGAAGTAGGACTCGGTGCGCACCCTTTCCGGCAGGCCGACGACCCAACTGAAC
>ERZ1685331.170-NODE-170-length-13148-cov-15.086535_pt1 | contig 13148 bp, 9 predicted proteins | sample MGYA00580194_ERZ1685331 | MGnify/ENA primary metagenome ERZ1685331 (study PRJEB41501, sample SAMN08275520) | hot springs metagenome | biome: alkaline hot spring; material: microbial mat | place: Russia: Ush-Beldyr | collected 2015-07 | depth 0.5 m m ...
GGCGGCCAAGATCCCCTGCAGAAGGATCGCAGGCAAAAAGGCCAAAGTTGAGGGAAAGGGGCAGGGGGATAGGGGGGCTGAGCAGTTACCCTTTGGCTATAAAACTGAAACACACCTGTTTCACAAGGGCGGTTGACTTGTTGTCAGGAAAAGGTATAATGATACTGTTTCTTGGCATCCATTGTCTGTCGTTCATCTCAAGAGCAGGCAGGGTCTATGGCACTGAAAGGGAACCTGCAAGATTTTAGCGCCACCCAGTTACTTCATCTCATTAACCTGGCGCGCAAAACGGGCACCCTGACGGTAGAGACGCCGCAGGACCAGTCTCGCCTCTGCTTTCGCGAGGGCAAACTCATCTATGCCAGCCTGGATGGTCAGGATGACCGTCTGGTCTCCATCCTCCAGCGGGCGGGCAAGATCAACGAAGAACTGGCCCGCACCATCCGGGCCCGTTCGGACATTAAAGACGACCGGGAACTGGGGGTATTGCTGAGCAATGCTGGTTACGTCACGCAGAAGGAGATTGTGGAGAGTGTCCGAAATTACGTTCTGGAGGTCGTCTATAAGCTCTTTACCTGGCCTGAAGGGACATTTCGGTTCGAACCCAACGTGCTCCCGGTAGAAGGACGTATCACGGTCTCCATTGACCTGGAGAACGTGATTATGGAAGGCAGCCGCCGCCTCCGGGAGTGGGAACGGCTTCAAGAAGAATTGCCCAATCTGGATATGGCCCTCCGCTTCACGGACCGTCCGGATGCGCGTCTGCGTACCATCCATCTGACGGTGGAAGAGTGGAGGGTCGTTTCGTTTATCAACCCCCGCAACACCATCCGCCAGATCGCTCAATACAACCATATGAGCGATTTCCAGATTCGGCGCATTGTCTATGGACTCCTCCAGGCCGGATTGGTGGAACTGGTTCCGCCGGAGGGTGGAGAAATCAAGCCGCCGTCTGGTGTCCCCGCTCCCGTCGGGCTACCGCCTATGCAACGACGCCCGGCCGTCAAACGCAGCATCGTCCAGCGACTCATAGACCGCATCCGGGAGTTGTAAATGCAGATCGTTAAAATGGTGGTAACCGGCCCCTTCGCTGCGGGCAAAACCCAGTTTATCCGTTCTATCAGTGAAATAGACGTGGTGGCCACCGAGGCGAAAATCAGCCGCCCTGAGGAGCGGATCAAAGACGAGACTACGGTGGCCATGGACTTCGGGCGGATTACCGTAGATGATGACCTGGTCCTCTACCTTTTTGGTACACCTGGACAACGTCGCTTTGAGTTTATGTGGGAGATTCTTTCCGAGGGGATGTTGGGCTTTGTGGTGGTCGTAGACAGCACCCGCCCGGAAACTTTCCGGGAAGCCCGCTTGATTCTGGATACATTTCGGACCTATGCCCCGACGCCGTACGTGGTGGCGGCGAACAAACAGGATGTGGAGGACGCCTGGTCTCCGGAAGACCTGCGAATTGCCTTACGGATTGACCCGGCAGTGAAGGTTCTTCCCTGTATAGCCACTGATAAGGAGAGTGTGAAGAACGTCCTTCTGGAATTGCTCTATTCTATCTTGGAGACAATGGACGGCGAGGGGGAGTAATTGGCGATGGGGGCGGGCACCGCCGTCCGTGGAGCCGGTCTTTTCGGACCACGGCTGTGTGGTGTCCGCCTTTTTTAACCGGCTGTCAATGTCCACTGCAGCGACCGCAGAGCGTACTTCGCGCCTTTGGTGCCTTTCGCGCCTTCGGATTCTGTAACTTCTTTTTAACCGACCTGCAACACACCGTTGGCAGAAAAGCGTCCATTTCGTGGTAAGATAAAATGAGTTCCATCGTCACCGATCGGGGAGTCATCCATTATGAGACCTACGGCAGGGGGCAGCCTGTTATTCTTCTCCATTGCTGGTTGGGCTCATGGAATTACTGGCTGAGTACGATGGAGGTGCTGGCCGACGGATACAAGACCTATGCACTGGACTTTTGGGGCTTCGGTGAATCGGGTAAGAAGGGCTTGCAGTTTGGGGTAGCTGATTATGTGGAAATGGTGGCCCAGTTTATGGACCAATTGGGGATCTATCGGGCGCGGGTCATGGGGCACTCTATGGGGGGCACCGTTTCCCTGAGCCTGGCGCTGGCTCACCCGGAACGGGTGCAACGGGTGGCGATGGTCGGTTCGCCCATCACCGGGGATGGCCTGGCATTGATGTTGAAACTGGCGGCGAAGAAGTCCTTAGCCGCACTGGCCTACACCCTTCCGGGTGCCCTGCCCTTGGGGGTTCGCTTGGCCTCTCCCTTCCTCACCCGCGACTGGCGGCGTTGGTCGGAAATGTTTGAGCAGGACCTCTCCCGCACGACACTGGAATCCTTCCATTACAGCATCGCCTCTCTGCGCCAGACCGACCTGCGCCCCCGCCTGCGGGAAATCCGCATTCCGGTACTGGGCATCTATGGGCGGAATGACCGCATTGTGAATCCCAACCAGGGAGAAATCCTTGCCAGCGGAACTCCCCTGGCCCAGGTCTCATACTTTGAGCACTCCGGCCATTTCCCGATGCTGGACGAACCGGAAGAGTTCCATCAGACGCTGAGAGAGTTTCTGGACCGGTGATGGAAGAAACATACATCCCTAACCGGTTCGGGCGATTCCTTCTTCTGGCGCTGGAGCAAACGCTGGGCATCTCTGGTTTCCATGCTGTACTGGGGCGCTCAGGTCTTCGCCATCTGGCGGTCTACCCGCCAGATAATCTGGAGAGGGCGTTTCCGGTCAGTTTCATTCCCCGTCTGATGATCGCCCTGGAGGAGATGTACGGAGTAGGAAAAGGTCGGGAATTGGCATTTCAAACCGGACGCGCTTGCTTTCGCCTGGGGATGCCTGGCTTTGGGTTCCTGACAGATATGGCCGGCCTGCTGTTCCCCCTCCTCCCGGCCCGGACCCGGGCCCGAATTGGTCTGGAGACGCTAGCCGAGATGTTGAACCGATTTGCCGACGGAAACATTCAGGTCCAGAGGCAGGGCACTCACCTGGTTTGGGTGATGGAGCACTGCGGCGTGTGTGGGGGGCGGGTGGTCACCTCTCCCTGCTGTCAATTGCTGACCGGCCTGCTTCAGGAGACGGTCCAATGGGCGACGGGCAGGAATTCCGCTATGGTGACCGAGGTGGCCTGCGCGGCTGCTGGTGCACCCCGTTGCGAGATGGAGATAGACCTGGGAAGACCCTAGATCTCTTTCTTACCCCCATCTTCCCCATCTCAAGGCAGTGGGGGAGAGGGCCCACAGGTGTAGATTTTTCGTAAAGGGGGGAGAAAGATGCTATCTCTCGCTCCCACCCTACCTTCCAGCTTCCTTCCCTCTCCCGCTCGCTTCCGGCGGCGGGGGAGAGGGAAAAGGGGTCTTTGCGGCGGCTACAGGCCGCCGCCCAAACCCACTCCAATCCGGAGAGGGGGGACAAAGGGGGAGAGGGGACGGAAAAAGCTCATCCCACCCAGGAGTAAAGCAACAAAAACCGATACCTGTGGGGGGAGAGGGGGCGAAAAAGCGCCATCGGCGAGGCTCTTTAAGCATCCCCAGTTTGGGGAATAGATGAATATCTATGCGCAAGATAATCCTGAAAGACCGGAGGTTCATCCACCCGTTCAACGAGCCAGCACGCGAACTGCGGGTGCTCAATAAGCCCCTCTGGCTGCACCAGCGGGACCTCCTGGCACCTTACGTCACCCAGGAGCGGGAGGTGGATTCGTTCGGTGAAATCGGCCCGGAGCGGGTGGAGACGCTGGTCTATCGGGAGAATCTCTTCTTTGATAAGCCCTTCATGGACACTTTTATCCAGAAGGCCCGCAAACTGGGCAAGGCCTGTCAGGTTGCTTTCCCCCTGGATGATAAAGCGATCATCTCCCATGCCCTTCCTCTCCAGCAGACCATCCGCCGGGAGGGCGACCTCTATGTGGCGGATATGTGGTACTTTCCCCACGGCATTGAGGAAACGGTCCGGCCACTGGTTATGCACACCGAACCCCGCGAGATGGGGTACTACCGGGTCCCCACCCACATGTCCAACGTCCTGGGGGATCTCGTCTATCAGGTACCCACGCGGGCATTCCTGGCCATTGAATCGTGGGTTCATGTCCTTCTGGCCAACATCATTTTTGGCATCTTTGCCGAGGCAGCCCGCCTCGACCGAGCTATTGAAGAAAATGTCGGGTTGCAATTGAAACTCTTCTGGCGGGCACTGCTGGAGCAGAAGCAGGTGCTCTCTTCGTCCGCCGTCGTCAAAATCGGCAAGAACTGTTCCATTGACCCCAGTGCGGTCATCCGGGGCCCCACCATCATCGGCGATAATGTGGACATCGGCCCGGGCGCGCTGGTGGACATTTGTGTCATTGGCAACAACGTCACGATCTCCGATGGCTGCCATTTGATGCTCAGCGTCATCAGTGACCGCTGCTTCCTACCCTTTCGTGCCTCTCTCTTTGAAACCGTCCTGATGGAAGACACGATGGTGGCCCAGAACACATGCCTACAATTGGCGTGTGTGGGGCGAAGCAGTTTCATTGGCGCCGGAACCACCTTTACCGACTTTAACCTGATTCCCAAGCCGTTGCGAATGATGCGCGGCGACCGCCTGGAGCCGACGGGAATGACGGTGCTGGGCGGGTGCGTGGGTCACCATTGCCGCATCGGTTCGGGCCTGGTGGTCTATCCCGGCCGGACAATAGAATCGGATAGCATCCTACTGGCCTCGCCCCGGCGGCGGGTGGTGATGAAGAACGTTTCCTACGAAGAAAGCGATGTCCACCGCATCCGTGGGGCTACCCGGATGCACCCGCGCCTGTACCCGCGCCTGGATGAAATCCGGGGGCCGAAAGCGGGCGAGCGCGAATCATCACGCAATACGGAATAATCAACGGAATCCCTATGGACTCCTTCGCTTTCATCCTGCACCCGTTGGACCCCAAGGCGGACGTGGCGCGGAAGTATCCGAACCTCGCTCGCCGGTTGCCGGTGGGGGCCATTCACTTCTTATCGCTCTACTGGCCCCCGCTGGTGCTTTCCCGTGTACGCGGCATCCGGTCGGAGGCAACAGGGAAAGAGGTAGAAGGATGGCTGCTGGCCTGCCCTCTGACCGCCCGACGGATGCTGGAGGTGCCCCTCCAGGTGGCCTACCGGAAAATTATCCAGACGGGTCGGCTGGCGGAGCGGCTGGGGGCCCGCATCCTGGGCCTGGGCGCCTACACCTCCGTGGTGGGTGACGGCGGGCTGACGATCGCCCGGGCGTTGCAGATTCCGGTCACGACGGGGGATAGTTACACCACCGCCCTTTCGGTCCACGCGTTGTTGGAGGCGGCGGAACGAGTAGGCGTTGCTCCCGAACGGGCCACCGTCGCTGTCGTTGGCGCGACGGGGGCCATCGGTGGCGCCTGTGCCCGGTTGCTGGCTCCCCAGACGGGCCGTTTGCTCCTGATAGGCCGCCGGGCCGACACCCTAGAGGAAATGCGGACCGAACTCTCCGCGGGAGCCAACGGGCCCGTGGAGATCGCCACCGACATTGTGGCGATCCGCTCCGCCGACCTGGTGATCAGCGCCACCAGCGCGGGGCGCCCTGTTATCTTCCCGGAGCACCTGAAGTCGGGGGCTGTGGTCTGCGACGTGGCCCGTCCCCGAGATGTCGCCATACAGGTCCACCGGGAGCGGGAGGACGTGTTAGTGGTGGACGGCGGTCTGGCCCAGACTCCCGGCGGTATTGATCTGGGGTTTGATTACGGCCTGCCGCCCGGGCTGACCTTCGGCTGTATGGCCGAGACCATCGCCCTGGCGCTGGAAGGCCGATTTGAGGATTATACCGTCGGAAAAAAATTGACGATAGAGCGAGTGCGGGAAATCCGGGAGATAGCTGCCCGGCATGGATTCCGTCCGGCACCGCTGCATTGCTTGGACCGCCCGCTCCCGCCAGAACGGATCCGCGCTGTTGCAACATACTGGCAACAGGTGGCATAGAGGTAACTCTCGCGGTTGCTATGTAGGGGCAAACCTCGCGGTTGCCCAGAGTTAGGGCTTTGCTGCCCCTTCGCGAAAATGTCCGCCAGTGAACAGGGGAGGCAGAAAATGAGCAAACCGAGAATTCTGGTGGTGGAAGACGATTTCGACATCTCCAATATGCTCCGCATCTACTTCCAGAGCCAGGGCTATGAGGTCGCCGTGGCTTCGCGAGGCGGAGACGCGTTGGAGATGTGCCGCCAGCAATTGCCCAACATCGTTGTTCTGGACATTATGCTCCCAGACATAGATGGCTACGAGGTCTGCCGGCAACTGCGGAGCAACCTACGGACCAGCCACATCCCCATCATTTTTCTGACCCAGAAGGACGAGCGGTCGGACAAAATCCAGGGGCTGGAACTGGGGGCTGATGACTATATCACCAAGCCGTTTGACGTGGAGGAACTCCGGCTGCGGGTGAAGAATGCCATCGCGCGCGCGACCTACGAGAGCCTGACCAATCCCACCACTGGTCTTCCCAGTGCCCGCCTCATTGAGGACCAGTTGCGCCGATTGCTCCGCCGGGATAACTGGGGGATTATCTACATCGGCATAGACCGCCTGGAACCGTTCAAAGAGAACTACGGCTTCGTCGCTGCGGATGAGGTGCTCCGGTACACCGCGATGATTCTCGGCGAGACCGCCGACAGCATTGGGACCCCTGAGGATTTCATCGGGCACATTGGCGGGGATGATTTCCTGGTGATCACCCGGAAGGAACTGATTCGCCCGATGGTGCAGGATATGATCCGTCGGTTTTCTGAAGGTATCGTCACCCATTATGATTTCAAGACCCGCCAGCAGGGGCACCTGGTAGTTCGGGATGATCAGGGTCAGGAACAGCGGGTGGGACTGATGGAATTGACCGTTGGGGCCATCTCCAGCGACGACGGCCCCTTCACCGACATCCGGGAGATCACCGAGGCAGCGGCAGCGGCCCGCCGGGAGCGAAGGCTACCATAGTTGCGGCGGCGCGGCCGCAGAAACCAAATTCGCAAAACGATGGCGATGTTTGCCCGGATTCGCGAGTGGTTAAAAATGCTGAGCCGTAGCGGAGACCGTCGCCGGAACGGGCCTTGGACCGTAGGGCAGTCCCCCGCTGCTGTCTTCGCGCCTACTCATGAGGAACTGGCCATTCTGGAAGAGATCGTGCGCACCATCGGCGTCAGCCTGGATATGGGCGCCACTTTGCGGGCCATCCTGACCTCCACTCGGCGGCTGATCCGATTTGATATGGCGGAGATTACCCTCTGGGAACCCGCCCGGCGCTGCCTGGTGAGCCGGGGGTCCTTGGACGCGGAGACCTACCACGCAGAGGTGGGAACTACGTATCGGCTGGGAGAGGGGTACTCCGGATGGCTGGCCCGCCACCGTCAGCCTCTCCTGATTCCCGACATTTCTGCCCGCCACGATGTCCGGCCTAAACTGGACCGGTCCGATTTTCCTTTCCGCTCTTATCTGGGCATTCCACTGGGAGAGGCAGGAAACTTCATTGGGACACTGGAATTGATCAGTTTCCAGCCGGAAGCTTTCTCCGAACGAGACCTGCTTCTGCTGCAACGGATTGGCCAATATGCGGTCACCGCGATAGAACATGCCCGATTGTACGAAGAAGCCCGTCGCCGGGCGCTGGAGTTAGCTTCCCTATCCCGGGTGGCCACCACCATTACCTCCACGTTAAACCTGGAGGAGGTTCTCCAGACCATTGTAGTGTCTGTTCTGGAGGTGATCGGGTGCGATGCTGCGGCGATTTTCGTGCGGGATGAGCGAGAACCCCTTCTCCGGTTGGCTGCCACGCATGGGTTGAGTCCCGAGTACATCCGTCGCTCCCAGGTATTGCCCATTGAGGTTGGGGGGCGGGGGCACGCTGTGGCGATTGGCCAACCGGTCATTGTGGAAGACCTGAACGCCGACCCGACGCTCCGCCAGATCGCTCCACTGGCTCAAGAGGAAGGATTCCTGGCCTTCGCCGACCTCCCGTTGCGGGTGGGCGAACGGGTCATCGGGATGCTGGCGGCCTTCTACGCCCAGCCGCACCACTTCACCGATGGAGAGCGAGAGTTGCTCTCCACTTTCGCCGACCAGGCGGCCATCGCGATAGAGAATGCCCGCCTGTACGCCCGAACAGATCGGCATGTGCGAAAGCAACAGAGCGCACTGGCGGGCCTGCAGCGGGTCGCGCGAGAACTGAGCCTCACCTTTGATCAAGAGCAAATTCTCCGCCTGGTCCTGGAGGAATCGCTGCGCATCGCTGATACTTCCTACGGGGCTGTTCTGATGCGAGGCCAGTCCGGGGCCTGGGAACTGGCCCTCTGCGCGGGCTACCTGGAGGAGGAGCAGGCTGCCCTCCGGCAGGAGTTGCGGGAGGCCTCTGCTGAGAGCATCCTCTCTGCTATGGAGCGCTTCAACCAGACCGTGTACTGGACCGATGAGGCCGCTCGGCCCGTGTTGGGCCAGAATGATGTCCGTTCCACGCTGGCCGTACCGGTCCGGTTCGGAGAGAGTCTCGCCGGTGCCATTGCCCTGCTCAGCCCCCGGGCGGATGCTTTTGATGCCGAGGTGCGTCAGTTCATTGAAACGATGGCCGCCCAGGCCTCTATCGCCATCGCCAATGCCCGCTGGCATCAGGAACAACAGGCCTGCGCTTCCCTCCTCCATCGGCGGACCGACCAGTTAAGCCGAGTGCTGGAAGTCAGCCGAGCCTTCCGCTCCGACCGTCCCTTGGAGGAGGTTCTGGAAGAGATTGCCTACGCAGTCCAGGAGGGCGTCGGTTTCAACTTGGTCCTCATCAGCGTCCTGGAGGGCGACCCTCCGGTCCTGCGGCGCCTCGCCGGCGCGGGCATCCCCCTGGCTGCCCTGGAGCGGCTGAAGCAAACTCCCCAGCCCTGGAAGGCCGTCCAGGTGGTTCTGGAAGACTGCTTCCGAATCGGTCGGAGTTACTACATCCCGGCCGAGGAACAATCTCGCTGGCGGGGGCGGCTGGACGTGTACGAGGAGCGCCTGGAAATGGTCCCCCGCCAGCCAGGACAGTGGCATCCGCAGGACCTGTTGGTGGTGCCCCTCATCGGGCCGAGCGGGCAGATTCAGGGAATACTCTCGGTGGACGAGCCCCGCAGCGGCCGCGCCCCTGATTACCCTACGGTAGAGGCGCTGGAAGTTTTCGCCGCCCAGGCAGCGGTCGCCATAGAAAACACCCGTCTGCTGGAAGACCTCCGGCGGCGGCTGGACATCCTGGCAACGTTCAACGACTTGAATCGCGCCGTGACCGCTCGCCTGGACCTGCGCGGTGTCCTCCAGAGCGTGGTGGACGCGGTCCCGCGCCTCCTGCAATGCCAGGGCAGCGTGGTCTTCCTGCGGAATCCGGAGACCGGGCGGTATGAGGCGCGCGCTGTCCACGGGCACAACCTCCCCTCCCTCCTGGAGCGCTCGTTCGCACCGGGTGAAGGGATGGTGGGAACGGTAGCTCAGAGCGGGATGCCTCTGGCGGTGGGAGACGCCGCGAAAGCGGGAACCACCTCCTATATCCCCGAAGGCGCTGTGGTTCTGGCGCCGCTCTCCATCGGTGATGAGGTCGTCGGTGTCCTGACTGCAGACCGCCCATCCCGCCAGACCTTTACTCCGACCGACCTGGCCGTGCTTACGGCCCTGGCCGACCAGGTGGCGGTGGCTGTCCAGAACGCTCGCCTCTTTGAGGAAATAGTGGGCCGCGCCCAGGAACTCTCTACCCTGCTGGAAGCGGCCAGTGCGCTGTCGTTTACGCTGGACTTGGATTGGGTGCTCTATGCTCTGGGCGAGCGCCTGCTGGCCCTCGCCGGCGCCGATGGCTGCGCCATCTCCGAGTGGGACCGGGAGACGGATCAGGTTGTTGTCACCTGGGAATCCCGAGGGGAAGAGGCGCCACTGACTTGCCGGGCGTACCGCTCTGCTGAGTACCCTGTGGTGCAGGAAGTGCTCCTGACCCAGGAACCCGCTGTTCTGACCGGAGATAACCCTGATGCGCGGCCGCTCCTTCAGGAACGGGATGTCCGTTCGCTCCTGCTGGTACCGATGGTCGTCCGGGGGCAAACGATGGGGCTGTTAGAACTGGAGCGGCGGGAGGCTCGCCCCTTTCCCCTCAACGAGGACAGTCTGCCCCAGGCGCTGGCGAACCAGGCTGCCGCCGCGATCCAGAACGCCCGCCTCTACGAAGAAATCCGCCGTTTTACGGAGGAACTGGAACAGCGGGTGGAGAAGCGCACTCGCGAACTGGCCCAGGCCCTCCAGGACCTGACGGCGGAGCGGGACCGGCTGGATGCCCTGTACCGCATTGCCAGCCAGGTCGCCTCCAGCCTGGATGTGGGGCAGGTCCTCCACCGAACCCTGGAAACCGTCGCACAGGTGACCGGGGCCGAGCAGGGTTTCATCCTGCTTATAGACTCCCAGACGGATACTCTGGTGCGCCGGGCGGCCTTCGGGGTGCCTCTCCACCTCCCGATTAGTGGTCTGCCGACTCGTTTCCGGCGGGGGGAGGGGTTGGCCGGCTGGGTCCTGGCCCATAATCGGCCAGCTCTTATCCCTGACCTCTCCACCGACCCCCGCTGGGTTCCCGGGCCGGAAAGCGAGGAGCAGAAATCCGGTCTGGCGGTTCCCATCGGCGTGGCTGGGGAAACCCTCGGCGTCATACTTCTATTCTCTACCACCCCCCGTCATTTCACCGAGGACCACCTGCGGCTGGTGGAGGCGGCGGCGGCCCAGATTGCCAACGCGGTGAACAACGCTGCTCTGTACGACCTGGTTCGCCAGCAGGCTGAAGACCTGGGGGCGATGCTCAAACAGCAACAGGTGGAGGCGACCAAGAGCCAGGCCATCCTGGATGGCGTCGCCGACGGGGTACTCTTTGCGGACGCTTCGGGCAAAATCATTCTCTTTAACCCTGCGGCAGAGCGCATCCTGGAGATTCCCCGTCAGCAGGCTATCGGGCGAAGTATCCGGGAGATGCTGGGGCTTTATGGGGTGGAAGGCCGCAAGTGGCTGGCCGCGCTGGAGGACTGGGCCGCCCATCCCGCCGACCGGACTCCCGAGGACTTCATCGCCGAACGGCTCCAACTGGGAGACCGGGTTGTCAGCGTCCATGCCTCGCCGGTCATCCGGGGGACAGAGTATCTGGGCACGGTCTCTGTGTTCCGGGACATCACCGCCGAGGTAGAGGCCGACCGGGCCAAGAGCGAGTTCATCTCCACCGTCTCCCACGAGTTGCGCACCCCGATGACCTCCATCAAGGGCTATGCTGACCTGCTGATGCTGGGGATGGCGGGCCCCCTGGACGAACAACAAAAGCGTTTCATCGAAATCATCCGCAACAACGCCGAGCGGATGGTTGCGCTGGTTAGCGACCTGCTGGATATCTCCCGGATTGAGTCCGGGCGGATGCAGTTGGACCTGCGGACCCTCCACATCCACGAGGTGGTAGGGCAGGTGCTCAACACCCTTCAAGGACGGGTGTTGAGCAAAGGGTTGGCTCTGCAAGTTGATGTACCCGAAGACCTGCCTCCCGTCTGGGGGGATAGCAATCGGGTGGCCCAGATTCTCACCAACCTGATCAGCAATGCCATTCAATACACCCCGCCGGGTGGGCGGGTGACCATCTCCGCCCATCCGAATGAGAACATGCTGGAAGTCTCCATCGCCGATACCGGCATCGGCATTTCCAAAGAGGACCAGCGGAAAATCTTTGACCGCTTCTTTCGCGCCGATGATCCGCTGGTCCAGGAAACGTCTGGCACTGGTCTGGGACTGCCCATCACCGCCTCCCTGGTGCAGATGCACGGGGGGCAAATCTGGGTGGAGAGTGAACTGGGCGAGGGAAGTACGTTCACTTTCACCCTTCCGCTGGCCATCACCCAGGCTGGCGCCCCGTCTCCTCCGGCACCTTCCCGGAGCGCTCCGGTGCTGGTGGTGGAGGACGAAGCGGATATTGCCAATTTGATCCGCATTCATCTGGAGCGCGAGGGTTATCCCGTTCAGATTGCCGGGCGGGGGGACGAAGCGCTGCGACTGGCTCGCGAAGTCCAACCCAGCCTGATTACTCTGGATATTCGCCTGCCCGACATGGACGGGTTCGCCGTTCTGGAGCGGCTGAAGAGGGACTCACAGACTGCCGACATCCCGGTCATTGTGGTCTCCATCGTTTCCGACCGGGAGAAAGGGCTTCGGCTGGGGGCAGTGGACTATCTGGGTAAGCCGATAGATGAAGGCCAGCTGATGGAACTGGTGCGGCGGGTGCTCCATCGGCGGGGGCTCATCCTGGTCGTGGACGATGACCGGGACAACCTCTCCTTGATGCGGGAGGCGCTGCGTCGACACGGCTTCAGCGTCCAGACCACTGGTCAGGGGAAGCGGGCTCTCCAGATTGCACGCGAGACCCATCCAGCGCTAATCTTGCTGGACCTGAAACTGCGGGACGTGGATGGCTATCAGGTACTGCGGAATCTGAAATCCGACCCGCGCACCCGGGATATCCCGGTGGTGATGATGAGCGGTAGTGTGACGGATGAGGAGTTGAAAGAGCAACGGGCGCTCGCTTTAGGTGCCGTGCGGTTTATGACCAAACCGTTTGCTATGGATGATTTCGTCCGAGAAATTTCGGCCCTGGTTCAGCCGGCGACGGTGTAAAGACAAACCGCAAAGATGCCCGCAGTTTTTATCCCGCAAAGGAGGAGTATGCCTCGTATCCTGATTGCCGAGGACGAGAAGGACATTCGGGAACTCATCGCTTTCACACTGCGGTTTGCCGGTTTTGATGTCCTCCTAGCTACCAACGGCGTGGAGGCCGTGGAGGTGGCGGAGGCGGAGGGGCCCGACCTGGTCATCCTGGATGTGCGGATGCCCAAGATGAGCGGGTATGAGGCCTGCCGTCGGTTAAAGGAGAATCCCAAGACGGCGCCCCTACCCGTTGTTTTCCTCTCTGCCAAGGGACAGGATTCCGAAATCCAGCAAGGGCTGGAATCCGGTGCGGAAGAGTACATCTTGAAACCTTTCGCCCCGGATGAGTTAATCCAACAGGTCCGGGACATTCTGAACCGTCAGCGATGAACGATTCGTGATACGCGATACGCGATAAGCGATACGCGATAAGCGATACGCGATA
>ERZ1685331.171-NODE-171-length-13101-cov-17.337575_pt1 | contig 13101 bp, 12 predicted proteins | sample MGYA00580194_ERZ1685331 | MGnify/ENA primary metagenome ERZ1685331 (study PRJEB41501, sample SAMN08275520) | hot springs metagenome | biome: alkaline hot spring; material: microbial mat | place: Russia: Ush-Beldyr | collected 2015-07 | depth 0.5 m m ...
CCGCAGCTTCCCATTGATTTTGGGCTTGTCCCCGGACCTGGTTCGCTGTAGCCTTGTTAAAAAACGGGATCAAACGAGGTGAAGGGATGTATACCGTGCGGGAGCTCGTTTCGGTGCTTGGGCTTTCCACGGAGAACCAGGTCCGGAATCGCATCGAGGCCATCCGGGACCTTCTCCTTCCCCATCTTCGCCGCGGCCCCAACAACCAGCTCCTCCTCACGGAGGGGGCTCTTCGCCTTCTCCGGGACCTCCAGGCTTTGTGCGAAACCGGGCATACGCTAAAGGAGGCGTCCAATATCTTGCGCTTCAATGTTGAATCAAACCAAGTATCTTACAATGGGCCTTCTAACGAAACCTACAGAAACAGGGTGAAACCCGAGGAAGATGGGGAGGCCGGCTGGCGGGCCCTCCTCGCCCACCTGGCCGCGGAGGTGCGGGACCTCGCCGAGCGCGTGCGTGTTCTTGAGGCGCGGGTTCTCGCCCAAGAGTCCCAGATGACCTGGTGGGAACGCTGGCGCGATCTGAAAATTGGATGATGCCCAACGAGAAGCTCACCAAGCTCCGACGGGCCATCCAGAGCTCCGTCCGCCTCCAGGCCCTCTGGGCCTGTTCCAACGTGACCGCCATCGATCGCCTGGGGATCAACGACCACGGACCGGTGCACGTGCGCATCGTCATGCGCCTCTCCTTGAAACTCCTGCGCCTCCTCCTGGAGGCCGGGGTCCGGCCGGGGGTCCTCGACCATGGGCTAAGGGCCGAGGACGCGGAGGTGGTGGTGACGCTGGCCGCGGCCCTCCACGACGTGGGCCATGCCATTCACCGCGAAGACCACGAGAATCTCTCCCTCATCCTCGCCGCCCCCCTGGCCGATGCGCTTCTCTCCGGGATCTACAAGGAGCCGGAGAAAACCCAGGTGCTCGCCGACGTCCTCCATGCCATCTGTGCCCACCGGGTGGAGGCCAAACCCCTCACCCTGGAGGCCGGGGTCCTGAAGGTGGCCGATGCCCTGGATATGGAGAAAGGCCGGGCCCGCATCCCCTTTCAGGTGGGCCGCCCCACCATCCACTCCGTCTCCGCCCTGGCCATCGAGAAGGTGGAGGTGCGAAAGGGGAAGGAGAGGCCCGTGCATATTCACGTGCGCATGAGCAATTCCGCGGGGATTTTTCAGCTCGATTCGCTGTTTCGGGAGAAGCTCCTCACCTCCGGGCTGCGGGAGTACGTGGAGCTTTCCGCGGAGGTGGCGGGGGAGGAGAAGAGGATCATCGCGCGCTATGCCTTGGACTGAGGCGCTTGACAAAGGCGACCTTTTGTCAAGTTTCCCTCCCCGGGAACCCCGAAGGGGAATAGGTTTTTGGAGGTTTGGATCTTTGGTAAAGTTAGCTGCACCCTTGGTTAATTCAATGGAGGGGGAACCATGCCGCTCCAGCTGACCTTGGAGGACTTCATGACCCCGGACCAAGTACACCGGCTGAAGGGCGTGGCCCGCAAGGCCGCGGAGGAGGCCCGGCGACGGGGAAAGAAGGGCCCGGTGCGCGACTGGGCGGTCCTCCACGTGGCCCTGGACGCGGGCCTGCGGGCCTCGGAGATCGCCCACCTCAAGGTGGGCGACCTTCTCCTGGAGCCCGGACAAGGGGCGATCATCGTGCGGCGCGGCAAAGGCGGAAAAATCCGGAGCGTCCATGTCGGCGAACCCCTGCGCCGGCACCTTCTGGAGTATCTGGAGTGGAAAAAGCTTGTGGGCGAGCCCACCGATCCCGAAGCGCACCTTTTCCTCTCCCCCCGCGGCGGCCCCCTCACCCGCCAGGCCCTCTGGCTCCTGTTCAAACGCTACGCCAAAAAGGCTGGCCTTCCCGAACGCTTCACCATCCACTCCTGCCGCCACACCTACGCCTCCCTTCTTTACCGCGCTTCCCGCTACAACCTTCGTCTGGTGCAAAAACAGCTGGGCCACGCGTCCATCCGCACCACCCAGGTCTACGCGGACGTTCTTTCCTACGATGCCCTCGAGGCGGTGAACGGCCTTCCCCAATGATGATCTTTCTTCTCCTTTTGGTCGGGGTGTTCCCGGCCTCCGCCGTGGAGGCCACGGTGGAGGTGGGCTGGGCCGGCCGGGCCGTGGCCTCCGCGGTCAACCCGGTTTGGCTTACCGTCTCCAATCCCGGAGCCCTCCCCTTCTCTGGAGAGATCCGGATCTCCGCAAAGATCGGCTCCCCTTGGCGGGGAGAGGCCCGGTACACCGCGGGAATCCCCCTTTTCCTCGCGCCTTTTGGCCGCGCAAAGCTCCTCATCCCCTGGCCGGTGGCGCTGGGGACCGCCGCTTTGGCCGTGGAGATCCGGGCCGGGGAGCGCGGGGTCTTCGCGCGGGAAGTGCCGGTGTGGCTGGAGACGGAGCGCTTGCGGGGCGCGCTCGGCCCGCCCGGAGATCCCGCGGAGGTGAGCCTCTCCCCCCACGATATCCCTCCTGATCCTCTTTTTCTTTGGCCTTTTTCCCAGCTCCGGATCAACCTGGTCCTTCCCGGGGAGGCCTTGTCCGTGGTCCGGGCCTGGGCCATGTTCTTGGGCGGGATCTCGGAGGTTTCCCCGCCCTTTGGGGTTTTGCTCGCTTCCCTTCCGCTTCGCCAACGGGTTCAGGGCTTGCGGCCCTCCCCGCCCCTTTGGGCCGCCCTCGTTCCCGGGCTTGTCCTATATCTGTTTGCCCTGGGGCCTTTGCTCGCCCGGTTTTCCCGGGGGAACATCGGCCTCTTCCTGGCGTTTTCCGTGGTTTTTCTCGGTTTTTCCCTGATTTACGGCGTTTGGCAGGAGGAACCGCGCGCCATCCATTCGGTTTTGGTGAGAGTTAGCTGTCCAGGCTTTACCATGTTTAATCTGGATTTATGGGGAGGCGTCGCCTGGCGGAAGGAGCGGTGGGCCCTTCCGGGGTTCTGGGTGGAGCTCCTGCCCGAGCGGGGCTGGGAGGGCTTGGATCTCCTTTGGGTCCACTCGGCAGAGGGCTGGCGCACCGAGGCCTGGCTTTCGCCGGGCCGGCCGCGCCTTTTCCTCCGCCTCGCTGAGGAAGCCCTTCCCTTCCCAGCCCTCGCGGAAGCAGCGCCGCCCGCGTGGCTTCAGCAAACCCTCCGGCTCCCTTGGGAGAAGGCCCGGATCAAAACCGCCCTGGTCCGGGAGAAGGAGAGCCAGACCGAGGTTTTTCAGGTTTGGGTGCCATGAGGATTCCCCCTCTTCCCCCCGCCCTCCTCACCCCTTTTCATGGCTTTGCCCTCCTCTCCGCCGGCGCTCTCCTGACCTCTCTCCTTTGGCCTGATCCCCTCGTGGGCCGCTCCCTCTTCCTCCAGATCCTCGCTTTTTTGCAGGGGGTGCTGGCCCTGCAGACGGGGGAGGCCGAGCGCGGCTACGGCGTTTTCTCCGGAAAAGTCCGGGTCTCCCGCCTCTTCACCTTTTCCTGCTTGGCCGTGGTGGTGGTCGCGCCGTTCCTTTTGGTCTACCGGGCGGAGACGGGCACCGGCTGGCGGGAATTCTTCTTTTCCCTTCTCTTTTTGCTCGCCCATGGGTTTGTCTGGGCCGTCGGTGGGTACCACTTGCCCGCGGTGATAAGATCGGAAGGCCTGAGGTTCTTGGCCAAATATGGGGGGGTGGTCCTGGTCACGGTGGTGTTGGCTTTCTTTGTCCCCTGGGTGAGCGGGGTTTTCGTGCTCCCCACCCTTTGGGAGGGGCGAGCTGAGGGTTGGCCTGGACTGGCCCTCTACCTGGGTCTAGGGGGGATGAGCGCACTGTGGTCGTGGAGAAAGCCCAAGCGATCCTGAAAAGGCTTGCGCGCGCCCTTCGTCTGCGGCGCGGCCTCTTGGCTTTGAGCCTCTCCGCTTTCCTGGCCCTCGCGATCTTGCACGTGTTTCGTGGCCTTGGCCTCCCCTTCCCTTATCCTGTCCTCGCCCTTTTCCTCCTCCCTCCCCTCTGCCTCTCCCTTTCCCCCCTTCGCCTGGAACGGGGCCTCTTTTGGAGCGGAAGGCGCCTTGGGGTGGGCGGGAGACTGGCGGGCCTGGCCGCCGCCTTGCGCCAACGGGACCCGGCCTTCATCTCCGGCATCCTGGAAAACCTCTCCTTTCGCCCCGCGCGCCTTTTCTTCCCCGAAGCCCTTTCCCTCTTGCCCCCCTTGATCCTTGGGCTCCTCCTTCTTTTTCCCCCGGGGATCTCCGTTCCCCCTTCTTCCGTTGACCAAAGCGGGGAGGCCCGGGAAGAGGTGGCGTTGATCCCTACGGCGGAGCCCGTGGCCCAGGAGAAGGCGCAAAGACCTGGGCCCTCCCTTCCGGAGATCCCGCGGCTCCCCCCCGGCTTCGCCGGCCAACGACCTCCCCTCGTGCTTTCCGCTCTCCTCGGCGAGGAGGTAACCTTGGAGGAGGCGGTTCGGCGGCTTGCCCGGGAGGAAGGCCTCCTTCGGCGCCTGGTCGAGCTTTTGGACCGCGCCTCTTCCCACGGTTCCCTGGCGGAGCTTGAAGGGGAGATCGGGGAAATTCTGAGCGATCTGGAAAGGCCCGATTTGCGTGAAGCGTTGGCCCAGGCCTTGGCTCCTGGGAAGGAGGACGTGGAAAAGGCCCAGGCCCTGGTGGAGGCGGCTTTGGAGGGGGTGGCCCAAGCCGCGGCCTCCGCCCAGAAGGCCGCGGAGCCCGCGGGGGAGGAAACCGAGGGGCGTGTTTCCGAGGGCGAAGGGCCTGCGGGCCAGCCCGTCGCGCCTTTAAGCGAGATCGCGATGGACGAGGCCGTCGGGCCCTTGCCCCGGCGGGAACTCGCCGAGGTCCAGGAGGGCTTGGGCCTGGGCGCGGGTTGGGAGGAGGGCGAGCCCGTGGCGCTGGGCGTCCCTTACGGGGAGCGGGTCTCCGCCGATCCTCTTCCCACCGCCATCCGTCCGGGCCAGGGCCCCCTGCGCACCGGGGTGGCCCTCTCCCTTCCCGGTGAGGATGGGGGTGGGGAAAGGCCGGGCGAACCCCCACCGAGCCCTCAGGACGTGGAGATTTTCCTGCGGGAGTCCCCGCTTCCCCCGGCCCTGCGGGAGCTGGTGCGCCGGTACTTCGAGCTCCTCTCTGGAGGTGGATCGTGATCGGAAAGGACGAGATCAGCCGGGCCCAGGAGGCCCTGGCCCGCCTGCACCAAAGCCTCGGCCGCGTCATCGTGGGCCAAGAAGGGGTGATCGAGGTCGTCCTCTGGGCCCTTTTGGGCAAGGGTCATGTGCTCCTGGAGGGCGTGCCGGGGTTGGGGAAGACCCTCCTTGTGCGGGCGCTGAGCCGCTCGCTGGGGCTGAGCTTCTCCCGGATCCAGTGCACCCCGGACCTCATGCCCGCCGACATCCTCGGGACTCACGTGTTCTCCGAGGACGGCTTTCGCTTCATGCCTGGGCCGGTCTTCGCCCATGTGGTCCTCGCCGACGAGATCAACCGGGCCACCCCCAAGACCCAATCCGCCCTTTTGGAGGCCATGCAGGAGCGCCAGGTCACCGTGGGCAACGCCACCCATCCCCTGCCCGACCCCTTCATGGTCCTCGCCACCCAAAACCCCATCGAGATGGAGGGGACCTACCCCCTTCCGGAGGCCCAGGTGGACCGGTTCCTGTTCAAGGCCGAGGTGAGTTATCCCAGCGCTCCAGAGCTCGTGGAGATCATCCGGCGCAACACGGAGGGGGCCGGGATCACTTTGCCTGAACCGGTCCTCACCCGCGAGGAGGTGCTCCTCTGTCAGCGGGTGGTCCTGCAGTTTCCCGCCCATACAGAGCTTTTGGACTACGCGGCGCGGTTGGTGTTGGTCACCCACCCGCGGGAGAGGGGGGCGCCGGAGGCGGTGCGGAAGTACGTGCTTTATGGGGCCAGCCCGCGGGCCGGCTTGGCCCTCATCCTCGGCGCGAAGGCCCGCGCCTTTCTCGCAGGCCGATTTCATCTTGAGGTGGAGGACGTGCAGGCCGCGTTCCGGCCAGCCCTCATCCACCGGGTGATCCTCAACTTCCGCGCGGAGGCCGAGGGGGTGAGCCCATGGGAGGTCCTGCAAGAGGTGCTCCGGGCGGTGCCACCGCCGTAGGGGAACTGCTCACCCCGGCGGAGCTGGCGGTCCTCGCCCACGCCCGCTTCCTCCTCAGGCGGCCGCGCCTGGCTCTCCCGGGCGGGCATCTGGCGCGGAGAGCTGGGGCCTCCCTGGAATTTGCCGATCATCGGCCGTACCAGCCCGGAGATGACCTGCGCCTGGTGGACTGGGCCGTATACGCCCGCCACAGAAAGCTCGTGACCAAAGTTTTTTCCCGGGAGGTGGAGGCCCCCCTTTACGTCCTTTTGGACGTGTCGCGCTCCATGGGCCTGGGAGGAAAACTCCCTTTTGCTGCGCGCCTGGCCGGAGCCCTGTGTTTCTTGAGCTACCGGACGGGCGATCGCTTTGCCGTTTACCCCTTCGCGGAGCGCCCGCTTTTCCTGGGGAAACCGCGGCGGGGCCGGACGGCCTTGGCCCACACCTTTTTCGAGCTGGTTGGCCTTTCCGCCGGGGGCAAAACGGATCTGGCGCGGGCCCTGGCGGAATGGGCGGAGGCCGCGCGTGAGCCGGGGATGTGCTTGGTCCTTTCGGATTTCCTGGCCCCTGGCTTCCGGGCGGGTCTGGCCGCCCTGCGCTTTGGTCGCCACGCGGTGGCCGCCGTCCAAATCCTCTCCTCCGAGGATCTCTCCCCTTCCGTTTTGGGCGAGGCGCGGCTTTTCGATGTGGAGGAGGGCCGCGGCCGGCCCATGGTCGTGGGGAGAACCGCCCAGAAGGCCTACGAGGAGGCGCTGCGCCGCTGGAACAAAACCCTTTCCGAGGCGTGCCTGGAGCTCGGCGTGGCCCAGTTCCTCTTTCCCGCGGAGGGCTCGCCGGTCAGCGCCGCCCTGACCATCGCCCGGAGGTGGCGGCCGTGACCTTTGCCCTTCCTTTGGCCTGGCTTTGGCTTCTTTCCCTGGTGCCCGTGGTCATCCTCCATTTTCTTCGCCGAAAGGAACGGGATTGGCCGGTTTCCGCGCTTTTCCTTTGGGAGGGGATTCGCCCGGATCGGCCGCACCTCCTCCAGCGCCTGCGCCGGCGCCTCGACCTCCTCCTTTTCCTTCAGGCCTTGGCCGTGATCCTCTTTGCGTTCGTCCTGAGTCGGCCGATGGCCTTCGCGGTGCGGCCAAGCGGGGCCACCCTTCTGGTCCTGGATGGCTCCGCCTTCACCGCGGCCCGCCCGGTCGCCGAGCGGGTAAAGGCGGAGGCCAAGCGGGTGGTGGAGGAATCCGCGGGTCCCTGGGCTGTCCTCCTTTGGGCCGATCCCCCCGCCCTTCTCTGCCCGCCCACCTCCTCCCGCGGGGAGGTCCTCCGGGCCTTGGAACGCTACAGCCCCACGCTCGCCCGCCGGCCGCCCCTGGCCCAGGCCCTGGCCCTCCTCCCCGAGCCCTGGCCGCGCACGGTGGTGATCACCGCTGACCCCGCGGGAATCCCAGGGGCGGAGGTGATCCAGGTGGCGCGGCCCGCCAACCTCGCGATCACCGCCTTTTCCGTGCGCCCCACCCCGGACGGCACCCGCTACGAGGCCTTCCTCCGCCTCCTGAACGCCACGGGAAGGTTCCAGGACGTCCAGGTGCGGGTGCGCACGGAGGCCGGCGAGTTCTGGACGAGCCGCCTTCTTCCCCCGGATGCCGAGGAGGACGTGGTGCTTCCCCTTTCTGGGGCCCGGGCCGGAGCTTTCGTGGCGGAGCTTCTTCCCGAGGACGCCTTTCCCTGGGACAACGTCCGATATTTTGCGTTTTCCACCGCGGCTTTTCGTGTGGCCTGGTGGGGTCCGGAGGAGCGCTACCTTTGGGCCGCCCTTCGCGCGGCCGCGCCCCTGGTTCGGGCCGAAAAGGACGCGGACCTGCACGTTATTGTTTCCTCCCAGCTTGAGGTGGAGCCCCAGGGCCCGGCCCTCTTTGTGGCCGCGGGAAGTCCAGCAGGCCCCAGGGGAGCGGCCCGGGACGCGGGTCCCCTGCGGGCCGCGCCCTCCCCGCTTCTTGCCCACGTGTCCTTGGGGAAATTCCGGATCGCCAGGGTCCATGAGCTTCGCCTCCCGGCGGGCGCGGAGGTGCTCGCCTGGGCCGGGGATCTTCCCCTTTTGGCCACCTGGGAGGGCCCGAACGGCCGCCGGATCTTCTTCTCCGCCGATCTTTCGGCCTCCAACCTCCCTCTTCTCCCGGACTTCCCCGTGCTCATCCGAAATCTCCTGGGCTGGCTCCTTCCCGAGGAGCCCGCTCCCCTTTTGGTGGTGGGCGAAAGCCTCCGCCTTCCGGAGGGGTTCCGCGTGATCACCGAGGCCGGGGCGGTGGAGGGGGTTTGGGTGCCCGAGAGGCCCGGCCTCTTTGAGCTGCGCCGGCCCCAGGGGCCGGGCTACATCGCAGTGAACGTGCCGTGGGAGGCCTCGCGGCCGCCCCTGCCCGCGGGGCCCTCCGAGGAGCCCAGGGTCGCCCAAGCCCGGATGGACCTGCCCCTTTGGCCCTGGGCCCTTTTCCTCCTCCTCCCTCTCCTTTTGGGCGAGGCCCTTCTTTTCCGGTGGGGGCGGGGATGATGCGGTTCCTTTGGCCGTGGGCCCTGAGCTTCCTCCTTTTTCCCCTGGGACTGGCGGCCTTCGCCGCCCTTTGGGAGCGGCGCCTCCTGGGAAGAGCGTTGACCCTGACCTTTTTGGCCCTGGCCTTGGCCCAACCCGAGCTTGGGCTCCGGCGCGCGCGGGAACAGGTGATCTTCGTGGTGGACCGCTCCGCCAGCGTGGGGGATCTGGCGGTGCGGAGCTTCTGGGAGCTTGGGAGGAACGTGGTGGAGCGGGGCGGCGAGGTGGGGGTGGTGCTGTTCGCTGGGGTTCCCGCCGCGGTGCGTCCGCCCGCCCCGGGTCTCCCGCGGGCCCTGCCCACCCTTGGGGCTTTAGAGCCCGAGCGCACCGACCTGGGCGCCGCGCTGGACCTAGCCCTGGCCCTCCTTTCCGAGCGGGGTCAGCTCGTCCTCGTCTCCGACGGCCGCGATACCGAGGGGGAGCTGTGGGGTGCGGTGGCCCGGGCCCGCAGCCGCGGCATCCCCGTCCACGTTTTCCCTGTGGGGAGGCCGGACCCCCTGCGCCTCCTCGCCTTCCGCGGACCAAACCGCATCCCCCTCGGCCAGGCGGAGTTCCGGGCCCAAGTGCTTGTGGCGCGAGAAGTGCAGGGCCAGGCCGTTCTTTCCGTGAACGGCCTCCCGTTCCAGCGCCGCGAGCTTCGGCTTTCCCCAGGCGTGCACGAGGAGCGCTTCGTTTTGGAGTTTTCGGAGCCCGGGATCTTTTGGCTCACCCTGGCCTTGGAGGTGTCCGGCGATCCTTTGCCGGAGAACAACCAGCTTTCCTGGGCGGTCACCGCGGGTGAGGTGGCGCCGGTACTGGTGGTGGGCGAGGAGGAAAGCGCGGTGGATGCCCTTCTTCGGGCGGCCGGCCTCCCCTTCCGCCGCGTCTCCGCCCTTCAGTTGGCGGATCTTGCCCCCGCGGGCTTGGTCATCCTGGACGATCATCCCCTGGGCCTTTTGGGGATGCCCCTGGTGGAGGCCCTGCGGGAGGTGGTGGCCCAAGGCGGCGGCCTTTGGGTGATTCTGGGCCGGCGGGCCCTGAGCGGCTACGCCGGTCCTTTGGAGGAGCTTCTTCCCGTGACTTTTTCCGTGCCCCAAGCCTATCAGGAGGCCACGGCGGCCGTGGTGTTCGTGCTGGATCGTTCGGCCTCCATGGCCGGCCGGGCGGGGGCCACCACGAAGATCGAGCTCCTCAAGGACGCGGCCGCGGCGGCTGCGGAGTTCATCCCCGATCGAGACTGGCTAGGGGCGGTGGCCTTCGACCGGACCCCCTTCTGGCTGGCCTTCCCGGGGCCCGCCTCCTCCACCAAACCCCTCTTCTTTTCCGCCTTGGCCGGGCTTACCCCCAGCGGGGGCACGGACCTTTGGCCCGCCGTGGAGTTGGCCCTCGCCGCCCTCTCCCAGGTTCCCGCCCGTATCCGCCACCTCCTCATCATCTCCGACGGGAAAACGGTGCGGGAGGGCCGTAACTACCAGGCCCTCAACCGGGCCGTGGCCGCCAGCGGGGTGGGGGTCACCTCCATCGCCGTCGGCCCGGATGCCGACCTGGAGGTGCTTTCCGGGCTGGCCCAGGCCGGTGGCGGGGAGGTCCTGTTCCTTCAGGATCCCACGGAATTGCGGGCCGTGCTCGTGCGGGAGACGAAGAGGGCCCTGCGGCCCCGGTTCGCGGAGGGGGATTTCGCTATCCTTCCGGGACCCGAAGCGTATGGGTTGGAAAGCCCAATCTGGCCCAACATCTCCGGCTACAGCTTGACCTTTGCCAAACCCATCGGGGAGGTAGCCCTCCTCACCTCCCTGGGCGATCCGCTCCTGGTGTTTGGCCGCCTGGGATCAGGTCGGGTGGCCGTCCTCAACACGGACCTGCGGGGGGTTTGGTCCCAGGAGCTCCTCCGCGCGCCTGCGCTGGCCGAGCTTTTCTCGCACGTGCTCTCCCGCCTTTGGTCCGAGCGGCACGGGGTGGAGGTGAGCTGGGAGGAGAGGGGAAGAGGCTTGCGCGTGCGGTTGGACGTGGCCCAGGGCGGCCGTTGGGTCCATGGCCTCCGCTTCTTTGGAACCCTTGTGGGCCCTGGCGGGAGTCATTCCCTGGCCTTCTCCCAGGTGGCGCCGGGCCGGTATGAAACGGATCTCCCGGATCTTCGGGCGGGGATCTACCTCCTCAGCTTTTCGGAGGAGCTCGGCCGATATGGGGGAACCGCGCTCATCCCCGTTCCTTACCCGGCGGAGTTCGTGGAAACCGGGCCGGATCTTGTGAAACTCGCCACGATCGCGCGCCTTACGGGCGGAACGATCCTCGAGGACGAAGAGGTGCCCCCTCTGCGCGGGGAAGAGCGGAAGTGGGTGGGGTTGTGGCCCGCGTTCCTTTGGGCCGGCGCGGCGAGTTTCCTCTTGGATTTGGGGCTGCGAAAGGTTATGCGCGGATCCGCTGGATCAGGGAAGAAAGCACGGGATCGTTGGCCCACCTGGTGAGCTCCATCTCCACCGCCTCCGGCGCGCGCGTTCTCCACCTCCGCAGCGCCCGCACCACGGCCCCTCGCACTTTCGGGTCCCCGCTTCGCCCGAGGTTCCGAAGGGGAATGAGGGCCCGTTTGGCCAGGGAAGGGGGGAGGCGGACGAGGCCTTCCGCGGCGAACGCCTGTTTTTGCGGGTTCGGTTCGGCAGCCCACTGGGCCAGAACCTCCAATGCTTCCTCTGGATAAGTGGGGATGAGCTCTTCCCGAAGAACGCGGCGGGCCTGAGCCCGCACGGAGGGGTCTTGATCCCAAAGGAGGGGCTCGATCAGGGCGAAGAGGAAAGTGGCGCGGAAGGGATTGCCAGGGTCAGCGGCCTGAGCCACCCCCTGGGCCAAGGTCTTCCGTATCTGGGGATCGGGATCGGCCGTCCACGCCCGCAGGGCCGGGAAAACGAGGGCCCCGCCTTGTTCGATGAGCCCAGCCACGCATCTTCCCGCCTCCTGTCCATCCCGGGAAAGCCCGGCCCTGAGCTTTTCCACGGCTTCCGCGATCATGGCCTCCTCGCGAGCAAAAACGGAGGCATGGAGGGAAGCGGGGTTCAACCTGGGCATGTGGCCAGTGTAACCCTTGTTACATTGGCCTGTCAAATCCTCGGGTTTTCCTAGGGAAAAATCGCCCCCTGGGTCGGGAAAATGCTTTTCAGGCTCATAGCATCACATATCGGACGGTGTAACCTTGGTCCCTTGCGATCTTCTCAAGGTCCCGCTGGAACGCGGTGAGGTCGAAGGAAAAGCGGTAGCGCCGGAAAAATCTGCATTTTCTCGGCGATGCTTCCTTCCCGGTTTTGCCCCACCCGGTAGCGCTCCACCCGGCTCCCTAAGCCGCTTTCCCCGGAAACGGAAGTCTGTTTGGTTAGGGGCAAACGCGCATCGTGCTCGAGTTCTCGCGGGCCGCGCTCATTCGCGTGCACCGCGCGCATTGGAGAAAGAAAGAGTGACGGAGGCTGGGGACTTCAACCTGGCCTAAAGATTCGGTGGTAAAAATCGGGTTGTTGCCATCACCTTTGTGGTTTAGCCCTCCAGAGAGCCAACCCGAAGGAGGCCAGTAGGGCTAGCGAGCCGCCGAAGAAGAAAGGAGCGGGGGGACCAAGGGCGTCCCAGAGGATCCCCGCTAGTAAAGAGGCGGGGAAGGCCATGATCCCCACCACCGTGGCGTAGGCACCGTAGGCCGTGCCGCGAAGCTCCGGCGGCACCAGGTCGGCGATGAGGGCCCGAGCCGTTCCGTAGGCCACGCCGTAATACACACCGTAAGCTGCATAAATGGCCCACATGGACCACCTTTCCCGCGCGAGGGCCACGCCGAAGTACACCAGGGCATAAAAGAGCCAGCCCCCAAGGATGAGGGCCTTCCGCGGGATGCGGTCAGAAAGAGCACCGGCCGGGGTGGAAGTGAGGGAATACACGAGATTGAAGAGGGCGAGCATCCCGAGGATCCCAAGGACATTGGCCCCAAGGGTCTGGGCCCGCAGAAGCAAAAAGGCGTCCGCCGAATTCCCAAGCTCAAAAATTCCAACTAGGAAAAGAAAAAGAAAGAAGGGACGGCCAAGCCCAGAGAAGTGCAGGGGGACATTACTCGACCGGCGCGAGGTCTGCGGCTCCTTGGCTAAGGCGGCGAGGGAAAGGACAGCAAGAACCGCGGGGACCAGGCTCACAAGGACGATTACCCGAAAAGTTTGGGCTTGTAGGTGGAGGTCGCCCCCTTGGGTCAGCCCGACAGCGAGCAATGCCCCAAGGATCCCGAGAAACGCGCCGGCGGTGTCGGCGGCGCGGTGGAAGCCGAAGGCCAGACCGCGGTTCCCCGCATCGATGGAGTCGGCCACGAGGGCATCCCGTGGAGCCGTGCGGATCCCTTTCCCCACCCGGTCGGCCCAGCGGGCCAAGGCCACATGCCACCAACTTCCCGCAAGGTAAAAGAAAGGTTTGCTCAAGGCGGAGATCCCGTAGCCCAAAACGGCCAGCCATTTCCGCCGGCGCAGACGGTCGGAAAGGTGGCCCGTGAAGACCCGCAG
>ERZ1685331.173-NODE-173-length-13070-cov-9.156512_pt1 | contig 13070 bp, 13 predicted proteins | sample MGYA00580194_ERZ1685331 | MGnify/ENA primary metagenome ERZ1685331 (study PRJEB41501, sample SAMN08275520) | hot springs metagenome | biome: alkaline hot spring; material: microbial mat | place: Russia: Ush-Beldyr | collected 2015-07 | depth 0.5 m m ...
CCTCCCTTTACAGTAATAAACAAATTTTTTGTTAATGATATTTTAACCTCTAATTTATTTTCTTCAGTGATTTTTTCTTGTAGGGAAGGATAAAAAATTGGTTTTAACTCTATTTTTCCGTTTTCTGTTAAAGTATCCTTTAAATTTAGATTTTCTGTTAGAAATCTTCCTAACCCCATCTCTCTTTCAGCCATCATGGTTGCTATTTCTGGTATCAAAACTGTCATATATGTTGAAAGATTTCTCTCTTTTGTTAAGGAAGTATTATTAAGCATAACTTTTAACATCTCTGTTAAAAAAACTGTTTCAATCTTTTTAGAAAATTCTCTTGTATCTTTAATAGAGCTTTCGTTCATCTGACTAGTATATGATATTTTAGATATCATAAATTACCTCACATTATCACAATCTCTGCTTTTAAGGCACCTGAGGTTTTTAATGCTTGAAGTATAGAGATTAAATCCTTTGGGGTAACTCCAAGAGCATTTAGTGCTTTAACTAACTCTCCTACAGTTGAACCTTTAACTTCCATCAATGATACATGTTTTTCCTCTACCTTTACATCTGTTCTTGGAACAACTTCAGTAGTTGCGCCCCTTGGAGCTAAAGGGGGAGGTTGAACTACTTCTGGTGTTTCCTTAATTGTTATGGTTAAACCACCATGAGCAAGCGCTGTTGGAGCTATTTTCACATTTGAACCTATTACAACAGTGCCTGTTCTCTCATTTATTACAACTTTTGCAGGCTGATCAGTTATAACTTCAATTCTTTCAACCTCTGCCATAAAATCAATCACATTTTCCATAAATTTTGGTGGAACAATTAAATGGACAGTATTAGCATCAATAGCTTTTGCTATATTAGCTTTAAATTTTTCATTAATTTTTTCTGCTACCTGAGTAGCGGTAGTTATATCAGGTAAGCGAAGAAATAGTTGTAGCTCTCTTTTTCCTGAAAGATAAACAGGGACAGCTCTTTCAACTACTGCACCCTCTGAGATGTAACCTACAGTTTGATGATTTTTAACTGCTTGAGCGGCTCTTCCAGCAGCTATAAAACCTCCAATAGATACTGGTCCCTGAGCTAAGGCATATACTTCACCATCTGGTCCCACAAGAGGAGTAAGCAAGAGAGTACCTCCTTGAAGAGATTTAGCATCTCCAATTGAGGAAACTTGAACATCAAGTTTTGCTCCTGGTTTAAGATTAGTTGGTAGTTTTGCAGTTACCATAACTGCTGCAACATTTTTTACTTTTCCCTTTAAATCTCTTACATTAACAGTAATTCCCATTCTGCTTAGCATATTGGCAATAGGTTGATAAAGATATGTTCCATCCTTATCACCAGTTCCATTTAGACCAACCACAAGACCATAACCAATGAGTTGATTTTCCCTCATACCTGACCAAATAGCTATATCTTTTATTCTTTCAGCATAGGAACTGCTTGTAAAAAAAAGCATAAATAACATTACAAGAAGAAATTTTCTTTTTACTAAGCATCCTTGAATTGGTAAAAGTTTTTTCATAACAACCTCCTTAAAATGGCCAAATTTTGTCAAAAAATCTTATAAGCCAGCCTTGAGATTGTTTATCGCCAATTGTTCCATCACCAATAAGAAAAATTTGAGCATCTGCCACATGCTGACTTAAAATTGTATTGTTCTGACTTATATCATCAGGCCTTATTATCCCCCTAAGAACAAGAATCTCTTTTTCGTTGTTTACAAAAATCTCTTTTCTTGACTCAATAACAAGATTTCCATTTGGAAGAACTTCTACCACTTTAGCAGTTATTGTTCCCGTTATTCTTCCTGCTCTTGCTGTATCACCATCACCTTTAAAATCACTCTTCGCTGAGCCTTTAACAGTTGGAGAAAAAACATTTCCAGCCTTATAAAATCCACTTATTAAAGGAAGGTTTTGAATATTAAAATCTGTATTCATACCAAAAAAGTTATTAAGCCCATAATCAGCTGAAGAATCCCTTGAAGCTGATGTAGAAGCTTTTTTCTGAGCAGTAGCAGATTCATTTATTATTATTGTCACAAGATCATTCACTCTACGAGCTTTTCTATCCTCATAGAGGGATGCTTTATTTCTCCACAGCGAGCCTTCAGATATATTCAGACTATCTTGCTGAGTTGTCTCATGATAATACTTAGGAGGCATCCCCGCTTTTTTGATGTCTCTAACTTCTTTTAGCTCTGCTGCACAAGAAAACAATACTAAACTAAATAAACTTAGGAAGAAAAATTTTAATAGTTCTTTTTTTCTCATAGCAATAACCTCACTTTTGTTTTATCTATTAGTTCTCCAACAATTTCCTTACCAGTTTGAAGACACCGTGCTTTAGCCATCTCTCCGACCATAGCGTCAGATTTGAGAATACCATCTGTCATTATAGTGACCCTGCCAGAGGTAATAAAAATTTGAACAAAAGTTCCTCTTTTTACAGGTATACTTGAGTACAAATGTTCTTGCTTTAAGATTACTCCCTGAGAAATGCTTCTTTTTAAAACCCGACCTATTAGTTCATCTTTGTTCAATATGGCTTGATAAGGCACTCTGTTAATAGGTTTTTTAATCTCTAAAAGATCTTCTAAGCTAATTACATCTCCTCTTTTTAGATTTCTTTGAGAAACATAGACAGTAACGAGAATTTCGTAGTTGGCAACTGCTCTGTATTGTCTTGTTCCACAATAAAAGGTAAATTCAACAGAGCTTGGCCGTTTTATCTCCCTTATTTTTAATTTTTCAGGCATACATTTTTCTGTCGGTGAAAACCCTATAAATCTACTCTCACCAATATTTACCTCTTTGTTAATAGCTGATTTTCTGATTTCTTCCTTAAGAAGACCCATAAGAAGATTTATTTCAAAAGCAGATACTTTTGAGGTGAATAAAAGAATGATAGCAATAAATAGAGTATTTAAACTAAAACCTTTCATATTTATCTCCTCATTGCTGAAACTGTTTGTAACATTTCATCAGAAGTCTGGACTGCTTTTGAATTAATATCAAAGGCTCTTTGAGCTATAATTAAATTAGCAAGTTCCTCTACAATATTTACATTTGACATCTCGAGAAAACCTTGAACAATCGTTCCTCTACCTTCTGTACCAGGGGTCCCCGTAGTAGGAGCACCAGAGGCATCTGTTTCAAGGAAAAGGTTTTTTCCTATAGCCCTTAATCCACCTGGATTTATAAACCTTGCCAATTCTATTGTGCCAATTTCAACAGGTGCTACAGTACCTGGTTGTGTAACTGTCACTCTACCATCTCCTCCAATTGTTATGCTTGTAGCATCTGCAGGCACAGTTATTCCTGGCTCAATAGGATATCCGTCATTTGTAACAATTCGTCCATCCCTGTCAACTCTGAAATTTCCAGCTCTTGTATATGCAACTGTTCCATCAGGAAGAGTTACTTGAAAAAAACCTTCACCATCAATTGCTAAATCTAAGCTGTTTCCTGTGTTTACAATATCTCCTGGTGTAAAAAACTTAGCAACTGCAACAGGTCTAACTCCAAGACCAACTTGAATTCCTGAAGGATACTGAGTGCCATCATCAGAAGGCGCACCTGGTTGAATAATTGTTTGATATATTAAATCCTGAAACTCAGCTCTACTTTTTTTGAAACCTGTCGTGTTGACATTGGCAAGATTATGTGCAATTACATCCACATTAAGCTGTTGCGCATACATTCCAGTTGATGCAGTAAAAAGTGACCTTAACATAATTTACCTCCTTTAAATTCTTGATATTTCACTTACTGCCCTCTGAGCAAGCTGATCAAAGCTCATCGTTACTCTTTGGGCATATTCAAAATTTCTAATTGCCTGAATCATTTGTACAAGTTCGCGCATTGGATTTACATTAGAGTTTTCAATCCATCCTTGAAGGATTCTTCCTCTTGCCTCTCCTCTTTCTACTCCTTCGTATAGAGATTCTCCTGAATGTCTTAAGTTTTCAAGATTGACGATTTTAATTTTAGAGACTAAAATACCATCAACATATATATCTCCGTTCTGTGATATTTCAATCCTATTGCCTGCTATCAATATAGCATTGTTATTCTCATCAAGCACTCTTAGCCCTGATTGCGTTACAAGATAGTTTTCCCTATCTTTTGTAAATGAACCATCTCTTGTATAAAAAATTTGTTGACCCCTTTGAACAATAAAAAACCCTTCTCCGTCAATGGCAAGATCAAGAGGGTTTCCTGTTTTTTTAAGAACTCCCTGAGATGTATTTATATACTGAGTTCCAAAGTAAGTTTGGGCTCTTGCATCTCTGTATAGTGCTCTTGGTTCATCAGGTCTTCCTGACAAAAGGGGATATAGTCTGCTTGCAAAGTTTTGCATTTTATATGCAGTTGTATTGATATTAGCAAGATTATTAGATACTGCGGATAATTCATTTTCTCTCATGCTCATACCAGTCATAGTTATGTAAATCCCTTTATACATTGATTAAACCTCCAATTTAATATCTGTTTAACTCTCTATAGCAATAGCTATGCCATTAAACAACTATTTGTAATTATTAAAAATTTGTGTTTTTACTTTAGGAATGATAGGGAAATTTTTAGTGGGTAGGAATTTTTTTCTCTTTCACTTAAGCTTATGCTTCAATATCTATTATATTTTCTTTTGTATCTTTGTCTAATATTGGTTTTTCTTCTTCAGTTTTTTCTTCTTTTTTGGAAAATTTTTTCTTAACCCTGAATTTAGCGAAAACAGTCCCTTCCTTAAGAGGTCTTATTCCTCTGTACTCAGTAAGGGAACCTATCTTATCATCTGCTGTCATCAGCTTAAAAGAAAATCCCGCTGTTTTTCAAAATGCATTTTAAACAATCCCACTAACTCAATAAATGCATCCTCTGATAAATTCAAGCTCTCATAGTCAACTTCTATTTCTAAAGGCTTCTTAAGTCCTATTCCAAGGCTATTACATATTTGATCTGCAACTCTAACTATATTACAAATATCAGCAAAAGCAACATCCTCATAGTAAGGATATGGATATGTATGATGATAGGTTATAACTATCTGAAGTTTTTCTGGTAATTTCCATTTTTTTGATATTATCGAGCCTATTGTAGTATGGTCAAAACCTAATTTTTCATTCTCTAAATCCTTTATTGTGCTATTACTTTCATAGAGTTTACCGTAAAGCTGAGGATATATCTCAGGCATTGAGTTATTCATAATAGTTTTTCCAACATCATGAATTAGTCCGCATACTAAAGCTTCTTCTGGTTTAGCCAGTTGAGTTATCTTTGCTAACATGCTTGAACATAGTCCAACACCAAGGCTGTGTTCCCAAAGACTCTGTTCAATTACTCCGAATTTTCTGTGAAGATCCCTTAATGCAGTGGCAATTACGAGAGACTTAAGTGTTTCAAATCCTATGAGAAGTAAAGCTTGTTTAATATCCTCAATCTTTCTGTCTTGGCCATAAAATGGTGAATTAGCTATTCTTAGCAACCTTGTTACAAATCCTTGATCACTACAAATGGTATCTTCTAATAGAGTTAAAGAGGATTTTTCATTCTGAATTAAATTCATAACTTTCATAGCTATTGGAGGAAGTGTAGGAATATCAACTGTCTTTAAAATCATACTTTCTATAATATGCTCACTCATTAAAATCTCCTATACCGCATTTATTATTTCACCTGCCATCTCCTCAAGAGATAACACCTTATCAGCAATTCCGGCATCAACAACTGCTTTAGGCATACCATATACAACACAGCTTTCCTCATCTTGTGCAAAAACTCTTCCTCCAGTCTCTTTTATCTTTTTACATCCTTTTGCTCCATCATTGCCCATACCTGTTAGAATTACTCCAAGACATCTTCCAGAAAAATACTCTGCAATTGATAGCATTAAAGCATCTACACTAGGACGATATATAAATTCCTCTTTATCACCAGATATTGAAATTAATGTTTCAATTCCTCTTTTTTTTATTCTCATATGACCTCTGCCTGGGGCAATATAGACAATTCCTGGCTTAACAGTCTCTCCTTCATCTGCCTCCTTAACAGTGAGTTGACTTAACTGATCAAGTCTTTCTGCAAAAGGCTTTGTAAAATTGGGTGGCATATGTTGAGCAATTAAAATTGGTACAGGAAAATCCTTTGGAAGCTTTGGAATTATCTCCTGTAATGCTTTTGGTCCTCCTGTTGATGTTCCAATAGATACTATCCCTACTCTTCTATCTGTTGACATTCTCACTCTGCAAGGCTCAATCTTTGGAGCTTCAACTTTTGTCTCAGAAGTTTTAATTAGAGGTTTTCTCTTTATTAGCCCTCTTCTCCCAATTGTCTTTATCTTTTCAAGAAGCATTCCTTTTATTTTTACAATATTTACAGAAAGCTCAGATAGATTCTTGGGAATAAAATCTACTGCTCCATATTCCAAGGCTTCTAAAGTAACTTTTGCTCCATCTGTGGTCAGAGAACTAACCATAATTACAGGCAAAGGAAATTTGTCCATAATTTCTTTAAGAGCAGTTATTCCATCCATTCTTGGCATTTCCACATCCATTGTAACAATATCAGGTTTTAATTCTTTAATCATCTGTAATGCTTCCAGCCCATCCCTTGCTGTTCCTATAACTTTTATTTCAGGGTCTTCTTCCAGCATAGATGATAAGGCTTTTCTCATAAATGCAGAATCATCTACAACGAGAACTTTTATCATTGTAGCTCCTTAAAAGCCAAATTCCTTGAGTAAATCATCTACCTCGTCCTGAGTTACCTTTTCCACTTCTTTCTTTTCTGTTTTCTTTTCTTCAATTTTTACTCCGAAAGTTGTAATAAGCTTTATTAGCTCCACTTCAAGATCACCTACAAGGTTTATCACCTTTTTCAAAACTTGTCCTGTAAGATCCTGAAAAGACTGAGTGGTAATAATTTCTGTTAAATCATCTTCGAGAGAGTTTTTAAATTCTTTTAAATACTTCAGAGAAGCCTCAGGTCCTTGAATTTCCCTTAAATGACTTGCCAGATCATCCATTTTAAGAATATATTTTTCAACTATCTCCATTGTTTTATTTGCCGCTTCCTCTGTTTTGTTAATAACCATCTCAAGCTGGTCAACTGCCTTTGGCATATGCTCTGTTGCCATTTCTTTTAAACGAGGATCAATAGCTTCTCTAAAGCTTTTTAGTGAATCATGAAGCTTTCTTGCTACTTTACCAACTTCTTTAAATAGCTCACTCTGGCTTTTTTGAATAATGATACTCATTATTTGATCTGCTTTTTCATAATCACCTTGCGACACCGCATTCATAAAATTAGTAATTTCTTCTAATAGTAAATATTTTGGATCATCTTTTGTTATGCCCTTACTTTCATAAAATTTTACTGGATCTATTAATTCTTTTACTGTGTACTTGCCACCAATGCTTGTAACTTCCTTAATTATTTCAACCTTATCTCCTTCCTCCTGAATACTGACGATTTCTTCTTCAAAAAGACTCTGATCTTCTATAGGAATTAATTTTTTAATATCAAGCAAAATCAATAACCTATCGTTTATTCTTGCAACACCTTCAATGCTATTGTTACCCTGTTGCAAAAACTCCTCAGCATTCTCTATGCTTCCTTCTTCTATGTTTACAACTCCAGTTATATTGTCAACAAGAGCTCCAAAGATAATTTTTCCTGTTGAAATTACCACCACTTTGTTACCTGCTATTTCTTCTGGTATATTAAGAATTCTTTTTAAGTTTACCACTGGAATAACTCTACCTCTTATGTTTGTAACTCCTTCAACATAGAAAGGAACTCCTGGCATCTTTGTTATCTGAGGAACTTTGATAATCTCTTGCACCTTTAGAATGGGAATTATATACTCATTTTCATTTAAAAGAAAGCCTAAGCATTGTCTCATTTTTATCTCTCCTTCCCTTTTTATTTATCCTTTCCCGAGAAAAACTTTTCTTGAAATTAAAGCAAGATCAAGTATTAAAACAACTTTTCCATCTCCTGTTATGGTAGCTCCCATTATTCCACAGGCTTCAGAATCAATACCATCAATTGTTTTTATAACTATTTCTTCCTGTCCGAGCACAGCATCTACCGCAATACAAAATCTCCTATCACCTACTCTTGCTACAAGTATATATTTTTTATCTGAATCATTGTAACCAAAAACTCCCAGGAGCTCATTAAGAATATAAACAGGAAGAACCTTTTCTCTTATTGTAAGAACTTTTTGACCTCCTACTTCTTTTAGTTGTGCTACTTTAATTCTCAAAGTTTCCTCTATCATAGATTGAGGAATTGCATATATTTCCTCACCAACCTGTATCATCATAGCCTGAATTATGGCAAGAGTAAGAGGTAGACTTATTCTGAAAGTGGTTCCTTTAGCTTTTTCTGTAAATATCTCCACATATCCATTGAGCTTTGCCACATTGGACTTCACTACATCCATTCCTACGCCTCTACCACTTACTTCAGTTGAAATATCTTTGGTGGAAAAACCAGGTAAAAAGATTAAATTTATTATAGCGTCATCGGACATCTTTTCTGCTCCCTCAAAAGTTATAAGTCCCTTTGTAATAGCTTTTGATTTAACTGCTTCAACATCAATTCCCTTACCATCATCAGCAATGTCAATGACTATCTGAGTACCCTTTTGATAGGCATCTATTAAAATTTTTCCCTTCTCTGGCTTTCCCTTTGCTACTCTTTCATGAGGAAACTCTATGCCGTGATCTATAGAATTTCTTATTATGTGAACAAGAGGATCACCTATATTTTCAATAACTGTTTTATCAACCTCTGTATCCTCTCCTTTTATTTCAAGCTCTACATCTTTACCAAGGCTTCTTGAAAGGTCTCTTACCATCCTTGGAAATTTAGCAAAAACCTTCTGCAGGGGCTGCATTCTCATCTTCATTACTGCAAGCTGAAGGTCTGAAGTTACTCTATCAAGAAAAGCTGTTGTCTCAATAAGGCTTTCCACATTTTCATCACCACTGTACTTTGCTTCCAGCTTATTAGCAAGATTAAGAAGTCTATTGCGGGCAAGAACTATCTCACCTGCTAAATCCATAACTTTATCAATCCTTCCTACATCAACTCTCAGAGTTGCTACTTCTTTTTCCTTCTCTTTAATAATTTGTATGACCGGCTCTTCTGTTTTTATAACTTTTTCCTCTTCATCAGGCTTCATCCTTTCCTTTGTTTCCTCAAATTTTTCTAATTCTACATCCGTTTCCTCAGTTTCCTCTGCCTTAAGCATTGAAGGTTGAGAAAGAACTGTATCTAAAAGATTAAGAACAGGATTAATGTCTTCCTTAATTTCTTCTTTTGTTTTAATATGATGAATAAGCATACGAAGAACATCTGTGCCTTTAAGAATTGCATCGGTTATGACTGGAGATATTGTCATCTCTCCTTCTCTCAATTTTTTAAGAATTGTTTCTGCTCTATGGGCTACATCTACTATATTTTGAAATCCTAAAAAACCTGCTGCTCCCTTAAGAGTATGCATTCCTCTAAAGATTTCATTTATTATTTCCGCATCCTGTCCTCTTTGCTCAAGTTCTACAAAAAGAGGATCTAACTGATCAAGTATCTCCTCTGCTTCAATAATAAACTCATTTATTATTTCGTCCATCTCATCAGCCATTATTGGCCTCCTTTAAGAGATGTTTTCTTCTGGGCAATCTTTTCAAGTTTTTCTTTAAGAACCTCACCTGTAAATGGTTTAACAATATAATTATCAACTCCTGCTTTTATTGCCTCAATAACTTTCTCTTTTTCTGCCTCTGCTGTAACCATTAAAAAAGGTATATCTTTTAGCTGAGAGTCATTCCTTACATTTTTTAAAAATTCTAATCCATCCATTACAGGCATATTCCAGTCTGATACCACAAGTCCGTAATCGCCACTTTTTAATTTTTTAAACGCATCCTTACCATTTTCAGCTTCATCAATATTTTCAAAACCAATCTGTTTTAATATATTTTTTACTATTCTTCTCATTGTTGGAAAATCATCTACCACAAGAACTCTTATCTTAAAATCAAACATCTCTGCCTCCTATTAATTTTTACCAAAAATTTTCTTTATAATCTTTTTCATGCTCTCTACAATCTGTTCTCCTGTCGCAGGTTTAACAAGATAATCATCTACACCTGCTTTATAGGCTCTTTGTTTTTCCTCTTCATCTGCTTCTGTTGTAAGCATTACAATTGGAAGATGTGAAATCTCAGGATTTGCTCTTACCTGTTTAGTAAACTCTATACCATCCATATATGGCATATTCATATCTGTAAGAATAAGACTGACCTCGCCAGTTCCTAATTTTTGTAGTCCATCTATTCCATTTTCAGCAGTTACCACTTCATAACCTTTACTTTTCAAAATAAGGGATATCATTTTCCTTGTTGTTTTATCATCATCTATTACGAGAATTTTCATAATTTCCCCTCCACTTAAACTTTTTGATAAACAATCACTTTGTTTATCACTAAAGGTTTAAAAGCTCTTGTTACATTATGCAAGCTTTCTGACATCCCCACAAATAGATATCCCTTTGGTCTGAGCACATCATATATCAATGATACTGCCTTTTTCTTTGCTTTTTCATCAAAATATATTAAAACATTCCTGCAAAAAACCACATCCATACCTTTTAGTTGTTTAACTTCTTTTTCTTCAATTAGGTTAATATTCATGAATTTAACAAGGGATTTTACTGCTTCAGAGAGAACATAAATTCCTCCAGAGTCTTTAAAATATTTTGCCATGTATTGAGGAGGTATATTTCTTACAGAATAACCTCCATACATAGCCTTTCTTGCAGAGATAAGAACAGACTCACTAATGTCCGAAGCATAAATTGCCTTTTTTATCCCAATTAATTCTTGTTTTTCAAGCAAAATCATGGCAATTGTATAAGGCTCCTCTCCGGTTGAACAGGCAGTAGACCAAATTTTTATCTCCCTTATTCCCATCTGCGAATTCTCTTTAATAATATTTGGGATTATATTATTTGTTAATACTTCAAACTGCTGTGGCTCTCTGAAGAAAAAGGTTTCATTTGTGGTTACTGCATCAAAAAGTCTTGCTATGTCATTTTTATTTACACTATACTTTAAATAGTAGAGATAATCTTCATAATTATTAAAATTTTTTTCTCTGATAACTCTACTTAGTCTATTTTCAAGAAAATACTTTTTGTTGTCAGGGACAAGTATGCCTGTTTTCTCATAAATAAAATCTCTTAATTGTCTAAATGTATCTTCACGCATTGAAGACACTGTTTCTGTTGAGGTGTTCATATTTTGTTCAATACTTCCTCTATTTTTTCTCTTACCTCTTTATCAGGATGGTCTCTTTTGGAGTAAAGAAGTTCATATACCTCACTTCCTCCAAAACTACCTAAAGCCTCAACTACTGCTATCACTACAGGAGGAAAAGAATCATGCAGTAAAGGAGTTAATTTCTCAATAAATATTTCAGGGTGGCAACTTTTTTTAATTACCTTTATGGTATAATATCTTATCCAAGGATCTGAATCTTTTAAAAAATCAAATAAAATATCAGAACAAATCTTTGCTTCACCCAGAGCTGACAGCGCCGCTTTTTTAATCTCCTTATCCTCTGAAGATAATAGCTCCACCACTTTGGATACCGCATCATCTGTAGAAAGTCTACCAAGAGCCATTATGGCAGATTTTTTTACTTCTAAATTGTCACTTTGAAGAAGCATAGTTATAATATCTATTGAATAAGTAATATTAGCTAAAGCAATTTTTACTTCGTTTTTATAAGAGTTTAAATTTTCTAAAAATTTATCTTGATTTATCATAATTAAAGAAGCGATAATGGTTTCAATTACATCTGGATATCTTTCATTTTCAAGCAAATCTAATAAAGGCTCAAAAGCCTCTGAAGATCTAATCATTCCAAGTGCTTCAATTGCAGCTTTACGAACATTTACATCGGGATCTTCAATGCTTCTACTAATAAGAGATGGAATTGCCTCTGAATCTCCTATATTGCCAAGAGCCCTTGCAGAGACTATTCTTATGTCTTTCTTTATGTCTTCAACAAGTTTTAAAAGAATAGGCACAGCCTTTTTGCTTCTCATCTTTCCAAGAGTATTAATAGCAAACGCCTTTGCCCTATATTTAAGAGTGTCTGTTTCAAGTAAATGTATTAACTCATCTTCAGAGTTAATACTTAAAAGGGCATCCTGAATCACATTAATTTTTTCTTCATAATCAAAGCATAAAGGATCAAGTTTGCCTGCTTCCTCAACCAGTAATGAAGCTGCTTCAGTTAGTTTAATCATTTTTATTCCATTGAAAGCTAAAGATTTTTCCTCCCAGTCTCCCTCTTTGATTAAATAAATCAATTCATTCTTTATATCTAACTTTTCAGGAATTACTCCTATTCTGATTAAGGCTTTTATTATTTCTCTCTTTTCATCCTTCGTTGCAACAGGATAATATTTTAATAAAGGAATTGTTACTGTTTCTTTTCCTATCTTACCCAAAGTTTCTATTGCCTCTGCTTTGACTAACAAAGAATCAGAATTTAAAAGAAGTTCTCCTATTGCTTTAGAGGCTTCTTCTGCTTGTAATAATGCTAAAGCTTGAAGAACATAAAAAACAACCCACTCTTCATCATTTAGACTTTCGATTAGTGCTGAAACAGACTCTTTATATCTTAATTCGCTTAATGCTCTTGCTGTAGCAGCTCTCACATTAGCATTTGTGTCTTTCAAGAGCGGAAGCAATCTCTGTCCATCAAAACCTTTTTTTATATCAGCTATAAGGTCAAGAGCAAATTTTCTAATATCATGGTCTTTGTCTTTAAGAAGTTGGTAAATAAGTTCAGGAGCTTTACTCCCTACTTCTTTAAGAATAAGTAAAGCAGTGTTTCTTAAATAAGCCTCGTCTTCTCTTAGAAGCGGTATAACCATGTAGGTTACAAGTTCTCCTGGATTAACTAAAAATCTATCTTCATCTACAGTGGGTCCTATGGCAATTAATGATTGCGCTACTGCACCCTGCACAGCAGGATTTT
>ERZ1685331.175-NODE-175-length-12856-cov-23.392626_pt1 | contig 12856 bp, 23 predicted proteins | sample MGYA00580194_ERZ1685331 | MGnify/ENA primary metagenome ERZ1685331 (study PRJEB41501, sample SAMN08275520) | hot springs metagenome | biome: alkaline hot spring; material: microbial mat | place: Russia: Ush-Beldyr | collected 2015-07 | depth 0.5 m m ...
GTTTTTCCGGAAGGCTACCATGCTGCCCTGCGGACACACTTCTTGAGGCACTACCATCTTCTGGATCTTGTGTCGCGCCGACCCCAACTCTGCCTCAAACCTTGGTTCTTCCGTGATCCCTCACTAGTCCGTGGCTTAGCCAACTTAACAGCCGAGTGCTAAGGTATGGCATTATGAGGCGTAATGATGTATAATTTGAATGGAGGGAGGTAGCGGATGCATCGCACTCAGATTTTGTTAACCGAGAGCCAGCTGCGGGTGCTGCGGGCTGAGGCAGCCAGGCGAGGGGTTTCGATGGCGGCGCTCATTCGAGAGGCCATAGAGGCCTATCTCGGCCAGAAGCGAGATGCGCGCCACCGGGCGTTGGCGGTGGTCGGGCGCTTCGCTTCCGGCCGATGCGACGTGGCGGAGAAACACGATGAGGAGCTTGAGGAGGCCTATGCCGATCACTGAGGCAGTCTTTGTAGACACCTCAGCCCTATATGCTTTGCTAGACCGGAATGATGCGCAACATACGAAGGCGCGCAAGATTTTGAAGCGGCTGCTGGAGCGTGAGGCGCTGCTACTCACGCACAGCTATGTGCTAGTGGAGACCTTTGCACTGGTTCAGCGGAGGTTAGGGCTGGAGGCGGTAAGAGCCCTTGATCGCGATCTCGTGCCCGTTCTGGAAGTAATTTGGATAGATAAGGGCCTGCATCAGGAGGCGGTCGAGGCTTTGCTTTCTTTGGAGAGACCTTCTGTCAGCCTGGTAGATCAGGTGAGCTTTGCACTCATGAGGCAGCGCGGCCTGCGGTCTGCCTTCGCCTTCGATGACGACTTCCGTCAAGAGGGATTCAAGCTCCTAGCCTCCTAGCTTTCCGGCCAACGTATAGGAGATGCTCGGCGGCGCCGTGGACGGTTGGGTCCCTGCCAAGCTTGTAGTTCAGTTCAACCCAGGCCTCAAAGGCTTCACCTGTCAGCTCGTTAATCTTCTCTTCGATCATGCTGATGACCCCTTCGCACGCGATCAGGCCCAAAGTCTCCAAGCCCTCGCTCTCCATTAGGGGGCTTGATCTCATTGGGGTGTGCAAAATAGGTGCTGGGAAACTTGGGACCCCATTGGAAAATCCCCGTTTTCAGAAGATGCTGGGCCTTCTCAAAGCAACCCTGACAATCCGGCTCGTGCTTGGCTATCCACCGAATGCCAGCGTAGCGGATGATGAAGGCTACAAAGGCAATCCCCTTGGGCTTGAGCACACGCCGAGCTTCGCGGATCGCTTTTCGTCGATTTTCTTCTTCGAGCAAATGATAGAGTGGTCCCATCAGCAAGACGCCATCAAAGCTCTCATCGGTGAATCGCGATAGATCGCGCGCATCGTCGTGCTCGAAGGCTGTTATTTGCACTCCGGCTTCACGGGCTTTTTGTTTGGCAAGCTCAAGACACCTTTGAGATAGATCGAAGAGTGTCACTTCATACCCACGCTGCGCTAAAGCTATAGAATAGCGGCCCGGGCCGCCGCCGACGTCTAAAATCCGAGCAGGCATAGGAGGCAAATAGTCTTTAAGAGCCCGCAGTGTCACCGCGAACTCCATGCGGTGGTGCTCCAGCCGATCCCACTCATATTGGGCATTCTTATCATAAAAGACCTCGATCTCGCTCATGGCTCACCTTTAGCCTTGTTCATAGTGCGAGCATTCCGCCATCCACAGCCAGCACCGCTCCTGTGACGTAAGAGGCCTCATGCGAAGCTAGATACAAAACAGCTTTGGCAACTTCTTCCGGCCGCCCAAGACGCCTAAGCGGCACATACGAGACGTCGATTTCATCTTCTTTGAGCCCTTCTGGCAAAGCCATCGGAGTTGCAATCGGGCCTGGGCATACGCAGTTAACACGGATCTTGTGAGGAGCGCACTCAACTGCTAGCGCCTTCGTCATGGCGATGACACCCCCTTTCGATGCACAATAAGCGCTCAGATTATCCTCTCCCACCAAACCTAACGTTAAAGCGATGTTAATGATCGCCCCACCGCTACCTTGGCGGAGCATCTGATGGATAGCGTGCTTGCTGCCGAAGAATGTCCCCTTTAAGTTCACTGCCATAACGCGATCCCACTCCGCTTCTGAGCATTCTGTGACGGGCTTTCTCATCATGAAGATACCAGCGTTGTTGACCCAGATGTCCAGCAGGCCATAGCTATCTACAGTCTTTTGAGCGGCCACTTCAACATCGCGCTCAATGGCGACATCGGCATGCAGGAAAGAAGCCTCTCCTCCATCACTTTGAATTTTTGCTACGACTTTCCGCCCTCCGACCTCATTCACATCGATGAGAGAGCCTGGCGCCCTCCTTGGCGAAGAGGTTGGCTGTGGCACGGCCGATACCGGAGGCAGCCCCTGTAATCCCCGCCACCTTATCTTTAAGCCTCATCTTATTTCTAGCCATTCTTTAGCCTCAGGCCCATCCGATGCGAAGTGCTCACCTCAACGAAGCCATAGCGTTTGAAAAGCTCCAGTACCCCAGTGAGAGAGCTTCGTAGAGTCGCCAGTACCCCGCGCCCCGGATACGCTCTTAATAGACTTAGCCCCTTGGTCAACAGAGCCTCTGCCGCCGCTCCATGCTCAGGATGAACCAAGAGCCGCAGCTGGTGCATCGAGGGATAGCGCACAGCCTGCATAGTAAGCACTCCTACAACCTTGCCATCAGCCTCAGCGACCCAGCGGTGGTCTTCGACCCTCTGCAGAAAATTGAAGAATGGATCAATGAGGCGCATCCAAGGGGCCACTCGATACTCCCGTTCGCTTAAAGGGTTAAAGGCCTGCACCTCTGGCGGCGTGGTCTCTTTTGCAAGCTCATAGCGCGCCCGCCACTCGCCCAGACCCATAGGCCTCACTTTATAGCCTTCTGAGGGCTTGAGTTCTATATTTGGCACGCCATCGAGCCGAAGATGCGTTGTGCTGTCGAAGTGCACGAAGCCCAGACTGAGATAGAGCTGATAAGCCGGGGCGTTGTCGGCGCGCACGGTGAGCAGGGCTAGTTCCCCGCCGCGCTCACGGATGTGCGCAACGGCTGCTTCCATCAAGCGGCGTGCAATCCCACGGCCGCGATAGTCGGGATGGGTTGAGACCGTTCCAATATACCACTTGCGCCGCTCGAGGCCCTGGGGCTGGACGGTTACAGAGCCAACGATTTTTCCTTGGTCTTCCCAGACGTAGCCACCCAAAAGCTCGCGGAAGAATCCACTAAAACGCCCCAAAAGCAAGACCCAAGGCACGAGTCTCCTAACCGATCTCAGCTCCTCTTGGAATTGCACACCCAGGCGCTGGGAGTCTTCCGCAAATGCTGTCTCGATTAATTTACTTAAGCCCTCGAAGTCTTTCCGCAGATCCAGAGCCCGCAGTTGTCCACTTATTTCTCCTTGCATCGAATACCCCCTCTGTGCTCGTTCTCCTCGCCGTTAGACTCTCTCGTACTCAGATGTGAGTTATGAAACGATCTTGTAGATGACGTCATTTTCGCGCACGTAGGCCGAGACTTTGATAGCTACTTTGTCACCCGGCTTGGCCTCTTGCACGTCCTTATGCTCGATCTGCATGGACTCCACGCGCTGGGTCAAGTCTGTGGTGTGCCCCTTGATGTGGATAGTATCGCCGACCCTTAGTGGCTCGGTGAGGTCCAGCACGGCTACACTTATACGTGTGAAGAAGTGCGTCACCTTGCCGATCGCTCTCTCTTCCATCACGGCTCACCTCCTCGAAATCATAGCAGCTGAGATCCTCCGCTGTCCATTACTTATGGCTGCTCAGCCCGCTCCGCGACGATGACGAGCCTCCTCGAATCCAGATCCCATGGCTCGCCTCTCAGGCCTCCGTAGTAACCCAATATCTTTAGTCCAGCCTGGGCGAATAGCTCTAGAAGCTCCGCTAGCGTGAAGATGCGCAGCGAAAGAGCATATTCCTTGCGCTCTTTGCCCCTGAGCATAATCCATCGGGACTCGATGCGGCTTCGCTCAACGTTAAACTTGCACTCTTCGAGCAAGGTGAAGTCTGGGTACTCACGCCAGTCGCGGGCCTGGAAGTGGCGCATGAACCATTCCCGATTACTAATATCTAATACGAAGCGCCCACCTGGCCTAAGGCTCTTGTGCACTTCTTTGAGCACCTGAAGATGGTCCTCTTCCTTCTCGAAGTAGCCGAAGCTCGTGAAGAGATTGATGACGGCATCGAACTCGCTCTCAAATGGGATATGGCGCATGTCGCCATGAATGAACTGAATTTTTAGCCCATGCTCTTGAGCCCTTGCGCGGGCCTGCTCTAAGAAGACCGAAGAGATATCGAGGCCCACAACCTCATAGCCACGCTTAGCTAGAGGGATGGCATAGCGGCCTGTGCCGCAGGCCAGATCCAAAATTTTTGCCCCAGGCAGAATGCCTAAAAGAGCGATGAGAGCATCGCAGTTCTGCTCGGCCCTCTGCCAGGCCTCCTCCGTGAACATGATCCTCCCAGCATCTTCATCAAAGAAGCTCTCCCACCACTCCATCGTGAACTCCTCCCTCAGCATGCTTCTGTAGCTCTCATCATCTGGTACATGGCATCTATTTAAAGCGCACTCCGATCTCCTCGTCAATGAAGCGCAGCTTATTCATTTTCATTCTAGACACTCGCCATGTGTGATCTCCTCCCAGCCCATCATACGCTTCCACCAGAGCTTGTGCCTCGGCATCGCTAAGATCTCACGCACCTGGAAGCGCCTATCAGCATCTCCGCTAAACATCGCTGTCGAGTATGTCGAGCGCGCTATGATAGCTGTGTCCGCACCTCGACTTGTCCCTCCAACTGAGATCACGTCTGTAAATGGTGGTACGGCGTTTGCATCCGTGGCCATCAGCAGAACTTCTATTGCTGTCTTTAAGCCGTAGCCGCCAACAGCAACCAAAGTCTCGACGGCAACGAACGCCGCAGGTGTATAGCCGTAGCGTGCCAAGTTGTAATCCACGGAGTCGCTGCCCAAAGTTGAGAGCGCCGTCTCGACGATCCTGACCCCGCTGGCTTCAAGCTCTTTTCGTATTTCGCCTTGGACGAAGGGCCAGCGACGGCCTTCCATCTCGCCCCAAGTCGGAGGGCCTGAGACGCGGACAACTTGGACGCCAGAGCCTTCTAGGGCGCGGGCTAGCTTTAAGGCGGTCTCACCGGTGACGGATGCTACAACTACATGCCTTATGTCCCCTTCTTTCAAGCGCTCCTGCACAGCCGAGATAACAGCCTCTGTATTCTGTGCCCCAGGCCGATCAAAATAGACGACCTTTTTGAAGATGCTTGCCATCTTTTCCTCACCTCGCCGTGAAGTATAATACTAAAGCGAATCAAAAGAAAAATTGGCAAGGCCCGCCCCTGTAGCCAAACCACTTAGGAAGCCAGTTTCGGCGAACGTTTCCCCGTAAATCCCTCTGGTTGGTAAGAGGCTCCACGGGTGATCGATAGTCAACGCCGGAGTTTTGGTGCGCGAGGACATCGGTACCTGGCCGAGGGGTTGGAAAGGCGGTGCGCCTCCGAAGAACGCTTGGCGACATGGAACGGAAGAACACCGGCCGTGGATCCTGGCTCCAGAGAAGCGTATGCGAGGAATGCGCAACCAGCGAGGACGAAGTTGATCGAAACGTACCTCTCCCCGGGAGCATCGCCGGACCACGAGGGGGGTCTGTTGAGTCTGGAGGACAGGTCCCGGCCCCCTCATCGGTCTCCCGGCCAAACGCCCAAGGTGATTGAGGCCGAGGAGAAGACAGGTGACGGCAGGAAGAGGCTGGCCTGGTATATGGGGCGGGAGAACGACCTGGCCCTATCCGCACACACGATCCACCCCATTCTCTATTGGAACGGGTTCAGGGGGCGGAAGAAGAGGCGAAACACGTTTTACCCCGCCCACTGGGCGTGGGAGGAGGAGCGGCCGTTCCCTTGGCTCAGGGGGATGGGAAGGATGGGCGCGACACGGGGACGCTGGGGAGGGAGCTCTTTGGAATCCGGACTCCATCGGCAGGCCGTTCTCCTTGCCCCCAGCCCGATCACGATGCGGCGGAGGGCTTAGGTGCAGAAGTCCATCGCCCACCGCATCTCCACCCGCCGGGGGTCGATGTCCAGGCGTCGTAGCCCGCGCTTGGCAAGCTGTTCGTCGGTGTAGTTCGCCTCGTGGTGGAGCCGGGCGGTGAGGGCCACCATCGCCAGGTTGTGGGCGTTGGTGATGCTTGGCCAGGCCCTCGATGAGCCCGAGCGTGGTCGTGGTCTTCCCCTCCCCAAGCGGCGTGGGGGTGATGGCTGTGATCTCGATGTACTTCCCATCAGGACGGCCCCGGAGGCGCTCCATGATGGCGCGGAAGTCGAGCTTGGCGATTCAGCCGTAGGGAAGCACTTCCTCCCTCAGGCCGAGCCTCCTCCGCCACTCCGCCGGCGTGGGCATCGCCTTCTCCACCTTGGCCGCGATCTGCCAGTCCTTCAGCTGGGTCGGATCGTGGGGCACGGTCTCACCTCGTCTGGTGCTCGCAGGCCAGGACCGTGTTGAGAAGGAGGACGGCCACCGTCCCGACGAGGGGGCTTCGGCCCGCGATCACCACGCGCTTCCCCGCGGGGGGCAGCCGCTCCGGACGACAAGGATCTCCTGCACGGCGCGGACGGTGCAGGGGGGAGGTAGGGGTCGCCGCGCACGAACCGGCCGATGTTCTCGGGATGACGGCAGTCCACGTCCTTGGCCGGATCCACAGCCGTACAGATGCGCGCGGGGGACAGCTGCCTCGGCAAGGGAAGTTGAACGAGGACACCATGGCATTGGGGATCCGCATTGAGCGAACGGATCAGGGAGAGGAGGTCACGTTCGTCCGTGTCCGCCGGTGGGACGACTGTCCGGGAGAAGAGGCCAAGCCCAGGGCCGCCTTCTCTTTCTGGCAAGCGTAGGACACGGACGCCGGATCGTCCCCGACGCGAACGATGGCCAACCCGGGGACGATCCCCTCTCGCTGCCAAGGCCGCAACCCGGTCCTGGAGCTGGGTCCGGATCTCGGTAGCGATTGTCTCCCCCGAGGGGACCCGTCCCCCCTAGGCACCATCCCCCGCCGGGGACCTGAGCCCCACCAGCGCCAACACGATCCCCACCGCCGCCAGTGCCATCACGGGAAAGAACACGGCGCTGTAACTACCTGTTACGTCACGGATGAGCCCGGAGAGCACGTTCCCCAGGATGGCCCCCGCCCCGTACGCCGTGAACACGATACCGTAGTTCCGGCCGTAGTTCTTGACCCCAAACAGCTGCGCCGTGGCAGTGGGGGCGATGGCCAGCCACCCCCCGAAGTTGAGCCAAAGGAGGCTGAACCCAAGGAAGTACACGGGGGCGTTGCCTCTGCTCCACAGCCCAAGCATCGCTGCAGCCCCAAGCACCAACGCAAACGACAGGGCCGCGGTGAACCGGATAGATAACCGGTCGGTGAGCCATCCGAACAAGGGCCGCCCCACGCCGTTGAAGATGGCGAACACCGACACAGCAATGGCCGCCATGGACGGGGAGAGCGAAGCCACCTCTTTCCCGAACGGAGCGGCGATCCCGATGGCCATAAGGCCGCTGAGACAGCCGATGGCGAAAGCCGCCCACAGGTGGTAGAAGGTGGGGCGGCGCACCATGGCCTGCGGCGGAAGCTCTGCCAGCGGGGGCCTCGACTGCCCATTCCCCGCCTTGCCGTTTGGGACCCAGCCTGCTGGGGGAAACCGGAGGGGTAGGGAGAGCGCGACGAGGATGACGGCAAAGGCCAGGCCGGCGTAGAGGAAGGTGGAAAGAGGCCCCACGCGGGCGATGAGGGCGTTCAGGATGGGGGCCGTGAGCAGGGGGGAGGCCCCAAACCCGACCACCGTCAGCCCCACCGCCAACCCCCGCCTGTCTGGAAACCAGCGGGTGGCCATGGCAATCGGACAACCGTACAGGAAACCGACCCCTGCCCCCGCCATGACCCCATAGGTGAAGGTGAGCACCCCCACGTTGGGCGAGAGGCCAGCGAGAGCCCACCCTGTGCCCACCAGCACGCTCCCGACCAACGCGGCCCGCCGCGGGCCCCATAGATCCAGGAACCTCCCGGCTACCGCCATCCCCCCGGCGAAGACCGCCAGGAACACCATGAACGGAAGCCCGCTCGCCGTGGCCCCCACGCCCCACAGCTCCTCGAGAGGCTTGCGAAACAGACTGAACGCGTACACCGTCCCCAAACACACGTTGATGAGGAACCCACTGCCCACCACAAGCCAACGATGCCTTCCCCACAGACTAGCCTGTGGGCGTGCAGACACAACCGACTCGGCCATGCCCTCCTCCTTGAACCACAGGGATCAAACCTACCGGAACGCGAGCTTCCCGCGCAGAAACGGGGTGCGGAGGAAACCGACTCCCGCGCACCCTCCGCCATCACAAACGCCGGCGTGAAGCCCCCCGTCAGATCGCAGAGCCAGGAGGGCTGAGCACAAGTACAGCCCCACCTGCCCCTGCGCGAGAACCGGCAGCCCAAAGAACACCGCGGTCGGCAGCGCGTACGTGGCCACCATCACGGGCACCGGCCCAAACCGGTCGTCGAGAAACCCGGCCAGGGGGCGGCCCAGGCCGTTGAACCAGGCAAAAATGGAGGTGGCGAACGCCGCGGAGGCGGGAGCAAGCTTGACGACAAGCTTCCCGTAGGGGGTGAGGAGGCCGCTCGTCCTGAGACCGCCCACCATCACCGCTGCCCTCTCCGTCTTCCCTCCGAAAACACAAGCGACGCCTCGCCCCCTTCCCTGGGGGCGAGGCGTCCCCCCACAGCCTACCCACGGTAGCCCACGATCTTCTGGAGCTCCTCCACGCCCTCGGGGTTCCGCAGCGTGGGGAGATCCCCGACCGGCTCGTTCCGCACCAGGGCCTTGAGGACCTGACGCATGATCTTCCCGGCGCGGGTCTTGGGTACGTCCTCTGCGAAGTAGATCGCCGCCGGCCGCGCCGTGGGCCCGATGTGCCTGTCCACGCTCTTGATGAGGTCCTTTTTCAGGTCCTCCGAGGGTTGCACCCCCTTCTTCAGGAGGACAAACGCCACCGGCACCTCGCCCTTCGGGTCGTCGGGCCTGGACCACGGCGACCTCGGACACGAGGGGTGCTGGGACAACGCGTCCTCGACCTCAGCGGTGGCCCGCCGGTGCCCGGCGACGTTCATCACCTCGTCCACCCGGCCCGTGATCCGGATGTTTCCCATCTCGTCCATCCGCGCCCTGTCCTTGGTGAAGTAGAAGTTGGGCCCGAGGTCCCCGAAGTAGGTGGCCCGGATCCCGGGGAACGGCCGCCCGGCCACGATCTCGTGGTACCACACATCCCGGCCCTTGTGGAAGGGGACCTCGCCCCCGAGCCGACGGTCGACGACCACCTTCTCCACCGCGGTCCTGGCCAGGGCCTGGTCGGCCTGCCCCTTGAGCGCCATCTGCTTCCCCCTCCGCCAGTAGCCGTCGGCGGTGATGAGGGCCTTGGCTTCGCTGTCCACCAGCCGGTCGCGGAGGGACTCCGGCGAGGACGCAGAGAACTCCCCAGTGTGCACGGCCCCAATCCGCACCACGGCCGGCATGGCGATCACCACCTCCGGAACCATGGGGAGGTAGAGCCCTGCCCGCTCGCCTTCTTGACCCCAAGGCCTTGAGGGCGTGGGCAAATCGCGCCACCTCGTCGAGGCCCCTTGTAGGTGAGGGTCCGACCCGGCTCGTCCACCGGCTCCGGCTCCCAAATAAGGGCCGTTTTCCCTCCCTTCCCCGCCACGACGTGCTGGTTCATGTTCGGTTTCTTTGCCACGGTGGCGTGTCTCCTTCGTCGGGCCAGGATAGGCGCGGGATGATACCAGAGGCCCCACCCCGTTCCCAGTTCCTGAAATCCTGTGGCAACCCTTCGGCCTAGGGAACCGTTTTGCCGCCGCGGCACCTTTGTCGTGCAAGTGGGCCGAGGGGGCGGTTCCTTCGGCGGGCGAGAGGGACGCTCGTCTCCGGGCTTCGCGTGGTTCTCCCCCTGGGGCTGACCCTGTACTTCCTGGGGCTCCTGTGTACCAACTGGCGTACTCCCTCCTTGGTCCGCACACGGCGTTTGCGGCGCTGATGCGCCCTCTCATCGGCCGCTGCGTCCCGGGCACCGAGGTCGCCATCACCCTCGCCCTCGTGTTCCTCCCTCGTGGGGGCGGTGGCCCGCCACTGGATGGGACGAGGGCTCCCGCGGGCGGTGGAGCGGATCGTGCGGGGGATCCCGGGAGTGCGGAACCTGTAGTGGGGGGCGCGCCAGCTCGCCCACGTGGCCCTGGGCCACGACCCCGCGCTGGCCTTGAGCCGGCGGATGGTGCTCGGGGAGTTCCCCTACCCCGGGTCCTACGTCCTGGAGGCGGCACGAGCGAAGCGGTGGACCACCTGGGGACCGGTTTTCAACCGACACCGTGTCGGTGCACGTCCCCATCGCCCCCAACCCCCTGTCGGGGTGGGGCCTGTTCGTCCCCCGGAGGAAGGTGTTCCCGGTCGGCCTGACCGCGGAGCAGGCGCTGGGGATCACCCTCTCCGGGGGCCTGGTGGTGGGGCTCCCGGGAAGCCGCAGGAGAAACACGAGGGCCACCCTCCCCCAGACTTGGCCTGAGCGGGCGCTGGACGCAGCCCCTTGGGTGCGGTACAAGTGCGGCGGATGAGAAGCACCAAGGCCGGGTTCCCACCGCTTGCCTGCTTGAAAATCTTCGCCCACCTCTCCCCGCCAGCGCGGGAAGAGCTTTGCTCCGCGATGCGGCTCCTTAGGTTTGACGCAGGGGCGATGGCGTTCCGGGAGGGGATGCCGGCGTTTGGCCGGTACATCCTGTGGCAGGGCCAAGGTGGAACTGGCCAAGCGCACCCGCGCCGGCCACTCGCAGATCCTGAAGCTCCTGGGCAAGAAGACGATGTTCGACCGGGAGTGCTACACCTGCTACGCCGAGACCTTGGAGGATTCGGTGTTGGCGTTTATCCCGCGGGAGGATTTCCTCGCGTTCCTCCGCCGCCATCCCGACGTGGCCCTGCGCCTGCTCGAGAAGCTGTCGCGGAAGAGCAAGGTGTACGGGGACCGGCTGGTGGAGATCACGTCCCACTCGGCTCTGGAGCGGGTGGCCCGGGCCCTCGTGGAGCTGGCCTAGGCGTTTGGCCGCGAGACGCCCGAGGGGTGGGACATCGGGGTGGAACTGCCGCGCACGGAGCTGGCCGTGGTGTCTACGGACACCGCGATTCGCATCTTGTTGGAGTTCAAGGAGAAGGGCCTCGTCGCCCTGCCCGGACAGCGGGTCGTCATCGCCAACCGGAACGAGCTCAGGGCCTTGGCCTACCCGTTCCGGACCTTCGTCCGCGAGAATCCGGCGTAGCTCCGGAAACTCGTTTTTCCTCTCCCCCAGGTGGGAGAGGGTGGGGGGTGAGGGTGCGGTCCCGGTCACCCTCCCTCAACCCCCTCCCATGGGAGGGAGGGGGGAAACGGGGTCCCATTCAAGGGAGGGGAAACGGGGTGCTGGCAGAGGGTCGGGGTGAGGCTAACTAGTCCGCGTCCCTATTTCTCCCTCTCCCCCGGGCGGGAGAGGGCCGGGGGTGAGGGGACCGATGCGTAAGGTCCTCCTCGGGATCGGGAACCCGCTCCGCCGCGACGACGGGGTCGGACTGTGGGTGGCCGAGCGAATGAGAGGGGCGGACTGGGAAGTCATCCCCGCCGGCCAGAGCGTGGAGAACGCCCTCGGGCTCGTGGCCCGGCTGCCCCCAGACCTCCTCGTGGTCGTGGACGCGGCGGAGATGGGCCTCCCGCCGGGAAGCGTCCGCCGGCTGTCCCTGGACCAGTCCGAGCAGATGCTGGGCTCGACCCACGCCCTCCCGCTCCTGTTCCTCCTCGGGACCGTCCGCGACGCAGTGGGGGAAATCGTTCTCGTGGGGATCCAGCCTGCCGATCGCTCTCTCGGGGCGGGACTCACGCCCGCGGTCCAAGCCGCGGCCGCATGGGTTGTGACATGTCTCCGGGAGGAGAGGCTGGGGGAGATCTTGCCGCTTGCCCCGGTTGAAGAACCGCCGCCACACTCCGAGCGGGCACCATAATTCGTACCCTCGCGTGAGGCCGCGCCTAGTGGGCGAAGGACAAGACCTCCCCCTCCGGCGCTGGCCGGGGAACGTCGCTGCTACCCCCTGACCTTGGCGATGAACTCCTCGATCGGAATCGCCGTAAGGGTTTCGATTTTGACGGTGCCCCGGGAACAAAGTTCCAAAGAAACCCGGGCGATGGACGTCGCATCCGGTGCCTCCACGATGCTTACGAAATCGTACCGACCCAAGGTCGCGTACTGGTGCAGGACCTTGGCCCCCCAGGCCTCGATCTCCCGGTTGACCTCCTTTATCCGCTCCGGCTTCTCCCGTATCGTCTTTGCCCCCTCGTCAGTCACCCGGCTCAGAAGCACATAAATCGGCATCTTTCCCCTCCTTCCCGCGTCCCGCGGACACGGCCATCATAGGGAGGTGAGGGGGGCCGGGCAACGGTAGCGCTCCCTGACAGCGCCCCGTCCTCCCCCGCGTTTTCCGACCCTAGGGGGCCGTTGTGGTCGTGCCCCAAGAGGGGTGTCCGCAGGGGAGCACCGTAGCCTTCCGGAAAAACAAGGAATGTAAAGGAGGGAAGGCCCCTATGGCGGACAAAACCCGTCTCCTCATCCTTGCCGGTCCCGTGGAGGACCTCCGCGTTCCCCGGGGGCGGGAGGCCCGGAACGGAGCGCGGAAGGAGGACCTGAGGTGCGTGTCCTCAGCTCTCCAAATGAGCGCCGGCTTGGGGGCTTTGCGGAAGTCCATAGGGGAAGCGACCATGAAGCCCAGACACAATAGACG